>Ga0208826_1003198_pt1 | contig 11411 bp, 9 predicted proteins | sample AD_UKC115_MetaG_FD_184451 | JGI IMG/M metagenome (GOLD analysis project Ga0208826, IMG submission 184451) | Active sludge microbial communities of municipal wastewater-treating anaerobic digesters from Hong Kong - AD_UKC115_MetaG (SPAdes)... | ecosystem: Engineered > Bioreactor > Anaerobic >... | reverse complement strand
TTCATTTCCATGTATTCCTCCAATTATGAGTTTTACAGGACCTTCTCCATTGTTAATATGACGGTAATATGACATTTTAATCTATATTGATAAATTTTTTTTAAAAAAAGTTTAAATAAAAAAAAAAATAAAAAGGATTTTTATCCTTTTCTTTTATTCTTTTTATGTTCCTTGTGCCCAGTTTGCAAGATAAGATTTTTGAGTATCAGATAATGAGTCTATTTCTATTCCCATTGCTTTAAGTTTTAATCTTGCAACTGTATCATCAATGGAATCTGGTGCTTTCATTACATCTATTGGTAAATCGTTTTCTAAAATGTATTTAGCAGATAATGCTTGTACAGCAAAACTCATGTCCATGATTTCAGCAGGATGTCCTTGTCCTCTTGCTGCTGCGAGATTTACTAATCTTCCATCTGCTAGTAAGTAAAGTTTTCTGCCGTCTTCCATTACAAACATTTCTATACTTTCTCGGACTTCTTCTACTGCTACAGATTGGGATTCTAAGTCTTCTCTGTTTATTTCTACATTGAAGTGACCGGAGTTTGCTAATAAACATCCATCTTTCATGTATTTGAAATCATCCCCTTTTATGATGTCTATGTTTCCAGTTACAGTTATAATTAAGTCTGCTATTTTTACTGCTTCTCTAATAGGCATTACTCTATAACCATCCATTCTTGCTTCTAAAGCTCGAATTGGTTCGATTTCGGTTACAATTACATTTGCTCCCATACCTTCAGCTCTTGATGCTACTCCACGACCACACCAGCCGTATCCACATACTACAACATTTTTCCCTGCTATTAACATGTTTGTTGTTCCCATTATTGCATCTAATGAGGATTGTCCAGTACCATAACGATTATCGAATAAGTATTTTGTGTATGCGTCATTAACTGCTACTACAGGGAATTTTAATGCTCCATCAGCGTGCATTCCTTCTAGTCTGTGTACACCAGTTGTTGTTTCTTCACATGCTCCTTTGATTGTTTTTAATAGATCTGGTCTTTTATCATGAATAGTTAAAATCATGTCTGCCCCATCATCTATTATTATGTCAGGTTTATGACTTAAAACATCATTTATTGTGGAGTAATATTCTGTTTCGCTTTGTTCTCTCCATCCGTAGATGTTTAATCCTAAAGCTGCTCCTCCTGCTGCTGCATCATCATGGGTGGATAATGGATTACAACCAGTCATTGCTACTTCTGCTCCACCTGCTTGTAATGTTAAACCAAGATTAACTGTTTTTGGTTCTAAATGTAAGCATGAACCTATGGTAATTCCTTCAAAAGGTTTTTCTTCTTCAAACTGTTTTTTAATGTATTCAAGAACTGGCATGTGTTTTTGAACCCATTTAATTTTTCTAATCCCTTCATTTGCGAGGGACATATCTTTAACGTTACTCATTAAAATCACTTTTATTATTAAAATTAATTTATATAATTAATAATTATTATATTATAATTTTTATTGTATCTTTTATAAAAAAATTTTGTATTTTTTGATTATTAAAAAAAATAATTTATATTTTTAAAAAATTTTTGTAAATATTTTTTTCATAGATGTTTTATAATTAGCAAATAAAATAGGTAAAAGGGAAAACTTTATTAAAGATTAATGACTTAAATTTAATTACTGTCTGATGCCGGGGTGGCTCAGCTGGTTAGAGCGCACGGCTCATAGGGTTTTAAGCAGTGCTCTGACTAATTCCTGGGATACCGTGAGGCCACGGGTTCGAATCCCGTTCCCGGCATTTTACATTCCCAGGATTATATTTTTTTTAATGATTTTTAGCTTATTTTTAGTTTTCAACTCTTTTTAAATATTTTATGAAATTTTAACAAAATTTATACCAATAAAATAATTTAAAACTTTTTATAAATTCCAAAGTAGATATATAATATTTGGTGAAAAATTGCAATATAGAGAATTAGGAAAAACTGGTGAGAAAATATCAATATTAGGTTTTGGTGCTATGCGTTTACCTCACACTAAATCAAATGATAATATTGATGAAAAAAAAGCAACAGAAATACTTAGTTATGGTATTGATAATGGTATAAATATTATAGATACTGCTAATTCTTTTCATGCTTCTAGTTTAAAAGGTGTTGGGAATTGTGAACCTTTTATTGGAAATTTTTTAGAATTGGGATATAGGGAAAAAGTTCTTCTTTCTGCAAAATTACCTAGTTGGTTGATTGAAAAACCTGAGGATATGAAAACTATATTCAATGAACAATTAAAGAGATTGAAAACTGATTCTATTGATATTTATATGTTACATGGATTAACAGACACATATTGGTCTAATTATAAATCTTTAGATATTTTTGATTTTTTAGATGATTTGTTAAATGATGGTAGAGTTAAACATGTTGGTTTTTCTGCTCATACTGAATTTGATACTTTGATGAGTATATTGGATGATTATGACAAGTGGGAAGTTGTTTTAAGTCAAATGAATTATTTGGATGAAAATTATAAAAGTGGACTTGCGGGTTTAAATCTTGTTAATAGTATGGGTTTAGGGAATATGGTTATGGAGCCTCTTAGAGGTGGAACATTAGTTGAAGATATTCCTCAGGACATAATGGATATGTGGGATACTGCCGATGTTAAAAGATCACCTGTTGAATGGGCTTTAGAGTATTTGTGGAATATGGATAATGTTAGTTGTGTTCTTAGTGGTATGAGTAGTTTAGAGCAGGTAAAAGAGAATATTGAAATTGCTTCTAAAGCTAAAGTTGGTTCTATTTCAGATAATGATATGTTTTTAATTCAAGAAGTTGCCAGAGAGCTTAGATTTAGAAAAGGTAATGATTGTACTGGTTGTACTTATTGTATGCCTTGTCCAAATGGTATTGAAATTCCGAATTGTTTTAAAGAATATAATGTTGCTAAAATGTTTGATAATCCTGCTGCGAGTGCTATGCATTATTTTAATTTAATTTCTGAAGGGAGTAGGGCAGATAAGTGTAATAATTGTGGAAAATGTTTGAATTTTTGTCCACAATTTATTAATATACCTGAAGAGCTTGAGAAAGTTTCTAATTTATTTGGAAAGGAATTTAATTTTTTTTAATTTGATTTTTTATTTTTTTAATAATGTTTAAATACAAAAAGAAATATAACAATAGTTATATTATTTAGTATATTAATTAAAAAAGATTAATAATTATATAATAAGAAAAAAAATTATTGTGATATAAATGCCAACAAGATATATTGGAATGGGTTATTGGGAAATAGCTAGTAGACAAATGAGTATTGTAACAAAAAGCCAACAAACAAAATTCAAAGAATCCAAAATTGCAGTAGTAGGCTGTGGAGGTATTGGAGGATCTGTAATTGAAATGTTAGCCCGTATGGGTGTTGGAGAATTAACTCTTATAGATGCTGACGAATTTGATTTATCTAATTTAAACAGACAATTACTTAGTACAACTGAAACCCTTAGAAAATCTAAAAGTGAAAGTGGGAAAGAAAGAGTTAGAATAATTAATCCTTATGTTAAAGTTAATGTTTTCAATGAATTTTTAGATGAAAAAAATGTAGAAAAATTAGTTGGTGATTGTGATATAATTATTGATGCTTTAGATAACATAGTTTCAAGAATAATATTATCTCGATTTGCAAAAGAAAATGACATTCCTTTAATTCATGGTGCAATTCATGGAACATTGGGAGAAATATCTGTTTTTACTAAGGATTCTAAAAGTTATGAGGAAGTTTTAGCTTTACCTTCTGCTGGAAAAGATCTTAATGATGATGTTATAAAAGAAGTTCAATCATTAAGTCATGGAGTTCCTCCAGTTATTGGTCCTGTGCCTAATATAATTGGTGCTTTAGAAGCTTTTGAAGCTTTTAAATATGTTACTGGTGTGGGTGAAGTTTTATTAGCTCCTAAAATTCTTAAATTTGATTTATTAAATCTTAATTCTTTTTTAACTGTAGAATTATAATTAGATTTAATAGATTCTACTTTTTTATATTTTTATTATTAATTAATAATATTTTTAATAAACTTTTGAAAATTTATTATCAAAATAAAGAAAATATATATAACTGTTTTTTCAATTAGATTGTATTAATTAATTTAATAGTAAAGTAATATTATTAATTTATTAAGTATTATTTTAAAAAGGTTTATATATGATTAGGTGGAAATGTAATTCCGTAGGAAGATACCTTCCGGCCAACTTCCGCCAAATATAAAAATCAAAAAATAAATTAATAAGTTTAAAAAAACCAAAATTTAATAGTAAGAATGTACAAAAAAATACATGAAAACTAATAAATGGAGAATTTATTACATGTTAAAAGAAATAGAAAATATTATTGACAGAATGGAATCCGACAACATTAAATTCATAAGACTTCAATTCGTGGATTTAAACGGAATTCCAAAAAGTATAGCAGTTCCATATGTGAAAGACGAAATGGAAGACTTTTTCTCCGAAGGAATGCCATTTGACGGATCCTCAATCGAAGGATTTGTTGAAATCAACGATAGTGACCTCATTCTAAAACCAGACATAAGCACATACTCACAATTATCATGGAGACCAGAAGAATCTGCAGTATGCAGATTTATTTGTGATATTTGGACTCCCGAAGGAAAACCATTCATTGGAGATCCTAGAAGCATACTCAAACATGCACTAAAAAAACTTAAAGATGAATATGGATACGAATACAATATAGGACCTGAACCAGAATTTTTCATTGTAGATATCGATGAAGACGGATACCCTATACCATACGATGATGCAAGTTACTTTGATGTAGAACCAAAAGATAAAGGACCAGACTTCAGAAGAGAACTAACATTAAACTTAGAAGAATTAGGATTCGATGTAGAAGTAAGCCACCACGAAGTTGGACCAGGACAAAATGAAATTGCATTTAAATTTGACGACGCATTAAAAACTGCAGATGCAGTAATAACATTCAAACAAGCAATAAAAGCTATAGTAAGCAACATGGCTGATTTTGATGGAATGGACTATAGAGTAACATTCATGCCAAAACCATTCTTTGGAGAAAACGGTAGTGGAATGCACTGTCACCAAAGTTTATTCAAAGACGGAGAAAACTTATTTGCAGATGACGATAGTGAAACTGGAATATCCCAAGAAGCATTATACTTCATTGGAGGATTATTAAAACACGCCCCAGCATTAACCGCTGTAACTAACCCAATTGTAAATTCTTATAAAAGATTAGTTCCAGGATACGAAGCACCAGTATACGAAGCATATGGTTTAAAAAATAGATCTGCATTAATAAGAGTACCTGCAGCAAGAGGAAAAGGAACCCGTATAGAATACAGAGCTCCTGATCCAGCATGTAACCCGTACTTAGCATTTACAGCAATGTTATATGCAGGTATGGACGGATTAAAAAATAAAATAGATCCAGGTGACCCAACTGAAATCAACATTTACCAATTAACCGAAGAAGAACGTGAAAATCTAGGAATTAATGTATTACCATCCAGTTTATGGGAAGCATATCATGCTTTAGAAGAAGATGAAATTATTATGGGTGCTTTAGGAGAACACATAAGTAAAGCATTCTTAAAATCCAAATATGCTGAATGGGACGATTACAGAGTACAAGTATTCGGATACGAACAAGAAAGATACTTAGATTTATAATATAATAATCTAATTTCTTTCATTCTTTTATTTTTTTTTTAATAATTAAAATTTTTAAAACTAATCATTTGAAAAACAATGAAAATTCTACTTATTTTTTAGCAAATTTTAAAAAAATATTTAATTTAAAATAAATAAAATATATAATATATTAAATATTTTAAAAAAAACTATTATATTTTTATAAATTTTTCAAGGTACTTTCCATGTCAGAATCAGAACACAGAATGATTGAAATTCTAAGAATTTTGAATGAACAAAACAAAGCAATAGGCTCAAAAGTTATAGCTAATGAATTAAAAAATAAAGGCTATAACTTAGGAGAAAGAGCTGTAAGATACCATATGCAAATTCTTGATGAAAAAGGATTTAGTAAACGTATGGGTTATTCTGGTAGAGTAATCACAGATTTAGGAAGAAAAAAACTGGAAAAAGGATTAATTTACGATCAAGTAGACTTTGTTTACTCAAAATTTGAAGAAATGATGTATAACACAGAATTAAATCTTGAGAAACAAACTGGAAGAATAATGGTCAATAGATCAAATATTTTAGATAAATCTGCTTTTGATGTTGTTAAGGAAGTATTTGATGCAGGACTTGCTGTAAGTCCATTAATAAATGTGGAAAAAACTAAAATTGGAAATGAAACTGGATATTCTGTAAAAACAATTTGTAGTACTACAATTGATGGAATTCTTTTATCAAATGGGATTGCTTCTCAACCAATTTATGGAGGTCTCGTAAATATTGAAGATTATGTACCTACACATTTCACTGAGTTAATTTCTTATAAAAAGACTTCTATGTCCCCATTAAATGCTTTTATTGCAAAGGATATGACTTCTGTTAGAGAAGTTGTGAAAAATGGGAATGGAATAATACCTGCTAATTTTAGAATAATACCCAGTGCAGCTAAAGAAAAAACATTAAATATTCTTGAAAAACTAAATGATATGAATATTAATGGAATATTAGAAATTGGTGAAAATGGTGAAACTACTTTAGGAGTACCTGTAAATGAAGGATTAGTTGGTATTACTATTGTTGGTGGAGTTGCTCCTTTTTGTGCTGCTCAAGAATTAGATTATAATGTTAATATAAAAAGTATTGAAGAGTATGAAAATTTTAAAAATTTAAAACCTATTTCAAAACCTAATAATGTTTTAAAACCTTCTAAAGATTTAAATGAAAATAGATTACCATTTTTACTTTCAAAGTCTTGGAATTTAATACAAAAAGTTAATTTTGATGTTAATTCTAAGAAAGGGAAAATAATTGGAAACATATCTTATATTGATAAAGAAGATTTAGATTCTGCTCTTAAAATTATGAGTAAAACTTATAAAAAATCTCCTAAATATATAAATCCTTATTATAAAATAACAAATCATCCAGATAATACAAATAAAGTAGGTATAGCTACTGTTTGTAGTTTAACTATTGATGGTATTTTAGTTAATAATGGAATTTTAAGCACTCCCAAATATGGAGGATTGATTGAAGTTGGAAATCCTCCTTTATTTGTGGAAATGATTTCTTATAATGGTTCTTCTATTGATCCACATAAGATTTTCATATTTAAGAATATGACAAATGTAGATATGAAAAAAATAGGTTCACAGAATGTTTTAGCTTCAATTAAGGAAGTTCCATATATTACTCGGGATAAAAGTAAAGAAATTTTATCAAAAATTATGGATATTGGTTTATCTATTTATAAAATTGGAAAACCTCGAGAATTAGTTTATAATGCTAAAGTAGATAATTATAATTTTGGTGTTGTTGCTGGTAGTGGTTTAAATTCAATTGCAGCTATTAAAGAGAATAATATTGATATTGAAGTTAAAGCTGCTGAAAAACTTATTCAATTTAGTGAATTGGAAAAGATTTAAAAATTTTCCATTATAAAAGTTTTTTTATTCTTTTTAACCATTGAATTTATATGAAAAGAAAAATTAATTAAATGAGTATATAGAATTTAATTGATTTTAAAATTTTGAATAAAAGGAGAAGTATATTTATGGAAAATCAAATGCCCCCATTAGAAAATGACGAATTGAAAAAAGCTATCAAAGGATTACATGAAAATTATAATCAGGAAACTGAGGATAAATTTTTAAAAGAACTTGAAAATGCTAGTTTTTTAGCTCCTGCTGATATTAAAATTGATAAAGATTTAATTGAGGATGATGGAACAATTACTCTTGATGAAGATACTCCTATGAATTTTATGCTTATTAGTTCAGAAGATGGTAAAAATTTCTTCCCTGCATTTACTGATGAAGAAGAATTAGCTAAAGATGAAATTAAACAAAATGCTATCATTGTTAAACTAGAAAATTATTTAGAAATGTTAAGTAAGAATACTGATGAAGTTGAAGGTATAGCTATTAATCCCTTCGGTGAAGCTATTGTAATACCTAGAGACATGTTATTTAATGTATTTGGCGAAAAAGATTAATTTTTTTTATTTATATTCTATTTTTAAATTTTTTTATAAATTATTTTAAAAATTTTATTTTCCTAAAATGTTCTTAAATCCTTAAACTATAAGGTTTAAGGATTAAATAGAAAATTTTAAATATTTTTAAGGGAAAAATAACGATGTGTAATATTTACACAACTAATTTTTTTTAATATGGAGAAATAAATTATGGAAAATAAAAAAATTTTTATAATAATTATAATCATTGCGATTATAGCTATTTTAGCGGGTAGTTACTTTACTGGAGCATTAGCAAGTCAAGGATCTAGTGAATCTGGTACTGTTACTGTTTTAGCTGGCGCTGGTTTCAGTAAGGTAGGTAATGATTTGGTAACTGAATTTAATAAAAAATATCCTAACATTAAAGTAAACATAAAATATGGGGGAAGTGGAGAATTATTCTCAACTTTAGAAACTCAAAAAAGTGGAGATATATTCTTACCAGCTTCTTATAAATATATGAAAGAAGCAAAAGAAAATGGTTACATTCAAAATGATACAGAACAAAATTTAACCAAAAATGTTCCAGTAATCATTGTACAAAAAGGAAATCCTAAAAATATCACAGGACTTAAAGATTTAGAAAGATCTGATGTGAAAGTAGGTTTAGGTGACCCTGATGGACCAGCTATAGGAAAAACTTCACAAAGTATTATTGAAAAGAACAATTTAACAATTAATCCAACAGTTAAAACTACAACTGTTAATCAATTATTAACTTATGTTGTTTCTGGACAAATTGATGCAGCAATAGTATGGGAAGATATGACTGTATGGCAAGAGGGTAAAAATAAAATCGAAGTTGTAGAAATACCTAAAAATGAAAATAATATAAGTACTATCCCTGTAGCAACAACTAAATTCACTAAAGATAATAGTTCTGCTCAAAAATTCCAAGAATTCATTACTTCTGATGAAGGTAAGAAGATTTGGGAAAAATGGGGATTTAAAATGGATTAAAATTTTTTAATAAAAAAAAGATTTGAGGATATGAAGTTAATGCGTTCTAAATTTGAAATGTTACTTATTGGAATAACTATGTTTGTTACATTATTATTGTTTTTAGTAATAGGTAGTATGTTTTTAATCACTTCTGTAGATGGCTTCATATCATCACTCTTTTCAGCAGAATTACTTTATGCATTAGGATTAACATTATCTACTTCTTTAGTATCTGCTACATTAGTAATTTTGTTCTGCATACCTATGGCATATACTTTAAGTAGATATGATTTTCCTTTAAAAAGTCTATTTAAAATTATTTTAGATTTACCTATGGCATTTCCTGAAATTGTTATTGGTATAGCTCTTTTAATGTTTTTAGGTAATTATGGTATTGGTGGAATATTAAATAAATTAGGAATCCAACTTGTTTTTAATAGTACCGGGATAATTATAGCTCAGTTTTTTGTAGCATTACCTTATGCAATTAAAATGTTACATTCAACTTTTAATTATATAGATCCTCGTTATGAATTTGTTTCTAGAAGTTTAGGTTATAGTGAAGTTGACACTTTTTTTAATGTAACATTACCTTTATCAAAACAAGGATTATTTGCAACTATAATTATTACACTTGCAAGATGTATAGGAACATTTGCAGCTGTACTCTTTGTTGGTGGAGGTATCTTAATGAAGACTGATACCTTAGCTATTTCTATGTATCTTAATTTATCTACTGGGGATATTGATATGGCTATTACAGCTGGGATTATATTAGTAATTATTTCATTTATTACTATTGCTATAATGGAAAAATATGCTCCTGAAACTTATAACAATCAAAGAAATTTAATTAAAGGATAGAATATTATGTATTTAGAAGTGGATAATTTATCTGTGGATTTAGGGGAGTTTCATTTACAAAATATTAATCTTTCTGTTGAAAAAGGGGAATATTTAGTTTTAATTGGACCTACTGGATCTGGTAAATCTGTTTTACTTGAAACTATTATTGGATTTTATACTCCTAAGGAGGGGATAATAAAATTAAATGGTTCTATACTTAATGATGTTCCTCCTGAAGATAGAAATATTGGAATTGTTTATCAGGATCATGTTTTATTCCCAAATATGGATGTTTATGAGAATATTGCTTATGGGTTAAAGAAGAATAAAAAATTGTCTGATAAGGAAATTGATTCTAAAATAAAGAATATGGCTGATATTATGAATATTAATCATATTTTACATAGAGATGTGGCTACTCTTAGTGGTGGTGAGTCTCAGAGGACTGCATTAGCTAGGGCACTTATTGTTGAACCAAAAATTGTTTTGATGGATGAACCTTTTAGTGCTTTAGATGTTACAACTCAAGCAACTTTAACTTCTTTGATTAAAAAGATAGGTGAAGAGTATAAAACCACATTTATTCATGTCACTCATAATTTTAATGATGTCTGGAATTTAGCAGATAGAGTAGGTGTGATGAAAGATGGCAAAATTCATCAGTTGGACTATATTAACACAGTATTTTCAAAACCGAATAATGAATTTGTTGCTGAATTTGTAGGTGTTCATAATATTTTAAAAGGAAAAATAGTAAATTCTAAAAAGAATGCTATAAGTGTAAAAATTAATAATAAATTAAATTTATACAGTTCTGATGAAGAATATGATCATTTAAAAGAAGAAGATATTATAAATAAAGATGTTTTAGTAACTATAAGACCCGAAAACATCATATTTGCAAATGAAGAATTTAAATCATCAGCTAGAAATCAAATCAAAGGTACTGTAATAAATATTAAAGAATCTGGACCAATAATAACTGTTGATACTGAAGTTGAAGGTGTTGAATTTAAAGGAATTTTAACAAGAAATTCTTATGAATCTTTAAATATTAAAAAAGGGAATGACATTTATTTAATTTTTAAATCAATAAATGTGAACATATTAGATAGTTACAATGCCTTTAATTTACATACCGACTAAATTTTTTTAATAAAATTCTATTAAAATAGGCTCAGCATTTTGTGGTTTATATAAAAATTCCACTAAATCCTCTTTAAATTCAAGTAAATCTATTTCTACAGTAGAATTTATAGATTCAGCATCAAGACTTACTAATACTTTAAAACCTGGTTCATCAGTAAACTCATTTTTTGATTTATCTATATTGAGGATTTCTCCTTCAGCAAAAATTCGATTATATGAAATTTCTGCATAATCATGTATTTTTAGATTTTCATCTAAATATTTTAGACCTTCATCAGGGGTCATTTTAATTGTTTTAACCATATATAAGACATCTC
>Ga0208826_1003190_pt1 | contig 11429 bp, 11 predicted proteins | sample AD_UKC115_MetaG_FD_184451 | JGI IMG/M metagenome (GOLD analysis project Ga0208826, IMG submission 184451) | Active sludge microbial communities of municipal wastewater-treating anaerobic digesters from Hong Kong - AD_UKC115_MetaG (SPAdes)... | ecosystem: Engineered > Bioreactor > Anaerobic >... | reverse complement strand
CATGCATCGACCAAGCTGTGCTGGATCGTGCGCCAGCACCCCTTTGCCCGCGCCCGCCTGGCCGACGAAGACCTGGCCATCAACTTTGCCGAGCACACCACGCCGCGCGACCGCGTGGCCGTGGTGGCCACCACGCCGCTGACCTGCGACGAGGCCTGGACCGCGTTTGCGCCGGGGGAGCTGAAGGTGTTCGTGGACGGAGCGCCCGTCGAGGCGGGCGCGTGAATTGCAGTTGGTTCACTACAAAAATCAGAGCTTTTTGCGCTTGATCAGCAGGCGATAGAGCCTGGTTTGGCCTAAAAAGCCGGTGTGCCTCCAGGCAGACCGCCGGCCCTCACCCCAACCCTCTCCCAGAGGGGGAGGGGGCCAAGCGCGGTGCGGCCGATGGCGTTGCCGCGCGCAGGCGATCATGGCTTGAAAAAGCCCAGCCCCTCGCCAGGCGCCGCCCGCACCGTGCTCTCGCGCAGCGCCCGCTGCACCCGCGGTGGCTCGGCGCCGATGTGATAGGCCAGCTTGCGCTCGCGCAGCGCCACGTCGGCGGTGGTGGTGCGCTCGAAGCGGCGCAGGTGCTCGGTCCACGAGGCATCCTCGATCACCTCGATGAATCGTCCCGGCTCGTTGATGTCCGACAGCAGCTCCCAGCTCACGGCGCCCAGGCGCAGGCGCGAGCGGCGGCTTTCCTCCATCAGCGCGCGAAAGGCGGCGGCCTTGTCCGGCTCGATCTGGTATTCGACCGTGACCACCACGTGGCCGTGCGGCGGCGGCGCGCTGACCCGGGGGTGCGGCAGCGGGCCGGCCGGGGTCGGGTCGTCGACCATGCCGCGGTCGGGCCAGTACGCGTTGGCCAGCGCCATGGTGACGATGCCGCTCACCGCGCCGATGCCCAGCGTCAGCGGCACGCTGCTCCAGGTGGCCACCTGGCCCCACACGGCGGCCCCCAGCGCGGTGGCACCCATGATCGCCATCTGGTACATCGACATGCCGCGCGCGCGCACCCAGTCGGGCAGGCTGATCTGCGCCGACACCGACAGCGAGTTGGCGGTGGTCAGCCAGGCCGCGCCGCACAGCAGCATGGCGGGCACGGCCAGCCACAGGCTGCGGGTGACGGCCATCAGCGCCATCATCAGCGCCTGCGTGACGGCGCCGGCCAGCACCAGCCGGTCGCGCGGGAAGGCGCGGCGCAATTGCGGCAGCACAAAGGTGGAGGCAATGGCCCCCGCGCCCATGGCCGCCAGCAGCACGGTGAAGGTGCCGGCGTTGCCGCCCTCGATCTCGCGCGCCACCAGCGGCAGCAGCGCGATCAGCGCGGTGGAGTGAAAGAAGAACAGCCCGATGCGCAGCAACACGCCCTTGAGGTGATACGACTGCATCACGTATTGCAGGCCCACGCGCATGGCGCCGCGCAGGCTTTCGCGTCCCAGCGGGTGCGGCGTGTGCGTGCGCCGCCAGCGCGAGATGACGATGGCGGCCCCCACCGACAGCACGGCGTTGAGCGCGAACACCCAGGCGCTGCCCAGGCTGGCGATCAGCGCGCCGGCGATCAGCGGGCCCCCGATGCGCGCCGCATTCATCGACACGCCGTTGAGCGCCAGCGCCGCCGGCAACTGCGGGCGCGGCACCAGCTCGGGCACGATGGCCGCGAACACCGGCCAGCGCAGTGCCAGCCCCACGCCATTGCAAAACAGCAGCAAGAGCAGCAGCGGCGGCGAGATCACCCCCGCAAACGCCGCCAGCGCCAGCAGCGCGCCCACCACGGCCACCCACAGCTGGGTGAACAGCAGAAAGTGCTTGCGGTTGAGGATGTCGGCCAGCGCGCCCGAGGGCAGGCCCAGCAGAAAGACGGGCAGCGTGGCCGCGGTCTGCACCAGCGCCACCCAGTTGGGTTTGTCGGTCAGCGTCGTCATCAGCCAGGCGGCCGCGACGTCGTTCATCCACATGCACAGATTGGCGATCAGCCAGGTGCTCCATAGCAGGCTGAACACGCGATGGCGAAACGGCGCCAGTGGGCCCAGGTCCTCGTCGGCGACCGGTGCGGCGCTCGGGTGCGGCTGGGAGTCGGGCATGGCCCAGCGATGATAGATGGGATGGGCCCGCGGCGCCGACCAGCGTCTCGATCACTACGAAAATCGTAGCTTGTTGCGCTTGATGGATGCGGGCTGCTACCCGATTTGGCTTGAAATCGCGCGGGGCGTTCAATGGGCCGGCGCCGACACCGTGGGGCGCTTGCGGGCCGGCGGCGGGTGGCCGTCGCGCCAGCGCAGCGCCCAGCGCTCGATGCTGTAGTAGGACAGGGCCGCCAGCGCCAGCGAAATGGCGCCACCCATCACCACCACCAGCGGCCAGGGCAGATCGGCGCGCAAATAGCGCACCACCGGGTAGTGCCACAGGTACACCCCGTAGGACAGCTGCCCCAGCTTGACCAGCGCCGGCGTGCTCAGCATCTGCCAGACCACGCCGCGCTGGCGCTGCACGGCCACCAGCAGCACCACGGCCGCGCCTTCGACCGCCGGCATGCCCCAGGAGAGCGCGTCGCTGCTGTCCCAGCCCAGGCCCATCAGCACGGGCACCGCCAGCGGCAGCCACAGCGCGTGGTGCAGGTGGCGGCGCGCGCGGGCGATGAAATCGGGCTGCTCGTGCAGCAAGGCCGCCAGCAGCGCGCCGGCCAGCAGGCCCGAGGCGCGCGTGTCAAAGCGGAAGAACACCTGGTAGAACGCCTGATCCCAGGACACGCACAGCACCCGCCACAGCGTGGCCAGCACCCACAGCACCGCGATGGCGCGCCACACGTGGCCGCGCTGGCAGCGCGTGACCAGCAGCGCCAGCAGCGGCGGCCAGATCAGGTAGAAGTGCTCTTCCACCGACAGCGACCACATGTGCAGCAGGCTGGCGGGCTGGTCGAAAAAGGCGATGCCATAGTCGGCCAGGTACAGCGCCGACACCAGCGCGTCGGTCAGCGCGTCGTTCTGCCCCGGCCACAGCAGCGGCGCCACCGCCACGTAGACGGCCAGAAACAGCAGCAGCGCCGGCATCAGCCGCAGCAAGCGGCGGCGGTAAAAGCGCCAGCAATCGATCCGGCCCTCGGCCCGCAATTCCAGCAGCAGCAGCGAGGTGATCAAGAAGCCGCTGAGCACGAAGAACAGATCGACGCCGAAGAACGCGCCGTCGAACAGGGGCACGTGGGCGTGCGACAGAATCACCAGCGCGATGGCCACGCCACGCAAGCCGTCCAGCGCGGGGTTGTAGCGCAAGGCGAACCCGTGGGTCTTCAACATCGGACCTCCTATGACTTCACTGGGGGCGCGGGTCGCGACACGTCGCCCATGGGCCCGGCGCGCCGCAGCAGGGCCGGGCGTCGCAGTATCGGTGCGATCGAGCGCGCGCGGGTTACAAGAGGTTGGCTGGGCGGCCGATCCACAACCTCGGCTCACGCGCGTCAACAACTCCAAACACTTCAGCCGCCGCATTTGCACGGGGGCGCCCGCGGATCAGCGGCGGGCGACGGCGCGCTCCAGTGCGTTGACAAACAGCGCCGGCACGTCGCAGCCGGTCTGCTCGTGGATCTCCTGAAAGCAGGTGGGGCTGGTGACGTTGATCTCGGTCACGTGCGTGCCGATGATGTCCAGCCCGATCAGCAGCAGCCCGCGCGGCGCCAGCGCGGCGCCGATGGCGCTGGCCGTGGCGCGGTCGCTGTCGGTGATGGGCTGGGCCACCCCCAGGCCGCCGGCCGCCAGGTTGCCGCGCACCTCGGTGCCCTGCGGGATGCGCGCCAGCACGAAGGGCACGGGCGTGCCGTCGATGATCAGGATGCGCTTGTCGCCGGCGGCGATCTCGGGCAGAAAGCGCTGCACCATCACGCTCGTGGCGCCGCCCGCATTCAGCGTCTCGATGATCGAGCCCAGGTTGAGCGCGTCGGCCTTGACGCGGAAGATGCCCATGCCGCCCATGCCGTCCAGGGGCTTGAGGATGATGTCCTGGTGCTCGGCGTGAAAGCGGCGGATCTCGTCTTCGGAGCGCGTCACCAGCGTCGGCCCGATGAACTGCGGCCACTCCATGACGGCCAGCTTCTCGGGGTGGTTGCGCAGCGCGGCGGGTCGGTTGATGACGTGCGCGCCCTCGCGCTCGGCCTGCTCCAGCAGGTGGGTGGCGTAGATGTACTCGGCGTCGAAAGGCGGGTCCTTGCGCATCAGCACGGCGCCGAAGTCCTTCAGCGCCATGTCTTGCGCGGCTTCCTCGGCAAACCAGTCGGGCGCTTTTCCGGTCAGCGTGATCGGGCGCACCCGCGCGCGCACCACGCCGCCGCTTTGCCAATGCACATCCTGCGGACCGCAGGCCGCAATGCGGTGGCCGCGCCGCTGCGCCTCGCGCATCATCGAGAAGGTGGTGTCCTTGTAGGTCTTGAAGTGTTCGAGCGGGTCGGCGATGAACAGCAGGTTCATGATGGGCAGGGGTTCAACGGTGGCGGGTTCGATGGTGCCTTATCGCGCGCCATCCTGCTTGGGGCCGGGCTTTCGTCCTGCCTGCGTCACCAGCAGCGCCAGCGCGCCGGCCACCACGCCCCAGAAGGCCGAGCCGATGCCGCCCAGCGTGACGCCCGAGGCGGTGACCAGGAAGGTGATCAGCGCCGCCTCGCGGTGCGCCTCGTTTTGCAGCGCCGCGACCAGGCCGCCGCCGATGGTCGACAGCAGCGCCAGCCCGGCAATGGCCGCGACCAGCTCCTTCGGAAAGGCCACCAGCAGCCCCGCCACGGCGGCGCCAAACAGGCCGATTCCCACGTAGATCACGCCGTTGACCACGGCCGCCGTGTAGCGCCGCGCCGGGTCGGGGTGCGCCTCGGGGCCCATGCAGATGGCGGCGGTGATGGCCGCCAGGTTGAGCGCGTAGCCACCAAAGGGCGCCAGCACCAGGGTGGCCAGGCCGGTCAGGCTGATCAGGCGGCTCACGGGCATCTGGTAGCCCGTGGCGCGCATCACCGCCACGCCCGGGACGTTTTGTGAGGCCATGGTCACCACGAACAGCGGCAGCGCCACGCTGACGGTGGCCTGCCAGGTGAAATGCGGCGTGGTCCACACCGGCCGCGCCCATTCCCACTGCACCTGCGACCAGGCAATGTGGCCCTGCGCGGCGGCAAACGCGATGGATACCAGCAGCGTGAGCGGCACCGCGTAGCGCGGCAGCCAGCGCTTGCCCAGCAGATAGGTGGCCAGCATGGCCAGCACCAGCGGCAGCGCCGTGTGCGCCGCGCTGAAGGCCGCCATGCCGAAGTTGACCAGCACGCCGGCCAGCAGGCCGGAGGCAATCGCCATCGGGATGCGGTTCATCACGCGCTCGAACCAGCCCGTCACGCCGCACAGCACAATCAGCCCCGCGCAGACGATGAACGCGCCCGTGGCCTGGCCCAGATCGAACCCCAGCCCCGCGCTGGCCAGCACCGCCGCGCCGGGGGTGCTCCAGGCAATCATCACCGGCTGGCGCAGGATCAGCGAGGGAATGGCGCTGGTCAGGCCCATGCCCAGGCCCAGCGCCCACATCCAGGAGCTGATCACTTCCTGCGACGCGCCAAAGGCCTGCGCCGCCTGAAACACCAGCGCCACCGAGCTGGTAAAGCCCACCAGCACCGCCACAAAGCCGGCGCTGGCGGCCGACAGGCTCAAGTCCTTGAAAAATCGCATCGGGCGATTGTGCGCGCGCAGGCGTGGGCACGGCGGGAGTCCATGGCCAACGTGATTTGCCGTGCTTGACGAATTTATTTATGTACGTACAATAATGAAATGGACATCGAGTTCGATCCAGTCAAGGACGCAGCCAACGTCGCCAAACACGGCGTTTCCATGGCCTTGGCCGAGCGCATTTGCTGGCCCGATGTCCTGTGCATGCCCGACAGCCGGTGCGACTATGGCGAGTTGCGAGAAATCGGCTTTGCCGTGATCGACGAGCGGTTGTACGTGGTGGTGTTCGTGCAGCGCGGCGAGATGATGCGCATCATCAGCCTGCGCAAGGCCAACCAACGTGAGGTGAAGCTGTATGACGAAGCGATCTAAAAATTTGGGCCTGCTGCTGCCCACGGCCGACGAGGACGCCGCCATTGCCGCCGGCCTGGCGCAGGACGCCGACACAATGGAGATCACCCGTGCTGACCTGCCGCGCCTAGCGCCGCTGCGCCGGCCCGGCCGGCCACCCGTCGCACACCCCAAGGTTCCCATGACGATGCGCGTGGACGCCGACGTGCTGGCTGCCATCAAGGCCAGTGGCAGCGGCTGGCAAACCCGCGTCAACCGCGTGCTGCGCGAGGCCGTGCGCCGGGGCAAGCTGGCCGCGTGACCGGGCCGGCGCGGCCGGTCAACCATGCGGCGGGCTGAAATTCAATTCCCGCCCAAACGCGCCAGAGGCGCTCAGTTCATTGGTTTCGCGCCCTGCAGCAGCCCCTCCAACTGCCGCTTGGCAATCGGGTGCCCCAGCGCCGCCGCCTTGGCGATCCACATCACCGCCAGTTGCTCGTCGCGCTCGGTGCCACCTGCCGCATGGGCCGTGCCCAGCCACTGCATGGCCTCGGCGCTGCCCTGCTCGGCGGCCGCCCGCAGCCAGTAGAGCGCGGCCTCTCGACCCCCCCCCGGGGGCGTGGACATAAAGCAGCGCGCCGATGTCGGCCTGTGCCTCGGCGTCGCCGGCGTCGGCCTGCAGCAGCACGGCCACATCGTCGTCGCTGAATGGCACGCCGGTGCTGTCACAAATCAAGCCCAGCACATCGCTCAGGGCCAGCGTGGCGCGTCCGCGCGCGTCCTTGTCGCCCTTGGCCAGCACGCCGTCGGCCGCCTTGCGCCACAGGGTGCTGCGGCCCATGCCGGTGAGGGCCGCCACGGCATCCAGACTGATCGAGTTCATGCGTTGGGTCCTTTCATCGCCGGCCCGATTCTAGGGGGCCGCTGAATGGTTCTCCGTGGATGTGGACGCCCGATGTCGGGATGCACGCGCCACGATGGAATTGTTCAGCTGCGCCCTAAAAGCCGCACCACCCCGCGCGGCGGGACGTTGGCCCCCATCCCGAAGGCCAGCCTGAGACGCCCATGGGCGTCCCATCGGTGTGCGGGACAGCCTTTGCCGTCCCGTTTGCCGCGCGAATCCGTGCAAATTGACACAAAAGGCGCCCGCCAGCCGCTTGGCACGCCCCCTGCAACAAACAAGGCGTGCGACGACGCACCTACCCACTCAGGGAGTGTCTCCGAGGGTCTCCAAGGTTCAACCTTACTTTTGAAGGAAATGAAAATGAAACAGATGAAGAAACTGCAGCAAGGCTTTACCCTGATCGAATTGATGATCGTGGTGGCCATCATTGGCATTCTGGCGGCCGTGGCGCTGCCGGCGTACAAGGACTACACCATCAAGGCGCGCATGTCCGAAGTGGTGCTGGCCGCGTCGCAATGCCGCACCACCATCAGCGAGACGATTCAGACAATGAATCCGACCGCCACCCTTTCTGGCACGAACGCCTTCGGCTGCGATGCGACCAACCCGACCAAGATGGTGGCTTCGATTGTGGCAAACGGCACGACCGGTCAAATCGTCGTCACTCCGCACGCATCCAACCTCGGAACGACATTGACGACGTCGGATACCATCATGCTGACGCCGTACCTTAGTGGCTCAACCGCATACAACTTGGCTTCGGCCAACGGAGGGCAGGGAACGCAAGTATTTGAATGGAAGTGCACCTCCAACGGCACTGCGGCGCGGTACGCCCCTGGTTCTTGCCGCTGATCGAGGCACTGCAACTGAATATCCATTTGTGCAAAAAGGGGGCTCTGGCCCCCTTTTTTTCGTTGCTGATACGCTGATTCGACGTGAACCAGTCCCCACCTCCTGCCGCGACACCGCTGATCGGGCTGATGGCCCTCATCCTTTCCGTGTGCTGGCTGCTGCCCAACCACCACGCGCCGTGGACGGATTTTTATTCCGACGCGTGGGCCGCGTTGGTGCTGTGCGTTGTCGGCACTGCGGTGTTGTGGCACAGCCGGCGCACCGCACCGCTGGCTTGGCATATGCTGCCGGTGCTGACACTGGCGTGGGCTGGCGTGGTCTGGATCCAGTATGCAAGCGGGCTTATCCAGACGCTGGGCGTGGCTTGGATCGGCGCGCTATATCTGGCGGGGCTGACCTTGGCCCTGGTAGTCGGGGCCGCCTGGGAGCGCTGGCGGCCAGGAGAGTGCGCCGACTTCTTGTTCATGGCTGTGCTGGCCGGTGCCACGGGTTCGTTTCTGATCCAACTCATGCAGTGGCTGGCGCTGGACCCGGGCGCCGCCTTCTGGCTGTTCATCCCCGCGCCGCGCACCAGGTTTTACGCCAACCTGGGGCAACCCAACCAACTGGCCAGCCTGCTGTGCCTGGGGGTACTCGCCTGCGCCTGGCTGCATGAGCGCAGGTACCTGTCGGGCTGGCTGGCCTGGGCATGGTCGCTGCCGCTTGCGCTGGGCATCGCGTTGACCGAATCGCGTACTAGTTGGGTGGTGGTTTTCCTTTTCCTGGTGGCACTGCTGTCGTGGCGTCGGCGACTTTCCATGGCCCGGACCCTGCTGGCCGGTGTGATCGGCTGGGCCGCAGTGTTCGTGCTGTGCGTCGTTTCACTGCCGCATGTTGACGCCTGGTTGGGCCGCACGAGCGAATTGCGCCACATTTCGTCGAACGAGATCAGGTTTGAGTTGTGGGCCAAACTGTTGAAAGCTTTGCTGCACCACCCTTGGGTCGGCTACGGCTGGACTCAAACAAGCTTGGCCCAGTTCACGAGCGATCCGTTTGATGTGCCCACCGGCGGCACCCTGCGGCACGCGCACAACCTGTTCCTCGATCTGGGGGTGGGCTTGGGCGTCCCGCTGGGGCTGGCGCTGTCGTTGATCCTTACACTGTGGATGCTGCGAGCAGTGTTTCGCGTTCAGCAAATGAAACACCTGCTGATGCTGCTGTTCGTGGTGACGTTGGGTGTGCATGCGATGCTTGAGTTCCCGCTGCACTATGCATATTTCCTGCTACCCATTGGGCTGATGGCGGGCGCCCTGAACGCGGCGCTAGATTTCAAACCCCTTCTGCGTTCGCCGCGATGGGTGGCGGGTGTTGCCATGGCATTGACGGTGCTGGGGCTCGGCATCACGACGCGCGACTACCTGCGTGTCGAGAATGCGTTTTTTGGGTTGCGGTTCGAACAGGAGCGGTTGGCGCCGTCGGGTTCGCAGGCCATGCCAAAGGTGCTCGCGCTAACCCATTTGCAGGACATGTTGTGGCTGGCTCGTGTCGAGCCAACCAAGACGCATTCGAATGAAGATCTGGATAAGGCGCTGCGAACCACAGAGCTTCTGCCCAGTCAGGCCGGCATGTACAAGCTTGCCACCATGTATGCATTGAACGAACAACCCGATCAGGCTGAATACTGGATCATCGTCATGATCCGAATGAACCACCTGACCCAGCGCGCTGTCGACGATCTGCGGCAGCAGTGGCAAGCGCAAGCGCGAATGCATCCGGCCATGGCCAGTGTGGTCTGGCCACCTTGAGCGAAAATTCAGACATTTCAGGGTCACATGAAGGAAAACTGGGGAAAACTGGGGTCAGATGAACATTTCGCACAGCCCCCATCAAAACCCGGATCTCAAGGCTCGCACCGCACATCCTCGTGCGGATCGGCCATCGGCATGCGCAGGCCGACGCTGGCGCACTGCACGTCTTCGCCGACCACGAGGGGGTGAAGGGGTAGGGCGCCCAGTGACCGGACGCGCTGTCGCGGCGCAACACGTCCACGCTCAGGCGCCCGGTGTCGATGACGGCGTATTCGCGCAGGCTGGGCCGCTTGCGGCAGGTGGCCAACTTGGCGTCGCGATCGAACGTGCTGGTGCTGGGCCATAGCACTTCGGCCCCCCGCAAATCAATGGGGTCGGATGAACATGGCCTCATTCGGCCGACGGTCTTGCCGGCATTCGCGGCGGGGGCCGCCTGCACAATGACGGCATGAACCCCCCACCAAGCACCCCCCTCGCCGGCCTGCGCGTGATCGAGATGGGCCAGCTCATCGCCGGCCCCTTTGCCGGCAAGACGCTGGGCGATTTTGGCGCGGACGTGATCAAGATCGAGCCGCCGGGCGCGGGCGACCCGCTGCGCAATTGGCGTTTGCTGCAGCACGGCACCTCGGTGTGGTGGCAGGTGCAGTCGCGCAACAAGCGCTCGCTGGCGCTGGATTTGCGCCAGGCCGAGGGGCAGGACATTGCGCGCCGGCTGATTGCCGAGGCCGACGTGCTGATCGAGAACTTCAAGCCCGGCACGCTGGAGGGCTGGGGCCTGGCGCCCGAGCGGCTGCACGCGCTCAATCCGGGCCTCATCATCCTGCGCATCTCGGGCTATGGCCAGACCGGGCCCTACCGCGACCGGCCCGGCTTTGGCGTGGTGGGCGAGGCCATGGAAAACTGGGGTCAGATGAACATTTCGCACAGCCCCCATCGAAACCTTGATCTCAAGGTTCGAATCGCACGTCCTCATACAGCTCGGCCATCGGCACACTCAGGCCCACGCTGGCGCACTGCACCTCGTCGCCGGCGACAAAGGGGTAGAGCACCCAGTGGCCCGAGTCGCTGTCGCGGCGAAACAGGTCCACGCTCAGGCGCTCGGGGTCGATGACGGCGTATTCGCGCAGGCTGGGCAGTTTGCGGTAGGCGGCAAACTTGGCCCCGCGGTCGAAGGCGCTGGTGCTGGGCGAGAGCACTTCGGCCACCAGCGTGGGGGCGCTCTTGTAGTGGCTTTGCGCGCGGTCGGCCTCGGCGCAGGTGACGAACACGTCGGGGTAGAAGAAGGCGTTGTCCTCGGCCACCTGCAGCTTCATGTCGGAGATGAAGACGCTGCATGGCCCGCCGCGCAGGTGGCGGCGCAGGGCCATGTAGAGATTGCCGGCAATGGTGACGTGCGCGTCGGACGCGCCGGCCATGGCGAAGACTTCGCCATCGACGTATTCGTGCTTGTCGGCCTGCCCAGCCTCCCAGGCCAGGTACGCAGGTGCGTCAAAACGGGGTTGGGGCAGAGGCAGCGACATGGCGGCGTTGAGAGCTGGAGGAATCACTCCAAAGCTTACAGGAGATGGTGCGGCGTGGCGAGCCGCAGCCTTGCCCAACGACGCATAAGCCTGAAGGAGATGGTGGCGGCGGCCGAATGCACAATGACTGCATGAGTGTCCACCAAACCACCCCCTTGGCCGGCCTGCGCGTGATCGAGATGGGCCAGCTGATCGCCGGTCCGTTTGCCGGCAAGACGCTGGGCGATTTCGGTGCCGAGGTGCTCAAGATCGAGCCGCCGGGCGCGGGCGACCCGCTGCGCAATTGGCGTTTGCTGCAGCACGGCACCTCGGTGTGGTGGCAGGTGCAGTCGCGCAACAAGCGCTCGCTGGCGCTGGATTTGCGCCAGGC
>Ga0208826_1003189_pt1 | contig 11445 bp, 9 predicted proteins | sample AD_UKC115_MetaG_FD_184451 | JGI IMG/M metagenome (GOLD analysis project Ga0208826, IMG submission 184451) | Active sludge microbial communities of municipal wastewater-treating anaerobic digesters from Hong Kong - AD_UKC115_MetaG (SPAdes)... | ecosystem: Engineered > Bioreactor > Anaerobic >... | reverse complement strand
GGCCTGTAGCACCGCGCCGTTGCTACCGAACACCACGCGCGTGCTGCCCAGGTGGTCCTTCAGGAAGTACTCGTGGCTGAGCCCCTGGCCGGTGGCGCGCACCACCCCCTCGGGGTGCAGGATGTAGCCCAGGGACCCGTCGCCCCTGTACACGCACGACCCCTCGTGGTAGCTCTGCACGGTATTATTCTCCTCCATGGCAAGCTTGGTTCCGGTTGGGCTGTAAATGTACGGAATATTTTCGGTTCTTTATCTAGGACGAAGTTGCAAGCTTCGCCCGGCCGAGGCCACCGTTTAGATACGACGTAAGCACAGCCTACGCTGAGCAAGGGATCACCGAAGGTAAATCCGCGCGAGCGGGTGTGAGTCTAAAACCACAGGCTATGCCTGCACAAATAGAACGACGCAGGCAATTAGCCTGAGCCGAACGTTGTTTCAATCTGACAGCCTCCGCTCAACGGGAGACGGCGGTGCAACCGCCGCCCAACGGCGATTAATCTAGCCTCGGTTCAACAGGGGACTTCCGGTGATATTATCGGGAAGTATGAAAGGAATGAGATAAAACCCTCGATTGATACGGCTGCCAAGATTGCCGATTCTTTGGGTGTTACAATTGATTACCTGGTAAAGGAAGGTGAGTACCAGAACATAGATAATGAGACATTAAAACGCATGAAGGAACTGGAAAAACTTTCTAAGGAAGATAAAGCCCATGTTTTCGCCATGCTTGACGCTTTCTTTGCTAAGAATAAATTACAAAGCTTATTGATATAAAAAAACCCGGACTGGCCGGGTTCCTTTAGTTTGGAAAAATTCATTTATCTGGTTGTGCAGGCGGTGGGGCAAATGGGGGTATTCCTTTGGGAATAAATTCTATCTTATTTCTATCTATTACATAACTTTTTATTTTAGTAAAAGGGGAAGCTTCGTCATTGCCTTTATTAGTAATCTTTCCTGATTCTTTTTTAAAAAAATCTTCAACTCCTGTGACTAAGTATATTTTTCTATCATTTCGAATAAAATAAACCAATGACTGTTTTCTTAAATAATAATTGTTTCCCAGATTGTTAGCTATTAACGTTACGATTCTTTGCCCACAACTTAAGTAAGTAACTAAAAAATACTGACATTCTGCTTTACCGTTTTCTTCCATAAAAACATGTAAAAGACTATCAACTTGTGCATTGATGGTGATATTAGTGCAATCAGTATAAAAATTACTATTACTATTATTCTTACATGCACCAAAAACCACACATATTGCCAATAAGGTAATCACATATATATTTCTCATATTTACTTTATTACAAATGTACTATTCATAAGTATTTGGAGTTTGCCGCTACTTTTCAAAATCTCTTGAACAGTAAAATCTCCGCTCTTTGTTAGCCAACCCCATTTTAAATCGCTGTTATTCCCACTATTATTTTTATATGAGCCGAATACCCCATAGACTTTTCCGTCCCAACCCATAGTCATGGCGGGTTTATTAGGTGTAACCAAAGAAAATGTTTCTAAATCACCCGCCCCCCAATTAGTTCCAGATGGGTATGGATCCGGCTGATTATCGCTTGAAGCTCCTTTATCGTATGGATGTGTATGAATAGAACCTACTGCAGAAAATGAATTTCCTTCGGCATCAAGTATATTTCCTTTTTTATCAAACGAATAATTATAAAATTCAAAAGGACTACATGAACTGGTTGTATTCTTATAATCTGGTGTTACTAATGCTCCACCTCCTTTAGTCATTATTGCTAATTCTTCTTTACCTGTTTTTTGCGAGTTGTCATATACACGTTGTAAAGCGTCCATTCTATTGGAATACATAATGCTTCCATCTTTTCGATAGTTCGCTATAAGATTACCATTTTTGTCTTTGGCCTCGTACGTTTTACCAACATATTTTTGTCCTTCTTGTAGTTTGGATTTAGCATTAATTTTGGGGTCGTATTGATAGGTACCATCTTTATCAGTATACCAATCCAATCCAAGCCTATCGATTCTTTTTATTGGATTACCGCCCACATAGTTATAGTGTGACCAATCAAAATATTTCTCAGCTAATGCGTCTTGTGTAGTAAATCTGGCTATTTGTGGGTCATACATACGGAATCCGTAGTCGTACCAGCCCAGCTTAACCCCGCCGGCAAAGGTTTCGTCCTGCAGCTCCTTGCCGTTGTAGAGGTAGCGGTTCTCGTTCTCCTTGGCCTTGGGGGTGTGCTCCAGCCCGAAGGCGTAGTAGTTCGTGGCCTGCAGCACCGCGCCGTTGCTACCGAACACCACGCGCGTGCTGCCCAGGTGGTCCTTCAGGAAGCACTCGTGGCTGAGCCCCTGGCCGGTGGCGCGCACCACCCCCTCGGGGTGCAGGATGTAGCCCAGGGACCCGTCGCCCCTGTACACGCACTACCCCTCGTAGTAGCTCTCCACCGTTGTTCCCCTGAGCATGGCCAGCTTGCTTCCGGTTGCGCTGTAAATGTACGAAATATTTTCGGTTCTTTATCTAGGACGAATCTGCAAACTTCGCCCGGCTGAGACCACCGTTTAGATACGACGTAAGCACAGCCTACACCGAGCGAGGGCTCACCGAAGGTAAATCCGCGCGAGCGGGTGTGGGTCTAAAACCGTAGGCTAAGCCCGCACAAATAAAACGACGCAGGCAATTAGCCTGCGCCGAACGTTGTTTCAATCTGACAGCCTCCGCTCAACGGGGGTGTAAAACTGAAAATCATTGCTGCACTATAAGAAAACAGCCCAGCAAAAACCGGGCTGTTCAATTTATAAATTATTCATCATCAATCTTTCAAGACATACTCCTCGTTATTTTTATCCCAAACGACAATACCGGTCGAGACCGGACTCGTATTAATGGGTTTAATTATCCCATCGGTAGTTATTTGGTAGGTAGTTGTCCAAGACTCACAACGCAAATCACGATGGTACTGGTCTATTTTAGGCTCAGTAATTCTTATTTGCTGCACGGTTATACCCTCTTTGGTTATCTTCAAACTACTTTTCCATCTTTCATTGTCTTTTGTCAAAGATTGACGGGAAAGAATTTCGCCTTTACTGTTATAAGTAATGAGAAGTATTTCTCCTAAATCAAAATCCCATTCAGAGTCTCCTTCGTATTGCAATTTCGAAACAAGAACTGTAATAAAGTCATTACTTAGTTCAACCTTTACTCCATAGTCGTATCTGAAGTAACCAGCATCCGGATTACAAAAATTATCGGTACAAATAAATTTTGAAACTATACTCTCCGGGATAGATTTTGGCCTTTTTATTTTGAAAAAAGTATCATAAACTTGGCAAAAAATAGCGGAAGAAGATTGCATGTTGTTAATTAAAAGAGGTATTTTACCTTGTCCAAAATTGCTCAGGTATGTTTTAAAATCTGGGTCTTGTGCTTTGCAATTAGTCATAAAGATACAGCAAAGCAATATGCTGATGAATGCTCTCATTACCTGCTCCTCCTTACTGTTGTTACTGTATAAGGTATTTCCTTTGTTGTTCCAAGAAGGAAAGCACCAGTTAATTTATTATTGTTTATTTTTAAAGTATTGGCAGGAGAAGTTCCAAACTGTGAATTACGCGGATCAAAGAAGTTGTAAGTTTTTGAGGTTACCTGCCCGTTATTCAGGGTCTCAGTCTTGCTCGATACGACGATAAAATGGTCTGTCATCCCATCACCTTTTCCTTTTGGTGGAGCTAAATTATTGACTTGTATTGGTTTATAATCAACCCCAACCTCAATCGGGTTTCCGTTTTCAAGTGCATTATCTACTGCGTTAATTCCTTTTGTGGCATTCGCATTTGCGGTTGTAGCTACCCCATTTACATCAGCATTTACTATGTTTATTCTTTCACCATTAGAATTCACCCCCTCATTAGCCAGCATCTGGTCACTTGCAATTTTACAACCAGTTCCTGTACCTTGAGCAACAAAGTTACTCTCTTCAATTCCAGTAAAGGTCATTGATGTTGCTTTATTTTGAGTATAAGTGACTGTAGTATGGTCATCAATATTCTGTGTGTAAGTTGTTCCAATGTTAGAATAAGTTTGCCCGTTGATTTCTATTGATTGTGCATTTCCTTCCCGCCATGTCGTTGCTTGATTGCCATCTTTGTCTTTCCATTCATACCAGTCCATACCGTTAGGATCAATCAGGTTCACCGGATTAGAGGCTACTAAATTGTATGGTGTCCATGAGTAATAATTTTCGGCGTGGGGGTCAACGGTATGGAAACGTGCGATTTGCGGGTCGTAAAATCTCCACCCGTAATCGTACCAGCTTACGCCAAAATTTCACGTTGTTTTGGGCCCCTTACCTGCTCCAAAATGGTTGTTTCAAAGAACCTCAAATCCCCCCAAAAGTACAACCTTTTTTCTTTTAGTTGAAGCTTTTTAGCTGAAGATTACGGAGCGAGGCCCAGCGGGTAATTCCGGGTAAAGCGCATTGGAACGACGCCCTACCCGCCGGGGCATTACCCGCCAGGCTTCCGAAGTAACGCCATTTCAGTTTTTTCAACTAAAAGAAAAAAGTTCCCCTGCGAGCAGACCCTCGCCCGCATCAACGCTTAGGCAACCAAAAAGCCCAGCGGGGGAAGCGCAAGGTTTTTGGCATATTTTTTTTACCCAGCTAAAAAAGTAAAAAAAATCAGGGAAAAAAAAATATGGCAAAATGCACCTTGACCTTGCGGTGCGGTGGGCTGGGGGCTTAAATTGCCTGAGCGGTGAGGCGGGTGGGATTACCCGGTACCCTTGGTTTTTACCTGCTCCTCTTCTTTCTTTTCTACCTGCGGGTCGGGAAAAAAAGGAAAAACAGCCCTGAGCTAGCGTCGGGGTGGAAGTTGCAAAAAGTGAGGCACGAACGGTTTGCGGCTGGAACGAGGGGAACGAAGTGCGAGCCGTCTGCGAGTGGAGCGAGGGTGGCGCAAACGGAAGCTTGAGGCACGAAAGCGGTTTGCGGCTACTGCTTGCAGCCAGGTTCTGGCGGCCTTTTTGTTTTCAGGCGGGGCTAGCGTGCCGGGACAAAAAGGATGACAGAACCGCAGCCCGAAGCGACCAGCAGGCGAGCCAAACACGGCAGCCGGTGGATGCGTTGCGGCTGAACGAAGTGAGTGAGGCACGAACGAACGCAGGGAAGCGGCAAAAGCAGACAAAGGAGGCTGCCACGAGGAAGAGGAGGGAGCAGCAAAGGGCATGACGAGCTGGAGCTGCTCCCTGAGCCTGTCGAAGGGGAGCGGAACCCGCAGGGCGGACGGCTCTTTTTTATACCTTAAAAATCTAAACATTTCATAAAAAAGTGCCGGACGGCTTGGCGTGGCTTTTGCCGACTGACGATGACGAGTACCGCTTTTCCTGCTTGTGCGTGGGGGTTATTCTTTCGGTGGTTTAAACCCTATCTTGGGGCGGTTCTTAAATTCCAATTCCTCTTGCTTGGCTTTTTCAAGCTGCTTGAGGTACTCAAAGATTAGCATTATCTTGTCATCCTGCTCAATATCTTTCTTTTCAAGCTGTTCAAGTTTTAGTAATATTTCTTTGTGTGCAGATAGTAATTCACGCATTTTGGTAAATACCCGGATAATGGCAATGTTAACCATTATGGCCCTTTCACTGTTTAAAACGCTTGATAGCATTGCAACTCCCTGCTCTGTAAAAACTAAAGGCGGTTTTCTTAACCCCATCTTTTCGGTATTGGATATCACAATTTGTGATTTCCAATCCTGCATTTCTTCTGCTGTCATTTGGAACATAAAATCCTCAGGAAAACGCTTTTCATTGCGCCTTACAGCTTGATTTAAAACTCTTGTTTCTACCCCGTAAAGTTCCGCCAAATCCCTGTCTACCATTACTTTCTTGCCCCGCATAACATAGATTTTATTGATTATGGCTTCATCGGGTAGTATTTGCATTTCTGTTGTCATTATTTTGATGTTTAAGGTTGCAAAAATATAATTTAAATTGGATATCACAGATTAAACATTGCTTCATTTGCCAACGGGTGCAGCTTTTCAAGCTTGCTCTGCAGGTTGTCCAGGTTGTTTGTCTGGTATCGTTCGGTTGAACTTACGTATTTATGCCCGGCCATGTACTGAACCTGCCGTAAGTTCATTGTTTTAAGCCAGTAGGCTATTACGCTTTGCCGGATTTGAACGGCATTGATGACATTGGGGTTTATCTTTTGCACGTCCCGGAACAGGTGCAACAGGCTGTTTTTAATGTGTTCGCTGCCGTTGATGCTTACAAAAAGCTGGTTTTCTATTCTTTTCCGGTTTATTTTATCAGGCTTCCGGCATGGTTTGGGTTTGGCCACTTCTTCTAATATTTTCGGTCGTATTTCGGTTAAGTATTCGTGCAGCTCCATCACCTGGAAAGGCTTTAATTCAAGTGTCCGGCTGTTGCGTCTGCGGTTGCCAGGGATGTATATTTTGCCTTCTCTCAGCTTTACATGGCAAGGCTCTAATTTGCTCAGTTCTTCGGTGTTGATGGCCTGGTATATGAACAGCCCTAAAATGATTTTATTGCGTTTCTCTCTCAGGTTCCCGGTTCTGTACGCCTGGTAAAGTGTTTCAAGTTCCTTAAAGTCAACAGTTCCGCTTACTACTTTGTGCCGTTCCCCTTTTAAATGCAGGTTTATAGCAGGGTTTATAATGTCCGGTTGACTGGTTTTTAAAAACTTGTAATAATCCCGGACGGATGCAATAATCCGGTTTACATGGGTCTTGCTCTTTCCTTCCAGTTTACAGTAATCCACGAAGTTTAATAAATCGTTGTACCTGGTATTTTCTGCCTGTAAATGCTCTGTTTCAAGCCATTTTAAAAAGTAACCGGCATAGTTCGTTTTCTGGCGGAGCGTGTTTTTATCAATATGCTGTTTCTGCAGGTGGTTTCTGAAGCTTTCGACCTGCTGTTTTACTTCGCCTGTAAACTTATATTCGGGTTTATTCATGGGCTAAATGGGTGTATATCTGTGTTGATTCTAATGAGCTATGGCCTAAGAACTGGCTTACTTCTTCTAATGTCATGCCGGATTGTAAAAGGTGGGTAGCGATAGAATGGCGTAATGTATGCAGCCCGGTTTCTTTCTGTATTTTTGCTTTGCTGGCCATCTGGTGCAGCCGGTTTATAATGCTGTTCCCGTGCATGCGCTTTCCCCTTTCGCTTAAAAAAAGGGCTTCTTCTGTAGATTGGGTGTGCCTTTTTACTTTGTCCCGGATTAAAAAAATATAGTCCAGGAGGTCATCTTTTACCCGCTCTGTCATGGGTACATAGCGTTCTTTGTAGCCTTTCCCGCCCCGGACAAAGACCAGACGTTCTTTATACATTACATCTTTCACGTTCAGGGCTGTCCCTTCGCTGCGCCGAAGGCCGCAGCCGTAGTAAATACCAAGTATTGCCCTGTCCCGGATTCCTAATTCTGTATTGTCGGTTGCCTGGTACAAGGCTTTTATTTCTTCCTGGCTCAGGATGGTTTTGTTTGTCGCTTTGTTTACCGGTGTTTGCAGGGTTATTTCCAGGTTGCCTTTTCCTGTTACCTGCAGGTATTTGCTAAAACGCTTTATGGCGTTAATGTTGCTTACAATGTAATTCTGCGACAGTCCGCCGATTTGTTTCTTCTGTGGCCGGGTTTGTAAGTATTTGTGGTATTTATTTATTGTTTCGGGCTGGATTGCTTCAAGGCTTGTTATTTCAAGTGATTTCAGATAAAAGAAAAAGTCATTGATATAGCGTACTGACAGGTAAACGGTGCTTTCTGCATATTCTAAGGTTTTCAGCCACTTTTCAAAGGATTCTGAGAGTACAACGTTTATTTCCATTACGACGATTTTTTATAGGTATATACTGCATTTTTCAAGTGAAGCTATCCACTGCCTTAAATGAACTGGTATGTAACTATTTGAGTGGATAATTGGCGCAATTATCCACGTATTATCCACACTACCCACTGGTTTTATGTTTGTTTTTAATCCTGTCCAGGACTTCATCGAACACGCTGTTAATGCTGGTGTTTAGCTTATTGTATTCATCGAAGTTTACCACTTCATACTCAAAGCCCCGTTTGTACCGGTCTCCGCCAACTGGTTTGATATAGCCGTAGCGTGTAAGCTGAATAAGGTAATATTTAAGGTTGTTGGGGTTCATCCGGAAGGATGCCCGTATTTGCGAAGCAAAGAAGCTGGCCTTTTGCTCCTTTTTTACCCACCCTTTAAGCCGTTCAAAGAAGCTGCGGCATTCGCCGGACAGCTCGTCGCTCTTGGCCAGCAATACATCTTTTAACAGCTTGTTTGCCCATTCAATATCTTCCAAAGTCGTTTCGATATAGGTTTCTCCCGTTGCCGGGTCTGTTTTTACTTGTCTTTGGTACTGGCAGTAAAAGGTAATGGTCTCGATGGCGGCCAGGTAATGGGCGTTTGTACGTAGCGGTTTAAAAACGTATTCCGGGAGCTTTAACAACTCGGCGTAAGGGTTTCTTACTTTGACAGGTTTCAGCACGCTTTGCATGTCCTTAAAAAGCTCTTTCAGCATGGTTTCGGTTTTGCTGTCTATTTTTCCTGCACTCAGTTTCCTTTGATAGTCCATAATGAGCTCTTTATGCTCCTGGCTGTTGTCAATGTAAATGAGCAAGGAACGGTTGGCATTATCTTCGTAGAGCCTTTCCCGTGTGGTTGTTCCGGCTAAACATATCGGGCCTTCCACGTGCAGCGTTATCGTTCTCAGGTTTCCCTTGCTGTCTTTAATGGGGATGGTCTTGGATATTTTCCGTTTGGTTTGCAGTTCACGAAGCGGGTAAAGTACTTCCTGCGCCCCGTCCATGTCTTCGATTAACACGAGTTTGTGTTTTAACTCTTTTCTATCGAAGTAGTAAAAGGCGTTTTCCGATAGTATGGTAATTTCAAGTTTATCCTGTTCCGGTACCAGCTCGCTTACTTTCTCCTGCAGGTAGGTTTTGCCTGTTCCCGATGCGCCCAGGCTCACGATGTGCAAAGGTTGTTCCCTGAGCCGGGAAGTAAATACCATGTACATTAACAGGCGGTTTATTTCTTCTCCTATAACTCCCGTCTTTCCTATATCTTCATTGGTTCGCTGTAGTAATTTGGGGGCTTTTAAATAGCGGATTGCCCTGTTTTTGCGTTCTTCGGTTAGCTGCCTGGCTAAAGGTTTTTGCTCCTTCATGCTTTCGATTTTACTGAGCCTGTAAGCTTCTATTTGTTCAGTTAGTTCAGCGATAGCCCTTTTTAATATGCTGGTGCTGGTTTCCAGTTGTTCGCTTGCTTTGTTTATAAACTTCTCTAAGTAATCCGAGTGGTATAAATCAAGTGTGTGGCGGATGCTGTGCAAGGGGTCTCCGGTATCGGTTCGGCTTATCTTTATGGTTATTCTCAGCCTGTCTATCTGGCCTAAGTTGATGCCGCCTAATAAAATGATTTGCAGTTCCTGGGTGGTGTAGGTTATAAATTCAGGATTTCTTGTATTTAACTTTCCGGTTGTTCTGACTGGTTCCGGCTTCCCGATGCGCTCCGCTTCCGGGATTTCGCTTTGCTCAACTTGCTGCACTTGGGTTGTGTTGCCATTTTCTTCAGCTAAAACAGTTTCAGTTAAAGAAAAAAGCTGCCTGTTATCAAGTAGGTAAGTAAATATTTCGGGGTTGTGGCCTTGTAAAAGGCTGTTGATGTCTTCGTTTTCCGGGGTTTCTATTGCAGTTAATTTGATACCTGGTAACTCGTTTAAAAATTCTTCCTGGTATTTCTTTATGGCATCTTTCCCAGGGTTGTCGCCGTCAAAAAAGAATATGATTTCTTCCAGGTTGGTTAAGTCCTTTATTGCTGCTTTGTGTTCTTCGGTTAAACCGTTTGTCCCGTAACATGCAAGGATTCCGTATTGGTTTGATATTTCCGGTATTTGTAAAAGGGTTGCTGCGTCTATGATGGCTTCGGTTAGGATTAACCTGGTAGTTTCCGGTTTCGGGTAGCAAGGGTAAAGCCCTTGCCTGTCCTTTAAATAGTAGTGCTTTGATTTGTCGTTATTGGTAATGCTCCGGCCATATAAACTAATGATTTGGTCTTGTTTGTCCTTTAACGGGAAGATAATGCAGTCTTTGGCAAAAGCGGTGTAGGTGGTTCCGGTGGCATAAGGCACCGAACCACTGTAAGGGATTAACAACCCTGCTTTGATACATGCTTTCTGGTCTGCTTCGCTTAGTTTGCCGTGGTGATGGAACTGGCCGGAGTTGTAGCCGATTTCTAAAAGTCCAAAACTAAGACTGCGCTTTGTAAGGTATTCTTTGGGTTTCACACTTACAGGATGGTTTAAACCGTTTCTGAAGCTTTCGAAGATTTTAGTTAGTATGGCGGTTCTTTCTTCCGGTGTTTGTGGTTCCTGTGGTGGTTTCGGTTTCTCCGGTTTGGGTTTGGGTGTTGGCAATGATGGAACTCCAATAAAATTTTGTGCTTTTAGTATGGCTTCATGCTTGGTGCATTTCTCGTAAAGCTCTATAAACTGTATCTGGTCGCCGGTTGCACCACAGCCGAAGCAATTAAAGGTATTTGTTTTTGGGTAAATTTTCAGGCTGGGGCTTTTATCTTCGTGGAAGGGACAGTTTAACATTTCGTGTTTGTCGGGCTTTAGGCCGTACTTTGCTAATACTGTAAGGATGCTTAAACGCTGCTTTATCTCTTGTATTTCCATACGCAATAATTTTATTGGCATAATTGACCATTGCAAATGTATGATTAAATTTCCTAAATGACCAATTTATAATTTCAATATTTATCAACTATTTGTTAATAATGGTCATTTTGCCTAATTTTGACACAAAACAAAGCCTTATGAATGTAGGTGATAACATTAAGAAGCTCAGGAAAGAAAAGGGATTGCAACAAAAACAGATTGCCATTGAACTTGGCATTGACCAATCCAACTACAATAAAATTGAAAATGGCAAAAGAGAGCCTTCTCTTGATTTGCTTAATAAACTGGCCGGTATGTTTGGCGTTTCGGTAGATGATATTTTAAACCCGGGTAAGGAACTGCCTAAAGAAGTTACTATTGAAGATAAATCCACAATGGAACAGGTACGGTTAATCCAGCAGTTGGATGATGAAGATAAGCATGTAATCTTTAAAATGATTGAGACCATGCTTACTAAAAAGAAGTTTAAGGATTTCTTTCAAAAAAATGTTGCTGCACTATAACTTAAACTAAAAATTTACAACAACATTTAGAAAGGCTTTTATAGGTAAGAAAAAAAGGACGCCCTTTCGAACGTCCTTCATGATGCGCATTGATATAGCCCGACCAGTCCGAGCGTTTGAAAAATTATTCCTTCAGGAGCTCTATAAGGTTGTATCCAGACCTATCCGATTGAAAATAACCCTCCCGTGCTGTCATTTTTGTTTCTTCTATCAATCCGTCCTTGCTGATTGTGTACTCAAAACAGG
>Ga0208826_1003188_pt1 | contig 11445 bp, 22 predicted proteins | sample AD_UKC115_MetaG_FD_184451 | JGI IMG/M metagenome (GOLD analysis project Ga0208826, IMG submission 184451) | Active sludge microbial communities of municipal wastewater-treating anaerobic digesters from Hong Kong - AD_UKC115_MetaG (SPAdes)... | ecosystem: Engineered > Bioreactor > Anaerobic >... | reverse complement strand
ACAATTTCTGCTTTAGTGAAAGGAGACCACTCTTTTTTACAGAAAATATCAATTTTATCTATCACACCATCAAAAACTCCAAGTGTAAGATGTGAATAACAGGGTTGATAAGTTTTATAACCTTTTACTACTGTTTTACCACTGTAAACCTGATATTTAACGTAAGTTTTATTGTAGTACATTTTTTAAAATTGACCGTTTTTCCAAGCCAGAGATTTACCTGCTTCAAACTTATTGAAGTCCCAGTGTTCCCGGCGGGCTTTTGAATTTAACAACCAGTTAAAGTATTGAGAATACCTTTTACGAAGGTAGGGTGATTCTGTAAGTGAACCTGCGGTGTTGACTTCAAGTACATATGCTTTCTTATCTTTTACGATAATATCAACAGCACCGAAGTCAAGGCCAAGTGCAGCCACAGCGTTGAGAGCATGTTTACACCACACTGCTTTATATTCATTCCAATGAAGTACACGCCATTCTTCCTCAACTACTGAATAACCCCAACCAAAAGTTTCTTTATTTTTAGGACGAGGTTTCTCACTGATACTTAATACCTTACCGTGAGCACAGTGAATACGATATTCAAAATCCTTATCAATGATTTTGGAATAATACCAACCACGAGGTTCATTCCTTTCATAATGTTCAAGGAATTTTTCTTTTGTACGTAATAGGATGATATTCTTGCACTTACAGTGGTAAGAAGGTCGGGCAACAATAGGAAGGTCTTCTTCCTTAAAGTTTTCTTTAGTAATCAGTTTAGGAATAGACACTTTCTTTTCATTAAGAATTGTCCGTGCCCTTTTCTTATTACTTGCATTATTAATAGCAGAGGACTGATTATATACAACGCAGTTATGCATATTCATCGGGATACGATTGCCCCAACGAATAACTACAGAATTTTCAATAGAAAAGTCTGCTTTATTCAGTTTTTTTCCTACTGAAAATTTACTGCTATCCAAATGGATTTTGATAAGTTCTTTTCGTTTTTCTTCCACTTTTTCAACTACAGCAACATCTTTACCAAGTTCAGCAAACAAAGATTTCATGGAAGGTCTGCCGAAAGAACCTACGAGGATTACTTTTGCGTTTCTCATTATGCAAGTTCAATTTTATATTTCTTAACCAGTTTTTCAGCCAGTTTTTTATCGTTGGTATTGATTGCTTTTTGAATGAGTGTACCCATACTTTTAGTAATAGTGAATTCATCATCTACCATATCAACTGCCTTCTTCGTATTATTATATGCCCAACGCATGAGGTCAGGACTCATAAGATAATAGTTACTTACTGTACGATATTCTACTCCGTAGGGTTTAAAGCGGAAGGCACCTGCTTTACCATACAGAAGTTTACGGTCGTTATCAGGTTCCTGCAATACAGAAGGAACACCAATATACAAATCCATTGATTTGATAAGGTCTTCGGCTACAGGTGTGCCCAACTTTTCAGAGTTATCATAACCAATATGAATATGACCACCTGCACTACGCAGGTTTTTGTTGGGTGCTTCGGGACGGGCGTTTTGTTCACGCAACCATACGTTATAATCCGGGTCACAACCAAACGTCTGAGCATTCTCCGTTTGCAGATACTTATCATCTACAATAGCAGCAGGAAGAGGAACGGTACACAGGTGTCCGGGAATCGTAGCATTAACAAAGTTGACACATTTAGTAATGTGTGCAACAAAGTCGTCAACATTTGTTACAGGAGGAATAGTTACCTCAGCAAGTACATTGTCCAAGGAGGTAGAAAAATATTTGTTCAAAGGGTCAAATACAAAAGGGTCATGTTTGGAACCTTTGATATATCCCTCAGCACTTACAATTTCCTGTGTTGTTCTGTCACGCAGGAACATTTCAATATCAGCACCGATAAGTACGTTATGAAGACGTTTCATACTACATTGTTTTATTATTAAAATTTGATTACTTTAATTGTGCACCCCTACGATTGGGTCTTTTAGGTTCAGGTTCAATTTCTTTTTCAATTTCTTCTTCAAAGTCTAAAATAATATTAGGTTCTTTTTTATATTCTCTTTTTACAATTTTAAATTTTACATATTGTTCAAGTCCTATATTACCCTCATTACGAAGAATTTCTAATATTTTAGTAAAAGTAAATCTGTCTACTTGTTTACTTATAAAATTTAAATTATCTTCATTAATACCATTTTGAGCAAGATAGTTTACAAAAGCATATAATGTTGTTTGGTCAGGCGTTTGTTTAAGAAGTGGTTTTTTTGCTGCACCTAAATCAAGAACTTTATAAGTGTATTTCTCAAAAGGATTACGAACATCAGCCATCATATTTTTATAATTTGGCTCACGTACTCTTGCAGGTTCACTTTTAATATCTTTGAAAAAGTCAAGAGCTTTATCAAAGTCTTTATCTATTAAGTGGTCTCTGAGTTTTGAGAATTGTTCTGCTGTAATTATACAAGTATCAAAGGAGTTAAGTGTTTTGTATTTAGTTAACCGCTCTGTTATATCTGTATAATTAGTAATGTAAGGAACTGTGTTTTTGTTATCATAGAGTCCACAACGAATAAAGAATTTACCTTCAAGGTCTACACTCATAAGAGCAAGAAGGTACGCTTTAATGAAAGAAACTTTTTCAAGGTTCATTATTTGAACCGTAAGGCCCGGTACGTTATTGTAATAGTTGTGATAAAGACCTCTCAACATAAACAGAATAAACTGTTTATGAATTTTAAGTTCATCACCTGGAATCTGCACACAATAAAAACTATTCTTAGTGAGTAAGAAATTCTTTTGATAGTTAACTGTAGTTTCAAAACCACCAAATTCTTTGATACCTAAATAATTAATATCAACACAAAGAATACTCTTTAAATGATTTACCCAATCACAGACAAAAGATTCATTATATCCTGACCAAGAAACCCATTGAACAGGAATAAATAATCTTATGTCCTCAGTATCATCTTTCAAAGGAGTTGTATCATCTGTATAAATCCCACTGGAATATGGTAAAAATTCTTCACAGCGGAAGCAACCTTTTTCCATATACGTTAACTTAGTATTCAAATCTTTTTTAGGACTTGAAAAGTTTTCAGCAGTAATATCTTTGAGTTCAGGAGTTTTATCAAAGTCTTCAAACTTTTTGATAAATTCTTCTTTTTTCTTAGAGTTATCCATTGGTTTAAAGTCGGAATAACCGTACTCAGAACGTGCATTAAAATTGTAAACTAAAGCGTCTGTTTTATTAATACCTGTCTGAATTAAATCTTCAATTCTCCAATTATATGCTCCAACAAAAGGATGTGAAGATTCAACAAGATTTCTTTTTACAAAATTATCATTTTGTTTATAATTCGGATTAACATAAATATAGTCATTCATAACACACATCCTTTTCATCACTTCATTTACTCCTACATTAGGAGTACTCTTAGTATTAATAGTTGATGCAATCCTGAAAATTAAATAACCCTTCGTACGAATATTAAAGTTAAAAAGCTGTTCTTTAATTTCTTCGGGGATTTCTTCAAATTTATTAGCCATATCTTTATCTGTTAAGCCAATTTCCTGATTTGATAATATTGCGAGGACTTCTGTCCTTAAAGATGAACATCGTTGCTTCACCTTTTGGAGTAGTGAATGTAGTGACATCGTAGAAATGATTTTCAGAGTCTCCTTTTACGCCGTTGAAACCTTCAAGGCGGAAAACTCTGCGAATTACATCGGGGTTTGTTGTTTTATAGAGTTCACCTTTAATGGAAGTATCTCCACCAATATGCACTGCCGGAAAACCACCAAGATTTGACATGGTATATTTAGGTTCCGTTTCAAATTTACCACAATACTCTACATTTTCACCTTCCAAACAACGGTGATTACCTTCTCCTTTGAGCAGTGTTCCGTACACAAAGAATAAGATTGATTCAGGAATTTGTTTTATCATTGTATTAATTTATTAAAATTGAAAAGATAGGTAGAAACAAAGTTCCCATGTTTACTTTTGGAGGGTAAACCCTATCTTTGCACCGCCTACAGGATTCGAACCTGTACTACTTGAGCACCCCTCAAGCCTGCTGCCATGAGATATTTTGCTGATACCCCAGTTTTACATTAAAGCGATGATGTTACTTATACTTAAAAACAATGTAATCCTTAAGATTAAAAACAGGAATATACATCATTCTTGAAACAGAATTATTTGTTGTTGAGTACCATGCTAAAGCACAAAGTACTTTTTTAGGAACTTTGTACAAGTGGTCGTTGTGATATATGTACACAGTTTCTATATTTGCAGCATCGGGAAATTCATATTCATAGAATAAAAAACAAGTATGTCCCATGTAAATACTACATGACCTTGGAGAAGTGTAAATAATTCCGTTATTTACACTTATTTTATAAGCAGGAATATGGTTGCTTACTTGAAGTTTTATTCTCACTGCCATAGTATCAGGGTCTGAACTAACTGTGACAAAACCACCATAATTATCTTCAAACTTCCAAAGAACTTTGTTATCAACCATAAATAATAAACTTATTAACTAAAAAAAGGGAGACACTTACCCGACCTCCCTTAGGTTATAATGTTTTACATATCTGTCAAGGAAGCAGATGCTTATTATTCCCGTACTCTGTACGATAACCCTGTCCTAGAAAAGTTTAGCGGCAATTTCGTTATACTTGAGCCTTTGGTTAGTCGCATATGTACTTATCCTAAGATGTTCCAAGTTTGTCCCGTATCTCAAAAAGAAATTGTTACCTCCGTTTTCTCGAAAAACATTATAAATTACACGCAGATTACCCCCGAAGACCGTTAAGCCTTCGGTGGGGAATCAGTATGTAAGTATCATTCGTTTTTTAAACGAAGAATTTTTATGCTCTTTCCGCATGATTTTTTTGAGTTCAGCGGGTTGTTTACGAGCAGGTGTTAGCTTTTGGTTAGCTACAGGATAATGCTTTTCGTAAAAAATATTGTTTCCTTTCAGCAAAACAACGTCACTTACTTTGGACATTGTTTCATGTGCAAATGTCTGTGCTCTTTTTGCAGGTGATTCTTCATTGTCAGGTGCAAAAAAAGATGGGTGCAGATTGACAAGTCTTTGTCCGTCTGCCCCGGAGATTTTAAGAAGCATTTGTTTTTTTATATTTAGTTAGTGTTGACAAATTAGCAGGAGTAATACCCCATTCATCAGGACTTCCATAGTGAGTTGGATTATAATGGTGAGTATTATAATACTCAATACTCATATATACCCTCTTCTTCGTAGAATTACAATAAAAATATCCAATCTTTTTTTCTTTATGTAATTCTGCCAAGCAGAGCTGTACTTCTTCAAGGGTTACATCGTTATAATAATAACGACATAATTGATAAATGTCACCAAGGCTACGCCGGCGTGCTTTTTTACAAGTTACTGCACCTGTAGCTGAATCACGCGTTTCGTTATCTTCTGATAAAGAAACAAGGAGGTCTAAAATAAAATCTTTCATTTCCCAATCTCCAAAAGAAAACTCACTCTTGAATTTACCCAAGAATAAGGGTTTTTCTTTACTCAACTTGAGTTCAACAGAACGAAGTGTATCCTTGACTGACATATTAAAATAATCTTCTTTTTGAACTGGTTCTTTTAGCTTTTAATTTAAAAGTGAATTTTTCTTTAAGGGTATTATATAAAGTAGTTAAATCATTTTCAATACATCCTGCAAGGATGATTCTGAGATAAGATTTAAAAGGTTTTACTTCATAAAAAGAACAATAGTAAGGAATTCCTACATACACTTGTAATGAAGCATCTTTTTTATAAGGAAATTCTTCTCTTGTATAAAGGGCTTCAAACATATCCAACTCATAAAGTTGCCACGCTGTAAGAGCATATACAACACCCTCAACATAATCAAGAGGGGAAGCTTTTTCAATGTTGGCAAAACCTCTACAGTTAAATATTAACTTGTATCCGTAGATACGATGGGTTCCAATTTTTTGTACACGACCTACTCTTCTTTCAATTCTCTCTTGGAGCATATTGGAACCATATGCAAAATAATAGTATAATTTCAAGTTGTTTTATTTGTGGACAAGATGGGATTCGAACCCACACCTCCGTTTGTACGCGGATATTCTACCTAATCAGATATGTCCTACATACCCAATATTTAAATTACAAGCCCTATTATTAATATTTCTTTTTATTATCTTCACTCCAAAACCAAGCCATCCATGAAACAATACGGATGATTGATATGATGAATAAAGCAAAACACATCCAAAAATACCAGTAGTGACGAGCACCCCAATCATATTTTGAATCAATATTAACTTCACTTACACGTTCTCCTTGATGTATAGTATCACCAAAAAACCCACTTGCCTGAATTGCATCATTAAGAAATGTGCACAGCATTCCGCCTACACATAAAATGACAACATATAAACTGAGCCATGAAAGAAAAACGATTATCTTTTTCATTTTATCAAATTTTTAACAAAACAAATTTTGTTTGTATCTGTGTTATTCGTACATTTGCAGCCTTGTTAATAGGAAAGCCCTGCACGACAGAAGTTGCAGCCTATCAACAAGTGCAAGTAAGTAGCCGCTTACCTCTACAAGTTCCGAGCAAAGGAAAAAGGCTTTAAAACTTTCTCATAACTCATTGATAATCAACAATGGGGGAGAAAGAGGGGGTGTATTCAGCCTACAGATTATAACCTACAGCCTGCATTTAATAGATAATTTCTACAAAATATTTAGACTGTAAATTGACTGGCAAAACAACGTGCAAACCTATTTGTGGCTTAATCTTCAAAAGGACGATAATGAAACTCCCCTGTACCCATAATTTTATTAATAAGCCAGTCAGTAAGTTTCAAACTCCACTCTTCCGGATGATATTGAACAGACGCAATAGGTAACGTCTTGTGAATCATTGCCTCCACTACTTTATTACCACCTTTACAATCCTCAACGGCTACCACATCAAAGCAGTCTGCCACCTGAGACTGTAAAACACCCTGATGGTGATGTGAATTTACCGGTGCTTTCCAGTCAGTCATAACACCACTCTTAGGATTGCGGCACACGAAATTGATTTTGTGTCCCTCAACACGGCGTGCTTCGGAGTCAGGGTGACCAACAAGGTGTTGTTCCAACTTACCACCGAAGAACACATTGAGCATCTGATGACCCAGACAGATACCGAAGATAGGAATTTCTTTATCCACGTAATTTTTCAGACGTTCACGGTAGAAGAATTCTTTGAACACATCCTGACCACCTGTATAGAAGGACGGTGCCTGATTGTAGTTGGCAGGGTTAAGGTCAGGGCCACCCGGCAACAGAAGCATATCTACAGGGACAAATTCTTCTTCCGGCATAAGGATACGGGGTGTCATTCCAAGACTTCCACACCAATCAAGGTATGTTTTAGTTGCACCCCATGAATTTTCTCCCGTACTCCAACCGGGAATACCCATTACTTTTTTCATTCCAGTATTTTAAAGTTTGTAAAAGATTTGAATGTTATCTTTGTGTAACAAGCAGCGGCGGCAGGCATTAAGTCAATAATATCTGCTTTATAAGCTATTGAAAAACAATTTCTTGCTTTGGTATTAAATGAAAACTCACCATTTTCATATTCAAAATTCCAACATGCAGGAAACTTATATCCTGATATAAGAATATTTACTTTACTTTTATTACGATATTGGTTATATAAGTCTATTTTTTGCTCAATAGTTAAATGTGGGGTAAGCATTTAAATCCTAAAGTTGTGTTAACAATTTTGACTTTCTGATTAATCTTCTGACGGAGAATGTTTCTTGCTTTTTTGTTTTGCTTACCTTTTTGAATTAGATGATATTCTTCTCTCAACCCTGAAACTTCCTCCATTAATCCTATAATATCAGGCTTATCAGTCATAAAATAGAAACGATTTGTTGATGACGAACTTTATACTGTCTCATGCAGACAAGTTTAGCATGAAGATATGAACCAGACCACACAGAGAATTTCTTTTTCTTATTTCCAAAATCACAAACAACAGTTCTCTTTCTTATTTCTGTAGCATAGTTAGGAACTTCCTTACCATTTACAAAAGCTTTAAACGCTTCTCTTGTCATATGTTTAAAGTTTAATTTCTTTCCATACCGGGTTTCCATCCCCATTCATCAGGTAATGTGTAAGCATACTGTTGATGAGCATAAAGATTAGAAGTATGATAAATACTGCTATATACCCTTTTTTTAATATCAGTGCAGTATATACCTGTAATTTTTTCTTTTGTATATAAATTATGTAAAGTTTCGTGAACCTCTTTCACGGTAACAGAAGGATAATAATGAAGAGTAATTAAAAAGATGTCACCAAGTGACCGCCTTTTACGTATGCCGCACACATCGAAATTAACAGTGGGGTTGTTTGTTACAGTAATAAACTCACGATTAAGTTTATTAATGAACAATAAAATGAACTCTTCTAAACTCAGGTTATGGTCGTGAAAATAACCTTGCAGTTTATACCCATTAGGGGTTTCACTTAAGAGTTCTTCCTGAATTTGTGCGTATGATTTCATAATAAGTTTGGTAAGATTATACATTCAGATTCATCACGGACAATATTTTGACACTGCAACATAGGACTCCAGTTTTCAGGATTACTGGGTAAAGCATATGCATAGCTTTTTATAAAAAGCTGATTGCGCTCTATTTTTGTATTGTATCTTGTGTATAATACAATACCTTTGGTACGTCCTCTGTTTGGTTCATTTTTATATGAAAGAAACATGACATGAGTACCATCCTTGAATTTAGGATTTTTTGCTTCGGTAATATCTAATGTCATGCCAATGATTTATTTTTTTCCAAGAAGTCATAAATATTGATTAAGTAAATAATCATATTCGTGCCTCTTGTTGATGTGTACGGTGTTCTTGACATAATACTTTCTTTAAAGTACTGTTGCACATGACCATCCAAATCAGTTTTGATGTCAATTAACAACATTCTTTTACTTGTGGTACCATATACAAGTTTAAAGAAATCGTAAATATCTTTTTTGGATTGAATCTTGTTTAAAATAACATCCATATGATTTACAGATGCTATTTGACAGTTTCCTGTTGGTGTTTGAATAATACCTGCTACTGCAGGATAATCACTTTTCTGTATCCTTGCATTTATATACCAACTTGTAAACGGATTCTTTGCTGTTTGTACTTCAAAAAACATTATTTTGCAGGATTTATGATATAAATAATCATGTTACTTCCGTTACTTGAAATGTAAGGAGATTTCATAATTATTTTTCTCTTTGAAAAAAGTTGTTCAAAATTTTTTTCGTACTCTAAGTTTAAATCAATTAAAAAAAGAGGTCTTGTTATTTTTGCAATATATCGCATAAAATCAATAAACTCTTTTTTACTTATTTTGCCATGTATATACATAGACAAAGGGCCACTAAAATTATAAACAGTATTTAATTGACAATTAGCAGTTGCTCCGGAACATATACTTAAATTAATATATTGTTCTGTTTTACCATTTTTTTGAAACCACCATGAACGAACTGATGGTGAAGCATTGTTAAATGGTTGTAAAGCTGCAGTAATCATAACAAAAGATTTAAAAAAGGGTCACTGGTTTGTGACCCCTCCTATTACGAATAACCGTTTTGCCACATTGAAGCCTTAGAGTTAATTTCAGTCTGCTGAGAGTTTCCTCCCGTTTAAGCATTGTTCAGATTAGTACAACCCAAACATGGTTATTCTTATGAACGCTATCCGGGACTCGAACCCGGAACCTCTTCTCAAAGGGAATTGCTCTGACCAAAATTGAGCTAATAGCGTCACCATGAGCATACTTCAAAGGTATAAGCCGTGTAGCATGCTCGGCGGATGTTTGATTATGATTTATTATTATGTTGTTCCGACAGCCATCGGGTGCGTACACCAGATAACAGGTTAGTTGCGGCAGGAGAGTTGCGGTTCATACATAAATAATAATTCCCGGTATTACATCGTTCATCAGTGAGCAGGCGGCTCAGATTCCGATATTTATAGTTGATAACGATTTCTGTCTTTACCGGACAGGCCAGGATTTTGTTCAGTTGCTTTTCAGGCTGCGAAAACAACCTGACGCAGGGAACTGTTGCGGGTGATGTTTCAAAAGTGTAAAGGTCTGTTGTCAGAGGACTTACAGTAAACTCATTATGAGTTACCATAGCGGTCACTCCCGTCTTGCTACCGGAGTCTCTCTCGGTACAGGACGAAGCCATTAGCGTCAGCATAGACAGCATAATGGCCAAAAGCAAAGGTGTTTTGAACCTCATGTTTTTAGTTTTTATGGTGAATAATTAAATGACATTGTAAATGAAACCACATACCAATAATGCACAAGTAAAGATAAATACAACTACCACTACTGTATCTTTAACAGTATATTCCTCAATCTCTTTATCGTTCAAACGATAAATATAATTGACGAAGGAATTGTATATCTTTTTCATTATTATTGTTTTAAATTCATAATAGTATGGATATGGTCTTTTGCTCTTGTATCACAGATTTCATTGAGAAACTCTTTTACTTTTTCACAATTATAAAAGGGGTCTTTATCAGTATTTGCTAAAGGACGGACAAGACTCGGACTAAGTTCAAATGAGTTATTGTACACGGATTGACCAAAACGTAAACCTTTGTCACGAGTCATATCTTTACGAACTTCTGAATAAAGTGCAAGCACTTCTTCTGAATTAAGTTTACGAGGCATAATGTAAAAGATTATTTATTGAGTGTATCACAGGTGCAGGGACAAAACTTGAGGATAAGAGAATCTGTTTTACTGCGTTCTTCCTCAGTTCCGTATCTGTTTATAATTTGAGTTTGCCTTTGCTCAAGTAATCGCGAGCATGTGTTATCTGATACGCACGCAGACATATGAAGTAACATAAAAAAAGCAAGAAAGATAATCAGAAAAATAATAAAAACTTTTTTCATATTAATAATATGTATTGTTATCAAATTTAGCACAGTCTTCACACATTAGTTTATCTCCATCTATTGTATGAATATGACGGAGGATACCACCACAATGTTTACATTTATAGGGATGAAGTATTTTATCTGCAAGCCATATAATGATTACAATACCTATCCCAATAAGAAACCACATATTACCATCGTTTATTTGAAACATGAATAGCAAACAACACACTGGTTATGTGATACATAATGAAGAAAACATATCCAGTAGGGCTATACTTAGAAAACTGATAAGGTTCTCCATTAAGTACAGGTCCTGCAAACAAACAATAAATCATAGTACACAAAAACAGGCAGGAAAAGTACTTTAACAGTTTTAAGGTCATAATTTTACGTTGAATGCGTTTATCAATAATCCTGCCTATTTTCATATAGTCAGGATACATTTCTCTCACCATTTAACGGACATATAAGTAAAACC
>Ga0208826_1003187_pt1 | contig 11452 bp, 4 predicted proteins | sample AD_UKC115_MetaG_FD_184451 | JGI IMG/M metagenome (GOLD analysis project Ga0208826, IMG submission 184451) | Active sludge microbial communities of municipal wastewater-treating anaerobic digesters from Hong Kong - AD_UKC115_MetaG (SPAdes)... | ecosystem: Engineered > Bioreactor > Anaerobic >... | reverse complement strand
TAACACACCAATAAATAATTTAGGATTAATACTAAGTATAATAATTTCATTAACATTTTTTGTCATTGGTTTATTTTATTTTAGAAAAACAGAATATTTTTTTGCAGATATATCATAGCTGCTAAATGATTGTAATAAGGTAGTGAAAGAATATAGTATTAAAAAAATCTAGGACTTCTATTAATTGGAGGGCGAGTAGATTTTTGTTTAATATCATAGCTAAGAGTTATTTCATGAGTAGAATTACTTACTTTATTAATATTACTAATAATGAAATCATAAGAATACATAACCTTAAAATTTTTAAAAATCATCAAGCCAGCTATTAATGAAGCACTTTCATTTATACGATAGTTAAATCCCAGATATAAACTATTTTGATATATCGATAGCAAAGATACATCACCTTGATAGACAACAAAATCAGTTTTTACCAAAAAAGATGGAGACAAAGCAAGATAATCATTTAAATTAAAAGTATATTGTCCAAAAGCATAATAATGTCTTCCAGGTTTTTTGAAATCACTTAAATGAGCATTAGTATTAGTTAAATAAATGGTAGAAATACCAAATCTGAAATCATTTATTAATAATCCTATTCCAAGATTCATACTATAATTATAAAAACTTTCATCTGTCAATACAGCATTCGGATCAGTCATATCTTCATATATGAGTTCGGAGCCATCTAATCTTTTAGATAAAATATTAAAAGAGGCACCAATAGACACAGCTTTATTGTCATCCCAGTAATACGGAAAAGCATAATTAATATGTACATTATAATTATTCTCATAGCCTAATTTATCATGTATTAATGTGATACCTACACCACTTTTTATTTTGTCAATGTATCCATTAAAATCAATAAATTGAGTTTGAGGAGGTTCAGCAAAACCTATCCATTGTGAACGTACTAATAGCAAAGAGTGAATACCTTTATCTATTCCAGTAAAACCTGCATTATAGTAAGGTACATTTAGCGAATATTGCGTTAATTGAATATCTCGCTGAGCATATGATATTGTTGTAATTACACAAAATAAAATTAATAATAATTTATGTTTCATAATTTTAAAATTTTTCAATTCAACTGTATTTTACCAACAGGTTTATCATTTTTGAAAATAGCGATATACGCATTGGGTTGTATAAGTTTGATTTTTTCAAAAAGCGAATATGCCTCATCATACAAGAAAAATGGACCTAAATAATATCTGTCTAAACCATCTTCAGTAATTTTGGTAATTTTTAAATTAGTATCATATTGTGAAACAGTAAAAATGATAGAATCGATATTATAGTCTAACGAAGAACCAATATAAATTTGATAATTAAAAAATGACTTTTCATTATATTTATCTGACACATTACTATATATTTTATCAAAATATGATTGATTCCATTCATCTACATTTAAAAGGTTGAATGTAGTTCGTCGATTTAATTGATGTTCTTCTTCAGTTTGAGCATCTTTGATTAATAAATTAGATTCTCCCCATCCCTTATATTTAAGTCTTGATGGGCTTATACCTTTAGATATGAGGTAATCTACAACACTTTGAGCTCTTTTTTCTGATAAAACTTGATTATATTGTTCACTACCTCTAGCATCTGTATGAGAATTTATCTGTATAATCATTTGTGGATTTTCTTTTAATATTTCTACAATTTTATCTAACTCAACGAATGACTCTGGCCTCAACGTCCATTTATCGAAATCATAATATATATTATTTATTACTATTTCTTCTTTTGTCAATTTAAATAATTCAAAATCTATATTATGTCCATTTTCACTTGACAGAGTCCTAGATATTTTTTCACCAAAAGTATTTAATTCCTTTTCTTGAGGGATGTAATCTCTTTTAATAGCTTTAACAATGTACTTTTTATCATTAATAATATTTTCAAAAAAATAGTTTCCTTCATTATTTGTATAAGTTGTATCTATTATTGTATCATTAATACTTAAAGTTATTAAAGTTTGTGCTAAAGGTAACCTTGTATTCTTGTCTATTACTTTCCCTTTAGCTTGTAAAAAAACTGGAGCATATGTAAAATAATAAAAATCGTCATCACCTTTTCCACCATTCCTATTTGAAGTTAATATACCCCTATCTTCGGAGAAAAATACTATACCAAAATCATCTCCAGAAGAGTTTATAGGATAAGGTAATAATTTAGCTTCACTAATAACAACATCATTTTTAATTTTACAAGATAAAATATCTAAACCACCCATACCTCCAAAACCATTAGAAGAGAAATATAATATAGTATCACCGACCACAACTGGAAACATTTCATTATACGTAGTATTAATTGATTTTCCAAGATTACGTGGTGTATTCCACTCTCCATTATCATTCATGGTAGTAACATATAAGTCTTTATTTCCTAGTCCTTCTGGATTATCACTAACAAAATACATGGTTTTGCCATCAGACGTGAAAGTAGCATGACCTACATTATAGTTTTTATTATTTAGTTCTATCTCAACAATATCATCTGCAATAGCATTTTCTAGATCAACTGAATTAGCTTTATAAATGTTACATAATTTACCTCTTCCTTTTGGTTCATTACATCTCATGAAATACAGAGAATTTTGAGAAGGTACATAAGTAGCAACACCATTATTTATGTTATTATTAACGTTATCATTAAAAGGTGTAATATTTTTCCATTTACCTATCGATGAATCATATGTCGCTATGAATATTTTGCTAAAAGCTTGTCCATTATACGAATAAATCTCATCTTTACTATTCAAAATTCTAGAACTAGAGAATAATAGATGATTTTTATATATAAATGGATAGTATTCTGAATATTGTGTATTTAGCTCATTTATATTAATAATATCATACTGTGGAGGATTAGATAATTGCTCAAAAGCATATTTAAGGCCATCAAGTTTTTGTCTAATCATAAAACTTAAATTGGGAGTATTAGATAATGATTGATAAAGCTGAAATGCTCTATTATAGTCACCATTTGCATAAAGAGATTCTGCATATTTGATTTTGTAGTTAATATTTGTCGTGTCTAGTAAATAAGCAGTATTATACCAATTAATAGATTTGGAATAGTTAGCAAATGCATAATAACAATCTCCAATTTTTTCAGCAATATCAGCTTTTTCTGTAATAGAGCTTATTTTATCAAAAACTTGTTCATACATCGCAGCTGCATTATAAAACTCATTCTGCTCATATAAATAGTTTGCTTTTTCCAAAATTTTATTTACTTGACAATAAACGATTTGGCTAAATAATACAACAAATATAAAAACTATATACTTTTTCATAATTACAAATTTTTAATTAACGAACTACGGTTACAACGCCGTTTATAACTTTATCTTCTTCTTCAATTTGAGGCAATCTAATGATATAATAGTAAGTACCAGCTTGTACCAAATCTCCATTATATGTCCCATCCCATCCATCTTCACCTTCATATAATAATTGTCCCCATCGATTAAATATTTGAATATCTAGTCCTTTAGCAAATCTATCATTTATTCCATCACCATCAGGAGTAAAAGCATTTGGTATAGGGAGTATAGTTAATCTTAAAGTATCTAAAGGGCTTATGCATGTTCCATTAAATGCATAAGCACTTATTACATCACCATCATAAAATTTATTAGATAAATAAATATTAGAAGATGATGATTGAACTAGTTGACCATTTAAATAAAAAGAGTAAGATTCATAATTTGATGGTTCAGCAATAATAGTTACGATTTGCCCCAAATATGCAGTATTATTGTATTTATCGGAAGTCAAGTTTAATTCAGGTAAATTATTTACAAGTACATTAAAGTGATACAATCCTCCTAGATTATGACACCCTAAATCTGTTATATTTTCAGCAAATATAGTGGTAGATTGATATATTGGTCCTAATGAGAGTGTATCACCAATAGCAATATTATTCATATTAGCATCATACCAATAAATATTAGAGTTCTCAGTATTATAAAGTGCAAATATATATGCGCTATCTCCATAACAAAACTCTGGAGTTGTAGATGTAAAGCCGGGCTCAATAGCTGCTGGTAAAACAGGTACTAGTTTTGTAACTTCTCTAGTACAATTATTACTATCTGTCACCATTAATATTGCAGAATAATATCCTCCATCATTGTAAATATGCTGACAAAAAAGATCAGTATCAATGGTATCTTCACCATCACCAAAATCCCAATTAAATGATGAAATTCCAGATCCGGAAGATATCACATCAATTAAAAAATGTGTTGGTGTACCTGCACATACTGTATCAAAATTATAGTTTAAAAGCAAAGGTGGAGAAATAACAATTTGCTGTTCGATTGAATCCATACAACCTTTACTATTCATTACTGTCAAAGTTACTGTAAATGTATCATTAACCAAATAAAAATGAACAGGATTTTGTAAATCACTATAGTATTGATCTCCAAAGCTCCAATAGTAATATTCAATATTACCTCCATTTGCTAAAGACATATCAATAAAATGTGTTGTATCCTGAGCACATAACCCAACCACTGTGAACTGTGGTGTCGGTAATGAATCAATCTCTGCTATATGTGCAACAGTATTAGTACAATTATTAATATCCGTCACAGTGAGAGAAACATTATAAATACCATATGCATTAAATGTGTATGATGGATTCTGTATTGAAGAATTACCCATTCCATCTCCAAAATCCCAATACCAATTAGTTAGATCTCCTCCGTTACTATATGATAAATCATTAAATTGAGTGCTATTGCCAAAACATGTCGTATCCATGCTGAACTCTGGAATTGGTAATGGGTACACTATTACTGGGCGTACAATAGAATTTTTACATCCATTAACATCTGTAGTTGTCAATTGTGCTTGATAATGTGTAATGTTTGTTATTGGTGAGCTATAAACATATGTTGGATTTTGAACATTACTATATCCTATTGTATCACCAAAATTCCAATACCAATTAATAATTGCTCCACCATGGGAATTTGATTGATCAGTAAAATGCGTTGTAGAACCATAACATACAGAATCAGCAGAAAACATAGGTATTGGTAATGGATATATTAATACTGGTTTCACTACAGTATCCTTACATCCTTTTGTATCTGTTACAAATAATGAAGCATTGAAATATGTAGGATTTGAAACAGCTGGATAAATGTATGCTGGATTTTGTAAATTAGAATTTCCAATACCATCACCAAAATTCCAATGATAAATAGATATTGGTCCACTAGATATTGTAGAATCAATAAAGAAAGTTGTATCATTTGAACATGTAGGAGCAGCTACAAAATTTGCTATAGGTTTACGATTTAAATATATAACTTTAGTAATACTATCTCTGCAACTATGTTGATCTATTATTTCTAAAGAAACAGTAAAAACTGTATCACCAGGATACGGATAAACATGAATGGGATTTTGAACGTTTCCATTATGCCCATCTCCAAAATCCCATAGCCAATTTGTAATATTTGCTATAGGATTATAGCTACTATCAGTAAACATTACTGGTAATCCTTGGCATGCTTGGCTAGCAACAAAATTGGCTGTAGGCAAAGTATATACTTGAATATTTCTTGCTAATGTATCTCTACATCCTAAATCATTCTCAGCTACTAAAATTACTGTATAAATTGTATCCTCTGAATATATATGATCAGGTGGATTATTTGTACTATCTATAGTACCATCACCATAATCCCAATACCAAAAAGTTATATTGCTACCTTGTGGAGCATACGTTTGATTTATAATTCTAAAAGTATCTCCAAAACATACATTTGGAGAAGAAAAATTTAAAACTGGTAATGAATCTACTATCACTTGATGTATTTTTTCATTATAACAACCATTTGTGTCATAAACTGTGAGCATAGTATTAAAAGTACCAGGATAAGCAAAAACATGTTGAGGATTTTGAATACTGTCATTCGCTCCATCACCATATTCCCAATGCCAAGAAATTATATCAGCAGGCATAGGAATAGATAAATCTGTAAATGTTGTTGGTAATTTAAAACATACTGTATCAAATCTAAAATCAGCCTTGGGGGGTTTAAACACTGTTATTTCTTTTGCAATTGTATCAGAACATCCATGAGAAGTACTAGCAATAAGCGTAACATTATATAAACCTACGGTGTCATAAATATTAATAGGATTTTGTAAAGTAGAAAAAGTACTATCTCCGAAATCCCAATACCAGTTACTTATATTTCCATTTACAGAACTATTAATTATTGTTGTAGAATCATAGAAGTATGTTTCATAACTCATACAAGTAGCAGATGTATAAAAATCAGCTTGTGGTAGTGCATATACTCTAACGGGTTTAATAAGAGTATTTGAACATAAATTCGAATCAATCATAGTCAAACTGACATAATATAATCCACTTGAATCATATAAATTTGACGGATTTACAGTTGTATCGATTGTCCCATCACCATAATCCCATATAGAACTCATAAAACCTGCATCGGTAACAGTACTCAAATTGATTGGCATCAATGTATCGTATAAACATATATTATTAACATTGAAATTAGTATTTGGCAATCTCCATACTCTAACTGGCTTTATGATAGTATCTTTACAACCAATCTGATTAGTAGCTACATACATAACATTATATTGTCCTGCTGTATTATAATAATGATCCGGTGAAACTTGATTTGAGGTTTGAGCATCACCAAAATTCCAATAATTATTTGTTACAGGCGTGCCACCTCTATCATCAGTAAGATTTATAAAATTTGTTGTATCTTTAAAACATACTGTATCTGCAACAAAATTTGCTAAAGGACGAATATTTACTGGAATAACCTTGGTCATAGTATCTTTACATCCATAGGTATTAGTAGCTATTAATTGAACAGTATATGAACCAGGAGGTGAATACGTATGATTAGTATTAGTACTAGTAACATCTGGACTACCATCACCGAAATTCCATTCATAAGTTAAATTAGTATTCCATAACCATTCACAATAATAACACCACCAATAAGAGCAATTATTATAAGCGCAGTCAAAATAGTTATGAGATAAGTGCAATGGAGAGCTGCTACTATTATAAAAATTCACTACTTGACTATCACAAGCCAATGTATTAGAAAAAGATGCGGTAGGTTGAGGAAAAACTGTAACCGTTTTATAATTACTTGTTTTATAGCATCCATTTGAGTCCCAAACAGTTAAATACACTCTATACTCTCCATTTTGTGGGAATTTATGTAATGTATTAGGGAAAGTATCATTTAGGCTACCATCATTAAAATTATATGACCAATGCGTTAAAGGTGCATTATCTACACTAGTTGTAGATAAATTTGTAAAAGGAATAGAATCATAAACACACATATTAATAAATGAAAAATTAGGATTAGGTAAATGCCATACATAAACAGGTTTTGTTATTGATTTTGCACAACCATTATTAGCATAAACTGTCAATGTAGCTGACTGATTGCCTGGACTATAATATGTGGTGTTTGGACTAATAGAACTAGATGAATTAGGAGATGCATTAGGGAATGACCAGCTATAGCCTGTTATATAAATAATAGTATCACTAGATAGATTCGTAAAATGCGTTACTTGTTCACTCACGCATGATGTATCAGATGCAAAATCTGGAAATAAATCTCCAATGACTATGGTTCGCTGGAAAGTAGTTGATCCACAACCAAATTCAGAATTATTTTCGGCTGTTAAAGTAACAACATAAGTACCTACACTATTATAAGTATGTGAAATTGTTTGTTGAGGTTGTCCAGTATATGTTACATAGGTAGGACCATAAGTAGTACCATCACCGAAATCCCAAGTATAAACAGTATTAGGATCAGTAGCACAATTATTTCTAGAAGAAATATTAGTAAATGTAATTGGTTGATTTATACATGTAGGTGATGAAATATTAAAATTAGCTTTAGGTGGCTCATATACTCTAACTGGAGACCATGTAACTTCTGAAATGCCACATGCATTTGATACGCTAATTTTAATATTATATTGATTGCTTGGTTGAGAACACGAAGCGTTTAGATAAGTATGATTATATGTCCCCCCAGTTGGCGTTCCTATTGGTAGAGTTAGCACATTACCATCACCCCAATTTATTACTGTTATTGTCGAATCAGTAATGTTTTGACTGCTATTACCTATTTGCACAGTTAGAGGCGCACAACCCATATTTGTTCCTGCTAAAGGACCAATGATACCAGCTATAGGAGTGTTTTCTATTATTAATAATCTATTAAATACAGTCTGACAACCATTATTCCCGGTGCTAGTAATAGTTATAGGATGTGTACCTGTACCTATATATATATGAGAAATATTTGTAAAGCTACTAATAGAAGTATCTTGTCCGTCACCCCACTGAATAAAATAATTTGATATAAATGATGCATCGGGTGAATAATTAGTAATCGTTACTGTATCCTCAGAAATTTCTGTATATGAGCAATGTTTGAAATTTTTTGACTCAAAAAAATTGACACTTGGCTGTTGTTTTATCTCAATAATTTTGCATGTAGTATCTTTACATCCCATTATGTCTTGAACGATTAAACATACATTAAAGCTATCTATTCCTCCACCGTTACTAGTAAAAATATGAGATGGATTAGATGAATAATTAATTGGGCTACCATCATCAAAATTCCATGAATAATCAAGTGAAGTTCCAGTTGATAAATCATTAAAAGAAATATCACTACCACTACAAGCATTTAATGGTGCAAATGAAAAATTAGCAACTGGAAGCGGATCAATTGTAACCATCTGCTGAGTTGTGTCCCAACAATCAATTGGAGCACCACGATAAATTATTAATGAAACTGTAAAATTGCCTGACCCAGCAAATGTATGCACTACACTGTTTTGATTAGTAACTATCGGACTACCATCGCCGAAATTCCATATTGTAGAGTCAATTTGCCCTGGCAGTGGGGATGTATTTGTGAATCTTATACTATGGCATCCTGTTATAGTATATGAAAAATCGGCATGTTGTACACACTGCCCTTTTAAATTATCAAAAATTATAAACAATAAAATTAAAAAGATATAAATTACTTTTTTCATAAGTTAATTATTTATACAAACTTAAATATTATTTTAGAAAATTAAGTGAATTTTTAACTATTTTATAGTTTACATTTGGTTTACAATCTAAAAATTATTATAAAATATGATTTATTAATCTATCTAAATAAAAAATATTTACTATGGTTCAAGCTAATAGCTAGCATATTATTAAAAAAATTCTTTTAAGTTTAATTATTATTAAAACATATAAAAAACTTAATTAACTTATATTAAAACTGCTCTTTATATTATTTTTAAAAAAAAAATAGTATCTTTAAATAAAAAAATTAATATAAATTTGTTAATTTTTAACATTAGAAAAATATAAAATTTAAATTTTTCAAATTAAAAAGTAGGAATAAAGTAATGAAAATAAAGCTTAATAGAATTAATGTAAAAATCATAGTATTTGTATTTATAAATATAAATGTTTTTAATGTTATATATAGTAATAATAAAAATCAACAATTAGATTCATTACTAAAAAAATCTAAAGAATTATCTACAATCAATCCTATAGAAGGGTTAGATTTTATAGATAGTGTACTAGACATCGCGATAAAATCATCAGACTATCATGCTGTAGGTTCTTTATTAAACGATAGAGGGTCTATATTTTACCTTATGGGAATTTATGATAAAGCTTTTTCTTCATTTACTGAAGCTTTAAATTATTATGAACTAGCAAGAGATAGTATTGGTATTGCTTATATTCATAATAATTTAGCTTTAGTTATGTATTCACTAAAAAAATATGATGATGCATTAAACTATATGATTTTGTCTTATAATTATTTAAAAAGTAAAGGTTCTTACAAGTTTATCATTGATTTATATAATAATATCGCATCTATATTACAGATGAAAAATCTAGGTAAATACTCATTATTTTTATTAAAAAAAGCTGAAAAACTCGCATATGACAGTTTATATTATGAAGCTCTGCCTAATATTTATAATAATCTAGGAGTAGCTTTTGAACATTTGAATAATTTTGATTCTGCCATATTTTATTATCACAAAGCTATAAATATCAAAAGGGAATTTCCTAATATTAATATAGCTTTTATGTTTCAAAATTTATATAATTATTATTTAAAAATTAATAATATAGATAGTGCCCTAAAATACGCAGACTCTGCTTATTATTATTCAAAAAAATTTAATGGGTACAATATGATTTCTTCTACAAGTATAGATCTAGCTAAACTATATGAGAAAAAAAATAATAAAGAAAAATCATATTATTATTTAAAAGAATATGCCAAATGGAGAGATAGTGTTGACATTTTTTCTAGTAATAATGCATATTTCGACTTTGTTATGAAAAATTCAAAAAAAGAATTTGAACAAAAAATGCAAATGATGCAAAATAGAATAAAACTACAACGCACTATCCAAATAATATCTTTTATAAGCATTGTCTTAGCAATATTGGTTTTCTCTATTTCATATAAATATTTAAAGTCTAGAAATAAAATCATCTCTCAACAAAAACAATTGTTAGAATTAAAACAACAACAATCTGATATGGAAATTGAATCGCAAAAACAACAATTATATATTCAAAACATAAAGCATAATTTTATTAAACAACAATTAGAGAATGATTTAGCTACTAAAGAAAGAGAGCTTACATCTATTACTTTAAATTTAGCTAATAAAATAGAAATTTTAAACAATATCCATAAAGAGCTTTCCTTTTTATTACTTGAATTTCCTCAAATATCTATCAACAAACATATCAATAATATTTTTCAAATTATAAAGTTAAATATCAATGACAAAAATATTTGGGATACCTATTTCTTTCATTTTGAAAAAGTTTATCCTAATTTTTTTAATAATATCAAAAAAAATTATAATATTACAAATAGTGAATTAAAACTTTGTGCTTATTTATTAATTAATCTATCTAACAAAGAAATTGCAAGACTATTATATATTTCAGAATCTAGTGTAAAAATGAAAAAAAATAGACTTGCTAAAAAATTTAATTTACAAGATGCTAGTGAATTATATGATTTTCTTCTCACTTTTGTAGATTTCGAAAATCGAGAAAATGATAATAATCAATAATCAAAAATTAATTTTTACACAAAAGATTTAATATAAACTTCAAAATTTATTAAACTGATTTATGTACATAGCAATAATACTAGGTTTTGATAGAATACTATTAGTTAATTATTTACACTTAACTCATATTATTTTATGCAAATAATTTTTATTATTTAGTAATTTTCTATTAATTTTGCAAAAAAATTACTGAAATAACTATGAAATATAATTTTTTAATTTTATTTATTCTTACAATATCTTTCATTGGA
>Ga0208826_1003185_pt1 | contig 11458 bp, 10 predicted proteins | sample AD_UKC115_MetaG_FD_184451 | JGI IMG/M metagenome (GOLD analysis project Ga0208826, IMG submission 184451) | Active sludge microbial communities of municipal wastewater-treating anaerobic digesters from Hong Kong - AD_UKC115_MetaG (SPAdes)... | ecosystem: Engineered > Bioreactor > Anaerobic >... | reverse complement strand
AAAACCACCGGCTAAAGGGGTTCGTTTCCTTAAAAGATCTGATTGTTGCTCCTCATGGGGCCAGAGTTAAAGATATTATGTATGAAGATGTTATTTTCGCCCGGGCCAATGACGATCAGGAAGAGGTCGCCAGGATAATTCAGAAATATGATTTACTGGCCATTCCGGTCATTGATGATGAACAGCGGCTGGTCGGCATCATCACCCATGACGATGCCATGGATATTCTGCAGCAAGAACAACAGGAAGATGTCGAAAAATTGATGGCTATTGGCGGCCCACACGAAGTTGGAGTCTATACCAAACTGTCAACCTGGGAGCATTTCAAGAGCAGGACTCCCTGGATCCTGGTCCTGGCCATCATGGGTTTTGTTTCCGGTTTTATTATCCAGAGCTATGAAGGCATTTTGCTGCAGGTGGCCATTCTGGCTTCCTTCATGCCGATGCTAACCGGAACCGGCGGCAATGCCGGCAGCCAGTCGGCTACTCTGGTCATTAGAGCTCTGGCTGTCAAAGAAATAACTGTTAAAGATGCTTTGAAAGTGCTGGTTAAGGAATTCGGGGTAGCTTTCCTGATGTCGTTGGTCCTGGCTAGCATAGCCTATTTTAGGGTCATGGTTTTTTATGGAAACACCCCCACCCTCGATCATGTCACTCCTCAGGCCGTTGGCCTGGCTGTAGCTGTAGCGCTGGCTCTTCAAGTTATAGTTTCCACTTTAATAGGCGCATTACTACCGCTGGTTGCCGTCTCAGTTAAAATCGACCCGGCGGTTGTAGCCAGCCCTCTGCTGGCGACCATGGTTGATATTTTTGGGTTACTTATTTATTTCAATGTAGCCAGATTAATTCTGCACTTATAACTCTACCTAACTCAGCAAACCCTCAATGATTAAATCCACTGCCTCTTCTTCACTCAAACCGCGCGACATCAGAGTTTGAAGCTGTTTGGAATCAACACTGCCAATGGCCGCTTCATGGGTAACGTGGGCTTTCGGATTTCTTACTTCGACCACCGGCACCGCCCTGGCCAGTCCGTTATCCTGAATTATTTCCTTGCAATCAACGTGACCGCGGGCGTAAGGAGCTTCGGCTATGATTTCGTTGTTTATTTCAGCCCGGGCTTGATTTTTAACCGCTATATGGGTAGTTAAAGCTGCCCGACTGCCTTCTCCTTGAAGGAAAGCAGACTCTCTTATTTTTATCAGATCGTCCCGCCGGCCAAAGATTCTGGCTTTCATTTCGGCTGAACTCCCCGCCTGGCAAACTGTTCGATAATCCATATCAATCAATCCGACTCGCCCTTTAAGCAACTCAAATTCGGTCGAAAAATGGGCACTTTCCCCCAGCTCGATGTGTGCCACCGGAACCACTTTGACCAGGCCTTCTTCGCTGTGCCAGTGCCGCTCAAAATAAGAATATCTGGCCCGGCGGCCAACTTTGATCTGAGCGTCCATTAAATGCTCAACTTCTACCGCATTGGGAAAAGTGCAGTGAGCCATAAAGCTGACTTCCGCTTCATCTTCGATTTCAATCTCCATAATAATATGTTGCACCCCTCGCTCGGGCAACAACCCAAAGCACAGATGAACAGGGCTGCCAATTTTAACCCCTTTTTTGACTCTAAGCTTCGCTTTGACCCCATCCGGCAATTCTTGCGGCTCCATGATTAATCCCTCTACCTGGTGGGAACTCAGGACCTCGTTGGCATTGATAATAAGATGCGGCATATTCTTATTGAAGCTACGATGTAGATTGACTGATTCAAGAATTTCTTCGACCACATCTTCTGTCATCTTCTTCCTCCTGAAGCAGTTGCTGAATTAAACTCGGGCACATTCTGGTGCGGGCAGGGCAAGCACTTCCCTCTGAAATATTCCATAATTTTCGTCGTTTCACCCTGGTCAACCAGCAGGCCATGACAGATCAAAAAGGCGTAATCAGTTTTCTCCAGAACTTTGGGGCTATGGGTAATAAGCACAACTGTTGAGCCGTCCTGTTTCAGATGATTTATAGCTTCAAATATTCTGTCGATGGCCTCAATATCTACTCCCGAATCAGGCTCATCTAGCAGCACCAGGCGTGGTTTCATGGCCAGAATAGAAGCCAGTTCAATTCTTTTCCGTTCCCCACCGCTCAGGGTTTTATCAACGCCACGCGAGCGATAACGAGCTGGCTCCAGACCGACCATCTCCAGCACCCGGTCAACTTCTTTTTTATCCTTATTTTTGGCCGCAGCCAGGATGAACTGGCTGACCTTCAAGCCTTCAAAACGCGCCGGTTCCTGCCAGGCTAAAGTAATGCCAAGCCTGGCTCGTTCGTCAACATTCAGGTTTTTGATGGATTGGCCCTCAAACAGGATATCGCCGGTATGCTGACGATAGTCAGGCAAACCCATGATGAGGCTGGCCAGAGTCGATTTACCAGCTCCGTTGGGACCAACCACTGCCTGCACATAACCTGCCTGAAACTCCATAGATAGGTGGTTGAGAATCAGGCTGGAGTTAACCTGAAGTGAAACGTCTCGTACTTCCAGAATGACCATCTTTTCCTCCGCCAGAATAGCTAGACTAGATGATACACTCTAATCAGCCAGGTGACAAACGAGGTTCTCATTCAGGCTGATACCAATGATTTCCCGGCTGTTAATTATATTGAAAGCTAAAAGACAATCCGGGCTGGCCAGCAAAGAGCTGCCCGCTGACTAAACAGCCAGAACCAGAAAAGCACTTAAGGACACTGGATAACACTTTGAGCCCAGAGGCAACCACCGCAAACAGGAAATGTATTACCCGAGCAGTCCTCTTCGTTTTTCTCCAGATAAGAGCAACCACCGCAGATATGACAGGGTGAATAATCAAACAGATAAACTTTTTCTCTGAAATCATGGTATTCCTGACAGGACCAGATAGCTAAGAGTGACTTTTGGTTTAAATCACCGAGAAGATAAGCTCTAATTTTCCTTTCTAATCCATATAGATAGGTCGTATGGTTATGCATTAGAGCCAGGCAGGGCGCAACCTGCCCGTCCCAGCGAATAAAAGACATGCCTTCATTAACAAAGCGGCAGGAGCGGCTGGGAACACTGATCGGCCTGTCAATTAAAAATAAGTTTTCATAACCCCGGAGGAGATGAAAAATCGGCTCCTGCGTCAGATAATTTATGTCAAGACGGGGCAGGCTGATTTTTGGTTTCCCACTCGAACTAGTAAAGGTCTCACCGGTCAGAGCCAGAGGGCAGACCATCTGCCTTTCCATGTCTTCGGTATAGGGCAGAACATTGGTGAGGAGCAAGGAGTCAGCCCCAGTGGCCTCAATCAGCCTTTCTATATTTTTCAACTCATTGATATTGTCCCTCATGACCACAAAAGAAATTCCCAGACTGAATGGCTTATTCCGGCCAGCAGCCAGGTCACGGATTCGTTGCACATTTTGCAGCACAAAATTAAAACTGGCACCGCGGCGAATATCATTAAAGCTGCTTTCGCTGCTACCATCAAAAGATACCCACAGGCGGTCCAGACCGGCCTCCAGAAGATCCCGAGCCATAGTTTCATCCAGCAGAGTACCGTTGGTAGTTATTTCAATGCTGGCGGAAGAAGCTGTTTTAAGCTTTTCCACTATCCAGGCAATATCCCGATGAACCAGAGGTTCCCCAAAGCCAGCCAGCATAATCGACTGTAAAAAAGGGAAATCCTTAATTTCGGAAGCCACCTTCTTTACCAGCTCACGGCTGATAAATCCGGGTGCTTCGGACCAGGTATGGCGAATACAGGTCTGGCAGGACAGATTGCAGGCCGTAGTCGGTTCAAGGTAAAGGCGGCGCAGGGCATGAAGATTGGGTTCAAGACGCACCTGGCCAGATTCCTTTACCAGGTGCAGGCTGGCTCCAGGCGCTCCGCCCAGGTGAGCCAGGATCTCTGGAGGCAACGATAGACAACCAGCTTTGTCAACTTTTACCTCAACCTTATATAAATTATCCTGGGGCTCGACAGGAATCTTATTCTCTGCTTTAAGGTCTTTAAGATTTTTCATTTTAGAACTTTCAGGCTGGTTGCTTCCGGCTTGCCTCTCTACCAGTCTGAATCGTAAATCAAGGTAAAAACCACCAATTATTTTTCCTTATATATTTTACAGGAAAAAAGGCAGGCAGTAACTATCTCTAAAATTCTCAGGTTTTGAAAATCTCATAAAAATAGGAACTGAGGCGGCCAATAAAAATCTTGGCCGACCCTGGCCCGCTCCAGGTGTGGACCAGAACGGTTATGATGTAATCTCCACTCGGGGTGAAAACTATGCCGGCATCGTGGCAGACTTCTTTTTCTAATCCAGTTTTATGAGCTACAGTTACTTCCTTAGGCAGATAACGCGGCAGGCGGTCATTGATTTTCTGCCTTTTGAGCACAGCCAGACACCTTTCAGAAATTTCGGCGCTAAAGCAGCGATGGTGATAAATTCTGTCGAGGAGGCCAGTCATTTCAGCCGCCGTGGTATAATTTTCTACTCCCTGATCGCGCGCAGCAAAATCTATCATCTTGCGGTTTAATCTGGTCTTCTGGAGCCCAAGTTCCTCAAAGACCTGATTGATATAATCAAAACCCAGCCGGTCAATCAGTATGTTACAGGCGATATTATCACTTTCTGTCACCATATAATCTATTAGCTGGGAATAAGTGAAAGACCGGCCGTTTCTCATCCGGCGCAGAACACCTGACCCACCAACCCGATCCTGGCGCCTGAGGACATGCTTCTCAGATAAATCAAGTCGCCCTTCCTCGGCAGCTTTAAAACAGGCCACCAGAATAGGAATCTTGACCAGGCTGGCCGCCGGGAAAGGTTGATCTTCATTATGGATAAAGGTCCAGCCTGTCTCCAGATCTTCAACCACAATTCCCGCCTCACCTCTAAGATTGGAAATCCTTTTCAGGATATTAGCCGAGTTGGCTTCCCACCGCATCTGCCTCTGGCTATAAAGGCTGAGTCTTTCTTCGGGGCTGAGGACTTTTGAGCTGGCGGAAGCTTGAACAGCGACCAGAATAATCAATAAAGGCAGAGCTACCATCATTAACCAGTCAAGACAGCCAACCCTGGCCTTACTCTTTACTCTCATCAGGCACTTCCTCTAATGGGTTCAATTGTTGTTTTATTTTATACAAAGAAAGCCACTCGATGTCAATTAGAATTCAGGCTGTGGTTTTAAGTCTAAGTTGAATTCAAAGGCGGCCTGATGATAAAATCAATTTCGGTTCTTGAGTGGGAGGCAGGAAAAAAGATGAAAAGAAAAAATATTTTTATGGCCTTACTCCTTTGTTTATTCGGTTTTGGCCAGGCTTACGGTCAGGTTAATCTAAAAGCCCTGACTCTGCCGGATGGCAAAAAAATTGAAGTCGGTTTTAACAAGACTGACCGGGCACCCGATCGGGCTTCGATGTCAGCCAGACTTAATTACGAAAAGGGCGTGGCTTCGATTGAGCTGAGCTTTGAACATCTGGAACCAGCCATTTTATTTGCCGGCGACATTTCCACTTATGTTCTCTGGGCGGTCGGGCCGGATGGGACAATTGAAAATCTGGGTGAAGTTATCGTTGATAAAAGAGACTGTTCTGGTTCACAGAAATTTTTGGTCAACCGGAAAATACTGGCCTTAATGGTCACCGCCGAACCTTATTCATCAGTTGTTCGGCCAACTAATCTGGTACTTTTTGTTAATGCTGAATCGGGAGAAAAAGGTGTTCAGATCGCCCCCTTTACCTACAACGACTTCTCCACAACCGCCCGTCCGGCTCTGGATAGCATTGCCAGCATTCAGTATATAAGCGATGTGCCGGTAGCCTTGAAACAGGCAGAGAAGACTCTGGAATTTGCAGCCAAAGTAGGTGCTGATCAGGTCAACCCTAAAGCGATTAATCAAGCGACTGAAACTTTAGCTAAAGCTCGGAAGCAGAAAGATAAAAAAATGGCAGCCGATGGGGCTCGAATTGCCACCCAGTTTGCTGCTCAGGCCATAAATGAGACTATTAAACTGCAGGAAGAAAAGGCAGCAGCTGAAGCTGAGGCTAAAAGGCAGGCCGAAAAGGCCGCTCTGGAACACCGGGCCTCTCTGGCTGAAAATGAAGCTCAGCAATTGGCTCGTCAGCTGGAAGAAATCAAAGCCGAGCGAGCTGCCCTGGCCCGGGAAACAGAGCAGTTAGCTGCCCAAACCCGGCAGCTGGCCGCCGAACGTGACCAGCTGGCTCAGGAAAGAGAGATGATTCAAAAGGAGAGAGATGAACTGGCTGGCAAACTTAAAGCAGCTCTGTCCACGGTGGCTGAAACCACTGATACCGCCCGGGGATTGATGGTCAATCTGGCTGGAGTCCTGTTCGATGTTAATAAGGCTACGCTTAAACCTGAATCTCAACTGAAGCTGGCTAAGCTGGCCGGTATTTTAGTGGTTTTCCCTGACATCAAGCTCAGTATTGAAGGCCATACTGATGCCACGGGCTCAGAGGAATTGAATCTCAAGCTGTCAACTGACCGGGCCAGAACAGTCTACGAATTTTTGATGTCTCAGGGAGTATCAACTGACCGGATGAAATATCAGGGATTTGGCTCCAGCCGACCGGTGGCACCCAATGACAATGAAACTAACCGGGCTAAGAACCGGCGGGTGGAAGTGGTTGTTCTTAAAGAACCGGAAAGTTGAGCCTTCACCTTCTTTCCAGAAGATAGATAAACATTAACCACAGGCAGAGAATAAGAAGTGCAGAATATATACGCAGGGAATTAGAGACAGTCAAGATATTAAACAGGCCATGAATCAAGGCAGCCAGAAACAGGCCAAGCAGAGCAGCCGGGACTTCTGACCGCCCGCGAGTTCTGGCTCTGACCACCAGATAGCCCCAGATCGAGGAAAAAATGGAATGAGTAAGTGGAGAAACCAGCGCCCGGCCAAAATAAGCAGCACCACTCATCAGCGGCAAATAGCCAAGATTCTCAAAACTGGCAAAACCAATAGCCAGGGAAGCGGCATAAACCACCCCGTCAGCCGGTTCGTCCAGGTCGTAGTTCTTTAAAATAAAAAGGGCAAAAGGCAAAAACTTAAAAAATTCTTCTAATGGCCCGACCACACCCAACGAGTAAAGGGCAATGTGGCGGAAGTTGCCCCTGGCGACCACCAGGTTAAAGCCAGCGGGTAGCCCAACTGAAGGTAGCTGTCGATAGGTTAAAAAACAAAGAAAGCCAAACAAAAAGCCCAGTAGAAAGGCCGCCAGAAGATTGATTAATGGCTCGGGCTGTCTTCTATCCTTATAATAAAAATAAGCCAACCAGAAGAGGGCTGGAGCAATGATGCTGGCCGCCAACTTCCATAAAATCATTAACCTCTGGTCACTCCAGTTTCGCCTGGCCTGACAGCGAGTATTCTGGCCCGGTCAGCGAATATTAATTTTGTTTTGACTAAATTAACTAATCAGGTAGCGGCTGTCAAGCAAAAAGGGCTAATAATCATGAAAAACAACATTTTAGACAGGGATTTGACCAGGCTCATCACCAGCCAGCTTTGGCTTCGTTCAGATTCAATAAATTGAAACACAAAAAAGAGACGGACAAAAGCGACCCGTGGCAGCTATTTATTATTGATGTTTCTGCCGCTCACCACCTGCTAAAAAATATCTTTCCAGAAAGTCTTTTATTTCCTGGCTGCCAAAATAGCCTGAGAATCGGCGGAGCTCGCGGTTTTCTTCATCCAGAAAGATAATGGTTGGTACTGAAAGAACCAGCCCTTGCCCCGCTTTTTCCGGTTCTTCCAAGGTATCTATAACCTCATAAGGAATTTGATATTCCTCGCAGATTTCCACCAATCTGGGGAAAAAAGCGCTACAGACCGAACAGCTTTTGTTTTTAAAATAAAGTGCCTTCATTGGCTATGCTTCTGACCAGTCAAGTTAATAACCAAGACCAGGATCAGATCTTTAACGCTCCACAGGCAAGCTAAGTGTAAATTCAATAATTGCCCCACGACAGATTAGCCCTAGAGAAAGTATTATTGGCTAAGGCTTCTCTTAATTTCTTCGATGACCTCCGGGTTATGTATAACCTTCTTCCTGTCTTTGGTCGTAGTAAAAATGATAAAGATCTCACCGCTTGTTCTTTCTTGAATTGGTCATGAGTAGAAGCCGGCTGCTGACACAAATTTATTCAGCTCTTGATGAGGCTGAGACAGGTCTGGAATAGCTAAGCCGGATTTGATCAAATAAAGGTTTATAAATATTTTGTTTTTTAAATAGACATAACCGTTAACCGTCTCGCTACCGGCCACCTCACCCTCATTAATTTTTAAAATCACTTCTTTACCCAGCAGCCGGTTCTTAAGATATTGAATCGTTTCGTCTTTTTTTACTACCTGGACACCTAAAAATCTTACTTTTAAGCCAGTATCAAGCTGTATAGTCTGGTCGTCTATAATTCCTGCCACTTTGTAAAGCTTTGGTGCCTTGAAACCGAACAGCAGGGGATCAATTTGAGGTTTTTCATTTTTTATCGAGGGAATATAGTTGCTATCAAAATTAATATATTTATTTTCTTGCCGTTCGACAATCTTAACATCTTTACCTAACCCGGGAAGTGAATTAGCGAGCCCAAGCTTTTCTTTTATCAATTCTAGAAAGCTGTGATTAATCTCATAACCGAAGGCGTTCCTGCCCTGTTCCAGAGCAACCTTTACTGTTGTTCCGCTACCCAGAAATGGATCTAAAACAATATCATCTACAAAGGAAAACATCCTGATCAGCCTTCTCGGCAATTCGTCTGGAAACATAGCTTCATGATCTATTTGCTTTGCTCCTTTAAAGACCCAGTGCCCGGCAAAATATTGCTTCCACTCTTCTTTGGTCAGCCTGGAGGCTTCCTTTATTTCTTTAGACACCTGTTTATTTTTGCCGGGTTTTTTAAAGATGTGGATATATTCATAATCAAGCTCGACAATTCCATTGGGAGGATAAGGGAACGATCCCATAACAGTCGCTCCTCCGCTGGTATTCATCGTGGTCTTCTTCTGCCAGATAATTGAACCCATAAAATCAAAGCCGATTTTCTCACACTGGGAAATTATCTCGGCATGAAGGGGTATAACTTTATACCGACCATAGATAATAGCCCGGGCAAACTGATCCCCGATGTTGACGCATAGCCTTGAACCCGGCCTTAAAACTCTAAAGCATTCCTTCCAGACAAGATACAAAGAGCATAAATATTCGTGGAGACTTTGACCGTAGCCAATCTGGCCGGACATTCCATAATCTTTTAAATGCCAGTAAGGTGGAGAGGTAACAACTAAGTCTATCTGAGAGTCGGCAATTTCACTCATCGAGCGGCTATCGCCAAGAATAATAGTTGCTTGATTTGGCATTTTTTTCTCTCCTAATTCTAATAGATTCCTGAGGGTTAATAAAGCCCTAAATGCGAAGCCTGGCTTATTAGAAAAGACGATTCAAAAACAAACTAAATCTCCGATTTATATAGTAAGAACTTAAATTTTTCTTGAGGGGGGCCACATAGCAGCTTCGGCTTAATTTTTGCCTCAGATCATCTGGCCTAATTCAAAAGAAGAGCTAATAATAATGTTGCCTCTTGCTTGCCGGGACTCGAATAATTTCAGGTGGCTCACTGCCAGATGGCAAGTGACTGCCTTCCCGCTAGCCTAAACTCAGTAGATATGAGGTGCTGGGGGGACCATTCATTTGACATCAATTCTGACTTTAATTTATCATAGCTTTAAGCGGAGTGGGCCCAGGTGGATGATTTAATTCGAGATGAAAAAAATGACTTTGAAAACATACTATCATTATTTCGTGACTATAAGGACAGGACATTAGAAAAATATAAGCAAATAACACCTGACTTTAACGCCTTTAGCACTATAGATCCCTTAGAGCTTCAACTTTCCCGCCTGATAGGCGAATTATTGAATCCCGATGGAGCACATGGACAGGGCAGCTTATTTTTGAATTTATTTATAAAACAGTTTTTACAAGACAAGAATATTCCCGGTGAATTCAGCCAGGTAAGGCTTGAATTGGAGCATTCTTTACCTGATAACTCAGGTCGAATTGATATCTTCATCGATTTTGATAAGTCGTTTGGACTGGCCATAGAGAATAAGCCTTTTGCTCGAGACCAGGCATCTCAAATCGAACGATATTCTGAGTATATGGCCGAGCGTTATGGCAGTGAACATTTCTTGATCTTATATTTTTCGCGAGACGGCTCGCCCCCTTCTGATTTCAGTATGCCGAAGCAGGACAGACATAAGCTCGACAAGCAATTGAAGTCTATCTCTTACGCGAAGTTGGCCAATTGGTGTAGTCAGTGTGCAGCCGAGGCAAAAAAGAATAAGGCCATCCGGCTTTCAACTCTGATCGAAGAATTTTCTGAATATATAAATAGAACTTTTCTGGGGATAAACACCTTGAAAAACGAAATGCTGGGAGAACGGATTGAAGAATATGTCCTGGAAGCTTATGAGTTAAACTTACTCTGGCAGGAGAATCAGAAGGAATATGAGACCAGCTGGCAACATAAGATAAACCAGTTAATTAATGAAAAGCTTCCAGAACTGGTGTTTAAAAACCTACAAACAGAGGGAATAATTGACGACAATTGGGAATGGCTAAGGGGTGATTTTGATATAAACAAAAAGAGTATTGGAGGCTTTAAATTAAAAAAGAAGAACTGGAAGAATTTTAAACTTGGTTTGATGTCCGATCGTTTTAAAAGAGGAAAAGGCAAACGTAGCTTTTTCCTGGCCTTACTATCAAAAATCAATATTGAGCGGGAAAATTATGCTGCAGATTATTATAACTCAACAGGATGTAAGCCCGAAAAGGATCCAACCCTGAAAAATCCCTCAACCATCTGGTATGGCTATTTTCCTGACCAGGATTTCCAGATCTGGGGATATGAGCAGTGGAAAGGCATCAAAGAAGGCGGGGATACTGTCAGCCGGGTTACTGACCTCTTCAAAAAACTAATTGGGGCCTGTGAGGCTGATATTGACAGGGAGGAAGAGAAGCTGCAAAATCCTTAATAGCTTGTATACCGCAGACGATTTCCGCACTTTTGTTAATAAATTTATCTGGACCTTCGCCAAAACCTATGCTAACCGGGCACCGCATGAATATGTGGCCCTGTCTGTGGTCGGGCTCGAACATCAGCCTGAATTTATTAAAGCGGCTCAATTCATCCGGCTAGCCGGCTTTAAGGCTTTTTATTACAACCGGCCGAACTTTTATTACATCCTGGACGGTAATTACTACTGGACGATGGATGACCAGGTCGAAGATACAAATTTGATCAATAGAGCAAAACTGTCTGATTATGAATTGATTGCCGGCCACTGGCGATGGAAAGGCCAGAAGCAAGATTGAAGGGCATGAGAAAATAAGGGAGGACGTAATGCCCCGACTGAAATTGGTGGCAGGCG
>Ga0208826_1003183_pt1 | contig 11462 bp, 4 predicted proteins | sample AD_UKC115_MetaG_FD_184451 | JGI IMG/M metagenome (GOLD analysis project Ga0208826, IMG submission 184451) | Active sludge microbial communities of municipal wastewater-treating anaerobic digesters from Hong Kong - AD_UKC115_MetaG (SPAdes)... | ecosystem: Engineered > Bioreactor > Anaerobic >... | reverse complement strand
CGTTGAATCGGATAGCACGGCCGTTGCGGTTGGCAATCAATACTTCGTTTTGACCATTCGTCAGACAAACCTGGATCAAACCATCGTTGTCACGCAGTCCGATAGCAATGACACCACTCTGTCTCGGACGTGAATAATCCTCGAGACTGGTCTTCTTGATAAATCCGTTCTTTGTGCAGAACAATATATAATGTGTTCTAAGGAATTCTACATCACTCGTCAACTTCTTGATTCGAATGAATGCCTGAACTTTATCGTCAGCTTCGATATTGAGGATATTTTGAATGGCACGGCCTTTAGAGTTCTTCGCTCCTTCCGGTATTTCGTAAACCTTAAGCCAGTAGCACTTGCCTTTGGCTGTGAAGATGAGCAACGTGGCATGCATGGAAGCAGGATAGATATACTCAACGAAATCCTCGTCACGGGTTTCGGAACCACGAGCTCCTACTCCACCTCGTCCTTGTGCACGGAAGTCTTTCAAAGGTGTACGTTTGATATAACCCATGTGAGAGATAGTGATGATCATCTCGTCATCTGCATAAAAATCTTCAGGATTCAATTCCTCTGAAGCGTAGATGATATCGGTTCTGCGATCGTCACCGTATTTATCTCTGATCTCTTGCATCTCGTCTTTTACTACTTGCATGCAGACATCCTCATTTTCAAGAATCTCAGTGTATTTGGCAATGAGTTTTTCGATCTCGTCATATTCAGCACGCAGCTTATCCTGTTCCAGTCCGGTCAACTGACGCAATCTCATCTCAACGATAGCTCTTGACTGGATTTCAGACAATGAGAAACGTTGGCAAAGATTGGTTACAGCTTCCTGAGGATTGCCGGAAGCTTTGATGATGGCTATCACTTCGTCAATGTTATCTGAAGCGATGATCAATCCTTCCAGAATGTGAGCACGTTCCTGTGCTTTCTTCAAGTCGAAGCGCGTTCTGCGAAGAACCACTTCGTGACGATGTTCTACAAATGCACCAATCAGATCCTTCAGGTTCAAAAGCTTCGGACGACCGTTCACCAAAGCGATGTTGTTTACGCTGAATGAAGACTGAAGAGCTGTCAGTTTATATAATTTGTTCAGAACCACACTGGCATTGGCATCCCGTTTGACATCAATGACAACGCGCAATCCTTCACGACTGGAAGATTCATCTGCTACGTTCGAAATTCCTTCGAGACGTTTCTCGTTGACCAAATCGGCAATGGCTTTCACCAGATCAGATTTAATAACCTGATAAGGTATTTCGGTAATGATGATCTGATCGTGATTTTCTTCATGTTCGATTTCAGCCTTACCTCTAATAATAATACGTCCGCGACCTGTCTCGAAAGCCTCTTTGACTCCGGCAAAACCGTAAATCGTTGCACCTGTTGGGAAATCCGGGGCTTTTACATATTGCATCAGCCCGGCTACGTCGATATCAGCATGGGCATCAATATAAGCCATGGAAGCATCGAGCACTTCACGTAAATTATGAGTAGGCATATTGGTTGCCATGCCGACAGCGATACCTGAAGCACCGTTTACCAGAAGATTCGGGAAACGGGTTGGCAGAACAACTGGTTCTTGCAGTGTATCATCAAAGTTCGGTTGGAAATCCACCGTATCCTTGTCAATGTCACGAAGCATTTCTTCAGCCAACGGGCTAAGTCGTGCCTCCGTATAACGCATAGCAGCCGGGCTATCGTTATCCATTGAACCGAAGTTTCCTTGACCGTCAACCAACGTATAGCGCATCGACCAACTCTGAGCCATGCGGACCATTGCGAAGTAAACGGAGGAATCTCCATGTGGGTGGTATTTACCTAAAACCTCACCAACGATTCTGGCGGATTTCTTATAAGGTTTGTCTGAAGTATTTCCCAGTTCATTCATTCCGAATAAAATACGACGATGAACCGGCTTAAAACCATCTCTAACATCAGGAAGGGCTCTTGAAACGATAACGGACATTGAATAGTCAATGTAGGCAGATTTCATCTCATCCTCGATGTTTATTTTGATAATTCTGTCTTGATCAATCATTTAAATAAATTATTTTCTACTATTAAACACTCTTTCGAAAGAGCGCACTAAGGTACGGCTTTTTCCTCATACAACGAAAGATTTCCATGCTAAAATTTCTTTCTCAGCCTTTTTAGGGCACTTTTAGAGATATATGGCACGAAGTTTGATAGTTGTTTCCGTAATGTTTATTTTTGCACATCATTAATATATAAAATGAAGAACAATTATTCCAAACAGCTATTTGATGTCATTGAGTACAGCCGCGAAGAGGCTCAGCGTCTTCAGGACAGTTATATCGGTCCTGAACATTTGATGCTGGGAATCATTCGAGAGCAGACAGGCAGAGCTATGCAGGTTCTGGAGGAACTCAATGTGGACACTTTGGATTTGAAAAAGAGGATTGAGTCGGAAGTCAGAGTGAATTCTGAAAACGACAATGCCACTCAACATGATATTACCATCAGCAAGACCACTGAAAGAGTCTTGCGTATGAGTATTCTGGAAGCTCGTATGTTCAAAAGCGACGAAACCGGTACGGAACATCTTCTGCTTGCCATACTGAAAGAGGGCGACAATTTAGCAGCTCGTCTTTTGGGAAATGTGGGAATCAACTACAGAAAGGTGTATAACAATCTGATTACAGGTACGGAACTGGACGAAATGGAAGATACGCCCAAGGGTGATGAGATTACCGACGGATTTACCGATGACGATGAAGACGATGATGATGACAGCTTCTCTCCTTCCGGCAGCCAGAACAAATCTTCCAATCAGCCTAAGTCGCCCAATGACACGCCTGTGCTCGACAATTTCGGCACCGACATGACTCGTGCGGCTGCAGAAGGACGTCTCGATCCGATTGTAGGCCGTGAGAAGGAGATTCAAAGACTAGCACAAATTCTGAGTCGTCTGAAGAAGAACAATCCTGTCCTGCTGGGCGAACCCGGCGTCGGGAAATCAGCTATCGTTGAAGGCTTGGCTCTGCGCATCGTACAGAGGAAAGTGTCACGCATCCTTTTCGATAAACGTGTGATCAGTCTGGATATGGCTTCGATTGTCGCCGGCACCAAATACCGCGGACAGTTTGAGGAACGTATCAAAGCCATTCTCAATGAGCTTCAGAAAAATCCGAACATCATCTTATTTATAGATGAGATACATACTATTGTCGGTGCGGGATCTGCTTCCGGAAGTATGGATGCCGCCAACATGCTGAAACCTGCGCTTTCTCGTGGTGAGATTCAGTGTATCGGAGCTACTACGTTGGATGAATATCGTAAGAATATTGAAAAGGATGGTGCTTTGGAACGTCGTTTTCAAAAGGTTATCGTCGATCCGACAACTCCAGATGAGACGTTGGAGATCCTTGAGAACATCAAAAGCCGTTACGAAGAGCATCATAATGTGATCTATACGCCTGACGCCTTAAAATCTTGCGTAAAACTGACAGAGCGTTACATCAGCGACCGTAATTTCCCAGACAAGGCAATCGATGCGTTGGATGAAGCAGGTTCGCGCGTTCATATTTCGAACATCATCGTTCCGAAAAGCATAGAAGATCTGGAAGCTTCCATCGATGAAACAAGAAATAAGAAAATCGCCGCTGTCAAGTCTCAGAACTTTGAATTGGCGGCCAGCTTCCGTGATCAGGAACGTCAATCGCTGCTTCAGCTGGAATCGGCTAAAGCGAAATGGGAAAAGGAATTACAGGAACATCGTGAGACGGTGGACGAAGACAAAGTGGCCGAAGTGGTTGCAATGATGTCCGGCGTTCCCGTTCAGCGTATTGCCAAAGCAGAGAACCAGAAACTGCTCGAGATGTCTGACATTCTCAAAGGCAAAGTGGTCGGTCAGGATGATGCTATTGAAAAGGTAGTCAAAGCCATTCAGCGTAATCGCGTCGGTTTGAAAGATCCAAACAAGCCAATCGGCACCTTCATGTTCCTCGGCCCGACAGGCGTCGGTAAAACCTATCTCGCCAAGAAATTGGCTGAATATCTGTTTGACTCGGCTGATGCTTTGATTCGTATTGATATGAGTGAGTACCTCGAGAAATATTCGGTCTCTCGTCTGATCGGAGCACCTCCTGGATATGTAGGTTATGAAGAAGGTGGACAGCTGACCGAAAAGGTTCGCCGCAAACCCTACTCTGTCGTTTTGCTCGATGAGATAGAAAAAGCGCATCCTGATGTCTTTAATCTGTTGCTACAGGTTCTCGACGAAGGACGTTTGACGGATAGTCTCGGTCGACAGATCAACTTCAAAAATACGATCCTGATCCTGACTTCCAACATCGGAACGCGTCAGTTGAAGGAGTTTGGCCATGGTGTTGGATTCAATACGGCCAGCGAAGGTGAAACGGACAAGGAGTTCTCACGCAGTATCATCCAGAAAGCGCTCAACAAAGCTTTCGCTCCTGAATTTCTGAATCGTATCGATGATATTATCATGTTTGACCAGCTTGACAATGCCGCAATCCATAAGATCATCGATCTCGAACTGCAAGGTCTCTATGATCGTGTCAACAATCTTGGATATTCATTGGTTATCACGACGGCTGCAAAGGATTTCATTGCTTCGAAAGGTTACGATGTACAGTTTGGCGCTCGTCCGCTGAAGCGTGCCATTCAGAAATATCTCGAAGATGAACTGGCCGAAATGATCATTCGCGCTTCAGTTGGTGAAGGCGATGAGATTGTCGTTGACTTCGACGAAAAAGAGCAGAAAATCACTTCGTCGGTCAAGAAACATGACGGCTCCTCTCCCGCTCCATCTTCTCCGGATGTAAAACCGGAAACTCCGGAAGCTGCAAATTAAATCATTGAGTTAAAATCTTGAAGGTGCGGGCTTTTCAACAGGTCTGCACCTTTTTTATTTGTATGGCTTTAAGCAAAAGTGCAAAGCCAGATATATGACAGATTTTACATTATGCGGAAATTCTGTCAGAACAATCCTTTCTCTGTAGATCGAATTACGCTTTGGCACTCGTTTTGCAAACTCATTCAAAAGAAAAAAACATTCGATCATTCGAACAAACAATAAAAAAATAGAGATAATCATGAACAAACAAGGAAACATTGGCATTACAAGTCAGGACATTTTCCCCATCATCAAAAAGTTTCTTTACAGTGATCACGAGATATTCCTTCGTGAATTGGTTTCGAACGCAGTTGATGCAACACAGAAGTTAAAGACACTCTCTTCCATTGGCGAATTCAAAGGTGAATTGGGTGATCTAACAGTCCGTGTCAGCTTCGACGATCAGAAAAAGACCATTACAGTTTCAGACCGAGGCATCGGTATGACAGCTGAAGAAATCGACAAATACATCAATCAGATCGCCTTCTCCGGCGCTACGGAATTCCTTGAAAAATACAAGAATGACGCTGCCACAATGATTGGTCACTTCGGTTTGGGATTCTATTCCTGCTTCATGGTTTCGAAGAAGGTGGAGATTGTTACTCGTTCCTTCAAGGATGACGCCAAAGCTGTCATCTGGAGCTGCGACGGCACACCTCAGTACACGATGGACGAAACCGAAAAGGCCGATCGCGGTACCGATATCATCCTTTATATAGACGACGAAAACCAGGACTTCCTGAATCGCGACAAGCTGGAAGGTCTGCTGAAGAAATATTGCCGCTTCCTTCCCATCGAGATTGCCTTTGGCAAGAAACAGGAATGGAAAGACGGTAAATATGTCGATACGGAAAACGACAATATCATCAACGACACGAAGCCTCTGTGGGTTCGCAAACCTGCGGATCTGAAAGACGAAGACTATAAGAAGTTCTACGAAGAGCTTTATCCGATGTCGGAAGAACCGCTGTTCTGGATTCATCTAAATGTGGACTATCCGTTCAATCTGACCGGTATTCTCTACTTCCCGCGTATCAAGAGCAACATCGACCTGCATCGCGACAAGATCCAGCTCTATTGCAACCAGGTATTCGTCACCGATTCAGTAGAAGGCATTGTGCCGGAATTTCTTACGCTGCTTCACGGTGTCATCGATTCACCCGACATTCCACTCAACGTCTCTCGTTCGTATCTGCAGAGCGACCAGAATGTCAAGAAAATCTCTGCACATATCACGAAAAAGGTTGCCGATCGTCTCGAGGAGATCTTCAAGAGCGATCGCAAACAGTATGAAGAGAAATGGGACAGCCTCAAACTCTTCATCCAGTACGGTATGCTTTCAGAGGAAAAATTCTACGATCGTGCCACAAAATTCGCCTTATATAAAGATGTAGAGGATAAATATTACACCTTTGACGAATATAAGACCTTGATCAAAGACAGCCAGACCGATAAGGAAGGCACATTGATCTATCTTTATACGACCAACAAAGATGAACAGTACAGCTACATTTCTGCTGCAAAGGACAAAGGCTACAGTGTTCTCGTCATGGACGGACAGCTCGATGTCCACGCCATCAGTCAGCTGGAACAGAAAGAGAGCAAGATCCGTTTTGTGAGAGTGGACAGCGATACTATCGACAATCTGATCAAGAAAGAAGATGTCAATAAAGTGGAACTTTCCACTGAACAGAGAAATGCACTTCAGGAGGTATTCAAGAGCAGTATGCCAAAGCTTGACAAGACAGAGTTTTACATTGTCTTCGATGCACAAGGAGCCGAATCCAATCCGGTCATGCTGACGCAGAGCGAATATATGCGCCGTATGCGTGAGATGTCGAAGATGCAACCCGGCATGGCATTTTATGGCGAAATGCCGGAGAGCTACAATCTGGTGCTCAACACCGATCATCCGCTTGTTAAAAGCGTGCTTGAAGATGAAGAGAAAGCTTGCAGCGAACAGTTGAAGCCGATTCAGGACGATATCAAAGGCTGGGAAGCGCGTCAGTCTGATCTCCGCGAACAACAGAGCAAGAAGAAAGAGGATGAAATTACAGCTGAAGAAAAGGAAGACATGAAGAATACGAACGAAAAGCTCGACACTCTTCGTGAACAACGTAACAAAATCCTTGCTGACTATGCTGTGAATAACAAGATTGTCAGTCAGTTGATCGACCTCGCTTTGCTTGGCAACGGAATGCTGAAGGGCGAAGCTCTGAGCCGATTCATTAAGAGAAGCGTTTCTCTGATTGGTTAGAATGCGCATTCGAGTAAAGAAAAAGCTTCTTTGTCGTAAAGGCAAGGAAGTTTTTTTTTACATTTGAACGAAATTTATCAGATATGAAAAGAGCTTTTGTATTTTTAGTACTATTGTTCGCATCCATTCAGCTGCTTCCTGCCCAAAAAGTAGGATTGGTTCTGAGTGGCGGTGGTGCTAAAGGTGCTGCACACATTGGAGTGATCAAGGCTCTTGAGGAGAACGGCATTCCAATAGATTATGTGGCCGGAACTTCCATGGGCGCCATTATCGGCAGTCTTTATGCCATGGGTTACACGCCGGAAGAAATGCTTCAGCTGATTCTGTCCAAGGAATTCAGTTATTGGCAGACCGGAACGGTTGAAGATAAATACAGCTATTACTTCCGCGAGCCCGATCCAACTCCTGAGTTTGCCCACTTCTCTATCGATATGTCCGATTCTCTGCAGGTAAAAGCCAGTTTCCTGCCACAGAGTCTGATTAATCCGATTCAGATGAATCAGGCCTTCATGGCCTTGTTTGCCCAGGCAACGGCAAAAGCTGCATGGAACTTCGACAATCTCTTCGTGCCGTTCCGTTGCGTCGCATCCGATGTCTATAACAAGAAACCGATCATCTTCCGCAATGGAGATTTGGGTGACGCTGTCCGTTCGTCCATGACGTTCCCCTTCTTCTTCACCCCTATCTGGAAAGACAGTGTTCCGTTGTTCGACGGCGGCATCTATGATAATTTCCCGGTCAAGCCGATGAAAGATGCTTTTCATCCCGATTTCATCTTCGGTTCAGTGGTAGCCGGTGGAAACGATAAGCCTTCTTCCGATCTGTACAACCAGATAGAAAGCATGATCATGCAAATCACGGACTACGATCTGCCCGAAGATGACGGTGTGTTGCTGAAGATGAAATTCCCTACTGTCTCTCTGCTCGATTTCCAGAAAGGCCGCGAACTGATGGATTATGGCTACAAACAGACCATGATGCTGATGGATTCCATCAAGAAGCGTGTAACGCGTACCGTTCCGTTGGATTCTGTTATGGTTCGCCGTACCGCTTACAAAGAGGGCCTTCCGAATCTCATCTTTCATAACATCTATATTACAGGTGTTAACGACTTGCAGAAAAAATACATCGAATCACAGCTTCATCGAGACATCAACAACGATTTCTCCATGGAAGATTTCAAACGTGCCTATTTCAAAATCCTGACCTATTCAAAGATCAAAGAGATCATGCCGCACGCCATCTACAACTATAAGGAACAGAAATTCGATCTTTATCTCGATGTGACCATGAAAGAGGAAGTCAAGGTTGGATTTGGAGGGAATATCTCTTCGCATCAGGCCAATCAATTGTTCCTCGGTTTGGGATATCAGTATTTGGGACGTTTTTCTTCTGATCTGAATGCCAATCTTCAGGTTGGAAACTCATTTAGTGGTGTAATGCTAAACGGTAGAATGTATTTGCAGACGCAGATTCCGACCTATCTGAACTTTTCCGGTGCCTATTCCTATCGTAAATATTCGCAAAGCGAATCTCTCTTTTATGAGGATGTCGTTCCTGCCATTATGAAACAGGAAGAGGCTTATGCGAAGGTTAAGCTCGGCTTCCCGTTCCTCAATTCCGCTCGAGCTGAAATCGGTTTCGCCTATGGCAAACTGAATGATAAATATCTGCAAAGCAACCTTTCGTTGAGCGATGCTGTCTTCGATCGCAGCTGGTACAATCTGTTCAGTAGTTCGCTCAGTATTGAACAGAATACACTCGATGCCAAACAATATCCCATCAATGGGTTGAGGAATTTCTTGAAAGCGCAGTATGTCACAGGAACAGAACATTATGATCCTTCGCCTTCTTCATTGCAGGATACCTATACGCATAAGTATCGCAGCTGGATTCAGATGAAAGGTTATTGGGAAGAATACCATTTGGTGAACAACATTCTGAACATGGGATATCTTGCAGAAGTAGTTATCTCGAGCAAGAACCTGCTCAATAATTATACTTCGACTGTATTGCAAGCACCAGCCTTCACGCCTACACCTCACAGTCAGATTGTTTTCAACGAAGCCTTCCGTGCTAATCAGTACGTTTCAGGAGGATTGATCCCGATCTTCAAGTTCAGTAAGATGCTTCATCTGAGATTAGGGCTTTACGGATTCGCACCGCTTTATGAAATCAAAAAACGTGTCCCGGAAAATAATACGTCCGTTGGAATACCTTATTATGGAAAGTTCCTTCGCACATTCCAATATATGGGCGAAGGAGCTTTGGTCCTTCATCTGCCGTTCCTTTCGATCAGTCTTTATGCCAACGGCTACAGTTATCCTTCAAAGAACTTCAACTTCGGATTGAATATCGGTTACCTGCTATTTAATTCAAAGATGCTGGATTAATGTTACTTCTTCTTGTTGGGTTCGGGAGAAGGCATCGGCATTCCCTCCTTGATGTAATTATCATAAACGATTTTGGGATGATCGTTGTCTGATGTGAGTTCGGATTCTATTGAGAAGTTATCACGACGGAAGTTTTTCAGTTTGAGGTTGTCGTTGCTGTACTCGCGAAGCGTAATGTTTTTATTTCCGACGATAGAGCTTCCCGTTACTTCCGAATCGAGGATATTATATTTCGGTGTAATCTTTGGCAACAGCTGCTGTTCAAGCAATCCGCGATAAGCTCCGATATATTCGCACCAAACACTGCTTGCCTCTTTAAATATACGGTAGTTGAAATGTGACCACGCTGTTGTAATATGGATTTCCTGCTTCCAGATGTCGATGATAGCTTCAGAGTTGTAGTGAGGATCTTTGATAATGACACGCTTCAGATCATTCAGTTCTTCCTCTATCGAGGTGTTCCACTTCTCGGAATGCATAATCTCATCTATGATTTCCGACAATTTTTCTTTGATTTCAAAACGAATTCTCATGCCATTCTGCCTGCCGGTCAGGACTTATTTAAGGTACCTGGTTCTTGTTAATTGTCAATAAAATAACATCTGACGCTATTCCTTTGTTCGTCTTTTCTTTATTCGTAACACTTTTCCGATTGATTATGCCAATGCGATGTAAAAGAAAAAAAGCCTGTTTATGAGTTCTTCTTTTTTACGAACCACTTCATTGATGTTTATATCGAAAATAAGCTGCGTCTCGGAAAAAACAAAACAAGCTTTGTTTCTCCTCTCGACTTGCATTGCTTTGATGCTGACGCATCGAAAATAAGCTGCGTCTCGGAAAAAACAAAGCAAGCTTTGTTTCTCCTCTCGACTTGCATTATCTTTGCCTCCAAAATAGTAAGGACATGCAACAGAAGGACGAAATCATTCTGATCAACATCAATGGAACAGATAAACCGGGCGTAACCTCTGCTTTGACAGAGATTCTGGCGAAGAACAACGCTTCTATCCTTGACATCGGACAGGCAGATATCCACAGTAATCTCTCGTTGGGAATTCTTTTCCAATGTGCCGAAAATAAATCCGGCGATATCTTGAAGGAGTTGCTTTTTAAAAGCTACGAACTGGGCGTGAATATCCGTTTCAATCCGATTAGCGAAGAGGATTACGGCAAATGGGTCTCGATGCAGGGAAAGAACCGCTACATCATCACCATCCTTGCACGTAAGTTGACCGCTCGTCAGATATCAGGAGTTACGCAGGTGATTGCCGGACAAGGAATGAACATTGATGATATCAAACGTCTGACCGGTCGTATTCCATTAAATGAAAACGAACGCACGCCCAAAGCGAGTGTTGAATTTTCCGTGCGCGGCACACCGAATGACAAGGAGAAGATGAAGGCCAGCTTCATGCAGCTTTCGGCTGATATGGAAATGGACATCTCCTTTCAGGAAGACGACATGTTCCGAAGAATGCGCCGTCTGATCTGCTTCGATATGGATTCCACATTGATTGAGACGGAGGTGATTGACGAACTGGCCATGCGTGCCGGCGTAGGCGATCAGGTGAAAGCCATCACGGAATCGGCCATGCGCGGTGAGATTGACTTCACGGAAAGCTTCACACGCCGTGTTGGATTACTCAAAGGCCTGGATGTTTCGGTGATGAAAGACATTGCGGATCATCTTCCCATCACGGAAGGTGTGGATCGTCTGATGCAGGTGCTCAAGAAGGTGGGATTCAAGATTGCCATCCTTTCGGGTGGTTTTACCTACTTCGGCAATTTCCTCAAACAGAAATATGGCATTGATTATGTCTATGCCAATGAACTGGAAGTGGCGGACGGCAAATTGACCGGCCATTATCTGGGCGATATTGTCGATGGGAAAAGAAAGGCGGAACTTCTGAGGTTGATTGCACAGGTGGAGAATGTG
>Ga0208826_1003179_pt1 | contig 11478 bp, 7 predicted proteins | sample AD_UKC115_MetaG_FD_184451 | JGI IMG/M metagenome (GOLD analysis project Ga0208826, IMG submission 184451) | Active sludge microbial communities of municipal wastewater-treating anaerobic digesters from Hong Kong - AD_UKC115_MetaG (SPAdes)... | ecosystem: Engineered > Bioreactor > Anaerobic >... | reverse complement strand
AGCGTGGGCCGGTCCCCCGCCGCGCCCACCCACAACGCCCACCCACAACGCCCACCCACAACCATGTCGTTTTTCCGCTAGTAACGACGGGCGCAGCATGCCATCGTGGGTGGCATGCACGACGACTTCGACCGCTGCTACCGCGCCGTCCAGGCCAAGGACGCGCGGTTCGACGGGTGGTTCGTCACCGCGGTGCTGACCACCGGCATCTACTGCCGGCCCAGCTGCCCGGTCCGTCCCCCGCTGGCACGCAATGTGCGGTTCTACCCCACCGCCGCGGCCGCCCAGCGGGCCGGCTTCCGGGCCTGCAAGCGCTGTCGGCCGGACGTGTCACCGGGGTCGCCCGAGTGGAACATCCGCCGCGACGTGGTGGCCAGGGCGATGCGGCTGATCGCCGACGGTGCCGTGGACCGCGTCCGCGTCACCGGGGTTGCCGCCCAACTCGGATACACCACCCGCCAACTCGAGCGGCTGCTGCAGGCCGAGGTCGGTGCCACGCCCCTCGCGCTGGCCCGGGCGCAGCGGGCACAGACGGCACGCGTCCTCATCGAGACGACAGCGCTGCCGTTCGGCGACGTCGCTTTTGCCGCGGGCTTCTCGAGCATTCGCCAGTTCAACGACACCGTCCGAGCCGTCTTCGACGTCAGCCCCACCGAGCTGCGCCGCCGTGCCACCCACCTGGATCAGGCCCAGCCGACCGGCACGCTCACGCTGCGGTTGCCGGTGCGGCAGCCGTTCGGCTTCGCCGGAGTGTTCGGGCATCTCGCCGCGACTGCCATCCCCGGTTGCGAGGAGGTCCGCGACGGCGCCTTCCGGCGCGTCCTGCGGCTACCGCACGGCACCGGCATCGTCGAACTGACCCCCGCGGCCGACCACGTGCGGTGCGTGCTGGCACTCGACGACTTCCGCGACCTGACCGTCGCGGTCGCGCGGTGCCGGCGTCTGCTGGACCTCGACGCCGACCCCGAAGCCGTAGACGCAGCCCTCACGGCCGACGAGGCTCTGGCGCCGTTGGTGAGGAAGTCTCCCGGACAACGGATTCCACGAACGGTGGACGAGAACGAGTTCGCGGTGCGGGCGATCCTCGGCCAGCAGGTGTCGACGACCGCCGCGCGCACCCACGCCGGCCGATTGGTCGCGGCGTACGGTCCCGCGGTCGAGGATCCCGGCGGCGGACTGACCCACGGTTTTCCGTCGGTCACGGAGTTGACACACCTGGATCCCAGCCGTCTCGCGATGCCCGCGGCGCGCAGGGGCAGCCTGCAGGCGCTGATCCGGGCGCTCGCCGACGGAGATCTGGTCCTGGACGCCGGTAGTGACTGGAACGACGCCCGCGAGCGGCTGCTCGAGCTGCCCGGTGTCGGGCCCTGGACGGCCGAGATCATCGCGATGCGCGGGCTCGGTGATCCGGATGCGATTCCCGCGTCCGACCTGGGGCTGCGATTGTCGGCCCGCAGTATCGGTCTGCCCGACCAGTCCCGGGCGCTCGCGGAGGTGAGCACCCGCTGGCGGCCCTGGCGTTCGTACGCCACTCAATACCTGTGGACCGCATTGGACCACTCCGTCAACCAATGGCCCCCGAAGGAGGCGGCATGACCCGCTATCGAATGATCGAAAGCCCGATCGGCCCACTGACACTGGCCGGCGACGGCGATGTCCTGACCAACCTGCGGATGGTCGATCAGACGTATGAGCCCGACCGGGCCGACTGGACGCGCGACGACAGCTCCTTCCAGGATGCCGTCGACCAACTGGCCGCATACTTCGCCGGCGACCTCCGTGAATTCGACCTGAACATCGAAATGGCTGGAACAGAGTTCCAGCGCAAGGTCTGGAATGCATTGCGCACCATTCCGTACGGCGAGACCAGATCATATGGAGAAATAGCGGAACAGATCGGTTCACCCAATGCATTTCGCGCCGTCGGGCTCGCGAATGGTCATAATCCGATCGCGGTGATCGTGCCCTGCCATCGTGTTATCGGCGCGAATGGAAGTTTGACCGGATTCGGCGGCGGTCTCGAAAGGAAATCAACCCTGCTCGAATTGGAGAAAGAGACGGCGAGCCTCACGTTGTTCGATTGATCCAACAAATAGAAACGCCCCCCAGGGTGTGGGGGGCGTTTCTGTTTTGTGTGTGTTCGGCGGTGTCCTACTTTTCCACCCGGGTTGGGTAGTATCATCGGCGCTGGCAGGCTTAGCTTCCGGGTTCGGGATGGGTCCGGGCGTTTCCCTGTCGCTATGTTCGCCGTAACTCTATTTTTTTGTGTGGGTGAATGGTTCCCTGTTGGTGTGGGGGGGTTCACCGGGTTTGTTTTTGGTGGGGGGTGTGGTGTTGATGGGTTTGTGGTGTGGTTGCGTCGCGGTGGCGTCAATTTTTGTGTGTTCTTACAACGGTTTGTTGTTGGTTGTTGTAAGTTTTCGGCCGGTTAGTGCCAGTTCCCTGAACACCTTGCGGTGCGTGTAGGTCTGGTCTATCGATCCCGTGGTCTGCGGGGGGCCTTATCCCACTTGATGGGTGAGAAGCCTGGTCTTGGAAGAGGTTTCCCGCTTAGATGCTTTCAGCGGTTATCCTGTCCGAACGTGGCTATCCAGCGGTGCCCCTGGTGGGACAACTGGTGGACCAGAGGTTCGTCCGTCCCGGTCCTCTCGTACTAGGGACAGGTTTCCTCAAGCTTCTGACGCGCGCGGCGGATAGAGACCGAACTGTCTCACGACGTTCTAAACCCAGCTCGCGTGCCGCTTTAATGGGCGAACAGCCCAACCCTTGGGACCTGCTCCAGCCCCAGGATGCGACGAGCCGACATCGAGGTGCCAAACCATCCCGTCGATATGGACTCTTGGGGAAGATCAGCCTGTTATCCCCGGGGTACCTTTTATCCGTTGAGCGACACCCCTTCCACTCGGGGGTGCCGGATCACTAGTCCCGACTTTCGTCCCTGCTCGACATGTCCGTCTTGCAGTCAAGCTCCCTTGTGCACTTGCACTCAACACCTGATTGCCGTCCAGGTTGAGGGAACCTTTGGGCGCCTCCGTTACATTTTGGGAGGCAACCGCCCCAGTTAAACTACCCACCAGGCACTGTCCCTGAACCGGGTTCACGGTTCGAGGTTAGAGGTTCAATACGATCAGAGTGGTATTTCAACAATGACTCCACCCACACTGGCGTGCGGGTTTCACAGTCTCCCACCTATCCTACACAAACCGAACCAAACACCAATACCAAGTTGTAGTGAAGGTCCCGGGGTCTTTTCGTCCTGCCGCGCGTAACGAGCATCTTTACTCGTAGTGCAATTTCGCCGAGTCTATGGTTGAGACAGTTGAGAAGTCGTTACGCCATTCGTGCAGGTCGGAACTTACCCGACAAGGAATTTCGCTACCTTAGGATGGTTATAGTTACCACCGCCGTTTACTGGGGCTTAAATTCTCCGCTTCACCCTTACGGGTTGACGGGTCCTCTTAACCTTCCAGCACCGGGCAGGCGTCAGTCCGTATACCTCGTCTTGCGACTTCGCACGGACCTGTGTTTTTAGTAAACAGTCGCTTCTCACTGGTTTGTGCCACCCCCCACCGCTGCCCACCGCAAGGGTGATGACAGTAGGAGGTCCCCCTTCTCCCGAAGTTACGGGGGTATTTTGCCGAGTTCCTTAACCATAGTTCACTCGTACGCCTTGGTATTCTCTACCTGACCACCTGTGTTGGTTTGGGGTACGGGCCGTGTGCGCACTCGCTAGAGGCTTTTCTCGGCAGCATAGGATCACCGAATTCGCCTCAATCGGCTATGCATCACCTCTCGGAATATGTGAACAGCGGATTTGCCTACTGTTCTTCCTACGGGCTTGCCCCAGTATTACCACTGACTGGTACGGCTACCTTCCTGCGTCACCCCATCGCTTGACTACTACCAGAGAAGGTCCCGCGCAGCCGGTCACCGTCTTACCCCGAAGGGATCGATCAGCAACCATTTGGGCGGTTAGTACCTCTGATTCATCAGGGACGCGCACACACGGGTACGGGAATATCAACCCGTTGTCCATCGACTACGCCTGTCGGCCTCGCCTTAGGTCCCGACTCACCCTGGGCGGACTGGCCTGCCCCAGGAACCCTTGGTCTTTCGGCGGGCAAGGTTCTCACTTGCCTTATCGCTACTCATGCCTGCATTCTCACTCCCACACCCTCCACCACTAGGTCACCCTGTGGCTTCACCGGATGCAGGACGCTCCCCTACCCAACCAACAAAATGTTGATTGCCGCGGCTTCGGCGGTGTGCTTGAGCCCCGCTACATTATCGGCGCACAATCACTTGACCAGTGAGCTATTACGCACTCTTTCAAGGGTGGCTGCTTCTAAGCCAACCTCCTGGTTGTCTTCGCGACTGCACATCCTTTTCCACTTAGCACACGCTTAGGGGCCTTAGCCGGCGATCTGGGCTGTTTCCCTCTCGACGCACGGAGCTTATCCCCCGCCGTCTCACTGCCACACTCTCACTTACTGGCATTCGGAGTTTGGCTGACGTCAGTAACCTAGTAGGGCCCATCGGCCATCCAGTAGCTCTACCTCCAGCAAGAAACATGTGACGCTGCACCTAAATGCATTTCGGGGAGAACCAGCTATCACGGAGTTTGATTGGCCTTTCACCCCTACCCACAACTCATCCCCTCAGTCTTCAACCTAAGTGGGTTCGGGCCTCCACACGGTCTTACCCGCGCTTCACCCTGGCCATGGGTAGATCACTCCGCTTCGGGTCCAGAACACACCACTACACCCCCTCACGGGGGATACGCCCTATTCAGACTCGCTTTCGCTACGGCTACCCCACCCGGGTTAACCTCGCGACATGTCCCTGACTCGCAGGCTCATTCTTCAAAAGGCACGCCATCACCCCACGAACAAGTCGAAGGCTCTGACGGATTGTAAGCGCACGGTTTCAGGTACTATTTCACTCCCCTCCCGGGGTACTTTTCACCATTCCCTCACGGTACTGATCCGCTATCGGTCACTGGGAAGTATTCAGGCTTACCGGGTGGTCCCGGCAGATTCACAGCAGATTCCACGGGCCCGCTGCTACTCGGGGAACATTCCACAACAGCCACAAAGTTTTCGGTTACCGGGCTCTCACCGTCTACGGCAGACCATCCCAGGCCACTTCACCTAACCCTGCGGTTTCTCACTGTCGCCCTGGCCGGCGGACCAGAGAAGAAACGCCCCACAACACCGCACACACAACCCCCGCCGGGTATCACATGCACACGGTTTAGCCATCCTCCGCTTTCGCTCGCCACTACTCACGGAATCACAATTGTTTTCTCTTCCTACGGGTACTGAGATGTTTCACTTCCCCGCGTTCCCCCCTGACACCTATGTATTCAGTGCCAGGTGACACGACATCACTCGTGCCGGGTTTCCCCATTCGGACATCCTCGGATCAACGCTCGGTTGACAGCTCCCCGAGGCATATCGCAGCCTCCCACGTCCTTCATCGGCTCCCAGTGCCAAGGCATCCACCATGCGCCCTTAAACACTTACAACACAAAAAACCAAAAATAGAGAATCACAAAAAATTACACCACAACAAACCACACACCACCCGAACCACCACCACCCCCGAAAGAGCGACGACAACCCGAGCAATCATGCGGTCTGATGCTCGCAACCACTATCCACAAATCAAACACCACACCCCACCACCAAGATGGAGCGACAACACGAACCCCCACACACCCACCCCCCAAAAAAAGGGGGGTGACCATCCAGGGGCCGGCACCCACCCCACAAGGCGGGCCCGCGGGCCTGTTGTCTCAGGACCCAACAGTGTGTCTGGTGACACCAGGTCTACCCACCCCAAAAGGAGCAGGCCCCGCCCTGGTCAACGTCTTGTTCATCGCGCACCAGAACCCGATCCACTACAGACCAGGCCCATCCAACGAATCCGTTCGAAAACCGGGAACCCCGCGCTCTGCGGGCCGGCCCGAACATCGTGGTGCTCCTTAGAAAGGAGGTGATCCAGCCGCACCTTCCGGTACGGCTACCTTGTTACGACTTCGTCCCAATCGCCGATCCCACCTTCGACGGCTCCCTCCACAAGGGTTAGGCCACCGGCTTCGGGTGTTACCGACTTTCATGACGTGACGGGCGGTGTGTACAAGGCCCGGGAACGTATTCACCGCAGCGTTGCTGATCTGCGATTACTAGCGACTCCGACTTCACGGGGTCGAGTTGCAGACCCCGATCCGAACTGAGACCGGCTTTAACAAGGATTCGCTCCACCTCACGGCATCGCAGCCCTTTGTACCGGCCATTGTAGCATGTGTGAAGCCCTGGACATAAGGGGCATGATGACTTGACGTCATCCCCACCTTCCTCCGAGTTGACCCCGGCAGTCTCCTACGAGTCCCCGGCATCACCCGCTGGCAACATAGGACAAGGGTTGCGCTCGTTGCGGGACTTAACCCAACATCTCACGACACGAGCTGACGACAGCCATGCACCACCTGCACACAGGCCACAAGGGAACCCATATCTCTACGGGCGTCCTGTGCATGTCAAACCCAGGTAAGGTTCTTCGCGTTGCATCGAATTAATCCACATGCTCCGCCGCTTGTGCGGGCCCCCGTCAATTCCTTTGAGTTTTAGCCTTGCGGCCGTACTCCCCAGGCGGGGTACTTAATGCGTTAGCTACGGCACGGATCCCAAGGAAGGAAACCCACACCTAGTACCCACCGTTTACGGCGTGGACTACCAGGGTATCTAATCCTGTTCGCTCCCCACGCTTTCGCTCCTCAGCGTCAGTTACTGCCCAGAGACCCGCCTTCGCCACCGGTGTTCCTCCTGATATCTGCGCATTCCACCGCTACACCAGGAATTCCAGTCTCCCCTGCAGTACTCCAGTCTGCCCGTATCGCCCGCACGCCCACAGTTAAGCTGTGAGTTTTCACGAACAACGCGACAAACCACCTACGAGCTCTTTACGCCCAGTAATTCCGGACAACGCTCGCACCCTACGTATTACCGCGGCTGCTGGCACGTAGTTGGCCGGTGCTTCTTCTGCATCTACCGTCACTTGCGCTTCGTCGATGCTGAAAGAGGTTTACAACCCGAAGGCCGTCATCCCCCACGCGGCGTCGCTGCATCAGGCTTGCGCCCATTGTGCAATATTCCCCACTGCTGCCTCCCGTAGGAGTCTGGGCCGTATCTCAGTCCCAGTGTGGCCGGACACCCTCTCAGGCCGGCTACCCGTCGTCGCCTTGGTAGGCCATCACCCCACCAACAAGCTGATAGGCCGCGGGCCCATCCCACACCGCAAAAGCTTTCCACCACAATCCATGCAGACCGTGGTCCTATCCGGTATTAGACCCAGTTTCCCAAGCTTATCCCGAAGTGCAGGGCAGATCACCCACGTGTTACTCACCCGTTCGCCACTCGTGTACCCCGAAGGGCCTTACCGTTCGACTTGCATGTGTTAAGCACGCCGCCAGCGTTCGTCCTGAGCCAGGATCAAACTCTCCAAACAAAAACCCCCACACCCAAAGGCGCAGGCAGAATCCGAATCAGAAAAATCTGACCTAACAAAAAGACACCAAAAACTGGCATCAAAAACAATCACGCCACACCCCAACACGGGGGTACCAGAGCATGGCAAAAAACAACAAACAAAAACCACCAAACACACTATTGAGTTCTCAAACAACAGACTTGCTTTGTTTTGCCCGCTTCGGGGCAACCCTGCCAGCTTAGACCGATCATGTCAGGGAAGTCAACCTCGTATCGATGCCGATCTTGTGTGATCCGCACCACGTGAAGTTGTGCCCCCGTGCGGAGGCGTCTACGAGCTTACCCGCTCAACCTCGGCTCCCAAAGCCACCAGGTTCTCGACGAACAACGGGTAGCCGCGGTCGATGTGGAAAACGTCGTGCACCTCGGTATCTCCGTCCGCCACCAGCGCCGCGAGCACCAAGCCGGCGCCCGCCCGGATGTCCGACGACCACACCGGTGCGCTCGACAACTGCGGGATTCCGCGGATCACCGCGTGATGGCCGTCGGTGCGCGCATCGGCGCCGAGGCGGATCATCTCCTCGACGAACCGGAACCGCGCCTCGAAAACGTTCTCGGTGATCATCGAGGTGCCGTCGGCGATCGAGGCCAGCCCGATCGCCATCGGCTGCAAGTCGGTGGGGAAGCCCGGGAACGGCAGCGTGGCCACGTTGACCGCCTTCGGGCGCTCGTACTGAACCACTCGGAAGCCGTCGTCGCTCTGGGTCACGGTGGCGCCGACGTCGTGCAGCTTGTGCAACACCAGCTGCAGGTGGGCGGGATCGACGCCCGTGACCGTGATGTCGCCACGCGTCATGGCCGCGGCGATCCCCCAGGTGGCGGCGACGATGCGGTCCCCGATCACACGGTGTTCGGTCGGATGCAGCTGCGGAACACCCGTGATGGTCAGCGTGGCCGATCCGGCGCCGGAAATCTGAGCGCCCATCTGCACCAACATGGTGCACAGGTCGACGATGTCGGGCTCGCGTGCGGCGTTGTGGATCGTGGTCACACCTTCGGCCAGGACCGCAGCCATCAGGATGTTCTCGGTGGCGCCGACCGACGGGAACTCGAGTTGGATCTCGGCACCGTGCAGCGAGTCGGCCTGGGCCACAACACATCCGTGCTCGTTGCTGCAATCGGCGCCCAGCTGCCGCAGCCCGGACTGGTGCATGTCCAGCGGCCGGGAGCCGATGGCGTCACCGCCGGGCAACGCGACCTTGGCGCGCTTGCAGCGACCCACCAGCGGCCCCAGAACACATACCGAAGCGCGGAACTGCCGGACGGCCGCGAAATCCGCGTCGTACTTGGGTTCATCCGGCGAGGTGATGCGAACCACGTCGCCGTCGAGTTCGACGGTGGCCCCCAGACCACGCAACACCTCGGCCATCAGGGGTACATCGAGGATGTCCGGACAGTTGGTGATGGTGGTGGTGCCCTCGGCGAGCAGGCTGGCCGCCATCAACTTGAGCACGCTGTTCTTGGCTCCCGCGACGGCCACCTCGCCTGACAACCGGCTCCCCCCGGTCACCACGAAACGCTCGCTCACGCGGCTCAGTCTAATGATGGCCCTCGGCGGGTGTCAGCTTCCGGGGCGCCCGAGGCACAAGTACGGTGCTGTCATGGCAGTCCATCTGACCCGCATCTATACCCGCACCGGCGACGACGGCACGACCGGCCTGAGTGACTTTTCCCGGGTGTCCAAGAACGACTCCCGACTGTCGGCCTATGCCGACTGCGACGAGGCCAACGCCGCCATCGGTGTGGCCGTTGCGCTCGGATCACCCGATGAACGGCTCGGATCGGTGCTGCGCCAGATCCAGAACGACCTCTTCGATGCGGGCGCCGACCTTTCGACACCGGTGGTGGACAACCCCGAATACCCGCCACTGCGGATCACCCAGAACTACATCGACCGGCTCGAGGCGTGGTGCGATGAGTTCAATGAGCCACTGCCAGCACTGAATTCGTTCATCCTGCCCGGCGGTACCGCGCTGTCGGCCCTGCTGCACGTCGCCCGTACGGTGACCCGCCGCGCCGAGCGCTCCGCCTGGACCGCGGTGGCCGACCACCCGGAGACCGTCAGCGTCCTGCCGGCCAAGTACCTCAACCGACTGTCCGATCTGTTGTTCATCCTGTCGCGGGTCGCCAACCCCGACGGGGACGTCCTCTGGCAGCCGGGCGGGGGCGCGCCCCAAACCGAAAGCTGATGTCCGCCAACCCGATCCGGGATCAGGCGCTGCGTCGACGGGCCCGCGGCGACGGCCGCGACTCGAGCCACGAGAGGAACGCCGTCAACGCACCGCGGTCGAGTGCCATTTCGTAGCCACGCCGGCGGTCGGGCCGATCGGCCGCGGCGTCACCGAGTTCGAGGATCACGATCGCCTCGGTCATGATGTCGAACTCGTCCCCGCGCGGAGCCCGCCGGGCGATGATCTCGAGACCCCGCCGACTCAACCGGCGATCGGGCCACCAACGCAGGCTGGACAGGCGATAGAACTCGGCCTCGCCGCCGCGGTATCGGACGACCCCGTGGCGCCACCCGTGTCCCGCGGTAGCCGGAAGGTCCCGCAGGATCGCCGCGGTGCCGCCCTGACGCAGGTTCCACAACCGGTACCCGAGAACGGCTACGAGCAGCCCCAGAACGCCGACGAGCACGACCATGATGATCATGGGCGTGCTCATCGCGGGACCCCCGCGGCCTAGTCGAGCTTGCCGATGGCGCGGAGTGCCGCCCTACCCTTGGCCGCGACCGCTGGGTCGTCGGAATCAGCGTTCGACTGAGCCTTGGCCGCGTCGATCTCCGACTCGAGCTCGGCGAACTCGGCGAGGATGATCACGCCCTCTTCGGTCACCGACATGAACCCGCCGTTGACGGCGATGCGGAGATCGCCCTCACCCTCGCGTTCGACCCGTACGACCGCGTCGTCGACCAATTGGGCCACCAGCGGGATGTGCCGGGGCAGGATTCCGATGTCACCGGCCGTGGTGCGGGTGAACACGAAACTCGCTTCACCGGACCAGATCTTGCGCTCGACGGCGACGATGTCGACATGCATGTCAGCTGCCATGGCGCATCACAGCTTCGCGCCGAGGCTCTCGGCCTTCTTGGCGAGATCGTCAAGACCACCGATGAGGAAGAACGCCTGCTCGGGCACATGGTCGAAGTCGCCCTTGGACAGCTTGTCGAACGCCTCGACGGTCTCCTTGAGGGGCACCGTGGAGCCCGGCTGACCGGTGAACTGCTCGGCGGCCATCATGTTCTGGCTCAGGAAGCGCTCGATGCGACGGGCCCGGTAGACCAGCTGCTTGTCCTCCTCGGAAAGCTCGTCGATGCCGAGGATGGCGATGATGTCCTGAAGATCCTTGTAGCGCTGCAGGATTCGGATGACTTCCTGAGCAACCCGGTAGTGCTCGTCGCCGACCACGCTCGGGTGCAGGATCGTCGAACTCGACGCCAACGGATCCACGGCCGGGAAGATGCCCTTGGAGAACACCGCGCGGGACAGCTCGGTGGTGGCGTCCAGGTGGGCGAACGTGGTGGCCGGGGCCGGGTCGGTGTAGTCGTCGGCGGGCACGTACACGGCCTGCATCGAGGTGATGGACCGGCCGCGGGTGGAGGTGATGCGCTCCTGCAGCTCGCCCATCTCGTCGGCCAGCGTGGGCTGGTAACCCACCGCCGAGGGCATGCGGCCCAGCAGGGTCGACACCTCGGAGCCGGCCTGGGTGAACCGGAAGATGTTGTCGATGAACAGCAGCACGTCCTGGCCCTGCTCGTCGCGGAAGTACTCGGCCATGGTCAGCGCGGACAGCGCGACACGCATACGAGTGCCCGGCGGCTCGTCCATCTGACCGAACACCAACGCGGTGTCCTTGAGCACGTTGGCATCCGCGAGCTCGACCCACAGGTCGTTCCCCTCACGGGTGCGCTCTCCGACGCCGGCGAACA
>Ga0208826_1003178_pt1 | contig 11479 bp, 14 predicted proteins | sample AD_UKC115_MetaG_FD_184451 | JGI IMG/M metagenome (GOLD analysis project Ga0208826, IMG submission 184451) | Active sludge microbial communities of municipal wastewater-treating anaerobic digesters from Hong Kong - AD_UKC115_MetaG (SPAdes)... | ecosystem: Engineered > Bioreactor > Anaerobic >... | reverse complement strand
TCTCGAATCGCGGCGTGGATGGCGCGGCGCGATCGCCGGGAACGGACTCGTCGGGAAGGCCGTCAGCAATCGGAATAGGCACCGAGTCACCTTCTCTTTCGCAAAGTAAATTGTTACGCTCGGTAAGCATCTATCCACTCGGATATCCAACGCATCTACACATGTAGATTGCCTGCCAATGGTCAATTGTAAAAACTGGCGGACTGGGTGGTCGACCCTCTCGGGCAAATTCTCATCGAGTTGTCAGCAAGGTGATTTCAGCAAATAAAATCAGCGGAGTCCGGCGGCGCCGCGGCCGCACGCGGATTCGGAACGCTCGAGCGCGGTTTGGCACACTACGAGAATGAGTTCGACCAAACACCGTGAGGTCGCCAAACTCGACCGGGTTCCGCTGCCGTTCGAGGCGATCCGCTTCGGGACCACCGGCTGGCAGCTCACCCGCACCGGCGCCCGTGTGCTCACCAAGCTGCCCACCCGGGGACCGTGGCAGACCAAGGTCATCAAGGAGATCCCCCAGCTGTTCGCCGACCTGGGCCCCACCTACGTCAAGTTCGGCCAGATCATCGCGTCCAGCCCCGGCGCCTTCGGCGAGCCGCTCTCCCGGGAGTTCCGCACGTTGCTCGACGCCGTCCCCGCCGCGGACAGCGACGAGGTCCACAAACTCTTCACCGAGGAACTCGGCGACGAGCCGCAGAATCTGTTCGAGCACTGGGAGGAAACGCCGTTCGCGTCGGCGTCCATCGCCCAGGTGCACTACGCCACCCTGCACAGCGGCGAGGAGGTCGTGGTCAAGATCCAGCGGCCGGGCATTCGTCGCCGTGTGGCGGCGGACCTGCAGATCCTGAAGCGGTTCGCGCAGGTCGTCGAGGTCGCCAAGCTGGGCCGACGGCTGTCCGCCCAGGACGTCGTCGCCGACTTCGCCGACAACCTCGCCGAGGAACTCGACTTCCGCATCGAGGCGCAGTCGATGGAGGCCTGGGTGACGCACCTGCAGGCGTCCCCGTTGGGCAAGAACATCAAGGTGCCCGACGTGCACTGGGATTTCACCAGCGAACGCGTGCTGACCATGGAGCGGGTCGCGGGCACCCGCATCGACGACGTCGCCGCCATCCGCAAGCAGGGCTTCGACGGCGAGGAGCTGGTCAAGGCGCTGCTGTTCTCCACCTTCGAGGGCGGTCTGCGGCACGGCCTGTTCCATGGCGACCTGCATGCCGGCAACCTGCTGGTCGACGAACAGGGCCGGGTGGTGTTCCTCGACTTCGGCATCATGGGCCGGATCGACCCGCGCACCCGCTGGCTGCTGCGCGAGCTGGTGCACGCGCTGCTGGTCAAGAAGGACCACGCGGCAGCGGGCAAGATCGTCGTCCTGCTGGGCGCGGTGGGCACCACCAAACCGGAGGCGCAGGCCGCCAGGGACCTCGAGGCGTTCGCCCAACCGCTGACGATGAAGACCCTGGGCGACATGTCGTACGCCGACATCGGCAAGCAGCTCTCGACGCTGGCCGACGCCTACGACGTCAAGCTGCCGCGCGAGCTCGTCCTGATCGGCAAGCAGTTCCTCTACGTCGAGCGCTACATGAAGCTGCTCGCGCCCCGGTGGCAGATGATGAGCGATCCCCAGTTCTCCGGATACTTCGCCAACTTCATGGTGGAGGTCAGTCGAGAACACCGCACCGATCTCGACGACAAGAAGCCGGAGGCCTGAGTGCAGACGCGTACCGGCACGGCGAAGTCCGGCGACCTCGACATCTACTACGAGGACATGGGCGACCCCAACGACCCAGCGGTGCTGCTCATCATGGGGCTCGGCGCCCAGTTGCTGCTCTGGCGCGACGGCTTCTGCGAGAAGCTCGTGCAGCGGGGACTGCGGGTGATCCGCTATGACAACCGCGACGTCGGGCTGTCCAGCAAGCTCGACGGCCAGCGCGCCGGCGGCTCGCAGTACGCCGCGATGCTGCGCTCGTTCATCGGTCGGCCCAGTCCGGCGGTCTACACCGTCGAGCACCTGGCCGACGACGGTGCCGCACTCCTGGACCACCTCGGCATCGAGCGGGCGCATGTCGTCGGCGCCTCGATGGGCGGGATGATCGCCCAGGTTCTCGCCGCCCGGCACGCCCACCGCACCGCCTCGCTCGGCGTCATCTTCTCCAGCAACAACCAGCCCCTGCTGCCGCCGCCGGCGCCCAAGGCGCTGTTCTCCGTGATCAAGGGCCCTAAACCGGGTTCACCGCGCGACGTCGTCGTCGACAACTCGGTCCGGGTGTTGCGGATCATCGGCAGTCCGGCGTATCCGGCAGCCGAGGACCGGCTGCGCCGCGACGCCGAAGAGGCCTATGACCGCAGCTACTACCCGGTGGGCGTGGCGCGGCATTTCGGCGCGGTTCTCGGCAGCGGGAGCCTGCGCCACTACGACCGCCGGATCACCGCCCCCACCGTCGTCATCCACGGCAAGGCGGACCGGTTGATGCGCCCGTCCGGTGGCCGCGCGATCGCCCGGAACATCCCCGGCGCGCGGCTGGTGCTGTTCCCCGGAATGGGCCACGAATTGCCCGAACCCCTGTGGGAGCCGATCGTCGCGGAGTTGGCGGCCAACATCGCGGCCGGTGTAGCCTCGGCCGGGTAACCGCATCGGGGTGGAATAGAACGATGCGTTGCGGGGAACGCTGTGTCCTTGACCAGAGCAGGAAGGCGTTCCGCCGTGCCGAGAAAACTCACCCCGCATTTCGAAGACGTCCAGGCCCACTACGACCTGTCCGACGACTTCTTCGCGCTGTTCCTCGATCCATCGCGCACCTATAGCTGCGCCTACTTCGAGCGGGAGGACATGACGCTCGAAGAGGCCCAGACCGCCAAGATCGACCTCGCACTGGGCAAGCTCGGCCTCGAGCCGGGCATGACTCTGCTCGACGTCGGCTGCGGCTGGGGCGGCACGATGAAGCGGGCGATGGAACGCTACGACGTCAATGTCATCGGTCTGACATTATCGAAAAACCAAGCGGCACACGTGGAATCACTCTTCGCCGACGCACCGGGCGGCCGCACCGCGAAAGTTCTGCTGGAGGGTTGGGAGCAGTTCGACCAACAGGTGGACCGCATCGTGTCGATCGGCGCGTTCGAGCATTTCGGACACGATCGCTATTCGGATTTCTTCGAGATGGCGTACAAGGCGCTGCCCAGCGACGGCGTCATGCTGCTGCACACCATCGTCGCGTTCCGTCCCGCCGAAGCGCAGAGACTGGGCATCCCCGTCACCTTCGAGCTCGCGCGGTTCGTGAAGTTCATCATGACCGAAATCTTCCCCGGCGGACGGCTGCCGTCGTTCGAGATGGTGCGCGAACATGCGGCCGCGGGCGGCTTCACCTGCACCCGCGAACAGCCCCTGCAGCCGCACTACGCACGCACCCTGGACCTGTGGGCGGCAGCGCTGGAAGCCCACCGCGAGGACGCGATCCGAATCCAGTCCGAAGAGGTGTACGAGCGCTACATGAAGTACCTGACCGGATGCGCGAAGATGTTCCGGCAGGGCCAGATCGACGTGTGCCAGTTCACGCTGGAGAAGTAGCGCGGTTTGTGTCCGGTGTGTCGGGAACCGACGGTCGATGTCGTTTCGGTCTGGATGGATTCACAGGTATGGTGCGTTGCACAGCTGGTCGATCGGCTGTGCCCAGCATGGAAAGGCAGTGATCAGGGATGGCAGACACCGACGAGATGCGTCCGCACTTCGAAGACATCCAGGCGCATTACGACCTGTCCGATGACTTCTTCGGGGTTTTCCAGGATCCGACCCGCAAGTACAGCTGCGCCTTCTTCACCGGCCCGGATGTCACGCTGTCGGAGGCGCAGATCGCCAACGTCGATCAGAACCTCGACCGGTTGGATCTCCAGCCCGGGATGACACTCCTCGAGGTGGGCTGCGGGTGGGGACTGACCCTGCAGCGCGCCATGGAGAAGTACGACGTCAACGTCATCGGTCTGACGTTGAGCAAGAACCAGCAGGCCTACTGCACCCAGCTGTTGGGCAAGCTCGACTCCGAGCGCACGTTCGACGTGCGCCTGGAGGGCTGGGAGCAGTTCCATCAGCCGGTCGACCGGATCGTCTCGATCGAGGCCTTCGAGCACTTCGGCTTCGAACGCTACGACGAATTCTTCAAGAACTGTTTCGAGATCCTGCCCGAGGACGGCCGGATGACGATCCAGAGCAGCGTGGGCTATCACCCGTACGACCTGAGTGCCCGCGGCAAGAAGCTGACCTTCGAGCTGGCGCGGTTCATCAAGTTCATGATCACCGAGATCTTCCCGGGCGGCCGGATTCCGACCACCCAGATGATGATCGAGCACGGCGAGAAGGCCGGCTTCGTGGTGCCCGAGGCGCTGTCCCTGCGCAACCACTACATCAAGACCCTCGGCATCTGGGCCGACCGCCTCGAGCAGAACAAGGACGCCGCCATCGCGGCCACCGACGAGGAGAACTACCACCGCTACATGCGGTACCTGAAGGGCTGCCAGTATTACTTCATCGACGAGGCGATCGATGTGAGCCTGGTGACGTACCTGAAGCAGGGCGCAGCCGCCTGACGAGGATGCCGGCGCGGCGCGGCGGTTCAGGAGTCGGGAGTGTGACCAGGTGGCCGGCACGGTGCCGTCGCTCACCACGATCCGTGCCTCGAATTCATCGACCGCAGAGTGTCGGCGGCGCAGCCGAGAACCACCCAAACGACAAGAGCCCCCGAAGGGGCTCTTGGTCGTTCTGCTGAGGGGCTGGCGCGCCCCGGCCTTCTAGTCCTCCGTGAAATTACGGGTGACGGCCGGGTCGACCGGGATCCCGGGGCCGGTGGTGGTCGAGACGGTGACCTTCTTGAGATACCGGCCCTTCGACGACGACGGCTTGGCGCGCAGGATCTCGTCGAGCGCGGCGCCGTAGTTCTCGGCCAGCTGCTTCTCGTCGAAGGACGCCTTGCCGATCACGAAATGCAGGTTCGCCTGCTTGTCGACGCGGAAGTTGATCTTGCCGCCCTTGATGTCCGTGACGGCCTTGGCCACATCCGGGGTCACGGTACCGGTCTTGGGGTTCGGCATCAGGCCACGCGGGCCCAGCACGCGCGCGATCTTGCCGACCTTGGCCATCTGATCCGGGGTGGCGATCGCGGCGTCGAAGTCCAGCCAGCCGCCCTGGATCTTCTCGATCAGGTCGTCGCTGCCGACAGCGTCGGCGCCGGCAGCCTGCGCGGCCTCGGCCTTGTCACCGACCGCGAACACCACAACGCGGGCGGTCTTACCGGTGCCGTTCGGGAGGTTGACGGTGCCACGCACCATCTGATCGGCCTTGCGGGGATCCACGCCGAGACGGATCGCAACCTCGACGGTGGCGTCCTGCTTCTTCGACGACGTCTCCTTGGCCAGCTTGGCCGCCTCGAGCGGCGAGTAGAGCCGGGTCTTGTCGACCTTCTCGGCGGCTTCCTTGTAGGCCTTGCTGTTCTTGCTCATTGGTGTCTCCTTGTGTTCAGAGGTCGTGGTTCGCGGGCCGATGCCAGCCCTCCCACGGGGAAAACGGATACTCGACTTCTGCTGTCGCGCCGATCCGCTGCGCTACTCGACGGTGATGCCCATCGACCGGGCAGTCCCGGCGATGATCTTCGCGGCGGCGTCGATGTCGTTGGCGTTGAGATCTTCCTTCTTGGTCTCGGCGATCTCACGGACCTGATCCCAGGTCACCTTGGCGACCTTGGTCTTGTGCGGCTCGCCGGAACCCTTCTGCACGCCGGCGGCTTTGAGCAGCAGCTTGGCGGCGGGCGGGGTCTTCAGCGCGAACGTGAAGCTGCGATCCTCGTAGACGCTGATCTCGACGGGGATGACGTTGCCGCGCTGCGACTCGGTCGCCGCGTTGTACGCCTTGCAGAACTCCATGATGTTGACGCCGTGCTGGCCGAGCGCAGGGCCGACCGGCGGGGCGGGGTTGGCCTGCCCGGCCTGGATCTGCAGCTTGATCAGCCCGACGACCTTTTTCTTCGGGGCCATGGGTGTGGTGTTTCCTTTACTTCTTCTTCTGTGGGTTTGGGCTCGGGGCCCGACTTGCTAAATCTTGGCGACCTGGGTGAAGGTCAGTTCGACCGGTGTCTCGCGACCGAAGATCGACACGAGTACCTTGAGCTTCTGCTGCTCGGCGTTGACCTCGCTGATCGACGCCGGCAGGGTGGCGAACGGGCCGTCCATGACGGTGACCGATTCGCCGACCTCGTAATCGACCAGGATCTCGGGCCGCTCGAGGGTGGCCTCGGAGCTACCGGCCGCGGCGGCCGCAGCCGTGGTCTTGGCCGCCTTCTTCGCCGCGCCCTGCGGCAGCAGGAACTTCACCACATCGTCCAGCGACAGCGACGTGGGCCGCGAGGTGGCGCCGACGAAGCCGGTCACGCCGGGGGTGTTGCGCACGGCCGACCAGGAGTCGTCGGTCAGGTCCATCCGGACCAGGATGTAGCCCGGCAGCACCTTGCGGTTGACCTGCTTGCGCTGACCGTTCTTGATCTCGGTGACCTCTTCGGTGGGGACCTCCACCTGGAAGATGTAGTCGCCGACGTCGAGGTTCTGCACGCGGGTCTCGAGGTTGGCCTTCACCTTGTTCTCGTACCCGGCGTAGGAGTGGATGACGTACCAGTCGCCCGGCTTGCTGCGCAGTTCCTGCTTGAGCGCAACCGCGGGATCCACGTCGGCGTCGTCCTGCTCGGCGACCGCCTCCTCGGCGACCGCCTGATCGTCCACCACCTCGTCGAGCGGCTCGGCCACGGCAGGCTCGACGGCTTCCGCCGCTTCGGCGATCACGTCGACGGACTCACCCGTGGGCGTCTCGCCCTCGAAGCTGGTCACGTTGTCAGTCCTCTCTTGCGTCTCTCGAATGCCGGGGTGCTAGCCGAAGACCAGCAACACCAGCTTGGCCAGACCCAGGTCGGCCAGGCCGATCAGCGTCACCATGAACACCAGGAACGCCAGCACGACCGTCGTATAGCTGACCATCTGTTTCCGGTTGGGCCAGATGACCTTGCGGAGCTCTGCCACCACCTGCTGGAGGTAGGTGAAGACGAACGTGAACGGGTTGCGGGCTCGCGGCTTGTCGCCGGCCTTCTTGGCGGGCTTGACCTTGACCGCAACGGCTCCGCTGTCGCCGGTGTCGCTGTCGACCGCCTCGAGCGTGGCCTCGGAGCTCTGCTCAGCGGTGGTGGCCTCGAGAGCACGTCGCCGCGAACGCTTACCCGTGGGACGTTGGGGCGTCACCACGCCCGCGGCGTCAGCACTGTCGAGCTCGTCGCTCACCGCACGCTCCTTCGTCGCTTCTTCGGCTTGGCGGACACTCTCCAGTGTTCCACCTCTGCAATATTCAGTTGAGCAGGGGCGACAGGACTTGAACCTGCAACCTGCGGTTTTGGAGACCGCTGCTCTGCCAGTTGAGCTACGCCCCTCTGTTGTTCCGCGGCACTCCTCACCTTCGCACGCTCAGGCTCGTCATCGCCGCGGGTCGCGGTCCCCACATAACTCGCGCGCCCCCCGATCGGTCAATCGGAACCGGCCGGACAGCGCGCTTGTTCTGGGAGAACCCCAAGGTCCGAGTCTACATCGGGGAAACTGCGAACTGCTAATCCGCTACCCGGACGACCTGGCCGCTGTCCCGGTCGAATTTGATCTTGGTCGACTCGTCGCCCTGCTGGCCCATCATCGTGGTGAACGATTCCAGGACGACCTCGCCGTGCTGGTCGGTCAGGACGTTGCGGGTGGTCACGATATCGGCGCCGAACCGCTCCACCACCGAGTGGATCTCCATGACCGGATACACGGTGTCGCCGACCTTGATCGGCTTGTGGTAGATGAACTGCTGATCCACCTGCACCATCTGCATGGTCTCGAAGCCGGTGTCGACCTTGCGGAAGAAGTCCTGCTGCACCAGCAGCCCGATGGTGGCCACGAACGTGAGCGGCGCCAACAATCCGTCGTAGCCCAGTTCGGCAGCGGCGTCGTCCTCGTAGCTGGCGGGGTCCTCGGCCTTGACGGCCTTGGCGAACTCGCGCACCTTCTCCCGGCCGACGACGTAGCCGTCCTCGTACTTGTGGACCATGCCCCGGATGTCGGTCTTGAGGGCCATATTCGCTATACCGCCCTACGCCAGCTTGGCCTTGGCGATGGCCCGGCCGAAGATCTTCTTGCCTCCGGTCGTGGCGTTGATCGCGATGGTGACGGTCTTGTCCTCGGGATCGAGGGACTTGACCCGACCGTTGAACACCAGCTCGGCGCCCTTGCCGTCGTTGGGGACGGGGACCACGGCGGTGAACCGGACGTTGTACTCCGTGACCGCGCCCGGGTCGCCGACCCAGGCGCTGATGAAGCCGCCACCGAGACCCATCGTCAGCATGCCGTGTGCGATGGCGGTGTCCAGGCCGACCAGCTTCGCGATCTCGTCGTCCCAGTGGATGGGGTTGAGGTCGCCGGAAACGCCGGCGTAGTTGACCAGATCCTGACGGGTCAGCGGGATGATCCGCTCCGGCAACTCGTCGCCGACCTTGACCGAACTGAACTCACGCAGAGTCATCGTTGAAGCCACTCTCTTCGTTTCCTTCGCTACGACCCGCGAGCGTGGTGTAGCTCTCCTGCACAATGTCGCCCGCTTCGTTCGAGACAACGCTCTTGAGGACGATGATGTCGGTGCCGTGCGCCTGCCGGACGGATTCCCCGTAGACGTCGTAGTAGAGCTTGTCCCCGTCCTGGATGGGCTCGAGGAACCTCACCTCTTGGTCCACCTGGACGATCTGGGCGTCGTGGATACCGACGCCCACGCTCTCGAAGAACGCCACCTGGGCCTGATAACCGAACACCGACATGAACGTCAGGGGCGCCACCAGGCCGCGATAGCCCAACTCGGCGACCGCCTCGTGCTCGAAGTAGAACGGCGCATCATTCTTGACGGCGGCGGCGTACTCGCGGACCTTCTCGCGCTCGACCTCGTAATGGTCGGGGTGGCGGAAGTGCTTCCCGATGACCTTCTCCGACAGCGACACGGAACTCGACCTACCTGCCGGCGTCAGCGCGATTCGCGGTGTGCCTGGTGCTTGCCGCAGTTCGGGCAGAATTTCTTCAGCTCGAGCCGGTCGGGGTCGTTGCGCCGGTTCTTCTTGGTGATGTAGTTGCGGTGCTTGCACACCTCACATGCCAGGGTGATCTTCGGCCGTACATCGGTACTGGAGGCCACGGTTACTGCCCTCTTCTTTCACGCTGTCCTGATAGTCAGGCTCTTCAACAAATGGTCTGTAGCGGTGGGGAGGCTCGATCTCCCGACCTCACGATTATGAGTCGTGCGCTCTAACCAGCTGAGCTACACCGCCCCGATCGACAGGCAAGGCACTCCGGACCCGGAGTATCCCAGTGTCCACCGAGCCCCCTAACGGAATCGAACCGTTGACCTTTTCCTTACCATGGAAACGCTCTACCGACTGAGCTAAGGGGGCCTGACCCGCAAGGGCCTTAAAGAGGGTACAGCCTGGCGCTTTTCAACACCAAACCGCTGGTCAGCAACGAACTGGCAACGTTGTGAGCCCTGGTGTTGAATACGCCGTGACGGTACTGCGGGTTGGCGGTACCTTTACATGGTTCGACACAGGTCCAGGATTCTTCTTTTCTCGGCACGGAGGAGTGCATCGATGCGGCAACGCTTCACAGCGGCAGTGGGCGCGACATCCATGGCCGTCGGCTTGATGATCGGCATCGCCGCTCCGGCTTGGGCGGACGACGCCAGTCCGGTGTCCGCAGAAGGCACGTGGGAGATGCCGGGCCCATTCAAGGGTGGGACGCTGGCGGCGGCGGAGTCCTCGCTGCAGTCGCTGGTCGACGCCGGCGTCATCAAGATCAATGCATTCAACGCGAAGGGTCCGGCCCAGCAGATCCTGAACCCGACGAACTGGATCGTGTGCGGGCAGAGCCCGCGGGCGGGAACCGTCGTCAAGGTGAACCCGAAGAAGAAGCGGGTCGTCTCGATCAGCCTGCGCCGCCCCGAAACCAAGTGCTGACGCGCGCCTGACACCATCTGGGCATGGCTGACGACCGGCTCTACTTCAAACAGCTGCTCTCCGGGCACGACTTCGCCGCCGGCGACATGATCGCCACCCAGATGCGCAATTTCGCGTATCTGATCGGTGACCGCGAAACCGGTGACGCGGTGGTGGTCGATCCCGCGTATGCGGCCGGCGAACTGGTGGACACCCTGGAAGCCGACGGCATGCGACTGTCGGGCGTCCTGGTCACCCACCACCACCCCGACCACGTCGGCGGCACCATGATGGGGTTCACACTCGAGGGCCTGGCCGATCTCCTGGAGCGCGAGTCGGTTCCCGTGCACGTGAATATCCATGAGGCCAAATGGGTTTCGCGGGTCACCGACGTTGCGCTGTCGGATCTGACGCCGCACCGCCACGGCGACAAGGTGGCCGTCGGCGGCATCGAGATCGAGTTGCTGCACACCCCGGGCCACACGCCCGGCAGCCAGTGCTTCCTCCTCGACGGGCGCCTGGTGGCCGGCGACACCCTGTTCCTCGACGGCTGCGGGCGCACCGACTTCCCGGGCGGGAACGTCGACGACATGTACCGCAGCCTGCAGCAGCTGGCCGCTCTGGCGGGCGATCCGACGGTGTTCCCCGGGCACTGGTATTCCGAGCAGCCCAGTGCTCCGCTGGCAGACGTCAAGCGCACCAACTACGTCTACCGGGCGTCGAACCTGGAGCAGTGGCACATGCTGATGGGCGGTTGACGTAGCGTCGACAACATGACCGCCCCGAGTAGCGAAAAAGTCACCTACCGCCGCGACGATTCGATCGCCGTCATCACCATGGACGACGGTAAGGCCAACGTGCTGGGCCCGGACATGCAGCAGGCCATCAACGATGCGATCGACCATGCCGACCGGGACGACGTCGGCGCGCTGGTGCTGGCCGGCAACGACAAGGTCTTCAGCGGTGGATTCGATCTTAAGGTGTTCCGCTCCGGCGACCTCGACGCGTCGATCGGGATGCTGCGTGGCGGGTTCGAGTTGTCGCACCGGCTGTTGTCCTACCCGAAGCCGGTGGTGATCGCCTGCACGGGTCACGCCATCGCGATGGGCTCGTTCCTGCTGTGCAGCGGTGATCACCGAATCACCGCGCCCAACTACAACATTCAGGCCAACGAGGTGGCGATCGGCATGGTGATGCCCTATGCCGCGCTCGAGGTGGTCAAGCTGCGGTTGACCCGCTCGGCCTACCAGCAGGCCGTCGGCCTGGCCAACGTCTTCTTCGGTGAGTCCGCCAAGGCGGCCGGTTGGGTCGACGAGGTGGTACCGGCGGAGAAGGTGCTCGAGCGCGCCGAGGAGGCCGCCCACGAGTTCGCCAAGCTGCACCGGGGCGCCCACGCGGCGAGCAAGTTGCGGGCCCGCGCCGAGGCCCTGGAGGCCATCCGGGCCGGGATCGAGAACATG
>Ga0208826_1003176_pt1 | contig 11488 bp, 20 predicted proteins | sample AD_UKC115_MetaG_FD_184451 | JGI IMG/M metagenome (GOLD analysis project Ga0208826, IMG submission 184451) | Active sludge microbial communities of municipal wastewater-treating anaerobic digesters from Hong Kong - AD_UKC115_MetaG (SPAdes)... | ecosystem: Engineered > Bioreactor > Anaerobic >... | reverse complement strand
ATTGAGGGGCTCATCTCGCAGAAGAATAGGAGCTTGGACGAACAGGCGCGTTTGTGGACTTTATTGGAAGCACTCCCGCCCGAACCGGAACAGCCGGAACAGCCGGAACAGCCGCTCGAATAGGGCGGCTATTTTTATGGGGAGGAGTGATGTAGTTGACCGAGGCAAAGGAGTGGTACTCAAACAAAGATTTATATGAGATGATGGTAGACTTGTCTAAACGACTGGAGGCCACCAATGCGGAGATGGCCAAGACCCAGACTATGATCCGCGATTATAACGGACTGCGCGGCAGGCTGGACGGCTGCGAGAAACGATTAGATGAGATTTATGGTCAGTCCAAAGGCAGTAAGGATATGTGGGGGTACATAGTAGGCGGTATTGGTCTGCTACTGGCGCTGGTTAGCTATGTCATGTAGCGAGGTGATGGCATGAGATATTCCAAGTGGATCGTAGCCCTCGTGATCCTACTCAATGTCGGTTTCACCGGGGCTGTTTTATATCTATTTCTACGCACGGGTTCAGAACCAACGACCCTTATCGGGTGCTGGTTTGGCTTCACGACCGTTGAGTTGTGGGCCTTAAGCGGCATAACCAAGACCAAAATCACACAGGGAGGTGGTGAGGAGCAGTGGAAGCCATGATATTCATACTGCTGGGGGCCTTCTTAGGTATGACAGGTGGTATATTTCATCTCCTTACTATTCGGGATCCGGCTGTCCTACAGATAGCTACCAGTATGATGCTGGGCTGTGCCGTGGGGACTATAGCGGGTATTGCATTACTTGGGGTGGAGACTAGTTGTGTATTGTTTGTCGCTCTCATCGCCCTAGGCTATGCGGGAACAGACCTTATTATGTCATTGCTAGGGAGGTGAAGCGAGTGAAAGTCTATGTTGATGTAGGCCACGGAGAACGTGGCGATCCAGGCGCCGTATCAGGCAGGTTTATTGAACATCAAATGAATATCAAGGTAGCCCATGCTTTTGCTAACCGAATGCAACAGCATGGCTGGGAAGTGAAAGTTGAACAGGGCAATATGGAGATGGGAGACAGCGCTCGGGCAGCAAATAGATATGGTGCTGACCTGCTGCTGTCTTTCCACTTTAACGCAGGTGGTGGTGACAGGGGCGAGGTAATCTATTCATGGGAATCCGGAGCCCTGGAACTCGCTAATGTTGTCGCCGAAGGCTTGAAAAAGGTTGGACAAACTGTAGTCAAAGTCTATAAAAGTAAAGCAAACAGCTCAGGTACGGCAGAGTATTTTGGTATTCTGCGAGTCAGTAAAATGCCCGCCGTAATCGTGGAACCCTGCTTTATTGATAATCCTGTAGATCGGCAGATAGCTGATACTGATGAAGAACTGCGGGACATAGGTTATTGCATTGCCGATGCTTTGGTTGAGTATTACGGAGGTGAGGAAATGATCTATAAGACCCTTAATGATGTGCCGGATTGGGGCAAGCCTTTGGTGAAGAAACTAATAGACAGGAAATCACTGGCTGGCGATGGCAAAGGTAATATCAACCTGCCGGAGGCCACATTGAAAACCCTGGTTATTCTGGACCGGGAAGGGGTAATCAAATGACGGTAAAAGAGATTCTTGGTCTGTTATTTTGTGCGGCGTCAGCCGCAGGGGCGTTTTATGTTATGCACCTGCTCCTTTCCTGTGACAGGCGCAGATAAGGAGGAATTGAGGAAATGAGACCTTTTATCCAGAGGCTGAAAAGCCGGAAGTTCCTGTCAGCGCTGTTCAGCGCTATTTTTATTGTCTTGAATGAGGGACTGGGCACTCCTATAGACCGGGAAGCTTACGCTTGGATCACCGGTGTGGTGACCGCTTTTATTTTGGGAGAGAGCTACGTAGACGGGAAAGCGGTAGAGAAATAAAGAAAGCCGGGGCTCAGTCCCCGGCTAAAGTTTTTCTTCTGATGTATTCTGCAGCACTGATATTCTCTTGTGCTGCTCGGCGCTGTATTTCCTCCCACTCGGCGTCGGTCATTTTGATGGCGCGGGGCTTGCGCTTTTCCTCCGGGGGGAGAGCAGGCCGGCCAGGGCCAGCCGCCTCTTCCCAAAATTTTTTAACTGCAGCTTCACTATTTAGGTGATTTTGCCAATATTCCTGAAAATCTGCGGGTTCATCTGAGTCTTCACTGAGCGGGTTCCCGTCTTCACCCAATACAGCCGCATCGGGGAACGAAACAAAATAACTGCCCCCCTTCCCCAGATACTGCCCCAGGCAATAAAGGGCCTCTTCCATGTCGTAATCTTCTAGTGCCCATTCTAAAAATTCTCTAGCTGTCATGGTATCATTCTCCTTTCTTACATCATCCTGGCATCCGCACCAGCATAAAGCGGGTAGCCATCATAAGCTTCTACGTTATAATCCTCTGTGGTCAATTTCTGCCATACATCCCCGTTCTTAACTTCTACTTTGCCTGTTACCGGGATCAGGCTGCCATTGTCCAGCTGGATGAATATGCCTGTAGGGTCAATTACCAGGTTCCCTACTGTGTAACCTCCGGCTATGTTTGCAGTTTTCTCAATGCTTCTTATTAGTAATATCATCCCGTCAACCTCCTTTCTTTATCTCCAGATCCGTCTTCTATTGTCCTCATATTCGTAACAGTAAAGATTGTACTCTGCGATTTCTATGTTCTTTTCCAGTTTCATTGCCTTCTCATCGTACAGCCAACCTCCATTTTTTATGTGCTCCCAGAAAATCGTCCTGGCATTTTCGACCCTGTCCTTTAGGGTTTCTCTTGTTTTGTCGGCTCCTCTCATCCTTATCGCCATTCCGTCATCCCCCTTTCTCTAATTAAAGTATACACCTCAATTGAATATAAGGCAATACCTTAATTAAAGATAATTGCGACAAAAGTTGACATGGCCGGCTGGTCGTGCGGGCGAACGGACTGACGGTGATGGGGTTGTGGGGGTAAATATGCTATTGGCATATTAGTAAAATACCGTTTTGCTAATGATTTGCTAATGACTTTTATTTATTCAGGTTTTTATAGCTTTTCTAACGGGGAGTTTGTACGCTGCAATAAGGCCTGTAATAATACTGGGGCGAAATCCGTAATATTTCAGCTACTTTATAACCTGACAACCCCCTTTGCGCCCTAATTTCCCGTAATTTCACTTCATGATTCCCCCCTTTAGGCTTGTCCTTTCTTTGCTTGTTTTTATTATACCAGAATAAACTAAAAGCATACAAATAAACAGCAGACAAAATAAATAAAATTGTAAGCAAATAGCAGATTATAATAGCATGGAGGAGGAAAATCTTACCTAATTGCCCACAAAGAGCTTACAGGGTATTTTATTATTATATGCCAATAGCTTATTATTTATACACGGAGGTGAAGAAAATGGTAATGGATGCAAAAGATTTGCCCTTAATACTAACGACTGAACACCTGCAGGAGCTTTCCGGGCTGTCAATGCCTACCATATACAAATTGCTTGAAAAGGCTGAGCGGACAGAGATGTTCCCGGTCCGGCGGGCAGGACATAAATGGCTCATTAGTAGGGATGGCTTCCTGGCCTGGTTGAACGGGGAGCTGAAAAAAGATTCAGATTGTTGTTTTTAAGAGAGGAGGCCCCCATCACATGACCGACGACATCGGCAAACGTATAACCGTCACATTCCCGCACTACGGGCGCATCCAGCGCGTCCTCTGCCAGGACTGGCAGGGACTGTATGTCAAGTACCAGGGCCACCGGGTGTCAGTCCGGCCAGACAGGTCCGGTATGGGTGAGGTCATCCCCGGGTACTACCTGGGGAAGCACCCAAAACTCAAAGCGTAGAAAGGGGGGACAAGCAGAACACCGTCGACCAAACACAAAATGGAGCGCCGCCCGGTCCCCCTACGGGGGCCGGCGGAATCTAAAAACAGGGAGGAGGTGAAGTAGGGATGCTGGATAAAGGAAAAATCAAGTGGCTAGAAAGTATAGGGGCTAAAAAGGTCGAAGAAGGCGACCCTTTTCTCATCGACTGGGCCGAGCATATGGGTAAAAGCATCCCCCCGCAGTATCAGTATTACTACATTATGGCAAGCGGCAATCCAATGTTTTATAGTCCAGAATACCTGGAGATGACACCGCTAGAAGAGCTCATGGAAAAGAAAAAAGCCCTGACATGAGCAGGACTAACCAAAATTACCAACCCCAGTATACCATCCCCGCTGCCCTGACCGCAAGTCCACCGATATGCACGGCAGGGCGGCACTCCCCCTTACAAGGAGGGACAAACTACACGGCCGCCTCACGGTGAGCCGGTACCGGCAGCTAACCGGGACCGGGCCAGGTTCGACTCCGGCAGCGGCCTCCATTTATACCTGAGAGGAGGACAACCATTGTATATCATTACTTATCGTCAATTTAAGCGCGGCAGGCGCAGTAATCATAAGCTACCTGTGCAAGCTAACAGCATCCAGGATGCCAGGATTAAATTTCTTAAAGCTATTAACCTGGCGCAAAAACTGCAGAAGTATCATCCGTTTAACTGCAATCATGTCCATATCATTTCGATTTTTGAGGAGGGGAATCATGGGTAGAAAAAAGAGACGCTGGCGGAAGTGGCGGAAACGGCAGGAACAAAAAGGCATGATCAATACCAACCTGGGCCGCCTGGTGGCTTATGCCGACCCGGAGCCGGAGCCGGAACCAGAACCACAGACGAAAGAGAGGGGATAGTAATGCGAATCACTCAGCATTACTGGCGGGCCCATCCCGCCAGCCCCGTGAACCGCACCCGGCCCGCCACACGGGAAGAGCCGCGCACCTGGGACACGCCTAACGCGGCGCGTGAACGAGAGCAACTGCGCAAGATGGAAAAGGCTATGGACGGGGTTGGATGGACAGCGGCAATCATTACTGGGCTGCTAATACTGTTAGTAATCATAGTACAGGTTGGGAAACGGTTTTATGGCTGGTAAGGAGGGGAGAGCATTGCGTATTAAATGTATTTCCTGCCGATTCGCCCAGGTGGATAAAAAGGCAAGCGATAAGAACTGGACGGCGTACGAGTGCGGTAATCCAAAAAGTGAATACCATAAGTCTTTATTAAATGTAACCGTAAATGGCAATAAGCTCACTCGTATCTCGTGGTCAGGGTGTGCTTATGGCGAAAGAAAGAACCGCAGCTTATGAGTAATTTAGCCCCCGCCATCATTATCGCCCTAATCCTAATCCTGCACTCCCCGGTCCCGGTAATAGCACCGGTCATGTTCCCCGGGGTGGTGCAGGAGTACCAGGAACCAGAGCCAGAACCGGAGCCAGAGCCTATGATATTTACCGCTACGGCCTACACTTGGACAGGCAATCGAACCGCTACCGGCACGTGGCCCAGCAGGGGGACGGTAGCAGTAGACCCACGGGTAATACCCCTGGGAACGGAACTGCACATCGAGGGGTACGGGGCGGCAGTGGCAGTTGATACTGGAGGGGCTATTGTAGGGGATAAATTAGACCTCTACATGGATAGTGTTGATGAGTGCCGGCAGTGGGGCCGGCAAAAGGTGGAAGTGAGGGTAGTGGAATGAACGATAGCAGTGTTCTAAAGATTGAGGGCGACGTGTTCGCGGTCCTCAGAAACGATATTAATATGCTCTTAAAAAACACGTTGCACAATATGATCCAGAAAGACGGCGAAAAAGCCGAGCTAAAGGTATCACTGAAAATCACTCTGAGCGATGAAGGGGTGTTGGCTCCTAAGTTTGAACACAAAGTCAGTTCTGTACTGCAATATAAAACAGAACGGGATGGCTTTTTTGGCGGCCAGGATTATCAATTGGCTTGGGATCCAGATGAAATGGAATATGTTATGCGGCCGAAACAGGACAGTTTATTCGACGAGTGAGTAAGGAGGATTTATATGGATATCACTGTACGGATTGAGGCCCCGGCACTGGTTGACGCGATAAACGCACTGGCGGTAGCGATAGCCGGGAACATAGAACTGCTATTAGACGGTCCGGGAGCACGGGCAAATGTTACCGAAGCGGCAAAAAACGTTACTAAAGAGGCTGAAACTGTTAACGAAACGGCAAAAAACGTTACCAAGGACGCTGAAACTGAAACTAAGACGGAAACCAAAACGGACTCCACTTTTACTCTGGAACAGGTCCGTGCTAAGCTTGCTGACCTTTCCCGGAGTGGGAAACAGGCTGAAGTAAAAGCCCTGCTCAATAAACTGGGTGCTAAAAAGCTTACCGAAGTCCCTGAAGAAAAGTACCCCGAGCTGATGAGAGAAGCGGAGGCGATATAGTGAGTCACGCTATACTATCAGCCTCCGGATCCGCTCGTTGGATGGCTTGCACTCCCAGTGCCCGGTTAGAGGAACAGTTCCCTAACACTACCAGTGAGTATGCCGAAGAAGGATCTTTCGCCCATGCCCTGGCTGATTTAAAACTCAGCCGGGCTATAGCGAATACCATAAAACCCAGCGCGTATAAAAAGCGCCTGGCTGAAATGCAAAAGGATCCAATGTACTCCCCCGCCATGGAGGAGTACATAGACCAGTACGTTGCCCAGGTGTCAGAGATATTCATGGCAGCTAAAAAGGAATGTAAAGATACCCTAGTACTGCTTGAGCAGAGACTGGATTTCTCTGAATGGGTGCCTGGCGGATTCGGTACCGGAGACGTAGTTATTATCTCAGACGGGACCCTGGAAGTAATCGATTTGAAGTACGGAAAAGGCGTGCCGGTATCGGCCGAAAAGAATAGCCAGACCCGCTTATACGGTCTGGGTGCTATTGCTACTTATATGATGCTGTATGATTTCCTAACCGTCCGGATGACAATTATCCAGCCGAGACTGGATAGCACTTCCACGGAAGAACTGCGCGTGGATGAGTTGATGACCTGGGCACAGAACGAATTGATGCCTAAGGCAAAACTTGCTTATGCCGGAGAAGGGGAATTCTGTGCCGGCGATCACTGTAAATTCTGCAAGGCTAAAGCTACCTGCAAAGCCAGAGCAGATTACAACCTGGAACTTGCCAAATATGACTTCCAGGATGCCTTTTTACTCAGTAAGGAAGATATTGCCGAGGTACTGGCCAGAGCTGATCAGCTCAAAGCATGGGTAACTGACATCGAAACCTATGCCCTGGAACAAGCCCGAGACCATGGGGAAAGGTTCCCCGGATGGAAACTGGTGGAGGGCAGAAGCAACCGGAAGTACACAGATGAAGAACAGGTTGCCAAAACTCTTACTGATGCCGGATATGAAGAAGTTAAAATCTATAAACCAAAAGAGCTACTTGGCATTACCGCGATGGAAAAGGAAATCGGTAAAAAGGAATTTGGAGAGCTACTATCTGATCTGGTCATCAAGCCCGCTGGTAAACCCGTCCTGGTACCGGAATCTGATAGGCGCCCCGAAATTAATTCCCTGCAGTCCGCAAGCAACGATTTCAGCGAAGCTGAATAAGTAGAGAGGAGAATGTAAATTGAGTAAACCCGTAACCAACCAAACCACTAAAGTTATCACCGGAAAAGTAAGACTTTCCTACGCCCATCTGTTTAAGCCTGTTGCCTTATCAGAGGACCAAGACCCAAAATATTCAGTCTGCCTGCTCATTCCGAAATCCGATAAAGCTACCCTGAAAAAAATCAATGCTGCGATTGAAGCTGCCAAACAAGCCGGTTCCTCACTCTGGGGTGGTAAGGTTCCCAATAATCTTAAGACCCCACTCCGGGATGGGGACGAAGAGCGTCCGAATCAGCCGGAATATGAGAACTGCTATTTTATTAACGCCTCCAGTAAAACTGCACCGGGTGTAGTTGACAAAGACGTGCAGCCCGTCTTGGACAGCACTGAGGTTTATTCCGGCTGCTATGCCCGCGCGTCTGTAAACTTCTATCCGTTTAATAAGGCCGGCAATAGAGGTATAGCCTGTGGGCTCAATAATATCCAGAAACTTGCTGATGGTGATTGCCTGGGTGGCCGCAGCCGGGCAGAGGATGACTTTGATGCTATAGAAGATGACGACGATGAAGATTTCTTAGGGTAGACCTATGGACCTAGCGATCGACATTGAAACTTACAGTGATATTGACCTTATAAAATCCGGCGTATATCGTTATGTCGAATCGGAGAATTTCCAGGTTCTCCTTTTCGGCTATGCCTATGACGATAAGCCAGTTAAGGTAATTGACCTGGCCCAGGGAGAGAAAATTCCCCGTGTAGTGTGGGAGGATCTCTTTGACCCGGCCGTTACTAAAACTGCTTTTAACGCTAATTTTGAGCGGGTATGCCTGGCTAAACATTTTGGCCAGGCTATGCCGCCGGAACAGTGGCAATGTACGATGGTACAGGCTCTTACACTAGGTCTGCCGATGTCCCTAGCAGATGTCAGCAAGACCTTAAAATTACCCGCCGATAAGCAAAAAATGAGTGAAGGTAAAGCTCTAATACGCTATTTTTGTACACCCCAGAAGCGTACAAAATCCCAACAAACTACCCTGTTCGGGGAAAAGGCTGAAAACTATAATCGGAACATCCCCGAACATAACCCTGAAAAATGGGAACTATTCAAAATCTACTGCGCCCAGGATGTGGAAACAGAACGGGCAGTACGGCAAGCCATTGAAAAATATCCTATAAATGAAATAGAACATCAACTCTGGTGTCTGGACCAGGCTATAAATGACTATGGCGTACTGGTAGATACTCAGATGGTTAAGCACGCTATTAAATGTGCAGCCAACCACCAGCGTGAGCTGGAGAAGGAGGCTGTAGCGCTAACCGGACTAGACAACCCTAAAAGCGTGTCGCAAATAAAAAAATGGCTAAAAGCAGCTGAGGGATTAGAAGTGGAAAGTTTAAATAAAGCTGCTATACCAGGACTGTTAAAGGAAGCTGAAAGCGATACGGTAAAACGGGTCCTAGAGCTTAGGCAGGAACTGTCTAAAACCAGCGTTAAGAAATATGAAGCGATGGAACGCTCTAAATGTAAAGACAACCGGATCCGCGGACTGTTTCAATTTTATGGCGCAAACCGTTCTGGAAGATGGGCGGGCCGACTGGTACAGGTCCAGAACCTACCACAAAATCACCTGGGGGATCTGGATCTGGCTAGGCAGTTAGTTAGCGCCGGAGATTTTGAAAGCCTAGAAATGCTTTTTGGTAATGTGCCGGATACTTTGTCCCAACTGCTCAGAACTGCTCTTATAGCAGGAGAAGGTAACAAATTTGTAGTCGCTGACTTCTCCGCCATCGAAGCTCGGATCATAGCCTGGCTAGCAGGGGAAGAGTGGAGGATGGAAGTATTCCGGACCCACGGCAAAATCTATGAAGCGTCAGCCTCCCAGATGTTCAAGGTACCTATCGAGGATATAACGAAGGATAACCCTCTCCGGCAGAAGGGTAAAATCGCAGAACTTGCCTTGGGCTACGGAGGGGCAGCCGGAGCCCTAAAAGCCATGGGCGCTCTGAAAATGGGCCTGGAGGAACCCGAATTAAGACCTCTGGTAACAACCTGGCGTAACACAAACCCTAACATCACTCAGTTATGGTGGGACGTGGAGGAAGCTGCTATGTCTGCCTTGCAGGGAGCTCCCGCCACACTCAACAATATAACATTCCGATATGCTGACAATACTCTATTCGTCACGCTTCCCTCAGGCCGTAATTTAGCTTACGCCCACCCAAGAATCGAAAACGATATAAGGTTCAATAAGCCTACAATTACGTACGAAGGTTATGAGCAAAACAAGTGGACCAGGTTAAAAACATATGGCCCTAAATTGGTGGAGAACATTGTCCAGGCTACTGCCCGGGACTGTCTGGCGGCCACAATGCTTAGGCTGGATAGCCATGGTTTTAGAATAGTGATGCACGTACATGATGAGGTAGTAATTGAAGCACCGGAAAGTGATGACTGCCTGGAAAAGGTCTGCTCAATTATGGGGCAGCCTCTTGACTGGGCCCCAGGATTACCTCTGCCGGCTGACGGTTATGAAACTTACTACTATAGAAAGGATTGAGGTGACGGGATTGAGCCTAACAGATCCTCTACCTAACAAACTCAAATACGATGGAACCATCACCATTGCCACCGGGAAAAGCCGGAAAGAGACCAGCTGGAAGAACCGGGAAATGCTCTGGTCTGAACTCTTACAAAAGCTCGGCCAGACTACCCGGACCCGGGAAACCCTGGCTGAGTATAAGAAAATGACCAAGCCACAGCAGGACAATATTAAAGATGTTGGTGGATTTGTCGGCGGCACCTTAAAAGGCGGCCGGAGAAAAGCTGATGCAGTTGTATGGCGCCAGGTCTTAACCCTGGATGCAGATTTTGTTCAGGGTGATCTGTGGGGTTCTGTAGAAATGCTCTGTGACTTCAGCTGCGCAATCTACAGCACTCATAAGCATACCCCGGACAACCCGCGCTTACGCTTGGTGGTACCTCTGGCCCGGCCGGTTACACCTGACGAATACCCGGCAATCGGCAGACGGATAGCAGCTGACCTTGGTATTGATATGTTTGATGACACAACCTATGAGCCGCATCGTTTAATGTATTGGCCCAGCACATCAGCTGACGGTGAGTTCGTATTCCAGTACCAGGACGGCCCCTGGCTTGATCCGGACGAGGTCCTGGCCAGATATCCGGATTGGAGAGATCCTTCGTATTGGCCGGAATCCTCCCGGGTACAGCAGGATAGGAAGAAGCTTGCTGATAAACAGGGAGATCCACTGGAGAAACCGGGAGTCATAGGTGCATTTTGTAGGACCTACTCCGTAGAAGAAGTTATCGAGACGTTCCTGGCTGATGTATATGAGGAATGCGGGGAAGGCCGGTATACTTTTATACCCGGTAGTTGTGCCGGCGGCCTGGTCATGTACGATAACGGAAAATTTGTTTACAGCCACCATGGCACCGACCCCATTGGGGGCAAACTGGTTAACAGTTTTGACCTGGTCCGGATCCACAAATTCGGTGAGCTGGACCAGGATGCTGAACCGGGTACTCCTACAGTGAAATTACCTTCTTATTTAGCTATGCAGGAATTCTGCCTGGCTGATGAACAGGTAAAGGTGACCATGGGCACTGAAAAGCTAGCAAGTGCCCAGGAAGAGTTTGAAGTTGTAGAAGATACTGAGGCTTGGTTAAAGCAGCTGGAGTACAACAAAAAAGGTGAACTGGTAGCATCCCTTGCCAACCTGGTGCTGATTTTGCGTAACGACCCAAACTTGCAAGGAATCGCTTATAACGCTTTCAAAAGCTCAGCTGTAATATTAGAGCCCATGCCCTGGCGTAAACCGGCAGATTGGAAAGGGCCGTCCTGGAGTGATGATGACGATGCCAGCTTACGGGTGTACACAGAAAAGGTTTATAATATCTGGTCACCCGCCAAATTAAGCGATGCTCTGGCAGCTGTGAGTCATGAACGATCATTCCATCCGGTCAGAGAGTATTTGGATGGCCTGCCGGAATGGGATGGCATCCCGAGGTTAGAGGAATTACTCAT
>Ga0208826_1003174_pt1 | contig 11490 bp, 6 predicted proteins | sample AD_UKC115_MetaG_FD_184451 | JGI IMG/M metagenome (GOLD analysis project Ga0208826, IMG submission 184451) | Active sludge microbial communities of municipal wastewater-treating anaerobic digesters from Hong Kong - AD_UKC115_MetaG (SPAdes)... | ecosystem: Engineered > Bioreactor > Anaerobic >... | reverse complement strand
AGGGCATCATGAAGATGAGCGTGTGCGCCAGGCCCTGGAGCGCATGGAAGAGCATTGCGAGCAATTGCGCGTGCTGGGTTCGTATCCGAGGGATATGACGGCGTGAGCGCTGCGGTTTCTGGTTTCGGGTTATTTGGTTTCTGGTTACTGGTTCCCCTGGAAACGCCGATCTTCTGATCGGCTGCATCTGCTATCTGTTATTGCTATCTCGTTATTAACGAACTCCCTAACCGCCCGGCCATGGCCATTAAGGTGAGTTGCGGATTAACCTCGGATTGCGCGGGGAAAACGCTCGTATCGCAGATATATAAATCCTCCACCCCATGCACGCGATGATTGGAATCCACGACGGAAGAACGGGGATCGCTGCCCATCGCGCAGGTGCCGAAGACATGATTGCCGCCGACGATCATCTGTTCAGGACGTGGTTTATAGCGGCGCAGTTCCTCCATTTGCGCTTTGTTTGTGATCTCGCCAAGTCCGCCCATGCCAGTGCGCACGATTTTGGCTCCTGAGGCCAGGAAATGCTCGGCCAGGTGATCAGCGCCACGCTTCAATAATTGCGCATCCGCTTCGTTCAAACTAAAGCGCAGCGAAGGCTCCCAACTTCGATTAGCGCGAACTTCACCGCGCGAACTGCCGCAAATGGAGATGCACCAGAAGGCCGTGCGCCGCAGTTCTTCCAGTGTGCGGTTGAAGGAAACGCCAAATCCACGGGTGCGCGCGGTCAAGAGGGCGCTGTTCACCCAAAGCACTTCCATGTGGATTTCGGGCAAATAGGCTTCGGAATGCCAATCCTGCGTCGCGCCGCGCCATGGTTCCACATCATGATCGTAAACCCCCGCAACGGCATAGCCATTGTGGAAACTGAGATTTTTGCCAATGGCGGGACTGTGATAGGGCAGGCTATTTTTCAGCAACAGAATGGGGCTGGCCATGGCTCCAGCGGCAATGATGGTGGCCTGGGCGCGCACTTCGATGGAACCGGAAATCTGGCGCGTGGATGGATCGATGATGGCGGCGCGCACCCCCGCGACGCGCTTGTTTTCGACGATCAATTCCTCCGCGCGGCAGGAAGTATAGAAGCGCGCCCCGTGTTCAATCGCCGCGGGAATGTAGGTGCGATCCATGCTCTGCTTGGCATTGCGTCGGCAGCCATAGAAACATTGAGAGCAGCCATTGCATTCCTTGGCCGCGCGCGTGGTTGGCGCCGACGAAACGCCCACGCCCGCACAACCATTGCGGAAGAGAATGCCTTTTTCTCCCCATATTTTCTCTTCCGTGGGATGCGCGTTAATCGCGATCTCCGCTTTCGCGTAGAACGGATCGAGCGTGGCGCGGCTTATTCCTTCTATCCCGAAGTCTCTTTGCCAGTGATCGAACACTCGTTGCGGAGCACGCCACGTGATCGCCGAATTCACAACGGATGTGCCGCCCAGAGCGCGCGCCTGCATGGTGCGAATGGGAGTGTTGCCTTTGGTGAAGCGCAGCCCTTGCTCGGCATAGACATTGCGCAACGTGCGCAAGGCATGGATTGGATTTTCTTCGGGACGATAGAATTGGCCTTCTTCGAGCACGATCACCGATCGGCCAGCTTCCGCCAATTCGTGCGCCACCACGGCGCCGCCAGGACCTGATCCAATCACCACAAAATCAACTTCTTCTCGCAATGTGCGGCCGCTTAATTGCGCGAATTCCATCACGCCTTCGACGGTTCCATCGCTTTTCTTTGCAAAGCGGCGCGGCAGAACATTTTCATGACATTCAGTGCGATCACCTTCGCCGATTTTGTCACGGACAGAAGCATTGGACAGATAGGCGAGATTAAACAACATCCGCAACGAGGTGGAGCAAAGGTTCAGGAATGCCGAACGGCCGCTGTCCCAGCCATTGAGCAGGCGGAGGCGCTGGTCGGGCGTGAGGTGCGTAAAACGACGGAAAGGCGGCTTTAGCATCGCGGCCAATTCCGTGAACGTCAGTAGAAGGCGAATCATGCGGCGCTTTTGTGGCACCACGCCCTGCAAATAATGATCAATTTCTTCCAGTACCTTGGCTTCTTCATACGAAGGCCATTGCGATTCCCTGGACGGATACATGGCTTCGGCAATGGCGCGGCATACGGCGTATTCAAAAGCATTCAGCGATTGTGGAGCAGAACTCTTCATTTGGATTGTACCGCCTGCAGTAGAAAGTGGCGCAGACTTTTTGCTGATGATGCCAAGCCGGATCAATATGCTCAAGCGGATTCGAGGTCAGCATAGGCCTACCGCAGATAAACGCAAATAACAACAGCGCGGATGCTCGCAGATAAATTCAAATTCCTATCTGCGTATATCTGGCGTTTTATATCTGCGTCTATCCGCGGATTGGCTTTCATCGGGATTTCTTTCCGCGCTTTTTTGCCTTTGTTCTCTTGAATCGTGGCGCTTGGGTGTTGCTCTTTGCTGGGCGTCTTGGCGAAGCTTGCACCAGCGCCAGATCCATTTGTCCCGCCGTGGGATCAATGCGCTGTATTTGCACCTTCACCTTGTCCGTCAACCGATACACCTTCCCGCTGGCGCGGCCATGCAGGGTATTGGTGATCTCATCGAATTCATAAAAGTCGTCATCCAGTTCGCGAACCGGCACCAATCCCTCGATGGGCCATGGATTCAACTGCACGAAAATCCCGAACTGCGCCACGCCGGCAATGCGACCTTCGAAAACCTCACCCAAATGCGGCAACAAAAATTCGAGAGATTTGATCGTCGTGGCCTGCCGCTCGATATCATCGGCATTCATCTCGCGCTCGGAGGTGTGGATGCCTTGTTCCTCAACGCGATCGCGCATGGATTCGATCAGGTCCTGATTGCCTCCGCCAGGCTGAATGGATTCCTTGATCAGCCGATGCACCAGTGTGTCAGGATAACGGCGTATGGGCGAGGTGAAGTGGCAATAGCACGGGCTGGCCAATCCGAAATGGCCCACGTTCTTGCCGTCATAGCGCGCTTTTTTCATCGCGCGCAGCACAAAGCGCATCAGGATTGTGCCGCCATCAATGCGATGCACCTGATCCAGCGCATACTGCAAATCGCTCTTATCCACATGCCGCGAAGGAAAGCGAACGCCAAATGGATTCAGGATGGCGCGCAACTTATTCAAGCTCTCCGAATCAGGTTCCTCATGGATGCGATACAGCCCCGGCAGGTTCTTCTTCTGCATGAATTGCGCAACGACTTCGTTGGCCAGCAGCATGCATTCCTCGACCAGGCGGTGGCTTTCGAGCCGCGGATGCGGCCGCACATCAACGGTCTTGCCATCCGGGCCAACAATGATGTCGGTCTCTGGCAGTTCAAGGTCAAGCGCCCCGCGTTTCATCCGATTCTGTGTCAATTGGCGCGTCAGGTCGCGCAAGGCGAGTAATTCCTTACGGATCGAGGACAACTCCTGGCGTCCTTGCGGCACGCCATCGAACTCGGCCTGCACCTCCTCATACGTCAGGCGGAATTTGGAATGGATGACCGACTCGACAATTTCGTTGGAGAGGATTTCGCCGCGCGGACTCAACTCTGCAAACACCGACACCGTGAGGCGATCCTCCAACGGGCGCAGCGAGCACATCTCATTGCTCAGTGCCGGCGGGAGCATGGGCACTACGCGATCGACGGGATAGATGCTCGTGGAACGTGCATAGGCTTCGTCATCGAGCGCTGTGCCGGGCCGCACATAATGCGCAACATCGGCGATGTGCACCCCCAATCGCACCGCCCCGTTCTCCAGGCGCTCAATGCTCAGCGCGTCGTCAAAGTCTTTGGCGGTCTCGGGATCAATCGTGAAAATGGACATCTGGCGCAGGTCGCGCCGGCGCCGGATTTCGCTCTCCTCAATCTGCTTGGGAATGGCCTCCGCCTCGGCCAGTACCTCGGGCGGGAATTCCGTCTCCACGCCCATGTCGCGCAAGAGCACCAGCACGTCAATGCAGGCATCGCCTTCGGTGCCCAGCACTTCCTCGATGCGCCCGATCATGTGGTCCACATCGGAATCGCCCCAGTGCGTGATGCGCGCCACCACCCATGCGCCTTCAGGGATTTGCGTCCGGGGATACCGCCGCAGCACACGAATGCGGCGGAGTTTGGTGTTCTTTGGCAACACTAACCCGCCATCGCCGGTATGGAGGAATTGCCCGACGATCTTTTCGTGCGCATGGCGCACGACGCGCAGGATGCGGCCTTCGCGCCGATCCCCCGCGCGACTGCCGAGGATCACCTCCACCGAATCGCCATCGAGCGCCTGCGCCATTCCCTTGCGCGGGATGTATATGTCGCCTTGGGTGGAATCACCTTTGGTGTAGCCGCGCTCAATCACATAGCCATCGCCTTTGCGCGTGACCTGCAAAACGCCCTGCACGGTATCGCGTCCGGCCGGGGCGGCGTATGTGCCACGCCGGAAGCGCACCAGCCGCCCGCCGCGCGTCATTTCGCGCAAAATCGAGCGCACCTCGCGCTTTTCGCCCAGCGGAATGGCCAGTTCTTCCATGATTTCCTGTGGAGTGAGCGGCTCGCCTGGGTGGTTGAGCATGAGTTGCAAGATGCGTTCGGCGGTTGGCATGGATGCGCCCTCTTCGCGGATGTGCTGGATGATTGTAAGTGAACCGCAGGAATTTGGGGATCTTTTTCTTGTCGTATGATGTGGCACAGCCGCCCTCGGCAGTGTTGCGCGCTAATGCAGGTCGGCTCTCATATGTTTTTAGCATAGACTGATTGCTTGCAGTTGCCCACCAGAGGAGTCGTTGCCTCCAGAGGAGGCGTCGCCTCCAAAGGGAGTCGTTGCCTCCAGAGGAGTCGTTGCCTCCAGAGGGAGTCGTCGCCTCCAGAGGGAGTCGTCGCCTCCAAAGGGACGTCATTGCCTCCAGAGGAGTCGTTGCCTCCAGAGGAGTCGTTGCCTCCAGAGGAGTCGTTGCCTCCAGAGGAGTCGTTGCCTCCAGAGGAGTCGTTGCCTCCAGAGGAGGCGAGCATTAATAGCACAACAAGACTAAAAAGATTTCGGCCCCGTTAGGGGTCGAACAGTTCGGCCCTGAAGGAGCCTATTTGATCTGTAGGATAGCGATCTATTAATGTAAAGCCCTTAAACGGGGGCATTGCCTCTCATGGTAATCTTGCTTGGAAATTACGTTATTCCTTGAATTTTTTCCATTCCGCTAAACACATACAACTCTGCGAGCCGACGGCGTGCTTTCATGCCCTCTGCGCATGAGGCTAAGCGGTTCCAGCCGATCAGGAGATCGGCGTTCCCTGGTTGCCGGACTAAGCAAATAACTATTCCGCGGAATTTTTGAGTATGGCCAACCGCATGCCTGCTTTGCTCAGTGGGGCCTTGGGAATAGTCACATGGCCATATTGATCGGCCTTGCCATTGCCGGAGGCCATGATTTCTTCAGAATCAATTGGCTTGACTGAGTATGTGAATTGCTGTCCCGGCTTGATTTTAAATTGCTGCAAGCGGCGCGGCGTAATATCGGCGGTGGCTTCATCCTGCCGGGCAAACGGCCGCAGCTTGACTACGATTTCATACCGCGCGGGCTGGTCGATAATCGAAGCGCGATCCCAATCCGCTTCGCCATTAATTGTGCCAATGAAGTCGCCTGCGCCGGGCGAATCCCAAGGGGGACGGCTGTCTGGCTGCTTGGCGAAATCAATTGTTCCCGGATCATCATCGGCGCTCAAATTTGTGAAGGCCAGATAACTTTGATTTGTTGCGAATGAAGTGAGTGGCGTTGTGGGCTGGCCGCTCTCGGTGTCCCAATAGACAGGCGGTTTTTTTAGAGAAGCAGGAGGATCGCCCACCAGCGGCCCGGCATGCGGGCGCAGGTCCCAATAAAGCATTGCTCCTATATGCATCGGAGCGATGGTTTTCATGAATTCCGGCTTGTTTGCCCAACCGACGGTGTTATCCGTTCGTCCTGCGGTAAAGATCAGATAAGGCAAATCCACTTCGGGATGAGAGGCGATGTATTCCGCTAAATTGACGCGGAACAAACTGAGCATTGAGCTGCTTGCCGTTGCGCGGCGCATTGGAGCGGTGGTTAATGAGGCCGTGGGACTGGTGGATGGAGCGCTGCTGCGCGTTTGCCCACGTGATGATCCGATGCTGCCCAAAATCGGGGTGACGGAATGGATGGCGGCAATGCGATCGGGATGCAGCATGGCAATCTGCGCCGTTCCAGCCGATCCCATGCTGGCCCCCCGCAAGCCCACGCGATGCGGATCAATTTCATAGTTGCGCTTGGCCCAGTCGATCATCCAAATCACGCGCTCGACCGTATAGGGCTTGACCTTTCCTTCGGCCTCGGGCTTGCCGGTGCGGAAGTTTTCGTTGTAGCCATACCATGCCTGGATCGGCGGATAAGGAATCCACGGCACACCGACAATGACGGGATAGTCGCGTCCTCCGCCGGAGAACGCTGGGGAATCCAAGGCGATAAAGAGCGACTCTTTCTCATCGGCAAATGTGGTGGTTTTTCTCTTAAGATACTGCACCGTATGGCCGTGCATATGAAGGATCAGCGGGAGTGATGCTTTCTTCGCCGGAGCAAAGACGCGGAAATTGTATGGGATGCTCGGCGTGCTGCCCATGGCTGGATAGTATTTCGTGCCAATGTTATCCGTCCAGTGAACGTAATCGCGATATCCGTTTTCCTCAGCCTGAAGAATGGCATCGGGGAACGCCACGGCCTCGGCGACGGATTTATGCAGGATGTTGCCGTTGATGCTGCGGTTTTCAGCCCCATTTGTCATGGCAGTGACGGCATACCATGCCTTCTCATTGGATTTCGCTGTATAAACGAACAAGCCGGTGCCGGGCGAAAGCGCCCCGGCCTTTTCGTCGATCTTGTAATAAATGCGCCGCGGCAATTCGTATTTGCTGTTTGGATTGCCTCGCAGCCGCGCATGCAATTCAAACAGATCCATTGAGGCGGAAAGGTTCAGCGCCGTTTGGCTGCCCACTTCGCCCACCAGGCGTTCGGGCGTTAAATCAGAGGATTGTAAAATAGGGGTGGCGGAACGGTAGATTCGGTAGCGGGCAAGATCATCGCCTGTTTCGCGCCAGGTGATAAACGTCTGGCCCGATCGAAATGTGGCGGTGAGGTCATTCACTTGTGCGGCGGGGGCTGAACTGGATGATGGCCTTGATGTCGGCTGACTGGCTCCAAGGCCAAACAGCAGCGCGAAAAGATACATCATGCAATGCAGTGGCAGCGATCCGCGGCGGGCCATTGAATTCTCCGTTTATGCAAATGTCTTCATGACGCAAGGTGTCATGAACCGGCTCATGCATTCCTTGAAGCGGAAAACGAAACTTTTAGCAAGTCCATATGAGGAGGAACTGTCATTTTTTTGCTTTTTTCTGGGAACAAAGCGGCAAATGCGGCACTCTAAAGGGGTAAATGGTGGCAGGCCAGCCGCCGAACTCATCCAAATGCTCCTGTTGGACGGAACGGCTGGACTCAGTTTTTGGGGGAAGAAGATGTTCAAAGCATTGGCAGGAATTGCAGCGGCCGCGTTGTTAATGACGGCCTGCACGCCCACTCAGCAGGGGATGGGCATCGGTGCTGGGCTTGGCGCCGGGGCTGGCGCTATTATCGGCAACCAGATACATGGTCAGAGCACGGAGGGCGCGTTGATTGGCGGAGCCGCCGGGGCCATCGCTGGTGCGCTGGCCGGCGATGCCGTCCAGCAGCGGCAGATTGCGCAGTCGCAGCAGCCGGTCTATGTCGAACGCCCAGCGTATGTCGAGCGTCCGGTTTATGTGGAGCGTCCGCCGGTTTATTACGCGCCAGCGCCGGTGTATTATGAGCCGTATCCGCGTTATTACGCCCCGCCCCCGGTTTCTTTGGGATTTGGATTCACGTATATCGGCGGCCATGGCGGGTATGGCGGCCACGGTCATGGCGGCGGCCATGGACATGGGCATTAAGCAAGTTAATTACAGTAACAGGAAATGCACGATAACCAGTGCTGCAGTGCTGTAGGGTGGGTCGATTACCCACCAACACTTCCGCATTGCAGATAGATCAGGAGGTCGGGGCCGATCTCCTGATCGGCAACATTGTCGCTGATGAATTATTACTAAAAATAAGTCTAGTCTTGCCTGCGTTTTCTTCGTTTCCTCCTGTGTAATCAAGCATCCGGCCAGCAATTTATTTTACAGGAGATAACGAAGAAAACAGAGGTGTGGTAATCGTTTTCAGAAAGTATCCTGCAGAATGGATTTACTCAAATAAATAGAATCCTCCGGCATGTGCGATTGGAAGTTTTCCGTTCCATTTATTATTTTGCATTTGTTGCTTCACCAATTCCTCATCCCAAATTACATATTTGACTCCGCTTTCCTGCAATTTCATCAGGTCTGACTCAGATGTATTTGCCTTCAGCAGAATGAGTTCGCGCCTCTTCAATGGATAACAAAACAACCCCACGATGCGGTCGCGCGGAGGTGTCATGGATGGACCTATTGCAACGGGTGCATCTTCATGCAGGATCGTCTGGAATGGAGTATTCCTAAATTGGGGAAAAATATAATCCGGAGCGGGGGCGGAAGGAGAAATGTGCGCCAGTGCTCCAAGGCCTTCGCGCCGCAGCGCCTTCCAACCATCCGGAACGATATAAGACAGTCGCCATGATACAGTTATCAGCGCTTCCACCGCCCAAATGAAAATACAGATGTAAATCCATAAACGCTTAGACGTTGAGCGCGAATTCCAGGCATGATCAAAAGCAAGGGCCAGCATCGCCAACCCCAGACCTATAATCCACAGTGTAAAACGCGACCACCAGTTGGTGGGCATGCACAGGAAACTGATGATATTGATCAGCAGCAGGCAGAAGAAAATGATGCCTTTTGTATTGCGATGACGCGCAAAGAACCAAATTCCCCACACCAGCGCCGGCACGCACCCCAGCAGCCAGATAAAACCCAATCCGCCCAATCGCATGTCAAAACCGATGATGGATTGCGGCCAGTGCTCAAGCCCCTGCATCCAGGTGTAGAACACTTTTTCGGGCGCGGAAAAGCCGCGAATCTCGACCGGCGTATTGATCTCTTCTTTCGTGACTTCATTGATGGAAAGTCCGGGGAAGATGGTATGTCCCGCCAGCGACAATCCCACGGGATAAAGCGGCGTGCCGGTATGCAGGTAATCTCGTGCATACCATCCGCCGCCTAGAAGAAGCGAAACGATTAGCGCCACAGACAATTTGACGAAATCTGTGCGTGAGCGGCATATGACACAACAGCCGAGTAATACCAGGGCTCCCATGCCATAGATCGGCAATGCCACGCTCTTGGCCCCTAGCATCAGTCCGGCGGTCAATCCCAGCATAATGGCAGTAGCCCAGTGCAGGCGGGTTTCAATAATCTCAGCCATTGTCAGACTAAACATCGCGCTAAACACAATCACGCAGGAGGCGAAGGCCGAATCGACATAGGTTGTGGCTGTTTGGCCCGCGTTCATTGGCAGTAATGGATACACTGCCGCAGATATGATCGCGCTAGGTGAGGATGCGCCCAACTTCCGCGCGAGCACATAAACACCCAGCGCGCCGAATGCAAGGAACAGCGGATTGACGGCATTGGCCGCGCGCAATGATCCCGCTGCGCAGACCAGCACAAAGGCGATGCTTTCGATTCCTTTGGGATAGCCATTGACCCAGGCGGAAAACAAATCGGAGGTGGCTTGCGTGATCCAGTGAATATAGCCGCGGCGATACCAGAAGAACAGCGTGGGGATGTGATAGGTATTGCCATCGGCCGACCAGTCGGGCTGAAGCAGCGCGGCAACCCAAAGCAAAGCATATCCAATGGCGGAAATGCTTAAAACGAACGCAAAGAGATTACCTGAAAATGGCGAAATGTGATTGGCGCATTGTAAATTAATTCTTACAGACAGGCGATATACTGCCACCCCAATCAGCGCGGATAGGCTTAGAACAATCCATGCAATCCATGCGCTCATTACAATATGCAGAATGCCGGAAAGCTGCGCCAGAGCCTGAACAGAGGCCAGCGTGCTGATTGAGGCATAGAGCAGGGGATGGGCGTGAAGTTTTTTCATCTTAATGCAACGGCGATAGTTCAAAAATTCTTGCGACAGATTCTACCTGACGTTCCAGGAAAACGGCGGCCTTGCTCAAAGCCTCTTGCTGAGCGATTGGCGCCGGCATGATGCTGAACATTGCGCTGAAGCCTTTGTCGTATAATTTCTCATACCCGGCGCCCAGCGCACCGGCAAATCCAATCACTGGGATATCATGGCTGGCGGCCGTTTGCGCCACGCCCATAGGCGCCTTGCCTTGCGCGGTCTGTGCATCCAGGCGTCCTTCGCCTGTCAGCACCAGATCGCAATTGCGCAATGCGGATTCGAATCCGGCCGCTTCAAGGAAGACCTCGATGCCCATGCGTAGTTGAGCATTTGTAAAGGCAATCAGCGCAGCGCCCATGCCACCAGCTGCCCCTGAGCCCGGTATCTTGGCTATTTTTCGTCCCAAATCGCGCTCCACGATTTCTGCGAAATGCGCCAGCGCATCCTCCAATTTCTTCACGTCCGCTTCCGATGCACCTTTTTGCGGACCAAAAATAACAGCTGCGCCATTGCGGCCAAGCAGTGGATTCTTCACATCCACCGCCCCAATGATCTCGACATCCTGCCATGGCATATTCTCCGGCGGTTCAATGCGCGCCAGGCGCAGCAATCCCTTGCCGCCAGCCGGAATCGGCTTCCCTTTTGCATCGAGCAAGTGCCACCCTAACGCCTGCGCGAATCCCGCGCCGCCATCCACCGTGGCGCTTCCGCCCAAACCAATGATTATGCGGCGAGGATTCTTCTTCAGCGCCGCCATCATCAATTCGCCCACTCCGCGCGAGGTCGTCTTCATTGGGTTGCGCTTTAGCGGCGGCACCTGCCATAGACCGGCGGCCTGCGCCAATTCGATCACGGCCATTTGCTGCAATTCATCCCACGCAAACGCCGCGCGCACGGGCTGCCCAAGCGGTCCGGTTACGGTGCGTCGCAGGATGCTGGCTCCGGTTGCGCCAGCATAGGCTAGCACCAGCCCATCACCGCCATCGGCTACAGGGATTTCAAATATCTCCGCGTCGGGAAAGACTTTCTTCCATCCACGCGTCATTGCCGTAGCCGCTTGAGGGGCAGTCAAAGATTCTTTGAATGCATTAGGAGCAATGATGATCTTCATAGGTGGTCCATATTCATGTTGTTCAAATTCTGCCGCTTCGAAGCGCAAAGGCGGGTTGCGGCACAACGCGACACCTCTTATCATAAGATGGTATGCGCAATCGAAGGGAGAGTTTTAATGCCGGATAAAAGGCTGGATACCATTGGTGTGCAGGTTGGATCTGTAGAGGTCGGCGGGGGAGCGCCCATCGTGGTCCAATCCATGACCAATACCGATACGACCGATGCGCAAACCACAGCCGAGCAGGTCATTGCATTGGCCA
>Ga0208826_1003170_pt1 | contig 11512 bp, 7 predicted proteins | sample AD_UKC115_MetaG_FD_184451 | JGI IMG/M metagenome (GOLD analysis project Ga0208826, IMG submission 184451) | Active sludge microbial communities of municipal wastewater-treating anaerobic digesters from Hong Kong - AD_UKC115_MetaG (SPAdes)... | ecosystem: Engineered > Bioreactor > Anaerobic >... | reverse complement strand
GCTACATTGGATATCAATGGTGGCGTATATATGGCTTGAGGGCTTAAGTTTTTTGCTATTTTATTTTTGATTCACGTATAGATTATAGTAATTCGCGACTGGCTCGATCTTTATCGTTCATTAGATAAAGCTTTTGCGAAATACCACATCTGTAGGCACCATTACTTTGACGCCAAGCTCGCGGAAATCCTCGGCGCGGGATGATGCCAAAGATAGTGCAACTGAAGCCATCACTGCTCTCGGTATTCTTATCGTGCTCAGTGGAGGTGTCATATATGCCGATACAGGCTGATCATTACAGCTGACAACTTTTATATCCTGTGGAATCGAAAGGCCTGTTTCACAAATTGCTTTATAGACGCCTAGTGCCATATTATCGCTAGCAACAAATATAGCCTCTGGTTTTACTGTGCTTGATAAAAGCTGTTTAGTCAACTGATACGCATTATCAGGGGTATATGATCCATTAGCTCTAAATAATTCCTCCCTATAGATGCCCAGCTTCCCAAATTCTTCTATGAACTCTGCGCTTCGGGGGTCAATTATTTCTTTTCCTTTGAAAGGAGATGTTTCTTTGCCTCCAATATAAGCAATGCGCAAAATTCCCAATTCGGCGAATCTCTTTGCGATTGTTTCGATCGATTTCCGAAAATCTGCACATACAACATCTATGTTTTTCATATCAGGATCGAAGTCGACACAGATGGCGTTCTTCTCTTTCTTGAGGAAATTTAGAAATGATATATCACAGCCACCTTCGCTGCCAATAATGATAGTTCCTGACCTATCCGAAGAGAACGATGCTAGGTCATTCTTTTTTTTGTAGTAGATGTCATCTATTCGGAATGCTCGCTTTGCTGCTGCTATTTTTAGAGCATGATGTATTGCAAGATAATATGGATCATCGATCTCTTCTTCTTGAGAATAGAGTAGAATACAGACTATGCTTTCCCTCGCTGCTCCAAAGTTTTCTCTCAGGCTGCTCTTCTCAAGTTTTCTTATTTTAGGGGTTTTATAATTGAGATCCTCCGCTATCTCAAGGATCTTAAACCTTTTATCGCTGCTGATTGAAAGTGTTGTGTCATGATTTAGAACTCTAGAGACTGTAGCTGGAGACACATTGGCTAGCTGAGCTATTTCATGAATTGTGGCCATAGCATTATGCTATCTTAAAATCAAGCTGGTAGTCAAGAAAATTTACTATAATGCTGATAAAATGATGCTGCTGCTGCTTAAAAATGCTTGTTCATGATTGTCGAGTAATGACAATAAAATATTGGAAAAATAAATGCCATAACAATATTCAAGCTTTTAGATAAAGCTTATTTTTCACACGATATCAATAATAAATATTTACAAAATATTTATTGACAATTTACTAAAAGCGCTTTATCCTCTGAACTAGGTTCGTATACCAATCATAGCAAAGGAGGAAAGAAATGAGAAAATTCATCGCTGCAATAATGTGTTTTGGTTTGATATTCGCTGCAAGTTCCCAGAAAAAACAGACAATTCGTTTTGCCACATGGGATTCGGAAGAGACTCTCGATATTCAGCAAAGAATCGTCGATCGATTCAACGAAAAAAATCCCGATCTACAGGTCGTGCTCGAAGCATATGGAGATGACTTTGATACAAAACTTGCGACAGGCTTTGGTGCCGGTGATGCCCCAGATGTCATGTACATGTGGAATTATGCACACTATAAAGATGGATTAGAACCTCTCGATAGTTGGGTATCTAAAGAACCAGCGTCCTTCAAGGGAGATTTCTATAAAGGACTTTTAGATTATAATTCTATTGCAGGCAAACTGCTCGGCCTTCCAATAGGCTATACGACTCATGTGGTGTATTACAATAAAGATCTTTTCGATAAGGCCGGTGTCCCATATCCGAAGGGGGATTGGACTTGGGATGAACTATTGGCAACAGCAAAGAAAGTTGCAAATCCATCTCAAAAGATCTATGGCTTTGCTTTTCAGCAGGAGCCGGATCCTTATGATTTCGAGCACTATCTATGGAATGTTGGTGTAAGCTATCTTGGGCCTGAAGGGTCATTCAAAAATGGCTTTAAGGATCCCAAAGTAGTCGCTCTGCTCACCAAAATGCAAAATGCAATAAAAGAAGGATATGCCATATCTGTCGAAGGTTCTGGTTCAAGAGAAATGAGAACTGGAAAGCTTGCTATGTTCATAAACGGATCATGGTCTATACCTTCGCTCAAAGAAGCTAATGTAAATTTTGGCCTTGCAAAGATGCCATCGGCGGAAAAGGGCAAAAAATCGATAAGTGTCATTTCTGTATCAGGCATTGCAATGTACAACAAATCAAAGAATAAGGATGCAGCATGGCGATTTATGAAGTTTTGGGTTTCTCCCGAAGCGAATATTATGAGACTGGATCATGAACTACCTGTCCTTCACTCCGTAGTAGAGAAAGAAAAGCTCACCACTGACCCAATGAAGGCTTTGTTCTATGAAATGCTGGAACAAAGCGAGGGTTATGTATCGACTTCTTACAAAGTAAAGGACTGGGCAACACTTTCAGACACGATTTCTCAATCGCTCCAGCAGATATTCAATCCCTCTATTCTTGCTTCTCCGGCAAAAGTACTTGAAGGGCTGAAATAATCATAGGGCTCAAAAGCGGTTGGCATTGGCCAACCGCTTTTTCCCCAACTGCATCTAGTATAAAGGCTTACTAGAGAAAAAGCGAAATGAAATAAACTAATTCAAGTCTCAGCCTTAGGAAAAACAAAGTGAAAAAGAGAGATCGATTCGCTCCCTATCTTTTCATTTCTCCATGGATTTTTGGATTCATTGCTTTTACTGCAGGGCCACTTTTGCTATCTGCTATTATGACGATGTTCGACTGGCCGGTTATAGGTACTCCTACTTTTGTTGGGGGCAAAAATTTCATCGAAATGTTCACAAGAGACAATCAATTCTGGAAATCCATAGGCATCACCCTAAAATTCATGCTTATGTTTGTTCCTTTGAATATTATTATGGCTCTTATCCTAGCAATACTCATCTCAAAACCCTTGCGCGGAATCAGTGTTTTTAGAACAATTTTCTATCTTCCGTCCGTCGTCTCGAGTGTTGCTGTCGCAATAATGTGGGGATGGATCTTTCATCCTGAGTATGGTCTTCTGAATTATGTGCTTTCACTCCTAGGCATTTCTGGGCCACGTTGGCTTTCTGATCCCTCCTGGGCGATAGTCGCAATCGTAATAGCTAGTCTCTGGAGTCTCGGAACGATGATGCTTATTTTTTATACTGCAATAAAGAGCATCCCCAAAGATATCTACGAAGATGCAATCATTGCGGGCGCTTCGCCTTTTCGGACTTTTTTTTCGATAACCTTGCCGCTCATCACGCCTACATTGCTGTTCAATCTCATTACAAGCACAATAGGAGCGATGCAAGAGCTTTCCTTAGTACTCTTGCTTACAAGAGGTGGCCCTGTCAAATCTACGTATTTTTATGGCCTCTATGTATATAGGAATGCTTTTATACATTTCAAGCCCGGCTATGCAGCGGCAAATGCATGGTTCATGTTCATCATAATACTGCTGCTCACGCTTCTTATTTTCAAGTCTTCGCCACTATGGGTTTTCTATGAGCATGAAGTTTCGAAAAAGAATATCTGAACAAGGAAAATGCAATATGAAGATAAGAAAAATTAGGCTTGGAAATATATTTGCATATCTAGCGTTAATAGTGCTTTCCCTATATTTTATCGTGCCTTTTATATGGATGTTTCTTACAGCATTGAAAAGTGAGGCCGAAGCTTTTGCCTATCCGCCTAAATTATTTCCTGCAGAGTTCAGGATTAGGAACTTTGTCGATGCATGGAATTCACAGCCTTTCTTTACATTTCTCAAGAATTCGATTCTCGTAACTGTTCTTACGACACTGGGACAGCTAATTTCCTCTTCTCTCGTTGCTTACGGTTTTGCGCGATTCGATTTCAAAGGGAAAAATATTCTTTTTATGATCTTATTGAGTACTATGATGATTCCTTGGGATGTTACGGTTATTCCATTATATATGGAGTTCAAATTATTAAGGTGGATCAACACCCTGAAACCTCTTATAGTGCCAGCTTTTTTTGGCTCCGCTTATTATATTTTTCTACTTCGTCAGTTCCTAATGGGAATTCCAAAGGATTTCGAAGATGCGGCGCATATCGATGGTGCAAATCATTTTCAAACATATTTCCGAATATTTCTTCCTATGATGAAGGCACCTTTGATATTGATATCGGTGCTCAATATCATGACTGTATGGAATGATTATCTTGGACCGCTTGTCTTCTTGAACTCACGAGACAAATATACACTTCCTCTCGGTCTTGCTGCATTCAAGGGCATGCATGAAATGCAAGTCATTCCGATTATGGCGATAACCACAATTATGATAATACCGCCTATCATCGCCTTTGCATTTGCACAGAAATACATAATAGAAGGCATGAGTGGAGCTCTGAAAGGATAGAACATGAACATACCATATGACGCATCATATGGCGCAGATTGCGACTGGCAGAATCATAAGCTTCTCCAAATAGATCGGCTCCCCGGTCGAGCCTACATAAAACGATGGAAAGATATAAAAAGCGCCTTATGCAACGATGAATCAAAGCAGCTGGGGTTTCAGAAGCTCAATGGATTATGGAAATTCCTTTATCTTGCGGCTCCCGAGCTCTCTCCTATCGGGTTTGAAAGGACTGATTTCGATGATAGCACGTGGGAAAATATCGAAGTGCCATCGCATTGGCAGTTAAAAGGCTATGGAAAGCCACATTATACAGATGTATATTATCCATTCCCTGTGAGGCCTCCTTTTGTTCCGAGAGCTAATCCAACCGGAATATATCGCCACATCTTTTTTTTGGATGATCTATCGCGTCGACATATACTGAGATTCCACGGCGTGGATTCTGCATTCCATGTATGGATAAATGGTAAACTCGCAGGGTTTTCCAAAGGTTCACGCTTACCCGCAGAATTCGATATAACTTCTCTACTGAGGACTGGCAAGAACACAATTGTGGTAAGAGTATATCAATGGTCTGATGGAAGCTATCTCGAAGATCAGGATATGTGGTGGTTATCTGGAATATTCAGAGATGTCGAGATATATGAGGTTCCTCTGGTTTCGTTGTTCGATGTATCGCATGAAATATCCTTCGATGATAGATATATAGATGCATTTTTGAAGATCGAATTGCAAATAGAAAACAAAAGCGAGGAAGCTCGAGAAGTAGAATGTGTAATATCAATATATGATGAGAATGATTTCTGCATAGAGAATAAGAGAACTAACACGCAAGTTGCCGCCTCAATGATAACCAATGAAGGAATAACGCTCGAGATGAAAAACCCCAAGAAATGGTCTGCGGAAATACCTAATCTTTACACGCTTGCAATCGAGCTCTCTAGCAAAAACTTTATCCTAGAAGTAGTGAGCCTTCAGATAGGATTTCGCGCAATAGAGATATGCCAGAATAATTTTCTTGTAAATGGACGAGCGATAAAGCTAAAAGGCGTCAATCGCCATGATTTTCATCCAGATTCCGGAAGATACGTCACAAAGCAGACGATGCTTCAAGATGTTCTTCTTATGAAACAGCATAATATCAATGCTGTCCGCACATCGCATTATCCCAATCATCCCTATTTTCTCGAACTATGCGACTATTATGGCCTTTATGTCATAGACGAGACCGATCTCGAGACACATGGATTCGAGTGGATCGATGAGAGCACAAAGCTTGCAAACGATCCAGAATGGCAGCCTGCCTTTGTGGATCGCATCGAACGCATGATACTCAGAGATAGAAACCATCCATCAGTTATCATGTGGTCATTGGGGAATGAATCTGCAATGGGGGAGAATTTGAAGGCCATGGCTCATCGAGCTAGATATCTCGATTCCAGTCGGCTTATTCACTATGAAGGGGATGTACAATGTGAAGTAACTGACGTCTATAGCACAATGTATACCAGAATGCCCAGATTACTAGAAATTGCAAAAACAGAAGGCAAGCCACATATTCTCTGTGAATATGCTCATGCTATGGGGAATGGACCGGGTGGGCTGGCTGATTTTCAGGCTGTCATAGATGCATATCCGCGATTGCAGGGAGCTTTTGTGTGGGAATGGATAGATCATGGCATCAGGAGGAAAGATGATAGAGGACAAGAATGGTTTGAATATGGAGGTGGGTTCGGAGATGTCCCTAACAACGGAAATTTCTGTATCGATGGACTTGTCTTTCCCGATAGAAAGCCATCTCCTGGTCTTATTGAATATAAGAAAGTAATAGAGCCCATACATACGAGCCTCGTTGATGCTGAGAAGCTGATAATAAACATCGATAATAAATACGATTTTTTAGATCTCGGTCATATTGAACTTAGATGGAGGATTCATACAGATGGTGTAATCCTTGCAGAGGGGGAAATGCATGCGCCTGCAATTCCTGCTCGCCAAAGCGAAAATGTACGTATTCCCTTTGATTTAGAATCATCGAGAAAGAATCATATATATGCGACAGCGGAGAAAGTAAAAGATTTAGGGAATATAGGCGATTACGATGAGTTTTTATTGATGGGCAGATATGAGAATTCTGTATTTCTAGATATCGACTATGTCCTTGCAGAAGATCTGTTATGGGCTAAAGCTGGTCATATCATAGCAACGGCGCAATTCGAAATATTCAGCGCATTAGCGTCTCAAAAGCAAAGATCGATAAGGAAGCCAACACAATTACCAGCATCATTTACTATAAATTATGCGCGCTCCGGAAAGAAGATAGCTATCTTTGGAAAGGATTCATTATATGAATTCGATTCGCTTAGAGGATCATTGGAGTCATGGACATACAAGCAGTACAAACTAATCGAAAAGGGGCCTTCTTTAAGCTTTTGGCGTGCACCTATAGATAACGATATGCATATCCTTCCTACCTGGTGCGAAAAATATTTTCTTCATCTTTTTCAAGAAGATGCTAGAGAATTCGAGCTGCGGAAAGAAAATGAAGAAATCGTAGCAGGAAGCATAATTTGGGCTGCACCTCCTAGCCAAGGATGGGGATTCGAATGCAGGGCTAGATATATCATTAGAGATGAACACAGATGGCGGCTGGAACTCTTTGGCAAGCCATCTGGGAACAGTGCTGCATTTCCAGAGATGATTCCTCGAATAGGTATAAAATTGAGACTTCCCTTAGGTTTTGATGTTATACGATGGAGAGGTTATGGACCAGGCGAAGCATATTGCGATAGCAGAAGCGCCCAACGCATCGATGTTTGGAAGGCTTCGATTAAACAACTTCATACGCCATATATAAGACCTCAGGAGAACGGGAATAGATATGGCACCGATGCAATCTCCATTACGAATAGAGATGGTTTTGGATTAGCAATAATCTCAGAAAAGCCGATCGAATTTTCTTATCATGATTACGATGTAAACGCATTGGAAAATGCTCGTTACGATCATGAGATCGCTCATACTCCCTATTGTATTCTGAATCTAGATTTTGCGCAGAATGGTATTGGCAGCAATTCCTGTGGTCAAGACCAGCTTCCTCCATATAGATTGAAGCCTCGGGAATTCGATCTAAACTTGGAATTCTACGCACTCTATTCAGGGTCTTCGTTTCTTGCGAATGCAAAACATATTGGAGAATATTGAAAAATGAATCTGGATATTTCAAAGATACCTTGGTCCGCTTTTGGAGCGCGTTTCTCTGTAACAATAGGAAAAGATGGCCTTGCATATTTGAAGGATATCGGAGGGGGAGATGAAATTCCGAGTGAACTGTTCTCATTGAAGCTTATCTCGAGCAAAGAAGAGCTCGAGCAACAGATCCAGGCTAATGAGAATGAATGCCAAATTTGCGCCGGAAAATCGCCAGATCGCTATGTTATTCTGAAATTCATGTCTTCTGATACCATCAGTATTGAATGTTGTGGCATAGGTCTAAGGCTAGACATGCATAAATCACGTTATGATTTCATTCAAGAGATGGCCAGAGGAGTATTCATAATCCAAAGTTGCGCAAAAGATCATGTCTACGAACTCGATTTGAGATATGCAGTTCATGCTGTCGATGCTCCATGGGGGAGGGTTGGAAATGAATATATCCGGATAGATATCTTCGAAGGATATGCCACAATTCGAGAATATGCCTTAATTCCTCAGGAATCGGACGCTAAGAAAACGCAGTTTATTGGATTTTCCAGATGGAATCAGAATTACACTGGGACAGAGCTAGAAACTCGATATAGCGAAGCTAGGGATTTGGCATCGTATATTCTTTGGTCTGCTTTTGTTCGGCCTGAGGGAAAGCTCACGCGCACCTCTGTATATAGCTCGAAGAATTGGATGACGAATATTTGGAGTTGGGATAATTGCTTTTGCGCACTTGCCATGGTTGAAAACATGCCAAACTTTGCCTTAGACCAATTATTGGTTTTCGCAGATAACCAACATGAAGCAGGAGTCTATCCTGATTTTATCAACGATCAATTCTCATTATTCAGCTTTTGCAAGCCTCCCATTCATGGATGGGCTCTGCTGGAAATGATAAAGAGAAATTCAACAATACTTCAGTCCTCGATTGAAAGGATCGAATATCTTTATAAGTCGATTTCTGACTCGACAAATTTCTGGCTAAAATATCGAAGGTTGCCTTCTGGGGCCATTATCTACCGGCATGGCAATGATTCAGGCTGGGATAATGCGACGCTGTTTATGGAGGGAGGACCTGTCGAATCTCCTGACCTATATGCATACCTTTCTAAACAGTGCGACTGTCTTGCTGAGATTTCGCGTCTTCTGGGGCATGGTATCGATGAGGCAGAGAATTGGACATTTCTGGCAGAATCGCTTGCTAATTCTATGCTGGATCGCCTTTGTGATGATAGTGGATTCTTTGCACGAAGAGGATTAGAAGGAGAAAAAATAGAACATAGAGGCTCTTTTCTTCTTCGCATGCCTATAGTTGCGTACACGCGCTTGCCAGAAAAGGTAATCAAGAAGCTCATTTTAGATATTTCCGATGAGAATAGATTCTTGACACGTTTTGGTTTGGCTAGCGAAGCATTGGATTCTCCTTTTATAGAGCCGCAGGGATACTGGAGAGGTCCGATATGGGCGCCAGTCAATTATCTTGTATTCGATGCGCTAAGGCATCTTGGAGAAATGAGCCTAGCGAACAGAATCGCGCAAAGGTTTGTCGATCTATGTTCAGAGGAAGGAATGGCGGAAAATTTCGACCCTATCGATGGTAAGGGATTGGACGATCCTGCTTTCTCTTGGACATCTGCGGTCTTTCTTCTTTTTCTCAAAGAGAGTATATCAAAGAGCATAGAGAATTAGCACTAGAGTCGATCAAGCCCTACATAGAGGAATCTAATACCATGAACAAGACCGCAATTCGAGCGGATTTATTGCTTTTGCTGACGGCTATTATCTGGGGTTTTGCATTTGTTGCTCAACGAGTGGGCATGAATTATGTAGGACCCTTTACATTCAATGCGATTCGCTTTGCGTTGGGGAGCATTTCGTTGCTCCCATTGATAATGTACGCTCGCAAGCATAAATCGAGAGGCTTGGATAAAACTGGGAAAGCCGAGCCCGATGAGGAAAGCCTGCCGAATGAAGATGAAGGCCCTGCTAATGTCAACCAAAAGCAATTCTTGTACGGTTCTCTTGTGGCGGGTAGCTTTCTTTTTATTGCGGCATCTCTCCAACAGATAGGAATTCAGTATACGACGGCTGGTAAAGCGGGGTTTCTGACCGGGCTATATGTGGTTCTGGTCCCTATTGTGGGGATGCTTTGGGGGCGATCTACAGGCTTACCAACCTGGGTTGGAGCTATCCTTGCTGTAATCGGTATTTATACTTTGAGCGCACCGGATGAGCTGGGGAAAGTCAACAAAGGAGACATTTTCGTTCTCATAAGTGCTCTTTTCTGGACATTTCATGTATTGGTGATAGACAAATTGGCTAAGCGGTTGGAACCCATCGAGCTAGCAGCTGGACAGTTTGCCTGGTGCTCGGTTTTTTCTTTTGTGGCTGCAATTATTTTTGAGCAAATATCGTTCAATGCGGTCTTAGGAGCGCTGGTTCCCATTCTCTATGGCGGCTTGGGTTCCGTGGGAGTAGGTTATACCCTTCAGGTATTGGCTCAAAGAGATGCCCCACCGGCTCATTCCTCAATCATAATGTGTCTAGAGGGGGTATTCGCTACGCTCGGCGGAATTTTGCTTTTATCCGAAAGTCCGAGCTTGCGCACGATAATTGGGTCGGTTCTCATGCTGCTTGGAATGTTAGCGACGCAATGGGAGGTGATTTTTAGGGGTCCATCCAAGCAAAAAAGGACAGATTAAAATTGATGAGCGGAATAATAGGCCTACCTAGTCAGACTATTCAAAATTTTCAGGCTTGCTTCCATGCTTCGGAATGGCTAGTCTATGAGATATGAGATGGTTTTCAAAGAAAAAAGAAGCTGGCGAATCTGCCGTAGTCTCAAGAGTTTCTTCTAGCATAAGCGATGGTGATGTTGCAGTTTCCGAAGAGAGCATCACCGCTGATAGAATCCTCAATGAAAGCGGCCTTCCAAGCGGCGAAAAAGCAAAAACTACAAAACCGAAACATCATCTTTCCAAGCTGCCCTTTACCGGTGTCTCGGTGGAAACAGCGGGGCTTCCGCCGGGCACTCCGCACTACATCGGCGATGTTGAGCCCACGCTAGCAACTTATTCATTGTATTCCTACGATGAAGCAAGCGCCGTTGTGCGCACTCCGGAGGATATAAGCGAGCTTCTAGCTCTAATCGATCTAGATGTGGTGAATTGGATAAACATCAATGGACTTTCGGGCGGGATCGTGGAGAAACTCTGTGGAATGTTGGGCATTCACCCATTGGTAATCGAAGATATTATGAATACAGAGCATCGACCAAAGTTCGAGAATTACGATGATTATCTTTTTCTGATAACCAAGATGATAACGGCTCTTGAGGATGGCTCTGTAGAATACGACCAGGTGAGCTTTGTCCTTAAAGGCAAATTGCTTATTTCCTTCCAGGAGAAGCCGGGGGACTGCTTTAAGGCCGTGCGCGATCGGATAATGTCTGGAGCTGGGAGGCTGCGAAAGCATGGCGCGGATTATCTGCTATACGCACTATTGGACTCGATTGTAGACAATTATTTTATAGTGCTGGAAATGTTGGGAGATAGGCTTGAGCAGTTCGAAGAGGCTTCCGATTCCGAAAGCGACCAAGAGTTCTTCCATGGCATTCAGGGACTAAAGCGAGAATTCTCGAGGATGCGTCGAATCATATGGCCTGTGCGTGATTCTATCGCTGCGCTTTCCCGTACGGAATCCATCCAAATGGATGTCTCGCTTTCCCCTTATTTGCGCGATTTATATGAAAATACCGTGCAGGCAATAGAAGCGCTCGAATCCTACCGCGAGCATGCGACTTCTAT
>Ga0208826_1003167_pt1 | contig 11513 bp, 10 predicted proteins | sample AD_UKC115_MetaG_FD_184451 | JGI IMG/M metagenome (GOLD analysis project Ga0208826, IMG submission 184451) | Active sludge microbial communities of municipal wastewater-treating anaerobic digesters from Hong Kong - AD_UKC115_MetaG (SPAdes)... | ecosystem: Engineered > Bioreactor > Anaerobic >... | reverse complement strand
GCCGCTGCTGACCCGCGACCGCATCCTGGTGGTGGAGGGCGACCTGCGCGAGGACGAATTCAGCGGCGGTTTCGCCCTGCGCGCCAAGCGCTGCTGGGACTACGGCCAACTCTGCGGGCAGCAGGCGCAGCGGCTGTCGATCCGGCTCGACCTGCGCACGCCGGGTGCGTTGCAGCAGTTCGAGGGGGTGCTGAAGGCGCACCCCGGCAACACCCCGCTGCTGATCGAGGCGACCACCGCTTCCGGCATCGGCCGGCTGTCGATCAACGGCGGTCGCGGCCTGCGCATGGATGCCGCCCTGCCCGGCCTGTTGCGCAGCCTGCCCGGCGTGCAGGCGGTGAACGTGCACCTGGGCAAGCCCTGGGTGCAGTAGCGCCAAGCGCCTGCGATCAGTCCTCGCCGTCGCCGGCGACGATCTTCTTCTGGATCCTGTCGAGGTAGGCGTCGGCCTCTTCCACCGAACGGAAGATCTCGCTCAACGGCACCGCCTTGACGATGTCGAACACCTTCTGCACCTGCGGCTGCGCGTTGGCGACCACCGCCTTGCCGCCGCGCTCGGACAGCAGCTTGCGCACGCGGAAGATCGAGCGCACGCCGGCCGAGCTGATGTATTCCAGTTGCGCCAGGTCGAGCAGCAGCGATTGCACCTTCGCCGCCAGCACCAGGGTCAGGCGATCGTCGAGCTCGCCGTAGGTATGCGTGTCCAGGCGGCCGCCGATCTCGACGCGCTGGCTGCCGTTCGGATGCAGCGGATGGATGCGGACGTTGATGGCCATGGGATCGCGCGCTCAGGTTGCAGGGAGTATGGCATCGAGCTCGATGCGCAACACGTTCCAGCCATCTTCGCGTCGGTAAACTGTGCGCTGCGACAACTCGCGGACCAGGTGGATGCCGAGCCCGCCGATCGGGCGCTGGTCGAGGTCGGCCTCCAGGTCCGGCGGCGGATGCGCCAGCGGGTCGTAGGCCGCGCCGTTGTCGCGGATCTCCACCACCACCCGCCCTGCCTCGATGGCCAGGCCGACCGCCAGCGCATCGACGCCGCCCCGCACGCCATGGTCCATCAGGTTGCAGGCCAGCTCCTCGACCACCAGCTGCGCATCGTGGATGCAGCCGCCGTCGACCGCCGCATCGCGCAGGGCGGCCGCCACCGCGTCCAGCAGTTCCGGCAAGCGCGCGCGCTCGTCCGGCACGCGCAGGCGGATCGGCCACTCGCCCGCGGCCGGACGCGTTGCGCAATCGATCGCGAACACGGTGATGTCGTCCGATTGCGCCGCGCCGGACGCGAAGGCATGCACCGCGCGCAGCACGCCATCGCAGGCTTCGGCAGCGCTGCGCGATCCGCGCAAGGCCGCGTGCAGGCGATCCTCGCCGAAGGCCGCGTCGTCGCGGTCGAAGGCCTCGGTCACGCCGTCGGTGTAGGCGAACAGCAGCGCGCCCGGCTGCAAGCGGCCGCGCCAGACCTGGAAGCTGCATTGCGCGTGGAAACCGAGCGCCGGGCCGGATTCCAGCGCGATGGTTTCGATGCGGCCGTCCGCATGCCGCAACAGCGGCGCGTCGTGCCCGGCGCTGGCGATGGCCAGCTCGCCGGTCGCCGTGTCCAGCAGGCCGCACAGCACGGTGGCGAACATGCAGGCATCGTTGCCCTCGCACAGGTGGCGCGCGGCGTCGGCCAGCACCTGGTCCGGCGCATCGCCCGCGGCCGCCGCCACTTCCAGCACGGTCACCGCGCGCGCCATGAACAGCGCCGCCGGGACCCCCTTGTCCGACACATCGCCGAGCACGAACCAGGCTCCGCCACCGCGATGCGGGAAGTGGCCATGGAAATCGCCGCCGACCGCCTTGGCGGGCTCCAGCCGCGCGCGCAGGCGGTACTGCAAGCCGGCGCCGTCGAAGTCGCGATCCTGCGGCAGCATGGAACGCTGGATGCTGCGCGCGATGTCCAGCTCGCTCTGCAGTTTCTGCCGTTCCGCGGCGTAGCGGCCGATCTCGTCCAGCTGCAGGCGGATCGAATCGCGCGCGCGTTCCAGCGCGCGCGCCATCACCCCGACTTCGTCGCCGCGCGCGTCGTGCGGGACCGGCCAGTCGAACTCGCCGCTGGCGAAGTGGCCGGCGCTGGCGGTCAGCTCGGTGAGCGGCACGGTGATCCGCCTGGCCAGCCGCAGCACCGCCAGCGCCAACAGCAGCGCGACCAATGCGCCGATCAGGCCCAGCATGCGCATCGCGCTGTCGAGGCCGGCGAGCATGGCGTCGCGGGCGAGCGAGAGTTGCAGGCTCCAGCCGCTGTCGCCCACCGGTTGCAGCACCGAATAGCGGACCGTGCCGTTGCGCGCATCGGCATGGGTGAACTGCAGCCCGCGTCGTTGCGCGCGCGCGGACTCCATCGGCTCGAGATCGCCGCGGCCGAAGCGCGCGATGTAGCCGGCCAGGCTATGGGCGAATGCGACGCCCCGCTCCGGATGCACCGCCACCGTCCCCGCCGGCGCGAACAGCGCGGTGCGCTGGCCGGTCACCGTGCGCAGCGATTCCAGCGAGGACGACAGCGCCTGCACCGGCACGTCCAGGCTGACCATGCCGATGCGCCTGGCCTCGCGGTCGCGCAGCGGCAGGTTGAGCGTGGTCATGTAGCGGCCGCCGGCGGTCTCGTTGAAGTACGGCTCCGACCACCAGGGCGAGGTCGCCTTCAACGTGCGCTGGTACCAGTCGCGCCCGGCCAGGTCGTAGCCGTCGGCGAGCAGGTCGCGGTCCGGCACGCCGCGCGCGGCGATGCCGACGTAGTAGGCCATCGGCGCGCGATCGGCCAGCACCCCGGGCTCCACTGCGACCAGGCCGCCGACCGTGCTCGGATTGGCGTCCAGCATCGCCTCCATCGCCGCCAGCAATTCGCCGCGGGTCAGCGACACCCGGTTGCTGAGTTCGATCATCGCCTCGCCGGACACCCGCACCGAGCGCATGGTCGCGTCCAGCCGGTCGGCGGCCTGTTGCGCCTCGTAGCGGGTGCGCGCCTCGGCATCGGCGACGACGCGTTCGCGCGCGGCGAGGAAGGCGGCGGCGAATCCGGCCAGCAGCAGCAAGGCCAGCAACAGCCCGACCCACAGCATCAGCCGCGTGCGCAGGCTGGCGTGCCACGGCACGCGCACGGCCGCCGGCGAGGGCGCAGACGGGGCCTGCATGGGTGGCTGGTCCATCCATGCAGCCTCCGATGGCCCATCGCCCGCGTCAAGCGACGCCCCGGGGTGCGCGACCTACGGCTCGGTATGGCAGGCCCGCTGGGCTAAACTGCGCCGGATGAACCCGAACTACCTCGACTTCGAACAGCCCATCGCCGACCTGGAAGCCAAGATCCAGGAACTCCGGCATGCCAGCAGCGGCCCGGCGGTCAACATCGACGCCGAAGTGCATGCGCTGCAGGACAAGCTGCGCAAGCGCACCGCGACCATCTTCCGCGACCTCACCCCGTGGCAGGTCTCGCAACTTGCGCGGCATCCGTCGCGGCCGTACACGCTGGATTACCTGCGGGTGATCTGCGACGAATTCCAGGAACTCGCCGGCGACCGCGCCTTCGCCGACGACAACGCCATCGTCGGCGGGCTGGCCCGCATCGACGGCCGCCCGGTGATGGTGATCGGCCACGAGAAGGGCCGCGACACCAAGGCCAAGGTCAAGCGCAACTTCGGCATGCCCAAGCCGGAGGGCTACCGCAAGGCGCTGCGCCTGATGCAGCTGGCCGAGCGCTTCGGCCTGCCGATCCTGACCTTCATCGACACCGCCGGCGCCTGGCCGGGCATCGACGCCGAGGAACGCGGCCAGTCCGAAGCCATCGCCCGCAACCTGCTGGAAATGGCCGAACTCAAGGTGCCGATCATCTGCACGGTGATCGGCGAAGGCGGCTCCGGCGGCGCGCTCGCGATCGGCGTCGGCGACCGCACCCTGATGCTGGAATACAGCACCTATTCGGTGATCACCCCGGAAGGCTGCGCCTCGATCCTGTGGCGCGATGCCGGCAAGGCCAAGGATGCCGCCGAACAGCTTGGCCTGACCGCCAAGCGCCTGCTCGGGCTGGGCCTGATCGACAAGGTCGTGCGCGAGCCCACCGGCGGCGCGCACCGCAACCCGGTGCAGATGGCCAGGCGGCTCAAGGCCGTCCTGCTCAACGAACTCGATGCGCTCGAGCAGGTGCCCGCCGACCAGCTGCTGGAACGCCGCTACCGCCGGCTGCGCGGCTACGGCGCTTACGAAACCGCCAGCTGAGCGATGCCCGCGACCGCGCTGCGCAAGGCGGTGACGCGCGACGACGGCCGACCGATCCTGCTCGGCTACAGCGGCGGCATGGACTCCGGCGTGCTGCTGCACCTGCTGGCGAACGACGCCGGCGCCCGCCGCAACGGCCTGCGCGCGATCCACGTGCACCACGGCCTGCATGCCGATGCGGATGCGTGGGCCGCGCATTGCCGGCGCGAATGCGCGGCGCTCGATGTCGCGTTGCAGGTCGTGCGCGTCGAGGTCGATCGCGATGCCGGCCTCGGCCCCGAGGGCGCGGCGCGCGCGGCGCGGCATCGCGCATTCGGGGAATCATTGGGCGAAGGCGAGATCCTCGCCCTCGCCCACCATCGCGACGACCAGGCCGAGACCTTCCTGCTGCGCGCCCTGCGCGGTTCCGGCGCGGACGGCCTGGCGGCGATGCGGCCGTGGCGCAGCTGCGCGCGGGGCTGGCTGTGGCGGCCGCTGCTCGGGATCGCCCGGGACGAGCTGCGCGGATACGCGATGGCGCACGGATTGCGCTGGATCGACGATCCCGGCAACGGCGATCCGCGCTTCGACCGCAACTTGCTCCGCAACCAGGTCATGCCGTTGCTGCGCCAACGCTGGCCGGCCGCGGCGCAAAACCTCGCACGCAGCGCGGCATTGAGCGCGCAGGCGGCCGGCCTGCTGGAGCGCGAGGATGCGAGCGCCCTGTCGCGCGCGATGCACGACCAGTCCGCGTTGGATGTCGCCGCCCTGCGGAACATCACGGCTGAACGGCGCGCGCGGGTCCTGCGGCGCTGGATCGAAGGGCTGGGCCTGCCGCCGCTGCCGGGCCGCGGAATCGAACGCATCGAGACCGGATTGCTCGCCGCGCGCGCCGATGCCGCGGCCTGCTTCGACTGGGCCGGCGCGCGCGTGCAGCGCTGGCGCAACCTGCTGCATGCAGGGCGCATTCGCGCAGCGCTGCCGCGGGACTGGGAACAGGCCTGGGACGGCGATGCGCCGCTGGCGTTGCCGACCGGCGACCGGCTGGAACTGATCGGCGCCGGGCGTTTCGATGCGCCGTTGCGCGCGCATGCGCGGCAAGGCGGCGAACGCATCGTGCAGCCGGGTCGCGCGCATTCGCACGCGTTGAAGCACGTGCTGCAGGATGCGGAGCTGCCGCCGTGGCAGCGCGCGCGCCTGCCGCTGCTCTCCGACCGGGACGGCGAACTGCTGGCCGCCGGCGACGGCATCCTGTCCGCGCGGATGGCCGCATGGTTGCGGGCGCATGGCGCACGCCTGCACTGGACGCGGGTGCCGTAAACTCGCGCCATGGCCAAGAAATCCCCTGCAAGCGAAGCCACCGCCACGGATGCCTCGCCGGTCGCCGACTTCGAGGCCTCGATGCAGTCGCTCGAGGCGCTGGTCGGCAAGATGGAGGCCGGCGAGATGACGCTGGAGGAATCGCTGGCCGCCTACGAACGCGGCGTCGGCCTGTATCGCCGCTGCCAGGGCGCGCTGGAACAGGCCGAACTGCGCGTGCGCCTGCTCAGCGACCCGGCCCGGCCGGACGAGGCCCGCCCCTTCGATTCCGGCGACGATGCCTGAGGCCACGTTCGCGGCCTGGCGCGCGCGGGTCGAAGCCGCGCTCGACCATGCCCTGCCGGCTCCGCACGATTCCCCGCAACGCCTGCACGCGGCGATGCGCCATGGCGTGCTCAACGGCGGCAAGCGCATGCGGCCGATGCTGGCGTATGCCGCCGGCACCGCATTCGGCGCGGACCCGGCGCAGCTGGATGCCGCCGCGGTCGCGGTCGAACTCGTCCATTGCTATTCGCTGGTCCACGACGACCTGCCGGCGATGGACGACGATGCGCTGCGGCGCGGCCAGCCGACGGTGCACGTCGCCTTCGACGAAGCCACCGCGATCCTCGCCGGCGATGCGTTGCAGGCGCTGGCGTTCGCGGCGCTGGCGCATGCGCCGCAACCCGCCGCATCGCGCGTCGCGATGCTGGCCGAGCTCGCGCATGCGTCCGGCGCGGCCGGGATGTGCGGCGGGCAGGCGCTGGACATCGACGCGACCGGCAAGGCCGGCGCCATCGGCATCGACGGATTGCAGCGCCTGCACGCGCTGAAGACCGGCGCCCTGCTGCGCGCGTCGGTGCGACTGGGAGCCATCGCGGCGGGCGCGGACGAGGCAAGCCGGACCGCGCTCGACCGCTATGCCGACGCACTGGGCCTGGCGTTCCAGGTCCGCGACGACCTGCTCGACATCGAAGGCGATGCCGCCACCCTCGGCAAGACCGCGGGCAAGGACGTCGCCCAGGACAAGGCCACCTTCCCCGCGTTGCTCGGCATCGAGGCCAGCCGCGCGCGGCTGGCGGAGCTGTCGGCCGTCATGCACGATGCGCTGGCGGGCCTGGCGGTGGAGACGGCCGCGCTTGCGGCGCTCGCCCGCAAGGTGGTCGAACGCGACAACTGACGGGGACGCCGGGGGATGGCGCGCAAGCTGGTCAAGACCTTGCAGGACCGCATCGACGCCGCGATGGCCTCGCTGGCGGTGTGGTTCATGGATGCGTGGACCATCGTCGAACGCAGCTGGCGCCGGCCGCTGTCGCGCCTCGCGCTGCGCCTGAAGTACGCGTTCTACCCGCTGCTGGCCTGCGCCGCGCTGGGCTGGCTGGGCTGGGACTGGACCCACCAGCGCAGCCTGGATGCGGCCGAGAACAGCATCTTCGACACCGTCATCCAGTGGCGCCCGATCGAACCCAGGCCGTCGGGCAAGACCGTGGTGGTGGAGATCGACGACTGCTCGATCGACTATTTCAGCAACCGGGGCCAGGGCGGCTGGCCATGGCCGCGACAACGCCATGCCGACCTGCTGGACATGCTGGACCGGGCGGGCGTGCGCGCCGCCGGCATCGACGTCCTGTTCCTCGACGCATTGCGCGAGGATCCCGATGGCGATGCGGTGCTGGACGCGATGGCGAGCGGCGGCGACGGGCGTTTCGTGTTCGCATCCAAGCGCCAGGATCCGGCGTTCGACGCCGATGCGCCGATGCGCGCATCGCAACTGCCCGGCGCGTTCCGCAACGACGCGAACGCGCAAGCACCAGGCCCGCGCGTGATGGTGCTGCTGCCTTACGGCGAGGCGATGGCGAAGCATTCCGCGCTGACCAATGTCAGTCGCGGGCAGGACGGCGTCCTGCGCGACGTTCCGTTGTCCGAGGACGTGGGCGGCGGCTGGTCGCTGCCCACATTGCCGCTGCGGCTCGCGATGCTCTTGCAGCGGAGGCCCGGCTCCGCCTACCCGGCCGAGATCCGCGTCAACTGGCGCGAACACAGCCGCATGCCGTATGTCAGCGCGGCGAACCTGCTCGAAGGCAAGCAGGTCTGCGTCGACAAGGCCGGCGAGAAGCGGCCCGACCTGAAGGACGCCGTGGTGCTGGTGGGCTACACCGCTTCCGGCATCAGCGACAGCAAGCCGACCCCGGTCAACCCCGCGATGCCGGGCGTCGAAGTCTGGGCCGAGGCCACCGACGCGCTGCTGCACGCGGGCGGGATCAAGGTGCCGCCGACGTCGTTCAAGTACCTGCTGGCGGCGCTGCTGGTGATGCTGACCACCTACGCCTTCTGGCGCGGCGAACCGCACGAGGACGTGGATCCGATCTTCGTCGCGATCAACATCGCCCTGCTCGCCGCGGCCTTCGTCGGCCTGACCTACTTCGGCGCGTTCCTGGACATCTTCGCCAGCATCGGCTTCGTCAGCCTGTGCTTCGGCTTCTGCCGGCTGTACTCGGGCGTGCAGCGCGGGCGCGCGGTCGGCAACAACGACTACCGCGACGAATACGATCCGCGCAGGCATCCCTGGCTGGTGATGGCGCGGTTGCGCTTCATCGCCAATCCGGAGCTGGACGCGTTCGCCGCCGTGCGCGGCAAGCGCGAATACCGCCGCCTGCTGCGCCGCCAGCTCTACGCCGGCGGCGAGGCGGTGATGATCGAAGGCATCGTCGAACGCAAGAGCTGGCTGCACGAGATCCTCGACGACCTGATCGTGCTGGTCTGGGAAGGCACCGATGAAGCCGCCGCGATGGCTTTGGCGAAGCGCGAGCTCGACCAGCTCTTCGCATCGCTGAACGACGGCGACCTGCCGCTGGATGCGCATGGCAGGGTGATGATCTGCGTGTCCGCCGCGGAGATCGACGACGACAACGACGACAGCGTGCGCGGCGAACGCGTGCGCCTGCGCGAACTGCTCGGCCGCGACCTCAATGCCACCGATGAATGGCCGCTCACCGCCGACAACCGCGTTTACGATGCGACACGTCCGGGCGCTACCATCGCGCAGACCGGCAACAGAGGGGACACAGGATGCGAAACACCCACCGATTGAGCCTGGTGCTGGCCACTGCCCTGCTTTCGCTCGGCCTCTGGGCCGCCGATGCGGCGACCACGGCCACCGTCTCCAAGCCCTCGGTGGAGGTGCGCCGCGGTCCCGATTTCAAGACCCCGGCGATCGCCACCCTCGCCAAGGACGCCAGCGTCACCATCGCCGCGCAGCAGGGCCTGTGGTTCAAGGTGCAGACCGCCGACGGCAAGACCGGCTTCGTCCGCGTCAACGACGTGCGCATGGCCTACGCCAAGGCCGAGACCGCCGGGATCGGCAAGACGCTGTTCTCCGGCAAGGCCGGCAAGGGCCGGGTCAGCGAAACCGCCAGCGTGCGCGGGCTGGACGAGAGCGACCTCAAGGCCGCCGCCTTCGATGCCGAGCAACTGCAGCTGATGGAGTCCTATCGGGTCGAGCCGGCGGTGGCCGAGAAGGCCGCGCGCGCGCGCCACTGGCCGGCCACCGAAGTGGCCTACGCCGCCGAATTCCGGCCGGGCCAGGCGCCGGCGGGGCCGCAGGCCACCCAGGCCGAAAAGCGCCAGCGCTTCGGCATCGCGCGCAACCTGCTGGGGATGGTCAAGCCCGGCCTGGCCGACGCCGCGGACGGCGGCGAGGAGATGATCGGCAAGTCCGAGCAGGAAATCACCGAGCAGGAACTGGAACTCGGTCCGCTGATCGCCGGCCGCATCCTCGGCGCCGCGCCGCTGGTCGCCGATCCCGCGGCGCAGCGCCGGATCAACCTGGTTGGCCGCTGGCTGGCCTCGCGCACCAGCCGTCCCGACCTGCCGTGGACCTTCGGCGTGATCGAGTCCGACGAGGTCAACGCCTTCGCCGCGCCGGGCGGCTACGTGCTGGTCACCCGCGGCCTGTACCAGCTGCTGGCGGACGATGCCGAACTCGCCGCGGTGCTGGGCCACGAACTCAGCCATGTCGTCCAGCGCGACCATTACGAGGTGGTGCGCAAGCAGGAGACGCAGGGCGCGCTCGGCAAGATGGGGATGAAGCGGGTCAAGGCCGGCGGCGTGGCCGGCAGCCTGGCCAAGGATTACGTCGCCAAGCACGGCGCAGCGGTGATGATGACCAAGCTGGACCGGGATGCGGAGTTCCGCGCCGACGAAGCCGCCGGCATCTACCTGGCGCGCGGCGGCAGCAATCCGCTGGCGCTGTACGCGGTGCTGCAGAAGATGACCGCGCTGGGCACCAGTTCGCCCAAGCTGACCCAGCTCTATCGCACCCATCCGCCGCTGGATGCGCGCATGGACCGCATCGACCAGCGCGGCTATGCCGGGCTCGAGGCCTATACCAAGCGCTGAGCGGGCGCCTTCCGCTGCAGGAAAGCGCCCGCCCCGGCCTGCGACTTACTTGAACAGGCGGATGCTGATCGGATAGCGGTACGGCTGGCCGTCGTAGGCCTTGAACGCCGCGATCAGGCTGCATGCCAGCCAGGCCACGGCGATCGCCGCATACACGGCCAGCAGCAGCAAGCCGGCGGGGGCGGTGACCAGCAGGCCGATGCCGAGGGTCAGCAAGGTCGCCCCGACCAGCACGACCGTGATGGCCAGCGCCACGCCGGTGTAGATCAGCATGCTGAGGTTGAAGTTGAGCGCTTCCCTGGCGTGCTCGGCAGCGAAGGGATAGCGGTCGCGCACCAGCAGCCACACCGCCAGTGCGGCGATCGCGCCGGCCACGCCGGCGACCCAGCTGGTCAGCAGCGCCGCAAGCAGGGCCGCCACGTGCGCGCCGGCCGCCCATTGGCGGTCGCTCAGGCCCGGGGACAGGGATTGGATGTTCATGGTCTCCATCGTCGGCTCCCGCCGGAATCGTTCCGGCCTCAGGACGATGATGGGGCCGCCGGCAGGCGATGCAAGCGAAGCGCCGACCGGACCCCGCATGCTGCGATGAAGGGCCTCCGGCGGGCGACGAAACGCCCGCCGGGGCGATGCCGCCTTACTTGATCAGGCGCAGCGCGAAGGGATAGCGATAGGCCACGCCTTCGTTGGCCTTCATGCCGGCGAGGATGCTGAAAATCAGGTTGATGATCCAGATCACCGGCATCAGCAGCAGACCGATGCCGACCACGCTCAGGATGGTGGCGGCCACCCAGCCGATCGCCAGGGTGATCTGGAAGTTCAACGCCTCCTTGGCCTGGTCGTTCAACCAGCCCTTGTCCGGCTTGTCCTTGTTGGTCAGCCAAATCACCAGCGGCACGATGAAGCTGAGGATGATCCCGGACAGATGCGTGAGCAGCGCGAGCGTCTTGTCCTCTTGCGAGGCACCCGACGGTGCGGAGGTAGCTTCGTTGGTTTCCATGCGTGGTTCCCCGAAATGACGGCGCAATGCCGCGATGCCGAGGATAACGCGATCCGCCGCCGCCGGAGGTCAGCCGCGGCGCCCGCGGCGGCGGCCGGGCCAGGGCTCAGCCGCTGCCGGCCACCGTCATCCTGCCGACCAGGATCGAACCGGTGCGGATGTGCGAACGCGGGTCGACATCGGTGCCGACCGCCTCGATCGCGGCGAACACCTGCTTGAGGTTGCCGGCGATGGTGATGCCGTCGACCGGATAGGCGATGTGCCCGCCCTCGACCCAGAAGCCGGCGGCGCCGCGCGAGTAATCGCCGGTGATCGGGTTCACGCCCTGCCCCATCAGCTCGGTGACCAGCAGGCCGCGGCCCATGCCGCGCAGCATCGACTCCAGGTCGCCGGCATTCGCGTGCACGTGCAGGTTGTGCACGCCGCCGGCATTGGCGGTGGTCTGCAAGCCCAATTTGCGCGCGGAATAGCTGCCCAGCACGTAGCGCTGCACGACGCCGCCCTGCACCAGCGGCGATTCGCGGGTGGCCACGCCTTCGGCATCGAACGCGGCGGAACGGAAGCCGCGCGGCAGGAACGGCAGCTCGTCAAT
>Ga0208826_1003166_pt1 | contig 11521 bp, 2 predicted proteins | sample AD_UKC115_MetaG_FD_184451 | JGI IMG/M metagenome (GOLD analysis project Ga0208826, IMG submission 184451) | Active sludge microbial communities of municipal wastewater-treating anaerobic digesters from Hong Kong - AD_UKC115_MetaG (SPAdes)... | ecosystem: Engineered > Bioreactor > Anaerobic >... | reverse complement strand
CTTGTTTGGAATTTAAGTTTTTTCACTTCAATTTATACTCATATCTTATACTTGATGCCGAAATGGCATTTTTAAAAACCCTTCAAATTGGGTTTAGTGTTAAATTTATTTTCATGCGTTTACCGTGCTGGTAACTGCGGGAGGACTTGCGAGTTTATGTAAAACCATCCTTGCTATGCAGCACAGGGTAATTCCTCCGAGTTTAAATTTTGATAAGGCAAATCCAAAAATCGATTTTATTAATAGTCCGTTTTATGTTAATAATACCTTAAAACCATGGGAAACAGAAGGTTTCCCATTACGTGGAGCAATCAGTTCATTTGGTATCGGCGGAACCAACACCCATGTAATTTTGGAAGAAGCACCAAAGGTCGAGCCCTCATCTATTTCTCAAAGACCATGGCAACTGGTTGTTATGTCTGCAAAGACAGGCACGGCATTGGAAACTATGACGCAAAATCTTGCTTCATATATAAGAAAAAATCCTGATGTTAATCTTGCTGATGTTGCTTTTACACTTCAGGTTGGACGAAAGAATTTCAATCACCGAAGAATGCTTTTGTGCCGGGATACTTCCGAGCTACTTGAAAAACTTGAGAAGGGAAATGTGTTCACACGTTTTGAAAAGCCCAAAGAGCTGCCTGTTATGTTTGTATTCAACGGAGAAGAATCAGGATATGCAGGGATAGGTGCAGAGCTTTACAGAACCGAGCCATTATACAGAAGTATTGTGGATGAATGCGCTGAAGTTGTAGAAAAACTTACGGGGATAGATATGGTAAATAAGCTTTATCATCTCTCACAGGAGGGATTAAATGAAGATGGAAGGTTTAAAGAAGAAGTCACCAACAGGGCTGCTGCATTTATTACCGGTTACGCATTAGCTTCACTCTGGAGATCATGGGATATAGAGCCCGAAATGATGATCGGAGAAGGAGTTGGAGAATATGCTGCAGCGTGCACTGCCGGTGTTATGACGCTTCAGGATGCTTTGAGAATGGTGTGTTCCAGAGATGATGAACTGTTTGACACATTAAAAAACTTCACATTACAGGCACCACAAGTAACGCTTGTTTCAAGTGTTACAGGTAAAATGATGGATTCATCGGAGGCTGTAAAGCCTGAATACTGGATTAGCCAGCGTGCTGCTGTAAGGTTTATGAACGGTTTAGAGGATATTTGTAAAGACAGAGATCAGATTCTTGTTGAAATGGGACCTGGAAGCAGGAGCAGCAAGGCTGTATGGCAAGCCGTGAAGGGAAGAAAAACGACCGGTCAGGAAGCAGATGAGAGATTTGCAAAGATTGGGCCTGAGGTTATACGGTGCTTTGGAAGTGATGAATGTAGTGGAGAATATTATAACCTTATGACTGGTGTTGGACAGTTCTGGCTTGCAGGTGGCAAGGTTGACTGGAATAAGATGTATCAGGAAGAGAGACGCTGCCGTATTCCGCTGCCTACATATCCTTTTGAAAGACAAAGCTATTGGATTGAGCCCGGTCAGCGCTATCAGAGTGCAGAGCAGACCCTTAAAATAGAGAAAAATGAAGATATTACTGAGTCAGTGCTTAATGCTGATTATTCTGACGGAAATATAAATATTTCACTTAAGTTTGATTCAAAAGACGAAAACAGCAAGGAAAAATTGGAAGAGGCATTAATCTTTAAGCAGAAGCTTGAGGAATTTTGCAGGAACTATAAGGGAATCTCTTCCGGCATGTCGGTTTCTCCGTTGAACTTGAACGTATCAAGGAGTGCCGGTGGAGATCCACGACTTGAAAAAAGACCTCGTCCTCAGATGGATGAACCATATATAGAGCCAAGAAATGAAACTGAGAAAATAATAGCAGAGCGCTGGCAGGAAGTACTGGGCTATGAAAAAGTGGGAGTAAAGGACAACTTCTTTGTTTTGGGTGGACATTCACTGATTGCTGCTGCTATTGCAACAGATCTTGAAAAGGTTTTCAAAGTTCAGATACCGCTCACACAAATATTTGAAGCTTCTACCGTAGAAGAAATTGCGGAGGTAGTAGAAAATTACCGTTGGGCTCTGAAGGATGTAGCAGCTGTTGCTGAAATGGAAGAAGTTGAAAGTGGAACGATATAGGAATGAACAGAATTAATTGTAAGAAGTGTGCGGGTCACAAACAGAGGAAGTGCATTTTTTATCATTATGAGAGGCTGAAAATTTGTATTGTTAAAAGCACAAGGTTTTATAGTTACGGGAGGCGTCTATGTCAACAAATGAGTTAATTTCCTGCTTGCGGGAAGCAGGTATCAAGCTTTATCTGGATAATGGGGAATTGCGTTTTCAGGCACCTAAAGGTGCACTGACGCCTGAACTGCGTGAAAAACTTGTTGAAAATAAGTGTGAGGTTATTGCATTTTTAAGGAAGGTCAGCTTGGATAGCAGTACAATGAGACAACCGATTCTTCCGGTGCCAAGGGATGGAGGACATTTACCTGTTTCATTTTCTCAGCAGTCATTATGGTTTTTTGATCAGTGGAGTCCCAAAAATCCTGTATATAATATTCCGAACGCTGTCAGGCTGTATGGAGAATTGAATATTAACGCTATGGAAGTAGCTATTTCTACGCTGGTAAAACGCCATGAGTCTTTGAGGACTACTTTTAAAGGTATAGACGGTAAGCCGGTTCAGGTTATAGCACCTGAAAGTGAATATACTTTGGAAGTAAAAGATTTATCATACCTTCAGACAAAAGATGCTGAAATCGCACTTGAGAAGGAGCTTAATGAGGGAGCTTGGACGGCTTTTGACCTTGAGAAAGGTCCGGTATGGAGGAAAAAGCTTTTTAAAATAAATGAGAAGGAGTATGTGTTTTTTCTGGTAATACATCATATTATTTCAGATGCCTGGTCCAATATTATTTTTGTTAAAGAATTTCTAAGTCTTTATGAAGCTTTTGACAAAGGTATAACTCCAAATCTTCCTGTTATGCCGGTACAGTTTGCAGACTATGCATGCTGGCAGAGGAAATTGATGGCTGATGAGGAGGTAAGGAGGAAGCTACTGGATTACTGGAAAGAACAGCTTGCATCTCCTGTTGTGCTGGAACTTCCTACAGACTATCAGAGACCGGTTGCACAAAGCTTTTCAGGAAGAGCAGCAACACTGAGTCTGTCAAAGGATTTAAGTACAAGGTTAAAAGAGCTTTGTATAAAAGAAGATGTTACGCTTTTTATGCTTCTTCTGACGGTTTTTGAAATATTGCTCTACAGATATTCAGGACAGGAAGATATTATCATTGGCACAGTCGCAGCAAACAGGGGTCAAATTGAGAGTACAGGCCTGATTGGCTTTGTAATGAATACGCTGGCTCTAAGATGTAATCTTACGGGAAATCCAACTGCAAAAGAATTGCTCAAAAGGGTTAAGCAAACCACGCTTTGTGCATATGATTACCAGGAATTACCTTTCGATATGCTGCTGGAAGAATTGAAGCTCGAAAGGGACATAAGCCGTACTCCTTTATTTCAAGTGATGTACATTCACCAGAATGTTCAGGAGGTAGAGCTTAAAGCAAACGGCCTTAAGATTGAAGTAGAAGAAGTAGAGAACTGTGCGGCACCCTTTGATCTTAGATTGACTTCAAAGGAGACTGAGGAAGGAATTACAGCAAGACTGGATTATTGTACTGATCTATTCAAAGCCGAGACTATAGAGCGTATGTTGGCACATTTTACGAATCTTCTTGAAGCTGTGGCGAGGGATACAAGTCTTACCATAGGACAGATGCCTCTTTTGTCAAAAGAGGAATTCAGGCAAATAGTTACGGAATTTAACCAAACTACCGTTCCTTATCCGACAGACAAGCTTATTCATGAACTTTTTGAGCAACAGGTTGAAAAATCCCCCGATACCGTTGCAGTGGTTTTCGGTCAGGAACAATTGACTTATAGTGAATTAAACTGTCGTGCCAACCAACTGGCTAACTACCTTAGAAAGATGGGTGTGGGACCGGATATGCCGGTCGGAGTGTGTCTCGAACGTTCCTTGGATATGGTTGTCAGCCTTTTAGGTATATTAAAAGCTGGAGGCGCTTATGTTCCTTTTGACCCCGGGTATCCCAAAGCACGTTTTGAACATATGATACAGGATGCAAAAGTTAAGCTGATTCTTACGTGGGAAAAATTCCTTGAAAAAATCCCCGGTAGTGAAGCGGTTGTGTTATGTCTTGATAGAGAGAAGAAAGCTTTGGAGATGGAGGATGTAAAAAATCTTGTTTTAAACGTGAACGACAATAATTTAGCTTATGTAATATATACATCCGGCTCTACAGGTAAGCCGAAGGGGGCAATGAATACCCATCTCGGTATGAGAAACCACAAACAATGGATGCAGGATACTTTTAAACTGACAGAAGCAGATGCGGTACTTCAAAAAACGCCATTTAGCTTTGATGTGTCGGTCTGGGAATTCTTCTGGCCCCTTATAACCGGTGCCAGGTTGGTGGTGGCACAACCGGAGGGTCATAAGGACAGCGGTTACATCGTAAAAACTATAATGGAGCAGAAAATTTCAGTTATTCACTTTGTGCCGTCCATGCTATCGGCGTTCTTAGAACATCCGGATGTCGAGAAGTGTACAAGTCTTAAACAGGTGTTTGTAAGCGGGGAGGCTTTAACCCCACATCTTGAAAAAAGATTCCATGATCTGTTTTCAATACCGCTTCACAATGTTTACGGGCCTGCAGAATGTGCTGACGTTTCTACTTCATGGACCTGTACGGGAGATTCAAAGGAAAAAACGATGCCCATCGGAAGGCCTATCTCAAACGTACAGGTATATATACTTGACTCTTTTATGAATCCTGTGCCTGTAGGAGTTCCTGGTGAATTATGTGTGTCGGGAGCAGGAGTGGGAAGAGGATACATTAACAATCCGGAATTGACCGGAGAAAGTTTTGTCAATGTCACACTAAAACATGATGGATTCGGAGAGAAAAAGGTTTTTGTTTATAAGACCGGAGATAGGGCTTTTTGGCGTCAGGATGGTGTTGTTGAGTATATTGGAAGATCAGACTTTCAGGTAAAAATCCGGGGTTTGCGTATAGAATTGGGTGAAATTGAGGAAGTTCTACTGAAGCATGGTTTGATAAAAGATGCTATCGTGGTAGCGCAGGAGAGTGAAAACGGTAACAAATATCTTTGTGCATATATTGTTCGGCATAGTGAAATAGACGAGTATGACCTTAAGGTATATTTGAGTGAAAGTTTACCTGAGTATATGGTTCCGTCATATTTGGTGAATATGGAACAAATTCCGCTGCTGCCAAATGGAAAAGTAGATAGGAAAGCACTTCCGAAGCCTGATAGGAATGAAGGAAATAAATGTAAATATGAACCACCAAGGAATGCAACGGAGGAAAAGCTCTCAGAACTGTGGAAAAGGGTACTTGAGCTAGATAAGATTGGCATTCACGACAACTTTTTTGAATTGGGGGGCCACTCTTTACTTGCAACCATAATGGTTTCAGAAATAGTTAAGCAGTTCAAAAAAAGTATTCCCCTGCAAAATCTCTTTTTAAATCCAACAATAGCTGGGATTTCAAAACTTTTGTACGATGAGGAAGACGAAGAATGCTCGTTGCAATATGTGGAGGGAGAACTCTAGTTCCTAGAAAAGAATTAATTGTAAGAAGCGTAGGAGGAATTGCATTTTAAGATTTTGACAGTTTAGAAGCAGATAAAGGTTATTTTGAAGGAAAAATAAGAAATATTACAAACCTTATATTTGATCGGGGGGGTAGAAATATGCTAAATGAAAAAAGTAAGACTATTGATGAGAGACAGAGCATTATGGAGTTTCTATGTGAACTGGAAAATAAAAAAATCAAAGTATGGACGGAAGATGGCAAGCTTCGTTATAAAGCCCCTGTGGATGCTATAAACGATGAACTTCTCAGTGAATTGAAAGATAAAAAGAGTAAGATAATTGAATGCCTTAAAGCTCAAAATGAAGAGAAGCTGCTTTTTGAGTTTATCAGCAAGGTGGAAAAAAGAGATTACTATCCTTTGTCCTCTGCCCAAAAGAGAATGCTGCTGGTTCATAATTTCAACAAGTACAGTACGGCATACAATTTGACACATGCGGTGAAAATTGAAGGGGAGTTTGATAAAAACAGACTTGTAGATGTCATTCAAAAGCTTACAGACAGACACGATTCATTAAGAACCTATTTTAGTTTTATTGATGGAGAGCATGTACAGTGCATTTGTGATCAATTAAAATTCGAGTTGGAATATGAAGATGTGGACGAGGCTCAAATTGACCAGGTCATAAAGGAGTTTGTAAGGCCTTTCGATCTTTCCTGTGCTCCTTTGTTTCGTTACAAGCTGGTTAAAATAAAAAATCCCGGATCACAGCCTGTCCATTATTTGATTCAGGACATGCATCATATAATTTCAGACGGTATTTCGGCAGGAATTTTGGTAAAAGAGGTTAATGAACTTTATGCAGGAAAGAGCCTGGCTCCCCTGAGTATCCAATATACTGATTATGTAGTATGGCAGGAGAGAATTCTTAACGGAATGGAGGGGGAAAGGCAGAAACAATACTGGCTAAAAGAACTTGAGGGTTCTATCCCCATACTGAATTTGCCTACTGATAAACAAAGGCCTAAGGCTTTTAGTTTTGAAGGAGATCTTGTACATTTTGAAATAAGCAGAGAGTTGACGGAGAAAATGCAACAGAGAGCAATTGAAAATCATGTTACTTTGTACACTTTTTTATTGTCTCTATATAGCATACTTTTATCAAAATATAGCGGACAGTATGACATTGCAATAGGAGCTCCCACCGGAGGCAGACGACATGCCGAATTATATAATCTGATAGGTATGTTTGTTAACACTCTCGTAGTACGAACTTTTCCAAGCCCGGAGAAGTCTTTCAATACATTTTTAAAAGAGTTGGGAAGCAAGGTTTTAGATGATTTTTCAAATCAGGATTATCCCTTTGACTGGCTGGTAGAAGAATTGAAGGTTAAGAGAGATCTTAGCAGAAATCCGGTTTTTGATGCCGCGTTTGTACTGCAGAATATTAAAATCGATGAGGTTAAAGGTGCCGGACTTACTATTTCCGGATATCCGGTTAAATCACAGAATGCTATTTTTGATATAACTTTTACAGCTTATGAGCATGAAAATGGCATTACCATGGAAATCAATTATTGTACCAGTTTGTTTAAGAGAGAGACCATTGAGAGAATGGTGGGACATTATTTAAATATGCTAAACCAGGTGCTTGAAAATCCTGATAAGCTCCTGGGTGACATTACGATTTTAATAGACGAGGAAAAGCAGAAGCTTTTATATGAATATAACGAAACCAAAGCCGGTTATCCTGAAGATATGAGTATACATGGGATATTTGAAGAGCAGGCACGTAAGACTCCGGGGAATAAGGCTGTTGTGTTTGAGGATAAAGTGCTTACATACAGTGAGCTCAATCATAGAGCAAACTGCCTGGCAAGGCTGCTTAGGGAAAAGGGTGTAAAACGTGATACAATCGTTGGAATGATGATGGAAAGATCCGTTGAAATGATCGTGGGTATAATGGGGATTCTAAAGGCCGGAGGGGCATACCTTCCCATTGATCCAAGCTATCCGGAGGAAAGAATTAAGTATACGCTAAGTGACAGTGGAACAGAGCTTCTTCTGACGCAGACAGAGCTTTTGGACAGGATTGATTTTAACGGTACTGTAATAGATTTGGAAGATGAATCGGTTTACAATAGGGACGGTTCTGACCTTGAACACATCAACGAGCCTTGTGATCTGGCATATGTGATTTACACCTCGGGTACAACCGGGAAACCGAAGGGTGCTATGATAGAACACCGCAATGTGGTCAGGTTGCTGTATAATGATAAATTCCAGTTCTCCTTCAGTGAAAATGATGTGTGGAGCATGTTTCATTCATACTGCTTTGACTTTTCGGTATGGGAGATGTACGGAGCTTTGCTCTATGGCGGAACCTTGGTTGTAGTACCGAAAATGGTGGCAAAAGATACGGGAGAGTTTTTGAAACTTCTGAAAAAGGAAAGGGTGACTGTATTAAACCAGACACCAACAGCATTCTACAAGCTTTCGGAAATGGAAGTTGAATCACCTGATAATGACCTTTGCATACGTTATGTGATTTTCGGGGGTGAAGCCTTAAAACCATTGATGTTGAAAAGCTGGAACAGAAAATATCCCGATACAAAACTCATTAATATGTATGGAATTACTGAAACGACGGTACATGTCACATATAAGGAAATTGGTGAGGATGAAATAAAAGACAACATAAGCAATATAGGAAAGCCCATTCCAACCCTGACCTGTTATGTTATGGACAGGAATATGAGACTTTTACCTTTAGGTGTACCGGGTGAACTTTGTGTTGGGGGAGCAGGACTAGGAAGAGGCTATCTGAATCGCCCCGAACTTACAAAGGAGAGATTTCCGCAAAATCCGTACATACCGGAAGAAAGACTTTACAGGTCAGGAGACCTTGTGAAGATGCTGCCGGGAGGAGAGATGGAGTATCTTGGAAGAATAGACCATCAGGTAAAGATTCGCGGGCACAGGATTGAGCTTGGAGAAATTGAAGCAAGACTTTTAAAGCATGAATATGTAAAAGAGGCAGTTGTTTTATTTAAGGAAGATGCTGATAATGAAAAATATCTATGTGCTTATTTTACTTCTGACCTTGATTTATATGTTACAGACTTAAGAAAACATCTGGCGGAGGAGTTGCCGGAGTATATGATTCCGTCATATTTTATCAAGGTTGAGAAGATCCCTTTGACCTCAAACGGAAAAGTAGACAGGAAGGCATTACCGGAGCCTGACGGTTTCATAAATACAGGTACGGAGTATCAGGCACCACAAAATGAAACGGAAGAAAAGCTGATTGAAGTCTGGAAGAGAGTACTAGGTATGGACGGAATAGGAACCACTCATAACTTCTTTGATTTGGGAGGCCATTCACTTAAAGCAACAGTACTTGTGTCAAAGATACATGAGGCAATGGACGTTGAACTGTCCCTAAGTGAAGTATTCAGACTTCCGACAATTAAGGAACAGGCAGAATTTATAGATCATGCTGCAAAAAATATATATACATCAATAAAACCTGTGGAAGAGCAGGAATACTACCCTGCATCGGCGGCACAAAAGAGGATGTACCTTATAAATCAGTTTGAAGGTGTGGGTACTGCATATAATTTACCCGGAATAGTTTTGATTGAAGGAAAACTTGATGAGGAAAGATTATCACAAGCCTTGAGAGAAATTTCAATAAGGCACGAAGCATTGAGAACATCCTTTGAAATGTTGGGTGGAGAAGTTGTACAGAAAATTCATAAGAACGTGCATCTGGTATTGGAGCATATTGAAAAGAATGAAGGAGATAATCCTGAAAACTATATAGAAAGATTTATGCGTCCCTTTGACCTCGGAAGGGCACCTTTGGCAAGAACCGGACTGGTAAAACTTGACGATCAAAGACATCTTTTAATGTTTGATATGCATCATATTATTTCAGATGGCGTATCTATGGAAATCATCACAGGTGAAATTGCACCTTTATACAGCAAAAAAGCATTGCCGGAGCTTACCATTCAGTATAAGGATTTTTCAGTGTGGCAGCAAAAGCTGTTTCAGTCGGGAACGATAGCTAAGCAGGAAGAATATTGGCTAAGAACCTTTGAGAATGAAATTCCGGCACTTAACATGCCTCTGGATTATCCGAGACCCGCGATGCAAACCTTTGAAGGTGACAGCATACACTTTGAAGTTGAGGGTGAATTGGCAGAAGGCTTAAGAAATATAGCGTCCGATACAAAAAGTACATTGTATATGGTTTTGCTCGCAGCTTTTAATGTTTTGTTGAATAAATACACAGGACAGGAAGATATAATAGTGGGTTCACCGGTTGCTGGTAGACGTCATGCTGATTTGCAGGGAGTCATTGGTATGTTTGTAAACACCCTGGCTATGAGGAACTATCCGGTAGGTGACAAGAATTTTATTGAGTTTTTGAAGGAAGTTAGGGGAAATGCGCTAAAGGCATATGAGAACCAGGATTATCAATTTGAAGAATTGCTTGATAAGTTGAATATTCATAGGGATATGAGCAGAAATCCACTTTTTGATGTCATGTTTACAGTACAAAACAGTGAAATGGGTGGTATAGAATTCGAAGGTATAAAGCTTGTACCGGCAAACTTTAAGTATGGTATAGCAAAATTCGATATGACGCTAACAGCAGTTGAATCCAAAGACAAGATTAAATTTGTATTGGAGTATGCTTCAAAGCTTTTTAAAAGGGAATCAATAACAAGATTTGCAAAGCATTTTACAAAACTAATTGAGGAGTTTGTCAGGAAGCCTGACATCAAAATTAGTGAAATTGATATACTTTCAGATTCTGAGAAGAAAAAATTGCTTTTTGAATATAACGAAACCAAAGCCGGCTATCCTGAAGATATGAGTATACATGGGATATTTGAAGAGCAGGCGCGTAAGATACCGGGTAATAAGGCTGTTGTGTTTGAGGATAAAGTACTTACATACAGTGAGCTAAATCATAGGGCAAACTGCCTGGCAAGGCTGCTTAGGGAAAAGGGTGTAAAACGTGATACAATCGTTGGAATGATGATGGAAAGATCCGTTGAAATGATCGTGGGTATAATGGGGATTCTAAAGGCCGGAGGGGCATACCTTCCCATTGATCCAAGCTATCCGGAGGAAAGAATTAAGTATACGCTAAGTGACAGTGGAACAGAGCTTCTTCTGACGCAGACAGAGCTTTTGGACAGGATTGATTTTAACGGTACTGTAATAGATTTGGAAGATGAATCGGTTTACAATAGGGACGGTTCTGACCTTGAACACATCAACGAGCCTTGTGATCTGGCATATGTGATTTACACCTCGGGTACAACCGGGAAACCGAAGGGTGCTATGATAGAACACCGCAATGTGGTTAGGCTGCTGTATAATGATAAATTCCAGTTCTCCTTCGGTGAAAATGATGTGTGGAGCATGTTTCATTCATACTGCTTTGACTTTTCTGTATGGGAGATGTACGGAGCTTTGCTCTATGGGGGAACCTTGGTTGTAGTACCGAAAATGGTGGCAAAAGATACGGCAGAGTTTTTGAAACTTCTGAAAAAGGAAAGGGTGACTGTATTAAACCAGACACCAACAGCATTCTACAAGCTTTCGGAAATGGAAGTTGCATCACCTGACAATGACCTTTGCATACGTTATGTGATTTTCGGGGGTGAAGCCTTAAAACCATTGATGTTGGAAAGCTGGAACAGAAAATATCCCGATACAAAACTCATCAATATGTATGGGATTACTGAAACGACGGTACATGTTACATATAAGGAAATTGGTGAGGATGAAATAAAAGACAACATAAGCAATATAGGAAAGCCCATTCCAACCCTGACCTGTTATGTTATGGACAGGAATATGAGACTTTTACCTATAGGTGTA
>Ga0208826_1003164_pt1 | contig 11527 bp, 7 predicted proteins | sample AD_UKC115_MetaG_FD_184451 | JGI IMG/M metagenome (GOLD analysis project Ga0208826, IMG submission 184451) | Active sludge microbial communities of municipal wastewater-treating anaerobic digesters from Hong Kong - AD_UKC115_MetaG (SPAdes)... | ecosystem: Engineered > Bioreactor > Anaerobic >... | reverse complement strand
GATGCTGCCGCGTCTGCTTCATGCCATGATCGTCTGCAGCCCATGTACCGAGCCACTTCTGCGACAAGCGTCCAATTTCCTTGGCTGAGGTTTGGCGCTAATCAGGAGACCGGATGCCGGTAACTATTTGCTTCCATGGTTTATCCATTCTCTTAGTGAATTAAGAATTCTTACGACAAACCTTAGTGAAATGTAAGCGCCGTATGGAATAATGATAGAAAACAAGACATAGCCAAAAACCATGTCTACAACTGGCTTGCAGTGTACTTTTGGTGTTGGTGAGTTGCAGTTTGAATACATGGCCAGAGATCCGACGATGTAGAAGAGAAGCAACACTAATGCCCACCCTGCCCAAGCAACCAAAATAATTCTTCCTATTTTCGTTCTTGTGTTCAACATTCCGGCTCATGCCCTAGTTTTGAGAAAGAATATAACGCGCTTCTGGTGATGCATTGAGGGTGTCCGTCCGGTCTAACTAGAAGTAGACCCCCTAATTGGGGCGTTGCACGGAGTATCCCGCTCCCGCCCACTTCTCTCAATAGGAAATTTCGTGCATTGAATCAATACGTTGATGGGTCCGCGCACGCGCATGGGTGGCGTAACCCGTTCAACAAACCCGGCACATCCGCCGGTGTAACCGTTACACCGGCAATGTGGAGGGTGTAACGGCAGCGTGGTGTCGCCGGCAGCGAGGTTCGCTGGCGGGTCGCCGCTGCCACGCACGCTGCTGCGCCCGACGCGTTGGCCGCGGGCGCATACGCCTCCGGGGCGCGTGCCGCATGGCGGCGCGTCAGTGCGCGCCGTCGACGAAGCTGCGGAAGCGCGGGGAGAACAGCACCGGATCGGGCTTGAGCGCCGGGGCTAGGGCGCGCAGGGCGCGGGCGTCGGCGCGGGCGGCGTCGAGCTGGGCGGCATCGCCGGCGAGTTCGCCCTGCAGGTAGCGGGCGGCGGCGCGCACGAGCAGGGCCTGCGGGCGTTCGCGCTCACTGAAGACGTCGACGTTGATCATTGCCGCCTGGGCGTAGCGCCCAGCGAGGTAATTGCGGAAGGCATCCAGCAGCGGCGCCGACACGCGCGCCGTCGCCGGCGGCGCCGCGACGGGCGGCTCGGGACGTGGTTCGACCGGTGCGGGCGCTGGCTTGGCCGACTCGGGCTTGCCGGGCGCGGGCTTCGGCGGCTCCGGTCTGGGCGGCTCGGGACGGGCCGGTTCCGGCTTCGTCGGCTCGGGGCGGGCCGGCTCGGGCCTGGCCGGTTCAGCGGGTCGGGCGGGCGTCTGCTGCGCAAGCTGCGTCTTGCACGCCGCTTCGCCCTTGTCCTGTTCGGCGCGCAGCTCGGGCAGGCCACCAACGATCTGCCGGGCGGCGGCGTTCTGCCACTGCGCCATCGCCGTGGTGCAGTCGCCGAGCTTCCACGCCGCCAGGCCGAGATAGAACTGCGGCACGTAGGCCTCGAAGCGCTGGCCGTACAGGCGCACACGTTGCGCGGGCTGCGGGTTGTCGGTCAGGGCTTCCTGCATGGTTTCGCGCACGCGCGCCCACTTGCCGTCCTCGGCCGCCTTCAGCCCATCGGCGTAGCTGCCCTTGTAGTCGGCATGCGCCAGCGCCGGCACCAGCAGCGCCAGCGGCCACAGGCATTCGTAGCGCCGCCTACCAGCCCGCACGCGAGAAGTAATCCTCTGCCGTGATGGTGGGGAAGGCAGCGCTGGCGACGCTGCGCTGGCGTGCCTGCACCCGCGCAATCACGCTGACCGGACGGCGGCTCTGCGGGTGGCTGAAGGTGACGGTATAGCTGCCGGCGGGCAACGCCAGCACGAGGGGCGTGCTGGCATCGGCCGGCAGCTCGACCGCCTTGCCATCGCCGTCCTGCACCCTCTCCACCCTGCCCCAGGGCTGGGCGTTGAGAACGAGCTCACCCTGCAACGCGGCCAGGCGCGCCTGCTCGGCCTCGACCAGCTTCGCGCGCAGCGCGCTGGCCTGCGCGGGCAGCGCAAGGTAGGCGGGTTCGGCGCGCAGGAGGTCCTGCGCGTCCTTGGCGGCGGCCACCAGGGCGTCGAGGGCGGCGGGCGTGTCGCTCGCCGCAAGTGCCGGGGCGTAGGCCTCGGCGAGTCGCCTGCGCAGGGCCAGGGCGTCGGCGTCATTGGCATCGGCCTGCAGCAGCGGGGCCAGCTCCTTGCCGGCGCTGCGCAGGCGCTCGACACTGGCCGGTGTGGCCGCCAGCAGGGTGGCGATGCGCTCGCGCGCGCTGCGCGCGGCCGCGGCGGCCTGCTCCTTGCCGAGGCGGGCATCGAGCTGGCGCACCAGTTCGGCCAGGGCGCCGTCGTTGGCGTAGGCCGCGGCGCCCGCGCGCGCCAGCGCCAGCGCGGCGGCGGTGTCGGTGTCGGCTTTGGCCGCGTCGAGGATGCGCCGCGGCAGCTCGATCGCGAGCTGCCGCGCCTCGGCATTCTGCGGATCGAGCTTGAGCACCGCGTCGATGGCGGCACGCGCGTTGGCGTTGGCCGGTGCGAGGAAGCGTTTCTCGCCCAGCGCCTGCCGCGCCGCGGACAGGCCGCGGGCGATCTCCAGCTGCTGCTGGTTGAGTTTCTGTTCCAGCTCGTTCTTCAGCGCGGTGGCGGCGGCGAACTGCGGCGCCGCCTGCAGCGCCTGGTCGGCGCGCTCCAGGGCGCGCTGCGGCGCGGCCGCGGCATTGCGGCGGCCGTCCTCCACCAGGGCACCGGCGAGCTCGGCGGCGAAGGCGCCGATGCGCGCGTCGTCGGCTGCCAGGGCGCGCAGCGCGGCCAGGGACTCCACCGCGTTGTCGCCGGGCGGTTCGGCCAGTTTGCCCGCCTTGAGCTGAGCCTGGGCGCGCCGCAGAGCGGCCAGCAGGCGCTGTTCCTGTTCGGCCTGGCGGGCGGCGTCCTCGGCCGCCTTGGCCAGTTCGGCGAAGGCCGCCTCCGTGCCGAGCTCGGGCTTGAGCTCGGCCAGCGCGGCCTGCGCGCGCGCCACGTCCTTCGCGGCCAGCGCGGTCCGCGCCGGTGTCAGCTGGTCGCCGACGAAGGCGGCGAGGCGCTCGCGCACGCCGGCATCCTGCGGCGCCAGCTCCTGCGCGCGGCGCAGCTGCGCCCAGGTGCCGTCGGTGCCGAAGGGTCGGCCGGCCTTGCGCGCGGCCTCGGCGCCGGCCAGCAGCTGGTCGAGCTGCCGCTTCACCTCGGCCGCCTTCTGCGCGGCATCGATGCGCTGCTGCAGGGCCACCAGCTCGGCATCGTCGCGGTGCACCACCAGACCGCCCTGCACCGCCGCCTTGGCCGCGGCGAAATCACCCGCCTGCAGGGCCTTCTCGCCTGCCTCGCGCTGCGCACCGACGATGCGCGCAAGCAGGGCCTCGGCCTCGGCATTGCTGGGGTCGATCTGCTGCACCTGCTGCAGGATCTCGAAGGCGTTGTCACGCGGCGGCGAGAGCAGCTTGCCCTCGCCGAACAGGCGCTCGGCGTCCTTGAGCTGGTAGCCAATCAGCGCCCGCTGCTGGTCGCTGAGGCCGTTGCCGCCGCGCCGCGACCACCAGACACCGCCGCCGATCAGCAGCGCGGCCAGCACGCCCACGGCGGCGAAGAGCGGCCAGCGCGGCCGCGCCGGCGCGGCGGGTTCGCGCGCCGGCGCGGCCGGCGGCGGACGCGCGGGCAGGCGGGCGGACACGGCCGGGCCCGCCGCCGGCGCCGGCACGCGCCCGGACGGCGTGCGCGGCGCGGCCGCCTCGCCGGTGCGCGGCAGTGGTGTGGAGGCATCGGGCGCCCCCAGACTGCGCCAGGATTTGCCGGTGGGATCGGACAGCGAGAAGCCGATCTTGCGCAGCTGCTCGGACGTGGTCAGGTTGGGGTCGATCTGCAGGCGCGTGAGCAGGGTGTCACTGGCCATCACGCCCTGCTTCACCGCCACCACGAACTCGCGCAGGCTGGCGTAGCGCTCCTCGCGATTCTTCGCCAGCAGCCGCTCCATGATGGGCTGGAAGTGGGCGAACTCCTCCGGCAGCTGCGGCGGCGCCTGGGTGAGGTGCGCCATCATCACCGCGATGGGCGTGTCGCCGCTGAAGGGCGTGTGCCCGGTGAGCAGTTCGTAGAACATCACGCCCAGGCTGTAGAGATCACTGCGGCCGTCGATCTCGCCGCCGCTGATCTGCTCCGGGCTCATGTAGTTGGGCGTACCGACCAGCATGCCGGTCTGGGTCAGGCGCGTGGCCTGCGCGTCCTGCTGGCGGGCGATGCCGAAGTCGGTGAGTACCGGCGTCAGCGCGTCGCGGAACATGATGTTCGCGGGCTTGAGGTCGCGGTGCACGATGCCCTGGCTGTGGGCGTAGTCCAGCGCCCCGGCGATCTGGATCACCACAGCCACCGCCTCGCCCAGCGACAGCCCCTCCTTCATGCGCTCGGCGAGGGTGCCGCCTTCCAGGTACTCCATGGCGATGTAGGACACTTCGTCGTTGGTGACGATGTCGTACACGGCGACGATGTTGCGGTGGGGCAGCCGCGCCATGGTGCGGCCTTCGAGCAGGAAGCGCTTCTCGAACTGGCGTGCGTCCTCGGGCGAGGTGTCCGAGACGCGGCGCATGACCTTGATCGCGACCTTGCGCTCGAGCGACTGTTGCACGGCGAGCCAGACCGTGGACATGCCGCCCACGCCGAGCTGGCGCAGCAGTTCATAGCCTGCGATCTGGATCGAAGCGCCGCCCATGCCGGTCCCTAGTCCCTGCGCCGGATCATAGCATCGGCCCCGCGGCCTCCCCGGCCGCGGTGAAGGCACCGGGCAGGCTCAGGCTGACGGCGAGACCGCCGCCCTCGCGGTTGGCCAGGGCGATGCGGCCGCCGTGGGCTTCGGCGATTTCGCGCGCCAGGGCCAGGCCCAGCCCCGTGCCGCTGCGCTTGGTGGAATAGAACGGCAGCAGGGCCTGCGCCAGCACCGCCTCGCCCATGCCGCTGCCGCGATCGCGCACCTCCAGTCGCAGTTCGTCGCCGCGGCGCTGCACCTCCAGCTCCACCGCCTCCGCCGGTCCACCGGACTCGTGGGCATTCTTCAACACGTTGATCAACACTTGCTCCAGCTGCGCGCGGTCGAACCAGCCTTCGCACTGCGGCGGCACGCCCACCAGCCGAAACGGGGAATGGCGCCGCAGCCCCTCAAGGAACGGCGCCCAGGCCACGCGCTCGGGGCGCGGCTGCGGCAGGCGCGCGAACTCGGCGTAGCCGCGGATGAAGCCGTGCAGGTGGCGGGCGCGATCCTCGATGGTGTCGAAGACGGTGGCCAGGCGCGCGGCGTCGCCCTTGCCGGCGAGCACGCGGCCGGAGTGGGCCAGCGAGGAGATCGGCGCCAGCGAGTTGTTGAGCTCGTGGCTGATCACGCGGATCACCTTTTTCCAGGTCGCCACTTCCTGCCGCGACAGTTCGCGCGTGAGGCGGCGGATCAGCACCAGGCGGTGCGCGCGGCCCTGCAGCTTGAAACCGCGCACGGAGAGGTGAAAGGTCTCTTCCTCGCCCTCCAGCATCACGCCGAACAGGCGGTCGCCGCCGGCGTGCAGGGCCTGGGCGAAGGCGGGCGGCGACTCGGCCACCAGCGTGGCGAAGCCCAGGCCCTGCATCGGCCGCCCGCCGTTGAGCAGCTGGCGCGCGGCGATGTTGGCGTAGACAACGTGGTCGTGCGGACCCACCAGCACCAGGGCAGTGGGCGTGTTCTGCACCACGGTGTCGAGCAGCAGCTCGCGCTGGAACAGGCCCTGGCGCTCCTCGCGCAGCACGCGGCCGAGCTCGTTGTGCGCACGCACCAGCTCGCCCAGCTCGTCGCGGCGGACGTCGCGGATGGAAAAGCTGAAGTCGCCGTCGCGAAAGCTCACCACGCTGCCGGCCAGGGCGCGCAGCAGCTCGGCGATGGGGCGCGACAGCTGGTGCGCCAGCACCAGGCACAGGGGCAGCAGCACGAGCAGGGCCGCCAGCGCGGCGACCGTGCCCGCACCGAGGACCGAGGCCAGCGCCAGGGCCACACCAACGGCGACGGCGGCCGTCAGGCCGAGCAGGGCGGCGAGCTTTCCTTCCAGCGAGAACAGGCGCATGGCGCGTCAGGCAGCGGGACCGCGCGCAGCATGCCAGATCGGCGGCCGCGCCCGGCGTCGACGCTTCAGCGCCCGGCCGCGGCCTCGACCGAGAGGCCGAGCTTCTCCAGACGCCGGTACAGCGCCTGGCGCGACAGGCCCAGCTCGGCCGCCGCCTGGCTGATCACGCCGCGCGCCTTGGCCAGGGCCGCCTCGATGGCCGCGCGGTCGGGCTCGTCGCTCGCGCGCGGCGGGGGACGCAACGCCACGAGGCCGAGGTCGGCCGGCTGCACCACGCCGTCGCGGCACAGCAGGCGCGCACGCGCGATGGCGTTCTTCAGTTCGCGCACGTTGCCCGGCCAGGTGTGCGCCAGGAGGGCCTGGCGCGCCTCGTCCGAGAGCACGGCCGCGCCGTCGAGGAAGGCCTCGGCCAGCGGCAGGATGTCGTCGGGGCGGTCCTTCAGCGGTGGCAGCGCCAGCTCGATCACGTTCAGGCGATAGTAGAGGTCCTCGCGGAAGCGGCCCTCGCGGATCATCGCCGGCAGGTCGGCGTTGGTGGCCGACAGCACGCGCACCTTGACCGTGCGCGTGCGGCCCGAACCCAGGCGCTCGAACTGGCCGGTCTCGAGCACGCGCAGCAGCTTCATCTGGCCCGACAGCGGCAGGTTGCCGATTTCATCCAGGAAGAGCGTGCCGCCGTCAGCGTTCTCGAAGCGGCCCTCGCGCGCCTTGTTGGCGCCGGTGTAGGCGCCGGCCTCGGCACCGAAGAGTTCCGCCTCGATCAACTCGTTGGGCAGGGCACCGCAGTTCACCGCGACGAAGGGGCCGCGCGCGGCCGAGTTGGCGTGCACGATCTCGGCGATGCGCTCCTTGCCGGCGCCGTTGGGGCCGGTGATGAGCACCGGCACGTCGGCGCGCGCCACCTGGCAGGCCAGCTCCACCACGCGCTCGGTGGCGGGATCGGCAAACACCAGGCCACGCAGGTCGTAGCGGCTGCGCAGGGCGTCCTGGCTCTTGCGCCGCGCGCGCTTGATGCGCGCGACCTCGCGCGAGGACTCCGCCAGCTCCAGCAGGTTCTCCACCGTGGCCAGGAGCTTGGCGTCATCCCAGGGCTTGGCCAGGTAATCGGCCGCGCCAGCCTTGATCAGCTCGACCGCGGTTTCCAGGTGCGTCCAGCCGGTCAGCAGGATCACCGGCAGGTCGGGGTGCGCCGCGCGAATGGCGCGGAACAGGGCCACGCCCTCGTCGCCCGAGGTGGTGTCCTCGTGGAAGTTCATGTCGGCGATGACCAGGTCCACGCGCTCGCGCCGCAGGATCTCCAGACCCTCGTCGGGCGAGCGGGCGGTGAGGCTGCGGATTTCGTTGAGCGACAGCAGCACTTCCAGCGCCGTGGTCACGGCGGGGTTGTCGTCGATCACCAGGACGGTGCGCATCGGATCTCGCGGCTGGGTGTAGGGTCGACGGCGCATGCGCGGCATGGATGCCGCGCAGCGCCGGAAGGTTGCATGGTAGCGGAAGCGCGCAGCGCGGCTACACGCTGCGCGTGGCCACCGCCGGCGGCACGCGCGAGGCGCGCGTGGCCGGGCCGAACACAGCGATCTGGCCCAGCAGCCACAGCGCCAGCACGCCGCCGCCGAGGTAGGCCAGCGGCAGGCGCTGCGCCTGGTAGTGGGTGATCAGCCAGTAGTTGAAGGCGTAGGTGAGCAGGGCGCCCGCCGCCAGCCCCAGTGTGGTGATGACGAAGTTCTCGGTCATGAAGTAGCGCAGGATGTCGCCGCGCGTCGCGCCCAGGGCGCGGCGCGTGCCGATCTGCTTGGTGCGCTGCGCCACCCAGAAGCTGGCCATGCCGACGATGCCAAGCGCGGTGATCAGCAGCAAGGCCACGATCACGCCACCGAGGATCACGGCCATGGCGCGGTCACCGGCATAGGCCTCGGCGCGCACGGTCTCGATGGTGCGCAGACGCCCGACGATGCGGCCGTGATTGGCCTCGGCCAGTTTCTGCTCCACGTCCTTCATGACCGCGTCGCGGCGACCGGGCTCGGTGCGCACGAGGTAGCGCGTGGACTTGCCGTAGGGCATGAAGGCCGGCACCAGCGTGCTCATCTCGACCGAGGAGCTGGACATCCACGGCTGCTGCGCGCGCTCGATCACGCCAACGATGGTGCTGGTGGGCGGGTCCTCGTCCATGTAGACCTGCTTGCCCACCGCGTCGCCGCCCGGGAACAGCTTGTCGGCGAGGGCGCGGGTCACGATGATCGAGGCTGGCTGCAGGCGGTCGCCGAAGTTGACCTCGGCCGCCTCCTCGGGCTTGAAGCCGCGCCCGGCCACCAGCTTGAAACCGAAGGTGTCCAGGGCGTGGTCGTCGACCAGGTACAGCGCGGTATCCGCGCTGGAGGTGCGCTGGCGCGGCTGCAGATTGAGTCCCGTGCTCCAGCCGCCTTCGCTCATCGGCACCGAATTGGCCGGGGTGACGTCCGCCACGCCCGGAATGCCGCGCAGCAGGGCGAGGTCGGCCTTCAGCGTGGCGAAGGCATCGAAGTTCTGGCCGAAGCCGGTGCTCGACACCATGAAGGTGTCGGCCTCGTTCATGCCGCTGGGGCGATGCATGCGGTCGAGGCGCTGGCCGATGATGAACAAGGCGTTGCAGACGATGGCCAGGGTCAGGGCCACCTGCAGGCCAATGAGGATCATCGCCACCTTGCTGCGCATCAGCGCGGAGAGGATCGGGCGGATTTCCATAGCGTTCTCCTTACACCTTCAGCTGCGCGGCGGGCTGCACGCGGCAGGCGCGCCAGGTCGGGTACAGACCGGCCAGCACGGCCGAGACCACCGCCAGGGCGATGGTGGTCAGCACCATGGTCCAGTCGAGCTGCGCCACGCTGCGGTACTCGCTGTAGAGCGCGCGCACCGCCACCAGTCCCAGCGCGGTCAGACCCAGTCCGAGCACGCCGCCGGACAGGCCCACCACACCGGACTCCACCAGGAACTGGCGGAATACGTCGGCGCGGCTGGCGCCCAGGGCGCGACGCAGGCCGATCTCGCCGGCCTTGCGCGTGAACTTGGCCAGCAGCAGGCCGATGGTGTTGACCAGGCACACGGCCAGGAAGGCGAAGGCCAGGCCCGTCTGGACCTCCATGTCGCGCGATACCACGCGCTGGTCGACGATCCACTGGTTCACGTCGAGCAGGCGGTTGTTGAGCGGGCGCGGGAAGCGACCCAGCTTCTTCTGCTCGCTGACATAGCTGTTCAGGAAATCCCTGTATTCGGCCAGGCGCGCCGGGGTGTCGAGCTGCACCCACATCTGCAGCCACACACAGTCCGAATTCAGGTAAGCCTCCCAGCCGTCGCCGGGCGACTGCCAGCAGCTGTTGTTGCCGGTGGAACGCTGCTTGAGATCCACCGCGGTGGTCAACGGCATGAAGAACTCGTCCGGGTCGGCGAAGGCGCCGTTGGTCACGTCGTAGTAGCGGAAGCGCAGCTTCCACTCGTCCAGCACGCCGACGATGGTGTAGTCGACGTCGTTCATGCGCAGGCTGCGGCCGGTGCTGTCCTGACCGCCGAACAGCTTCTCGTTGAGCGCGCGCGTCAACACCACCACGCGGGCATGGCCCTCGTCCTGGTCGCGGTTCCACGGGGCGCCGAACTGGAACGGCGGCTCGAACATGGCGAAGAAATCGGCGTAGGTGACGCGCCCCAGCGCCTGGAATGGCTTGAGCTCGCGGTTCTCCGGCTGGATCGGCAGGGACAGCTTGAACATCGCCGCCTGCTTGTCGGCCTTGCGCGCCGACATGAGCGCCATGGCGTCGCGGTAGGTCACCTGGTCGGGCGGGCTGCCGTCGTCGCGCGCCGGCTGCTCGGCGCTCCAGTTGTCGAGCTGGACGTAGTGCAGGCGATCGCTCTTCCAGGGAATCGGGTCGGCGCCGGTGAGGTGCAGCACGGTCAGCGTGGTCATGCTGGCGGCGATGCCAAGGCCGATGCCGATGACCATGAGGGCGGTCAACACGGGATTGCGGCGCAGGCTGCGCCAGCCCAGCTGCAGGTAGTAGGCGATGAGGGACAGGCCCGGCTGCGGGCCGCGGGAGGGAGTGGGGTTCGGTGCGGACATGGCGTCAACCTCGGAACTGGCGTGGCACCGCGCTCAGGCGGTGACGCCCGTGGCGGTGGCTTCGCGCCGCGCCGGCGCGGCCTCCTGCGGCTGGCGCAGGCGCGGTTCGTCGTCCAGGTCGGTGACCTGGCCGTCCATCACGTGCACGTTGCGCTGGGCGCGCGCGGCCAGCTCGGGGTCGTGCGTGACCATGATGATGGTCGTGCCCTGGCGGTTGATCTCCTCCAACAGCTCCATCACGCCACGCGCCATGAGCGAGTCGAGGTTGCCGGTCGGCTCGTCCGCCAGCAACAGGCGCGGCGAACCGGCCAGGGCGCGGGCGATGGCCACGCGCTGCTGCTGGCCGCCGGACAGCTCGGAGGGATAGTGCTTCATGCGCGAGGCCAGGCCCACCCGCGTCAGCGATTCCTCGATGCGCCGCTTGCGCTCGGCGGCGTTGAAGCCGCGGTAGCGCAGCGGCACGTCGACGTTGTCGAACAGGTTGAGGTCGGGAATGAGGTTGAAGCCCTGGAAGATGAAGCCGAGCTTCGCGTTGCGCAGGCGCGAACGCGCGTTGTCGTCCAGGCCGCGCACGTCGACGCCGTCGAGGAAGAACTCGCCGCCACTGAAGGTCTCCAGCAGCCCGGCGATGTTGAGGAAGGTGGTCTTGCCCGAGCCGGAGGGCCCGGTCACCGCCACGAATTCGCCCTCACGCACGTGGATGGAGAAGTCGCGCAGCGCGTGGGTCTCGATCAGGTGCGTGCGGTAGACCTTGGACAGGTGGTTCATGCGGAGCATGTGTTTCTCCTTGCGGCGGCCGGTGGGGACGCGGTGGCGGTGGGGGAGGCAATCGGTCCCGGGGTACGGGACTGTCGGAATCGGATTCGGCGGCGGAGCGTCGGCAAGCGGCAGGCGGGTCCGGCGCGGCTAGCGCGTCAGCACCACGCGCTCCGCCCCCTTGAAGTCGTCCGTGCCGGAGATGACCAGGCGCTCGCCCTCCTTCACGCCGGAGACGAGCTCCACGGCGTTCAGGCTGGTGGCGCCGACCTGGATGGCGCGGCGCTCGGCCACGTCGCCGTTGACGACGTAGGCCACGCGGCCCGCGCCGCTGTCGACGAAGGGACCGCGCTCGACCATGAGCACGTTGGGCCGCTCGTCGAGCAGGATGCGCGTGGTCAGCTGCTGGTTCTGGCGCAGGCCGGCCGGCTTGGCATCGGCGAAGCGCACGCGCGCGGTCACCTGGCCGCCCACCACTTCCGGGCTGACGGTGGAAATCTCGCCCTTGTAGCGCTGCGCGCCGTCGACGATCTCGGCCGGCATGCCGATGGCGAGGTCGTGGGCGAAGGTCTCGGGCACCTGCAGCTCGACCTCGTAGGCCGACAGGTCGACCAC
>Ga0208826_1003162_pt1 | contig 11533 bp, 8 predicted proteins | sample AD_UKC115_MetaG_FD_184451 | JGI IMG/M metagenome (GOLD analysis project Ga0208826, IMG submission 184451) | Active sludge microbial communities of municipal wastewater-treating anaerobic digesters from Hong Kong - AD_UKC115_MetaG (SPAdes)... | ecosystem: Engineered > Bioreactor > Anaerobic >... | reverse complement strand
AAAAGCACAATCCTTCAATCGACCCCTGCGGTGAAAACGGAGAGTTCCATACCTTTGTTACCGACTGCCCGCTGTTCAAAAACAAAATAAGGATCATGGAGAGTGAAATGGTCCTGAGAGGTGGCTACTGGTTCCTGGAGATCTCAAAGTTTGGGGCAGAGGAAAAATAAGCCTGCATTTTCGGCTTTCGTCTTTTTCATTTCTGTTTTACTCTGGAGCTGGTCTTTTTTCTCTTGTTTTGTATCCTCAAACCGCAAATTTCTAGCTTTTATCCTGGTTCTGTAACTGAAGATTTCAATCCACACACCCGCGAAGGGTGCGACAAGGAGCATATCCCTGAAGGTGTGCATGGTCTATTTCAATCCACACACCCGCGAAGGGTGCGACGGCTGAGGTGTTCCTATTTCCAGGTGGAAAATTTCTCATTTCAATCCACACACCCGCGAAGGGTGCGACAACTCAGTTGGCAAATGAAACAGGATATATCAACTGATTTCAATCCACACACCCGCGAAGGGTGCGACCTACTGAAAACGCGGCTTTACTTCCATCTTTTAATATTTCAATCCACACACCCGCGAAGGGTGCGACATTCTGCTCCATACACCCTTGTTACTGTAGCAAGATTTCAATCCACACACCCGCGAAGGGTGCGACCCATCAATATACAAATTATAATACGACCCAGATTATTTCAATCCACACACCCGCGAAGGGTGCGACGCTTTTGAATTTAAAGCAAAACTGTCTAAATGCGAATTTCAATCCACACACCCGCGAAGGGTGCGACAATGCTGCAAAAATATGTGTTGCTGGACTTGTAATTTCAATCCACACACCCGCGAAGGGTGCGACACTTTGTAAGGGTTAATTCTACGTCCCTGGTATTTCAATCCACACACCCGCGAAGGGTGCGACACCAGTTTCTTCAGCCCAACCACAGCCTGCTTCGATATTTCAATCCACACACCCGCGAAGGGTGCGACTATGAGTTATGGTTATTCCAAACTGCTGCTTAAGATTTCAATCCACACACCCGCGAAGGGTGCGACTTTTTCCTGAGCGTTGAAGCTGCAAGTCTTTCCAAATTTCAATCCACACACCCGCGAAGGGTGCGACGCGAGGCAGGGAGAGGATAAAGAGCCTGGCACAGGAATTTCAATCCACACACCCGCGAAGGGTGCGACCATGCTCAGTGGCTTGAAAACATGAAGAACCTGAGTATTTCAATCCACACACCCGCGAAGGGTGCGACTATTCATCAGAGCCACATTCAGGACATTTTTTTTTGGTATTTCAATCCACACACCCGCGAAGGGTGCGACCTTCACGAACTTATACGATAGTCAGTCCTGAAGATTTCAATCCACACACCCGCGAAGGGTGCGACTTATGGCTTTGTAAAACAGGTTCCTGTAATCCTATTTCAATCCACACACCCGCGAAGGGTGCGACTGCTCGCTGGAGGGTATTACAGGATTGCAACTGTTATTTCAATCCACACACCCGCGAAGGGTGCGACGACTGTTTATCCTTCGCGGATTGCAACCTGAACATAAAAATTTCAATCCACACACCCGCGAAGGGTGCGACGATTATACTGTTTTGTGTTTGGTTGTATATTGTATTTCAATCCACACACCCGCGAAGGGTGCGACCTCAACATTATATGAAAGTGGTGCTCGTATAGGTATTTCAATCCACACACCCGCGAAGGGTGCGACGCCCTCATATTTTAGAGGAAATGATACCGAAAGAATTTCAATCCACACACCCGCGAAGGGTGCGACGAAATCGTTTTCAATGAGACAAACAGTTATATATATTTCAATCCACACACCCGCGAAGGGTGCGACCCATCACCTACACCATTATATATATGCATATCGTATTTCAATCCACACACCCGCGAAGGGTGCGACGGACTTTAGCTTATTTGCCATGGGTAATATCGATTTCAATCCACACACCCGCGAAGGGTGCGACGATATTATCGCTGACGATTTTGCAGGGCTTGCTGATATTTCAATCCACACACCCGCGAAGGGTGCGACTTTGTTGTAATTCTTGCAGGTTGTAGTTTCAGAAGAATTTCAATCCACACACCCGCGAAGGGTGCGACGCTCTTACTTCTTCAAGTTGCCATCTCAACTTAGATTTCAATCCACACACCCGCGAAGGGTGCGACTGTAGTAGATGTGGGAACGATCTCAAGCTCAGTGATTTCAATCCACACACCCGCGAAGGGTGCGACCCTTCGGGAGCGCAGGAAGCAGAGCCAAGACAGATTTCAATCCACACACCCGCGAAGGGTGCGACGAGATCATATGCAAATGCTCTTATGGACTGCTGATTTCAATCCACACACCCGCGAAGGGTGCGACTCTTTGAACTTTCCTCTTTCCCTTCATCTTTTCGATTTCAATCCACACACCCGCGAAGGGTGCGACCTATATGCATGTAAATTAAATGGTCTATGCATACAATTTCAATCCACACACCCGCGAAGGGTGCGACCAGAATGTGGAGAGATGAATTCCCCTTGATTTAAATTTCAATCCACACACCCGCGAAGGGTGCGACATTCTTCTTGTTTGGCTTTTCAAGCATTTGAAAATTTCAATCCACACACCCGCGAAGGGTGCGACCTTCTCCATGAAAGGAGTTAAAAAACCATCTACAATTATTTCAATCCACACACCCGCGAAGGGTGCGACCACAGCGAGAAGACCCCCTGCTTTAGCTGGGGGATATTTCAATCCACACACCCGCGAAGGGTGCGACTTCAGCATTGATAGCATTACCCCTTGTAAAACTATTTCAATCCACACACCCGCGAAGGGTGCGACCCCATGTACGGATGATAGATACAATAAAATTGGAATTTCAATCCACACACCCGCGAAGGGTGCGACATTGTCTACCAATCCAATTACATAAGCCCCGTCATATTTCAATCCACACACCCGCGAAGGGTGCGACTTTTGAAGAATATTGCAATGTTGTTATAGAGTTATCTATTTCAATCCACACACCCGCGAAGGGTGCGACGTGAAAAAGTAAATACTAACATTACCGACAGATTTCAATCCACACACCCGCGAAGGGTGCGACACCCCATCCCCATTTAATTAAACCTCGCTTTCCTATTTCAATCCACACACCCGCGAAGGGTGCGACGTTTCCTGTTACATTATTCCATTCGTATGCTATTTCAATCCACACACCCGCGAAGGGTGCGACGCAATCGAGTGGACGAAGGCGAGGTTGAAGATTAAGATTTCAATCCACACACCCGCGAAGGGTGCGACTTGTGACATTCCAACCGCTACAATTGCCGCTTCATTATTTCAATCCACACACCCGCGAAGGGTGCGACTTCTCAGCAAATTACAATCCTTGCATCTGCGAATTTCAATCCACACACCCGCGAAGGGTGCGACTCACGCGAAAATAATAGAAGGTTTAAACCTCATGTCTATTTCAATCCACACACCCGCGAAGGGTGCGACGTGTAATAGACTAACACACGTGTAATAACCTTATAGTATTTCAATCCACACACCCGCGAAGGGTGCGACTGCCACGGCAACAGATTTAATATATTTGATGCAGTCTATTTCAATCCACACACCCGCGAAGGGTGCGACTCTGTAATGGTAATTACATTCCGAAAAGATGAATGATTTCAATCCACACACCCGCGAAGGGTGCGACCATAGGTATATTTATAGTTATGGGTAAAAAGAGATTTCAATCCACACACCCGCGAAGGGTGCGACGCGGTTCTATGATGCTTTTGCGCAGCCTCAAAAATTTCAATCCACACACCCGCGAAGGGTGCGACTCTATAGCCATTGAATTTATAGTTAGATCCCTTCTTAATTTCAATCCACACACCCGCGAAGGGTGCGACCAAAGGACACTATACAGAAAAATACCGACGCACTCCAGATTTCAATCCACACACCCGCGAAGGGTGCGACAATGGTCTTTATCAAAGTGTCCTTTATTATCGTATTTCAATCCACACACCCGCGAAGGGTGCGACCTTTTTGATTAAAATTGAGTACATTTATCATATCAGTAATAATTTCAATCCACACACCCGCGAAGGGTGCGACTTCATACACATTCCTGAAATTCTATACTCTGCTTTAATTTCAATCCACACACCCGCGAAGGGTGCGACGTGAAAGCCTTACCTCTGAAGGATTAACAGGCACTTCAGACAGTGATTTCAATCCACACACCCGCGAAGGGTGCGACTTGATGTGTCAGTCATTATATCCCTCTCAAAAAAATTTCAATCCACACACCCGCGAAGGGTGCGACGATAAAGCAACCTGGGGAAAGCAGGAAGCCACAATAAATTTCAATCCACACACCCGCGAAGGGTGCGACGTACCTATAACCCTGATAGCTCAACCACGACCAGATTTCAATCCACACACCCGCGAAGGGTGCGACTTCTTCTATTGAATTTTCTATCAACATTAATAGATTTCAATCCACACACCCGCGAAGGGTGCGACGCGCCTGATTCCGTTCTCGGTGCAGTTTTCCAAAATATTTCAATCCACACACCCGCGAAGGGTGCGACAAGGCGTATCGAGAACGATCTCCGTATGCAAGTAATTTCAATCCACACACCCGCGAAGGGTGCGACTCGAAAGCGTCACCATCCGCATGATGCGCTTGTGATTTCAATCCACACACCCGCGAAGGGTGCGACTAACCTTTGTTTAGCTTTTTCTCTGTTCTTAATTTCAATCCACACACCCGCGAAGGGTGCGACCGTTAACTTACTTTTTTTAATCTGTGTTCCTGTCAATTTCAATCCACACACCCGCGAAGGGTGCGACGTATCGAAGAAGGAAAGCGTATCAGAAACGTGAATTGATTTCAATCCACACACCCGCGAAGGGTGCGACCCAGTTCGTCTTTTGTTCTTCCGTTAAGTCTTTCACATTTCAATCCACACACCCGCGAAGGGTGCGACCAGAGGCTTTATGTGATGTACGTCTAGCATTTTCTATTTCAATCCACACACCCGCGAAGGGTGCGACTGTGAGCTGGTACATAAGATAAAAAGCCACTATAGATTTCAATCCACACACCCGCGAAGGGTGCGACCTGGTATATTTCCAGACAGAATCATTTAAGAGATTTCAATCCACACACCCGCGAAGGGTGCGACGCACTTGAACCGGTTTCGGTTGTGATAGTTGATTTCAATCCACACACCCGCGAAGGGTGCGACTGGAGTTTTAAAAAAGCGTTTCCCCCGCGTGAGAAATTTCAATCCACACACCCGCGAAGGGTGCGACTCTGATAAATGTCCTGCTGGTCCAAATTCACAAATTTCAATCCACACACCCGCGAAGGGTGCGACTCCTTACGTTCCTTCTTCTGATAGGGATACGAACGATTTCAATCCACACACCCGCGAAGGGTGCGACTCGACCAGGACGGCGTTTATATTTTCCTGGTCCATATTTCAATCCACACACCCGCGAAGGGTGCGACTTCATTACTATATTGTCCCCTACTTCGACATTAGGATTTCAATCCACACACCCGCGAAGGGTGCGACCCTATATGAGTGACCAACTAAAAAGGCATAGTCCAATTTCAATCCACACACCCGCGAAGGGTGCGACCGTGATCGTATCGCCTCCGATGTTTGTATTATTGATTTCAATCCACACACCCGCGAAGGGTGCGACCCGGATACTGAACCCCATGCAGAAAGTACATAAATTTCAATCCACACACCCGCGAAGGGTGCGACAGAAGCAAGGAAAGTATAGAAAAGTAAAACAGATTAAATTTCAATCCACACACCCGCGAAGGGTGCGACGGCTTACTGTTTATAATTCCAACCCCCTCAGAAAAATTTCAATCCACACACCCGCGAAGGGTGCGACTGTAAATTAATTAAGGTTATACTTCTACCATATTGTATTTTTCTATTTTAAAAAAGTTCAACTGTTTGATACCGGTATAAACCATCACAAAAATTAAATACTATGAACTGATTTTTCCTGCGAACCTCCCAGGAAATCGATGTTTACTATAGGTTCGCAGACATCATGCAAGTAAAAAACCTTCTGGGTCGTATCCTTTTTTCGCACCAAAATGTTCAACCCGATTTTTCCAGTTTTTACCCAGATAGTAAAATCTGAGACTATCTTTATCCTCTTCCATAATATCACATAAAGAATGTTTAAGCTCTGCAAACTGGGCAGGGTCAACAAGGCACTCAAATACAGAGTTTTGAACTCTCTGCCCGTAATTTTCACACTCCTTCGCCACTTTTCTTAGCCTGCTTTTCCCACCTTCTGATTCTGTGTTCACATCATAAGTAACCAGTACCATCATTATAAAACACCTCAATTCATAAAAAATGGCGGATAACCATCAATATCTCCCCTTAAATAGCGGGCCAGAAGCATTGACTGCACATACGGGATCAGCCCGACCGGGATTTTTTCATTTAAATATGGATGAGTAATCTGATCCTGTTTTCTCTTCTGCCAGGCTGCCAGTATATTTTTTCTTCCGTCTTCAGTCATGAGGACAGCCCCGTTTTCCTTTTTGATAAAATCTTTTCCATCAACTTGCTTAAGGTTGACCATGCTCAATGCGAGACGGTCAGCCATAAAAGGCCGAAGTTCCTCCATCAGGTCAAGCGCAAGACTGGGCCTTCCGGGACGGTCAGTATGGAAAAAGCCTACATAAGGATCAAGTCCGACGGTTTCTAAAGCTGATTCAACATCATGGGAAAGCAGAGTATACAAAAAAGACAACAAAGAATTCATATTATCAAGTGGAGGTCTCCTGTTCCTCTCAAATATGAAAAAACTGTCCTTTTGCTTAAGAATGAGTTCGTCCAGTGCGTCAAAATAAAATTTAGCACAATTTCCTTCAATGCCGCGAAGAGAATCGGAATTTAAACAGGAATCAATGCTCTTGAGGTGATCTATCAGCAGATCAGTAACTGAACGAATTTTACTGGTATCGATTACATCTCCGTGATCACGGATACCTCTTCCGAGAACAGTCTTGCAGTTGACAATTTTTCCTGTAATAAAGCACTTAGCCAGATCCAGAGAATCCTCTTCACTATCCGCTTTTCGATACTGTGTACGCCGCAGCAGAACGTTACCTCTAACTTTTCCATTAACACGCGCCAGAAATTTTCCATTCGGGGTTAAAAAAGACAGTCCAACTTTATTGTCAGTACAGAGCTGCATCAGCTGAGGGCTGGCGCCCATATATGCAAAGCAAATTATGCCCTCAAGATTATGTATGGGAATACGAAATGTTTCAACATCCTTTACCTTAACAACAACGTTCTCCCCATCTCTGAGAAGATAGGATTCCGGGGTTGTGACATACAACGTATTCAGCAGTTTTCTCATGGATTAGAACCCCTTTACTAACCTGAAATTTGGATCGATTAATACCTCTGGAAAAATATTCTGGAAAATTTGATAATTTCAGACATCACCATTACATGCCTCATCCACATGATTTCTAACATATCTACGGGCAGAAACAAACTTTTTCGTCAATTTCGGAACACATACATCTACAAGAGAACAGTATTTGCAGTTGCGGGATTTTTCAGCAGATGGAGTAAGCTCTTTCTTAAAGAGATAGTGCATCTCATCGGACAAAGAAATTACAAGATTTCTCAGTTCTTCTGTTATTTCAAGCTGAATTCTTCTCCGGATTTCATTATAGTAGAACTCAGCTGAATTTATGGTTACATTAAACATCTCTTCAAGGCACATTGCCTGTGCACAGAGCTGTACTTCGTCCCGCTCGTCAATCTTCGGTTTGCCCCTTTTATACTCCACGGGATGCATTTTCCACAAACCTTCATAACCCGGAAGAGAAATGCCACTTTCTGAAAGGATATACTCAACGACATCTGCCACCCCATAAAGCCCAAGTTGATACGAAACCAGTGGAAATGCTCTTGACAGCACAACATTGCCTCTGCTCTCTTTAAGGAATGGATTGTCCACACGCTCATGGAGAAAGCGGCCCTCGGTTGTCTGAAGGTTTTCTTCCCACTGGCGTTCAATATGAATCAGGGCCCACTGGCGCTTGCAAAAATGGAAATGTTGTATGCCGGACAACGAAAGCATCTCGTCTTCAGCATATTTCCTTTCGATCATAATTTCTCAATTAACTCAACGCCGTTTGGCATGTCATCTGAAATTGTTACTTTATAATCTGCAAAAGAACGAGCAGGCATATCATGGGAAAGCCTCTCCACCTTCACCTTATCGAACAGGATATGAGACTGACAGCAGCCAAGTTCGCTGTTATGCTTGAAAACAATCAGTTTTCTTGCGGATATTTTTCCCCTTGCTGCCGAATGGTCATGCTCGAACATATTTATCAGGCTGTCCCAGAGCAGTTCCAGGTCATCTTCCTTAAATTCGGTCTTTTTAGCCAGATGAGCGGAAACATATCCTTCTGCACGGTACAGGCCATAAGGTACAATCTGTTTTTTGCCCATCGTCTGGCTTTTTTCAGCATCTTTTTCGTTGGTGACGGCACATCGAGTGACTGTTACTTCCTGCTGAAAAATCGGGTCAATGCTGCGGGCAAAACCGAACTGCACAGGTCCCCTTACCTGGCCACAGTTGATTTCCGTTGTCATTACTGCACCGAATGTCCTAATGTCAAAAAAATTCTGACACATGAATTTTGTCAGTTCCTCTTCTTTTGGTTTTTTGGAATCCGGATTTATTCCAAGGTAATCATAGGCCTTCTTATGCTGGTTATTGAGGACTGCTCCGGATTTTACATATATGTCATAACCCGAGTTTCCGCTTTTCACAAGGTCAACATAATCTCTGACCTTCCTTTTGAGGCAGACATCAGTGACAATTCCATTTCCTGTCTGCGGGTCAACCCTGGGCATATTACCCATATCAGGGTCGCCATTCGGGTTTCCGTTCTCTACATCAAACAGCAGCACAAATTCATATCTATTCTTGATGATTTCGCTCATAATGACATCTCCTCACTTGAAGGAACCTCTTTTTTCGTGAAAAAAGCTTTACGCTGGTGATAGTAGCCAAGCATGAACATTCCCTGATCTTCAAGATTCAGGTATGCAGGAAACTCATCCACACCTGACAGAATCTGCTCAATCAGCTGGTTGGACCTGAAGCCCCATTCGGACTTGGCAATATGGTGTTGTGCAAGTTTTAACAGCACCGGAAACACAACTGCGGGCGTTGAAGAAGCGCTGCTGAAGTACTTGCTGTTAATGGTGCTTTTCATCTCTCTGTTCGTATCATTCTGTGCCTTTTCAAGAGCGGCAAACAACCTCCCAAGGCGGTATGGCACATTTGAACTCTCCTCGTTTAAACTCATGGTAATCAAATCCTGATTTAAATTCGATAATCCAGCTCTGCTCAATCTGAGCAGGTACGCTTTGATAAAACCAGCTCGGACAAAATTTATTGAGCCATCTACTTTAACACGGCTCAGGATTGCACTATATAATGAGATAGGATAGCCTGTATTGGTAAGAATAGAGCGCATAATAAGGCCACCAAGGAGTGGAGAAACTGTTTTTTTGTCAGAACTCTGAGGTACTGTCTCATTCAACAGGCGATATACTGAGACATATCGTGGACCATAATCATCTCTGATGATCTCCATGTCCAGATGGTGCCGGGCCAGTTTTTCGATCAAACCCCCAATACTGTCAATATACCAGAAACGGACTGCAAGCCGTGCATTATTTGGAGACAAACCAAGGATGTAGAAATTCTTCTCTGGATCTGTCCCAATGTCCTCTTGATTAATCTTCTTGCCGATTCTGACCTTATTGAGAATGTCCTCTATCTGTTTGGTTTTGGTTATGTCCTGTACCCGTGAACTCTCTACATTTTTTCCCTCTTTCGTATCCGGTTCAACAGGGTCAAAAAAGAATTTGGCAAGGTCTTCACAGGATTTTTCATGTGTCTCAGCCCAGAAAACAACTGTCGTATCAGCAATCCTTATCCTGTTGCTCGGACTTGAAAGAAGGTGATTAAGGGCAGTTGTATACTTAAACATCGCTGATTCGCTGATTGGAGAATTAAAACTCTGTTCTTTTCCATAAGAACAAAAAGCATCGTTATTGAAACTGACAATGGAAGCACCTGCCGATTGGGCCCCGACAACACCCTTTATCTTTTGATGTATCTTGGCTACCGGCTCTACTTTTCCACTTATCAGGCACTGGGCAAATGTGTTGCCAGTTTCATTCTGAGAGTAAGTTTCCCAGGCGTTTCTAACCGCACTTTTCTGGTGTAAAAAAATCCCTCCACACTCAAAAACGCAGTTTCCACCAGCAAGAAGGTCGTCTTTATACTCTCTGGTCTTTGGATTTTCAAGGAACTCTTCTGGATTCCATCCATCCAGAAAAGCAAGGAATCCCCGGACTTCTTGATCATTAAGACCATCCAGTATACTATGATGAAGGGTTTTGAACGCCTCAAAGCATTCTCTAGAACGCCGATGGACAAGAGTTACTTCTTTATCATTTTCTTCCAATACCGTATGCTCAACAGAATTCTCTTCAGACGAGGCAAGATCAAATTTCTTCTCAAATTCACTTCTTTTTACTTTTTCAACACCAAAAACATACTTTGCATTTTCACAGACAAAATATGGAAACACCCCGCTAGAACGGGACTTCTGGATAGGTACATCCATATCTTTGGGTTTTGGTTTTTTGTCATCACTTCTTAGATCAACAATATGTGTAAGAACGCCATCAGGAGAAATGACAAGGGCAAATGAGACCTTAGCGCTACTATATCCAAGCTTTGGAATATTGACATTCTTGTCTCCTTCAAGAACATCGTAGTGGCGGCAGAGTGATTGTATGATCATGAGATTCCCCCGTTAGACAGGCATTTCTGAACATCAATAACCCCGTCCACCATACAGGCACGGAAAAAGACTGCTTTCATCTTGTCAGAAAAATCAATATCATAAAGCATGAATCCAAGGTCTTTTTCTTCTTTTTTTCCACAATAACAAGACACAGGAACTTCATTTTCGATTAACTCAAACTGGACAGGAAACTCGCGACATCCAAAATAAGGATGGTGGAAACATTGTCCTTTTCTCATCCGCCGAAGTGCAATGTTGTAGTGTTTTTCTACGGTATCATCAGGCCCTGCACGATCTGTCATCTCAAAATGTGCCTCAATTACATAGCAGACATCACGTAGAACGAGGGATGCCCTTTGAACAGTATCCTCTGTGGAGTCCTGATACAGAGCAACATCACCTCCCTTAAAAGCAGCTTTAACGTTGCCTGCAAGTATTTTTCCTGGCCTTTCATTTCTGCGTATGTTGTCAAACCTGATCGGGTTCCATGCGTCATCGGTTAAGCGTTAGACAAGCTCTTCTCTATGTGTTTTTATATAATTAATTCAATATTCGTGTATATATGTCTCCTCGTCCCCCCTCTACTCTTGAAGACTCCCTTCGGGAAATGTTT
>Ga0208826_1003161_pt1 | contig 11536 bp, 6 predicted proteins | sample AD_UKC115_MetaG_FD_184451 | JGI IMG/M metagenome (GOLD analysis project Ga0208826, IMG submission 184451) | Active sludge microbial communities of municipal wastewater-treating anaerobic digesters from Hong Kong - AD_UKC115_MetaG (SPAdes)... | ecosystem: Engineered > Bioreactor > Anaerobic >... | reverse complement strand
GAGGGCGGCGGTTCCGGCCAGGAGGGTGAGGGTCCCCAGGAAGATGACCGTGGCGAAGGGGCCCATCCGATCGCGGTAGAAGTAGGAGAGGTGGTGAGGCGAACCCCGCCAGGGGGGAATCTTCAGGGCGATTCTCCGCAGGGAGGTGGTCGAGAGCTCCAGGAGGGGTACCAAGAGGATGATCAGGGGGTTGAGCAGTCCCCAGTTGGTCTTGGCCGTGTAGTCCAGGGCGAAACAGAGGACGCCGACGGTGTAGCCGATCAGCATGCTCCCGGAATCGCCGAGAAAGATCTTCGCCCGGGGAAAGTTGTAGGGGAGGAAACCGAGAAGGGCTCCGAAGAAGGAGGAAGAGAGGCAGAGGAGGGAGTCGTTCCCCTGGATGGCGGAGAAGAGGAGAAGAGGGGCGAGGGAGGCGAGGCCTACGGTGGCAGCCAAACCGTCCATGATGTCCAGAAAGTTGAAGGCGTTGATGATGGTCAGGAGCCAGAGAAAGGTGAGAAGGTAGTTGGCCCAGAGGGGGAGGATGGCGATGGTGATGTGGACCCCCCCCCTGACGACGACGAAGACGGTCAGGAACTGGAGAAAGAACTTCAGCTTCGGCGAGAGGGCCTTCATGTCGTCGACGAAGCCGATGGTGACGATCATGGCGGCTCCGAGGAAGAAGGCCGAGGAGAAAGCGTCCAATTTGAGGATGAGGGCGAGGGAGAAGAGGAGCGCCAGGAAGATGCCCATCCCTCCCAGGTAGGGCGTCGGCTCCCTGTGGCGTTTGAGGTTCTGGTCGGGTCTGTCCAAGATGTTCAGGGAGACGGCGGCTCTCATCATCAAAGGCACGACGTAGAGTGAGATCAGAAGGGCCAGAACCGAGGAGGAGAGAGCTGTGAAGATCGAGGCGCTATCCATGGTGTCTCCTTTTCAGAAGGGCTCTTTTGAAGAGGGAGCGCTCCTTCCAGAGCCTCCACCCTTGAGAGGGGTGGGAAAGAAGGGTGAACAGGAGAGGGAGGTCCCGGAGGAGGAGAAAGGGAAGAGCCTTGATAACCTCTCTCCACGAGGCGTTTTTGAGAAGGGTGAGGTACCGGTTCTTCACGAGGTGGTATCGGAGCTCCAGGGGCCGTCGGAAGAAGAGCCCCACCTTCCTCCCCGGAGAGAGCGTTCCGGAGCGGCTATGAAAGGCTATGGCCTCAGGGGCATAGCGGGCCTTCCACCCCCTCCTCTGGGCTCTCCAACCGAGGTCGATGTCGTCGAAGAACATGAAGAAATCTTCGTCCAGATACTCTCCCTGAAAGGCAACCTCCTGGAGCATCGCCCTCCTGTAGAAGGCGACGGCGCCACAGACGGAGAAGATCTCCCTCTCCTCTTCCTGGATGGATCTCCAAGGGGTGTTGTAGCCTCTCTCCTTGGGGTAGAGGGAGCGGGAGAGGTACTGCCCCAGGGAGTCTACGGTGGTTTCGTCGAAACGGAGGATCCTTCCCGAGACCATGCCGACCCGGGGATGGTCCGCGAAGCCTTCCAGGGCCGCTCGACAGAAATTCTTGTCCAGCCGGGTGTCCTGGTTGAGCAAGAGGACGAACTCCCCAGGGGCCTGCCGGAGCCCTCTGTTGGCGGCTCCGCAGTAGCCCCGGTTGACGTTCTCGAAGAGAAGCCGCGTCGGAAAGGGGAGGGAGGTGAGGAGCCCGGGGAGGAGCTCCCGAGAGCCGTCGGTCGAGAGGTTGTCCACCACGATGAGCTCGTCGGGGGGGAGAGTCTGGGCGGCTAAGCTATTCAAGAGCGGTTCCAGGAAAGGGACCCCGTTGTAAACAACGGCGACGATGGAGTAAGAGCTCTTCAAAAGGACCTCCCCAGACGAAGGTAGATCCTTCCTCCTGAAAGGTCACCGTACTTGAGGGGGAAGGCGGCTCCCAGGGAGAGGCTCATCCTGAGGAGGGCCTGGACGGTGAAGCTCCCCTGAAGCTCCACGCCCACAGAGATCGGGGAGAGGGATCTCTTGTCGATCTCCCTCAGCCAGGTGATGTCGGTGTAAAAGGTTACCCCCACCTGGGAGAAGAGAAGGGGAAAGTGGGAGAGACCCCTCTCGACGGTGGCGACTGGAAGGGTCACCTCCGTCGAGAGGGAGAGGAAACGGTCGCTGTAGAAAGAGCCCTCGGAGTAGCCCCTCTGGAGGGCCAGGGAGGAGTGGCCGAAGTCGGCGTACTCTTCGAAGGAGTGGCTCCCTCCGACGGGGAGAAGGCGGCGGGCCTCTCCGGTGGTCGTGAAGGCCAGGAGTCTGGCGGAGAGGACCCCAGGAGCCACCTGCAGGGGAGAGGCCAGGCGAAGCTCACCGAAGAGCTCGTTGAAGGAGTAGTCGCTTCCCCAGGAGCGTAGGTTGCGACGGAACCCGCCTCCGATGAGGATCCCTCCCAGGGATCTCAGGGAGTTGGCCGAACTCCTTCGGGTGTCGAAGAAGAGAGTGGATTCCCATCCTGAGAGGGTATAGCCCAAGGGCGTGCCATCAACGCTCTCCCTGTGGTAGAGGAGGGAGAGGCGGAAGGGCTGTTCCAGGCGCCCCCAGGTGTAGAAGGCCCCCCCCTTGATCTCCCTGGCGGTGAAGGAGCCGAGTCGGCCGTTGCGGGAGGGGACCTGGTCGTAGCTGAAGAAGAGAGGAAAGAGGCCCGGGTTGTGGGAGAGGGCGAAGAAGAGGGCCGGGCGGGAGAGAAACTCCGGAGTCGCCGTGACGTTGCCTGTCCAGAAGGTCTTTTCCGTCGGGTCCGTCGCGTAGGTCATGGCGCCGATGTAGTAGCGGTCGTAGGAATCCCGAAAGGCGGGCATCCAGAAGGGCGGCTTCATGTAACGGATTCTCCGGGCAGGAGAGACCGTCCCTTCGACCCGGGGGGGCTCTCTCCTGGAGGGGGCCTCTTCGGGGTAGGAGACCGGGACCTCTTCTCCCGGAGGGGGTTCGACGATCTCTTCCCCCTCCCCCCAGAGGAGGGCCGATCGGTAGCCCTTTCGGAAGGGGGCGAAGCCGTTCAGGACGGTGGCGACCCTCTCGACGCGGAAGAACCCCTTCCCGGGTCGGTAGGCCAAGACCTCCTGCCCTTGAGGACCTTCGCTGAGAAAGAAGAGGGCCCCCCCGTTCCAGAGAAGAAACTTCTCCTGAAGGGGATTCCGCGTGAGCCTTGCGGGCCGGGGCGGACCCGAGAGGGAGAGGGAGAAGATGTCCCAGGAGCCTTCGTCGTGAACCGTGAAGTAGAGCCGTTTTCCCTCGGAGTCGTGGGCCATGGCCCCGTAGCCGTCGAAGGGGCCGGCCAGGGTTCGGAGAATCCGGCCTCTCGGGGAGAGGAGGAGAAGCCGGAACCTGGAGCCTTCCCTTTGGAAGGCCACGCTCCCCTCTTCTCCCAGAGAGAGGGGGGCAAAGAGGGAGAGACCCTTCGAAAGCCTCTCAATCCCGTGGCCCCTTCGGTAGCGGTAGAGGTCGCTGACGTACCTGTAGGGGGTGAGCCGGTCTACCGCCGTGAAGAGGAGGTCCTCGTCGCCGTCAGGAGAGAGGCCGTTGACCATGAGCCTCTTGAAGAGGATCCTCTCCTTTCCGGTGGCCGTGTTGAGCTCCACAACCCGGGGCTTGTCCCAAGGGGTCGTAGAGAGGTAGTAGACCCTCTCCTCCCCTCCGCAGAGAAACTCCTTCTGGTAACCCGAGGAGGTCAAGACTCGGGGTTGGGGGGCCGAGGCCGGAAGGGTTCTGGTGAGGGAGAGGCGGAGGGAGTCGTATTGGCTGTGGGCCTTGGGCCCCATCTCGGAGTTCCAGACGGAGTGAGGAAAGCCGAAACGTGGGTAGAGGCTGCTCTGTTCCAGGGTCTCCCTCAGCTTGTCCGCGCCGTCCCTTTCGATGAGGTGTTCGATCAGAAGGGACCCGTAGATATAGGGGGCCCTCCCTCCGGGGTAGAGGAGAGAGCCGGAGAAGATGCGGTCGAAGGGGGGAAAATTGTTGAAGAGGAGGTTGTTTCTGGCAAAACCGCGGTAGAGAGAGCCGTTGAGGCGACCGTATCCGGTCAGGCGGCTCTCCATGAAGACGGCCAACCCCTCGGTCCAGGGGAGAGAGTCGGCCAGGTGGGGGAAGACCAGGGGGAGAGGAGCCCTTCCGAAGAGAGATCTTAACTTTAAGGAGAGGTCCCGGGCCTGGTCGAGGTGGACCAGGTGGGTGAGCTCATGGGCCAGAGCGACCCTGAGCCACGAGTCGTAATGACCGATCTCGGAGGTGACCGGCGGGGGGGTGGCGAAGAGGCCGATGAGGGGGATGGGAACGGGGGTGGCAAAACCGTTGGAAAAGTCCAGATTTGAGTAGAGGAGAACCGTGATCCTCTCAAGGGGCCGCCAACCGAGCTCGTCAGCCAACCGGGGAAGGATCTCCTCCGCCCAACCGGCGGTCCTGAAGGCCTCTTGTCGGAGGTTCTCCGGGAAGAGGACCTCGAAATGTTCCGTCGTCAGCCTGAGGAGGCGGGTCGAGGGGGGGTAGGGGAAGAAAAGCCCTCCCCTGAGAAGGGAGGGGAGAAAGAGGAGGAACAGGGAGAGGAAGAGGAGGCTACTCTTTCTTGACAAGATCATCGGAAGTGTCGAATCGACCGTCGGCTCCGGCGGAGGCGAGAGTGTAGCTCCCTCCCTCCTGGGGGTTGTACCGGAACGGACGGCCCCAGGGGTCGGCGGGTAAGATACGGAGGTAAAAGGGGACGAGCTCTTCCAGGGTGGCGGGAAGCTCGCCCTTCTCCTGTTTGAAAGAGTTGATCCCTCTCACGATGATGTCGAAGGAGGAGTCGGCTGAGAGGGCCTTCGCCTTGTCGATCGTTTTCAGAGGGCTTTCGGGGGGGAGTCCGGCCCTGCCGCCGGGGGTGAGAAAGAGCTTGTAGAGAAGGAAAAGGATCAAGAGAACGAAAAGGAGGGAGAACACGCTGAGTCTCATCTTCATCTTTGCCTCCTGGAAGCCCACCTGAAACCAGTATAGCCTAAGGAGGAGGGTTGGACAAGGGTTATCTGGGTTTCCCCGAGAAGGTAAATGAGGTATAATCCTTCTCCATGAAGCGGCGAATTCTCTTGTACGGCCTTGGAGCCGTACTCTTCCTTTTCCTGCTCTTCCAAATCTTTTTCGTTCTCCCCTCTCCTCTTTACTACGGTGACGAAGTGCCGATTCCCGCAAGCCCTTCGCCCCGAAAGGTGGCCCTTCGTCTCCTCCCGCTCCTTTCCCGTTCCGGGGAGCTTTGTCCCGCGGAGAGGGAGCCCTGGGTGAGGCCTGACCTTTGGGAGGGGGGATGCCAAGTCTCCTTGGGCAAGTACCTCTGGATGGTCGAGACCCGCAGGGCCCTTCCCGCGGAAGGGATCAGGGAGATGACACTGGAGGTCGCGCCCGGCTCGGAACTCTCCTTCGCCATGGGGTGCGACAGAGGCGAGGCCGACTTCAAGCTCTCCGTCAACGGGAAGGCCGTCCTGGAGCGAAGACTCTCTCCGGCCCCCGACAGGAGCGGTCTCTGGTTTCGGGAGGTCGGTAAATTCTTCTTCCACCGTTTCTTCCCTCAGCGGGGATACTGGAGCGACGCGAACCTCTCCCTGGCCCCCTGGGCTGGACAGAGGGTGACCCTCCGGTGGGAGGGGAAGGGCGGTTACTGGGCCGAACCGGTGGTGACCGTTCCCAAGGAGGGGAAGCCTCCCCTCAACATCGTCCTGATCCAAGTCGATTCCCTCCGCTCCGATCTCGTGGAGGAGGGGGCCCTCGAAAACATCGAAAGGCTTCGCCGGAAGGGAGGCTCCTTTCCCAGAGCCTACGCGACCGGGAACTGGACCCGCTCCTCTAACTACGCCGAGCTCTTCGGCCTGAGGAGCCCCCAGGTGGGGATCAGCAACTACGACTTCTACATCCACCCCCTCGAGAAACTCCTCTTCTACCGACGAAGGCTCCCGTCCCTGCCGACTCTCTTTCGACAGGCGGGTTACGCGACCGCGGCCATCGGTGACAACATCTTCCTGCACGGGTTCTCCGAGTGGTCTGTGGACGTCGGCTTCGACCAGGTGAAAGACTACGAGAAGCTCCGCCAGGAGAGCGTCTATATCACCGATGACGTACTCCGGTGGGTCCAGGAGAAGAGGGGGCGTCCCTTCTTTCTCTTCGTCGATTTCAACCAGACCCACACCCCCTATAAGCCTCCGGTCACGGCGCTCCGTCCCGGAGACCTCGCTTACGGTTGGAGCCAAGGCCTCTACAGGGCCTGCAACCGTTATGTCGACAAGTTCGTCGGACGTCTCGTAGAGGTTCTTGAAAAGGCTGGTTATGGCGAGAACACCCTCTTCGTGATCCACGCGGACCACGGAGAGAGCTTTGCCAACTTCGGGAGGGTACGCCGGGGATGGCAGGGCGACAAGGACCAGGTCGTGGCCCACGGGCACTCCCTCTACAGGGAGGAGATCGCGGTTCCCTTGATCTTCTACGGACCCGGGCGGGTAAAACCAGGCCGGCATTGGACCCGCGCCTCACTGATCGATATTCCCCGGACCGTCTTGTCCATGGCCGGGATAGCGATTCCAGAAGGCTGGCAGGGTCGGGACCTCTCGCCTCTGCTGAAGGGGGAGAGAGCCGCCCTTCCGGAGGTACCTCTCATCGTCGAGGGGAGGGACGAGGCGGCCTTGATCGACGGGCCCTGGCTCTACCTGACCTCCCTCACGAGGCCGGAGACCGAAGAGCTCTACGATCTGGTCAAGGATCCCTCCAACAAAAAGGATCTCTCCAGGCGGGAGTGGAGCCTCCGTTCCAGCCTCCGGGAGCGACTCGAGACACTCTTCCCCCCTTCGGCTCCCCTCTTGGTCGCGGAGTTCAACGTCCCTCAAGGGCAGACCGGGCGGCTCCTCTTTCCCTCCTCCTCCCGGCCCCTCCTCTGGGGTTCTCTCTCCGGTTCCGTCGGCAAGGATGGGGAGGCCTTCCTCCTTCAGGGACAGGGTCGTCTCTACCTCCTCTTCTCCTCCCTTCCTTCCCGGGCGCGTCTGCTGGCTCCTCTGCCCCTTCTGACTCCCTGGGGGTTTCCGGCGGAGGCGGAGGGTGTGGACGGAGGAACCGAGCTCTCCCTTGACAGGGGAGGGGGGTTCCCCTTCTGGGCCCCCTTCCAGAGGTCCCTGTCCTCTCCTGTTCCGGTGGGCGTCACCCTCTCGGTGACCCCTCTTCTCCGCTTTGTCAAAGAAGACGCCTTCAACCCCGTAGGAGGGGCTGGGGAGTCTATGAAAGAGATCATGGTTCAATGGGGTTATATGAAATGAAGAAACGTTTTCTCTTCTCCCTTCTCTTTTCCCTTGCCGTCGCTCTTCTCTCCCTCTGCCTCTTCAACGGGTTCTCCGTCATGGGTGTGGCCAACCGGGAGATTCAGAACTATGTCCTGAGCCATTTCAAAGGCTACATCATCCTCTACCAGTTCTACATCCTTCTGGGTTACTTGGGGGTCGCCCTGGTGATGACCCTCTGGACCTCCCTGCTGAAGTTGGAAAAGGCTTGGGAGGTTCTTCTCTTCAACCTGGTGATCTGGCTCTTCTTCTGGCTCAGAGCCGTCAAGGTCCACCCGCAGGTCTTCGTGGAGGCTCTCTTCTCCCACCCGGGATGGCGCCGTTCCCTTCAACTCTTCTTGACGGATACGCTACCCCTCTGGACCCTCTTCTCCCTCTTCTTCCTCTACATCGCCCTGTTGATCTTCCGGAGCCGCCGTTACACAGGCGGGATGGTCGTCGCCCTGACCCTCCTCTTCATCCTGATCCCTTCCAAACGGGGGAACTTCAAGGGGAGCGTGAGGCAGGGTCCCCCCAACCTCATCATCTTGGCTTCGGATTCCCTCAGGCCCGACCACATCTCCTACAACGGTTACCCGAGAAAGACGCCCAACATCGACAGAATCTTCTCCCAAGGGGGAAACTTTACCCACATGGTCTCCTCCCTGGCCCGGACCTTTCCCTCCTGGACATCGATTCTGACCTCCCAGTATCCCCCTGAGCATGGGATCCGCCACATGTTCCCGACTATCCAGGAGCGCCGTCCCCACAGGGTGACACTCTCCTCTTGGCTTCGCTGGAAGGGCTACTACACCGCGGTGATCGGAGATTTCGCCGCCGACATGTTTCCCAGGATGGACTTTGGCTTCGAAAGAACCTCAGCTCCCGATTTTACGGCCAAGACGTTGATCCAGCAGAGGAGCCTCGAGGTGCACCACTTCCTTCTGGGCTTTCTCCTCACCCCCCACGGGCGGGACCTCTACCCTGTCATCTACGAGATGGCCCAGGCTCAGGACCCCTACCGGCTGGCGGAAAAGACCAAGGGCCATATCAACCGCGCCCTCAAGGAACAGCGTCCCTTCTTCATCCTGACCTTCTTCTCCTGCTCCCACTTCCCCTATTCGCCCTCCTTCCCCTACTACGGCGTCTATTCCGATCCCCACTACAAGGGAGCCCACAAGTACAAGAAGGAGAACCTCCTGGCCGAGTACACCGGCGCCTCCATCTCCACCGCCGACCGGGAACAGCTTATCGCCCTCTACGACGGGGGAATCCGGCAGTTTGACGACACGGTCGGAGACATCCAAGCCTTTCTCGAGAAGGGGAAACTTCTCGACAACACGGTCGTCGTGGTCATGTCCGACCACGGAGAGAACCTCTACGAGAGCAGTTATGGAATGGGTCACGGGGATCATCTCAGGGGGCCTTACGGCAACCGGATGACCTTCGGTGTCAGGGATCCGAAGAGAGGCTTCAAGGGGATTCGGGTCAAGGCCGTGGTCAGGGACATCGACATCGCCCCCACGCTACTGGAACTCCTGAACCAACCCCGGCCTCCCTCCTTCCGGGGGGAGACGCTGGTACCCTTCCTCCAGGGGGCTCCCGGGGATGGGTTCCCCGCCTATTCGGAGACGGGGATCTGGTATACCCGGAACATTCCCTCCATTCCCAAGGGGGTCAGGCTGGACTACCCCGACATTACCGAGCTCATGGAGGCCGACAAGTTGACCGATGAGATCGTCCTGAAGGACAAGTACCGCGCACAGGTCATCAACGCCAAACACCGGGCGCTGGAGACGGACGGCTACAAATGGATCTACATGCCCGGGCCGGAAGGGGCCAGGTACGAACTCTACAAACAGGACCAACCCATGGTCCCGGAGCTGGACATCGGCAGAGAGGTGAACCCCTTCTTCCTGGAAAACTTCAAAAACCTTCTTCAGAGAACGTTTTCCAAGAGGTTCATCCCCTACGGGGGGCACTTCTTAGAGAGAGGCGTCTTCCCGGATTCCCCTCAGGTGCGTATGCCGGAGCTCCCCTTCTCCCGGGACGAGGGTGCTCAGAAGGTTCAAAGGTAGGGAATCCTTCTCTTCAACTCCCAGGGGAGTTCTATTCCCAAGGGCTTCAGGAAGAGGTTCTCCCAGAGGGTAATGAAACCCTTCACCTCTTCGAGTTTGAGGACGGCTCCGATCACGTCCCCCTTCCCTCCAGCGGAAAGCCCCATCCCTTTGGCTTTGCCGATAAGCTCCGCGAAGGGGCCCTTTCGGGTTCGGAGGTAAAACTGGAGGTCTTCCCCTCGGTCGTGGACTACCAGGGAGAGGCGGTCGGGATTCCGGGCGTAGAGGGTCCTGCAGAGTTGGGAACTGATCAGGGGCTTTCCCGAGAAGAAGACGGCCTGGAAGGGCCCCTCCTGAAGGGCGCTCGCTTCCGCCTTCCTCAGGGCCTCTTCAATCTCATCTTCCAGGCGGAGAAGGAACTCCTCCCCCGGAAGCTCCCAGAGGTCAATGGCTCTGACCCTCTCCATGAGCTGGAGGACCATCTCCCTTCTTCCCGTTCTGTAGGGAAGGTCCAGAAGGGCGACGAGACGCAGAAACTCTGACCGTGCCCTTCCCTCCTTTGCCAGGAACCGGTCCAGGGCGACGCTTCTCTCGGAACCTTCGGGGGTCTTGAACCCGGTATCCCCCCAGATTCCCAGCCAATAGAGGAGATCCTCAAAGCGGGAGAAGTGTCTTCTCAGAACGGCGGTGGTGGAGAGGGAATCCTCCGGCTCTCCTCCGGAGACCAGGGGGTTGATGAGCCGGATCCCTTCGGGGGCTCCATAGCCGCCGTGGTGGTCGTAGGCCGTGAAGTTTCCTCGGGCCGTTCTTTGGAGGAAGAGGTACTCCTCCTGGGAGAGGTTCATGTCCGCCAGGAGGATCTCCCGGGGGGAGAGGGAAGAGAGTTCCTCCCTCTGCGAGGCGGTGAGGTTGTACCTTCCGGGGGAGGGGGGGAAGAAGAGCGGCTCCTTTCCCCTCTCCTCACGGAGGATCAACGCCGACGCGACTCCATCGGTGTCCCAGTGGTGAACAACCACCAGGGGGTCAGGGGACGAGAGGGTTGTCGCTGGCGATGATGACATCGGCTACTTCAGGGCGCATCTGGTCTTCCGGAGGACGTTTCCCCTCGAGGACCAGGTTCCGCATCTTCGTCCCCGCGAAGTTGATATGGAGCTCTTCGGGGTGGGGGCAAGTCTTCTCGGAGGCGATGGCGTTGCACTTCTTGCAGAAGAAGAAGGCCTTAAATACGACCGGTTCGATCTCCAGGTCCGGGAAGCTGGCGAAGATCTCCTGGGCGGCGTAGGGGGGGTAGTAGCTCCCGACACCGGCGTGGTCCCGGCCCACGATGAAGTGGGTGCAACCGTAGTTTTTCCTCATGATGGCGTGGTGAATCGCCTCCCTGGGGCCGGCGTAACGCATCTCCGTGGGCATGATGGATAGGAAAACCTTGTCGGCGGGGAAGTAGTTGTCCCTGAGGGCCTCGTAGCTGTTGAGGATCACGTCATCCTGGAAATCACCGCTCTTCTTCCGGCCGATGATGGGGTTGATGAAGAGCCCATCGGTGACCGTGAGGGCCGCCTTCTGGATGTACTCATGACCCAGGTGGGGGACGTTACGGGTTTGGAAGCCCACGATCTTCTTCCAGCCTCTCCTGGCAAACTCTTCCCTGGTCTGTCGGGGGGAGAGGTCGTAGAGGGGGAAGGGGGAGACGGGAGGGTTCAGAAGGAAAACCTTACCTCCCACCGCCAGGGGTTTGAGGCCGTGGGTTCTTTGAACGCCGGGGTGCTTCTCGTCGAGGGTCCCGTATACAGCCTGGGCCAGCTTCTCCTTGGGGATGGTGTAGATCTCCTCCACCTCCACTCGGGCGATGGGGGTCCCTTGCCGCGTCAGCAGGAGGCTCTCCTTCCCTTTGAGGGCCTCTCTGGTCGCCTCGTCGATGTCGAGGAGAATGGGGACGGTCCAGGGGGTGTTATCGGGAAGCCTCATGGTCTCCAGGACGGAGAGGAGCTCTCTCTCTTTCAGAAACCCCTCCAAGGGTGAGAAGAGACCGTTGGAGATGTTCTTCGTCTCCTGGGCCATCTCTTCGTCGATTTCCAAGGGAAGGGTCGGGAGGGCCAGGAGTCGGGCCTTTTGGTCTTCAGAAACAGAGCGGTCGATCAGACGACCGCCGTGGGGAGTGATCATGGTCACCTCGTATGGGGAATTGGAAGCCCTATTATACCCCAAGGGAGGGAAAGGCC
>Ga0208826_1003159_pt1 | contig 11543 bp, 13 predicted proteins | sample AD_UKC115_MetaG_FD_184451 | JGI IMG/M metagenome (GOLD analysis project Ga0208826, IMG submission 184451) | Active sludge microbial communities of municipal wastewater-treating anaerobic digesters from Hong Kong - AD_UKC115_MetaG (SPAdes)... | ecosystem: Engineered > Bioreactor > Anaerobic >... | reverse complement strand
CATCCCCAGCAGCTCCTCGCATGCACTGATCGGCGGTATCGTGGGCGCGGTCATGGCCAAGTCGGGCGCCAGCGTGCTGGTGGTGGGCGGCATCCTCAAGATCGTGGCCTTCATCTTCATCTCGCCATTGCTCGGCTTCCTGCTGGGTTCGCTGATGATGGTGCTGGTGGCCTGGGTGTTTCGCCGCACGGGGCCCAACCGGGTGGACCGCTGGTTCCGGCGCCTGCAACTGCTGTCGGCGGGCGCCTACAGCCTGGGCCACGGCGGCAATGATGCGCAAAAGACCATCGGCATCATCTGGATGCTGCTGATCGCCACTGGCCACAGCAGCGCCGGCGATGCCGAGCCGCCCATCTGGGTGATCGCCGGCTGCTACCTGGCCATCGGCCTGGGCACCATGTTCGGCGGCTGGCGCATCGTCAAGACCATGGGCCAGAAGATCACCAAGCTCAAGCCGGTGGGCGGCTTTTGCGCCGAGACGGGCGGGGCGCTCACCCTGTTCATCGCCACCGCGCTGGGCGTGCCGGTGTCCACCACGCACACCATCACCGGGGCCATCGTCGGCGTGGGCTCCACCCAGCGCGCGGCGGCGGTGCGCTGGGGCGTGGCCGGCAACATCATCTGGGCCTGGATCCTGACCATTCCGGCCAGCGCCTTCGTTGCCGCGGTCGCGTACTGGATCAGCGGGCAGCTGTTTTGATCGGCCTTTGCAGCAGCACGGTCGCCAACAGCGCCCTACGCAGCGCATCAATCCCGTAGGATCAAATGGCCGCGGAGCAGGCCAAGCCAGCGATCGCCGTGGCCGGGGTCTCCCCGGATACAGGCGATGCCCCCTTCAAGGGGGCTGAGGTCTGCGGCTCCAGACCTGCCTGCGCAGGTCTGGACAGACCGAAGAGCCGCCGCCTCTGGCGGTGAGCACCGGGCGGAACATCGCGCAGCGAGTGGAGACTGGGGGTAGCCTATTCCCCTTGCGACATCTTGCGGGCTTCCTCGACCTGGTACTCGAAATAGCGCTGAAAGCTGAAGGCGATGGTGGCCATCAGCACGCCGGTGCCGATCAAGAGCGAGGTGGCCACGCCGACCACGGTGAACCAGTTGGTGCGCCCCGCCGGCGCATCGGGGGCGGCCTGAGGGTTGAAGCGCGCGTTCCATTTTTCGGGCGTCATCAGGCCATAGACGATGGCGTTGAGCGCGCAGGCGGCGATGGTGAAGCCCAGCAGCGGAATCAGGGCCCAGCTGAGCGCGTCGTCCTGTCCTAGATCAAGCGCGCGCTCCACGCCGTACAGGCCGATGGCCGTGGGGATGGGCAGCAGCCAGCCCAGCCAGTCGCCAAAGCCCATCAGGTAGAAGCGATGCAGGCCCAGCGGGCCGCCGAGAAAGGTCAGCCAGGTGGCCAGGGTCTTGTTCTTCATGCCGGGTTCTCCGTGGGTGGGGTGCTGCGGCCGGCGCCCAGGGCCTTTTCCATCAGCACGATGTCCAGCCAGCGGCCGAACTTCCAGCCGCAGGCGCCGATGACGCCCACGTCCGCAAAGCCGGCGGCGCGGTGCAGGCCGATGGAGGCGGCATTGGCGCTGTCGCCGATGACGGCAATCAGCTTGCGCACGCCGGCGCGCTGGGCCTGCGCCGCCAGCTCGTCCAGCAGGGCGCGGCCCAGGCCGCGGCCGGCGGCGTCGGGGCGCAGGTAGATCGAGTCTTCGGCCGAAAACCGGTAGGCCGCGCGCGGCTTGAACCAGTTGCAGTAGGCGTAGCCCAGCACCTGCCCGTCGTCGCCCGCGGCCACCAGCCAGGGCAGGGCGCGCGCCAGCACGGCCTGGCGGCGCTGGGCCATCTCGGCGGCATCGGGTGCTTCGGTTTCGAAGGTGGCCGTGCCGTGCAGTACGTGGTGGGCATAGATGGCGGTGACCGCCGGGATGTCCTCGTCCCGGCAGGATCGGATCAGGGGCATGGAAGCGTGTGGTGAAAAGCGGTGCGAGGCCTCGGCGCGGCCGAGGGGCGCCAGGACAAGCGCGCGCCAAAGTATAATGCCGGGTTCGTCGATGTGTCGCTGGCCGGGTGGCCATGTCGCGTGTCTCAGCATCGAGGAAACCCTGCATGCCTTTGTGTCGCCTTGCGGCGCGCCGGCGGGCAGGTCAACCACCCACATGATTAAAGAAACCACCATGGTCGTGATTCGTCTTTCTCGCGGCGGCGCCAAGGGCCGCCCTTTCTTCAGCATCGTCGTCGCCGACAAGCGCGTGCGTCGTGATGGCCGCTTCATCGAGCGCATCGGTTTTTACAACCCCGGCGCGACCGGCGGGGAAGAAGGCCTGCGCATTGCGCAGGATCGCCTGAGCTACTGGCGCGGCGTGGGCGCCCAACCGTCGCCCACGGTCGAGCGCCTGATCAAGCAGGCCGCCAAGGCCGCCCCGGCCGCTGCCTGATCGCCCCCGCATGAACCCCGGGCTGGAGCCGGCCACGCTGCCGGCCGACGCCGTCGAAGTCGGCCGCATCCTGGACGCCTGGGGCATTCAGGGCGGCTTCAGGGTTCAGCCCTACAGCGCCTCGCCCGAGGCGCTTTTTTCGTGCCGGCAGTGGTTTTTGCAGCCGCCCGAGCGCGGCGCCAAGGTGGCGTTCGAGGGCACGGTGCGCCTGGCGGTGCGCCAGGCGCGCGCCCATGGTGAAGGCCTGGTCGCCAGTGCCCGCGAGGTGCCCGATCGCACCGCCGCCGAGGGCCTGCGCGGCGCGCGCATCTTCATCGCACGATCGGCCTTCCCGCCGCTGCCCGAGGGTGAGTACTACTGGGTGGACCTGATCGGTCTGGCCGTGGTCAACCGCGAAGGCGTGTCGCTGGGCCAGGTGAGCGATCTGATGGCCACGGGGCCGCAGCAGGTGCTGGTGGTGCACGAGACGCCGGCGGGCGCGGACAAGCCCGTGGAGCGGCTGATTCCGTTCGTTGCCGCGTACGTCGATACCGTCGACGTGGCCGCGCGCCAGATCGTGGTGGACTGGCAGCCGGACTACTGACCCTTTGGCGTCGCCGGTGCGCGGTTGACCTGCACGAAAATTTCGTTGGGCCGCACCATGCCCAGCTCCATGCGGGCCTTTTCCTCGACGATGCCCAGGCCCGACTTCAGGTCGTCCACCTCGGAGGCGAGCTGGTCGTTGGCGGCGCGCGCCTTGGCGTTGGCCGCCAGTTGCTGATCGAGCTTGCGCTGCATGGCCGCCACGTCCGGCAAGCTGCCGCGGCCGAACCACATCTGGGCGTGCACCACCCCCAGCAAGGCGATCAGGACGACCGGGACGATGCGCCGAACCATGGCCTTTGCGCCGCGGCTTTACTTCAAGTTGTAGAAAGCGGCGCGGCCGGGGTACTGGGCCATGTCGCCCAGGTCTTCCTCGATGCGCAGCAGCTGGTTGTACTTGGCCATGCGGTCCGATCGGCTGAGCGAGCCGGTCTTGATCTGGCCGGCGTTGGTGCCCACGGCGATGTCGGCGATGGTGCTGTCCTCGGTCTCGCCCGAGCGGTGGCTGATGACGGCGGTGTAGCCCGCGCGCTTGGCCATCTCGATGGCGGCGAAGGTCTCGGTCAGGGTGCCGATCTGGTTGATCTTGATCAGGATCGAGTTGGCGATCTGCTTGTCGATGCCTTCCTTCAGGATCTTGGTGTTGGTGACGAACAGGTCGTCGCCCACCAGTTGCACGTTCTTGGCCAGGCGCTCGGTCAGGATCTTCCAGCCGTCCCAGTCGCCCTCGGCCATGCCGTCCTCGATGCTGATGATGGGGTATTTGTCCACCCAGGTGGCCAGCATGTCGGTCCATTGCTGGGCCGACAGCTGGATGCCGCCTTCGCCCGCCAGCACGTACTGGCCGTCCTTGTAGAACTCGCTGGCGGCGCAGTCCAGGCCGATGGCGATCTGCGTGCCCGCGGTGTAGCCGGCGGCCTCGATGGCCTGCAGGATGAGCTGGATCGCGGCCTCGTGGTTTTCGACGCTGGGGGCAAAGCCGCCTTCGTCGCCCACCGCCGTGCTCATGCCCTTGTCGTTGATGATCTTCTTGAGCGCGTGAAACACCTCAGCGCCCCAGCGCAGCGCTTCGCGAAAGCTGGGCGCGCCGACCGGGATGATCATGAACTCCTGCAAGTCCAGCGTGTTGTTGGCATGCGCGCCGCCGTTGATGACGTTCATCATCGGCACCGGCAGCTGGCGTCCATTCATGCCGCCGAAGTAGCGATACAGCGGCAGGCCGGATTCTTCGGCCGCCGCGCGGGCCACGGCCATGGAGACGGCCAGCATGGCGTTGGCGCCCAGGCGGCTCTTGTTCTCGGTGCCGTCCAGCTCCAGCAGGGTCTTGTCCAGGAAGGCCTGTTCGGACGCATCCAGGCCCAGCACGGCCTCGGAAATTTCGGTGTTGATGTGCTCGACGGCCTTGAGCACGCCCTTGCCGCCGTAGCGTTTGGCGTCGCCGTCGCGCAGCTCGATGGCTTCGCGCGAGCCCGTCGATGCACCCGAGGGGACGGCGGCGCGGCCCATGATGCCGGATTCGAGCAGCACGTCGCACTCGACGGTGGGGTTGCCGCGGCTGTCCAGCACTTCGCGGCCGACGATGTCAACGATGGCACTCATGGGTTCAAATCCTCGGGATCAACGATTTTGATGACAAATGGCTGGAGCGCTTGATGCACAAGCGCTGACAACTATGAAATATATAGTATTTGCGCCGTTTTTCATACGCCTTCGACGACCACCAGACGCATCACGGCGGCGCCTTCGCGGGCCTTGCGGGCGCGGGAGTACTCGGGCGAGTCGTGAAAGGCCTTGGCCGCCTGGAAGCTCGGAAACTTCAGGATCACCGTTCGCTCGGGGTTCCAGTCGCCTTCCAGCACCTCGACCTTGCCGCCGCGCACGCAGATTTCGGCGCCGTGCGCGCGCATGGCCTCGGTGCTCCACTTGCGGTATTCCTCGTACTGCACGGGATTGGTCACGGTGACGGAAGCAATGATGTAGCCGCTGGCCATGAGGTTCCTTCAGGCGGAAAAGTCGTTTTCAAGAAAGGGTTGGCGCTTGGTCACGCCATCCAGGGCGAGCAGGGTCTCCAGCAAGGCCTTCATGCGACCCAGCGGCACGGCGTTGGGGCCGTCCGACAGGGCGTGCGCGGGGTCGGGGTGCGTTTCCATGAACAGGCCCGCCACACCCACGGCCACGGCGGCGCGGGCCAGCACCGGCACGAACTCGCGCTGGCCGCCGCTGCTGGTGCCCTGGCCGCCGGGCAGCTGCACGCTGTGCGTGGCGTCGAACACCACCGGCGCGCCGGTCTCGCGCATGATGGCCAGGCTGCGCATGTCGGAGACCAGGTTGTTGTAGCCAAAGCTGGCGCCGCGCTCGCAGGCCATGAAGTTGTCTTGGGGCAGACCTTTTTCAGCCGCCGCCGCGCGGGCCTTGTCGATCACGTTCTTCATGTCGTGCGGCGCCAGGAACTGCCCCTTCTTGATGTTGACGGGCTTGCCCGACTGCGCCACGGCGCGGATGAAGTCGGTCTGGCGGCACAGGAAGGCAGGGGTCTGCAGCACGTCGCAGACCTTGGCCGCTTCGGTGATGTCGTCTTCGGTGTGCACGTCGGTCAGCACCGGCACGCCCAGTTCGCGGCGGACCTTGGCGAGGATTTCCAGGCCCTTGTCGCGGCCCGGGCCGCGAAAGCTGGTGCCGCTGGAGCGATTGGCCTTGTCGAAGCTGCTCTTGAAGATGAAGGGGATGCCCAGGCTGGCGGTGATGTCCTTCAGTTGCCCGGCCACATCCATCTGCAACTGCTCGGATTCGATCACGCAGGGGCCGGCGATCAGAAAGAAGGGCTTGTCCAGGCCGACCTCGAAGCCGCAGAGTTTCATGCCGCGACCTTGTCGGTTTGTGCCTTGGCCGCGGGTGCACGCTGGTCCTGGTGCGCCAGCGCCGCCTTGACGAAGGCGTTGAACAGCGGGTGGCCGTCCCAGGGCGTGCTCTTGAACTCGGGGTGAAACTGCACGCCGATGAACCAGGGGTGCACGCTTTGCGGCAGCTCGACGATTTCGGTCAGGTGCTCGCGCTGGGTCAGCGCCGAGATCACCAGGCCGGCCTTGCGCAGCTGGTCGAGGTACTGCACGTTGGCCTCGTAGCGGTGGCGGTGGCGCTCGGTCACCACGTCGCCGTAGATGCTGTGCGCCAGCGTGCCGGGCTGCACGTCCGACGACTGCGCGCCCAGGCGCATGGTGCCGCCCAGGTCGGACTTTTCGTTGCGCGTCTTGATGCTGCCATCCTGGTCCTTCCATTCGGTGATGAGGGCAATCACCGGGTGCTTGCACTGGGGGTCGAACTCGGTGCTGTTGGCGCCTTCCAGGCCGGCCACGTCGCGCGCGTATTCGATGGTGGCCACCTGCATGCCCAGGCAGATGCCCAGGTAGGGCACCTTGTGCTCGCGTGCGTAGCGGGCGGTGGCGATCTTGCCTTCGATGCCGCGCGCGCCAAAGCCGCCGGGCACCAGGATGGCGTCGTACTTGGCCAGTTGCGCCGCGCTGGCGGGGGTGATCGATTCGGAATCGACGTGCTCGATGCGCACGCGGGCGTGGTTTTGCATGCCGGCGTGGCGCAGCGCCTCGTTGACGGACTTGTAGCTGTCCGACAGATCGACGTACTTGCCCACCATGGCGATGGTGACCTCGCGCTGCGGGTGCTCCACCTCGTGCACCAGCGCGTCCCAGCGTTGCAGGTTGGCCGGCGGCGTGTTCAGGCGCAGCTTGTCGCAGATCAGGCCGTCCAGGCCCTGCTCGTGCAGCATGCGCGGCACCTTGTAGATGGTGTCCACGTCCCACATGCTGATCACGCCCCATTCGGGCACGTTGGTGAACAGGCTGATCTTTTCGCGTTCGTCGTGCGGAATGGGGCGGTCGGCGCGGCACAGCAGCGCGTCGGGCTGGATGCCGATCTCGCGCAGCTTTTGCACGGTGTGCTGCGTGGGCTTGGTCTTGAGCTCGCCGGCGGCCGCGATCCAGGGCAGGTAGGTCAGGTGCACGAAGGCGGTCTGGTTGGGGCCCAGCTTGAGGCTGAGCTGGCGCACCGCCTCCAGGAAGGGCAGGGACTCGATGTCGCCCACCGTGCCGCCGATCTCGACGATGGCCACGTCGGCCGCGTCCGGTGTGCCAAAGCCGGCGCCGCGCTTGATGAAGTCCTGGATCTCGTTGGTGACGTGCGGGATCACCTGCACCGTCTTGCCCAGGTAGTCGCCGCGGCGCTCTTTCTCGAGCACGCTTTTGTAGATCTGCCCGGTGGTGAAGTTGTTGGCGCGCTTCATGCGTGTGGTCACGAAGCGCTCGTAGTGGCCCAGATCGAGGTCGGTCTCGGCGCCGTCGTCGGTGACGAACACCTCGCCGTGCTGAAACGGGCTCATGGTGCCCGGATCGACGTTGATGTAGGGGTCAAGCTTGATCAGGGTGACGTTCAGGCCGCGCGATTCGAGGATCGCGGCGAGTGACGCAGAGGCGATTCCCTTGCCCAGGGAAGACACCACACCGCCGGTGACGAAGACGAATTTGGTCATGTCAAATGCGAAGGCGCGCTGCCTGCGCTCGGTGGGAAATTGCGATTATAGGAGCGGCCATGCCGCGCCCGCGGTTTGCTACATTGCGCGGCATGAACGCAAACCCTTTTGCCGGTGAACTGGCCGGCCGGCGCATCGTGCTGGGCCTGACGGGCGGGGCGGCCTGCTTCAAGGCCGCCGAGTTGTGTCGCCTGCTGGTCAAGGCCGGCGCCACGGTGCAGGTGGTGATGACCGAGGCGGCCTGCCAGTTCATCACGCCGGTGGCCATGCAGGCGCTGTCGGGGCAGCCGGTCTACACCTCGCAGTGGGACGCGCGGCCCGACAACAACATGGCGCACATCAACCTCAGCCGCGCGGCCGACGCCATCGTGGTGGCTCCGGCCAGCGCCGACTTCATCGCCCAACTGGCGCAGGGCCGGGCGACCGAACTGCTGCCCCTGCTGTGCCTGGCGCGCCCGGCCGAGCGCGTGCCGCTGCTGCTGGCGCCGTCGATGAACCGCGAGATGTGGGCGCACCCGGCCACGCAGCGCAACGTGGCGCAGACGCTGCGCGATGGCGCGCGCGTGGTGGGCGTGGCCTCGGGCGAGCAAGCCTGCGGCGAGACCGGCGACGGCCGCATGCTGGAGGCGGTCGAGCTGGTGGAGGAGCTGATTGCCGAGTTCGCGCCCAAGGCCCTGGCCGGCCAGCGCGTGCTGATCACGGCCGGGCCGACCTTCGAGGCGATCGACCCGGTGCGCGGCATCACCAACCGCTCCAGCGGCAAGATGGGCTTTGCCATCGCCCGGGCTGCGCGCGAGGCCGGCGCTGAGGTTACCCTGGTGGCCGGCCCGGTGAGCTTGCCGACGCCGCGCGGGGTGCGGCGCGTGGACGTCGTTTCGGCACGGAACATGCACGAAGCCGTGATGGAGTCAGTGCAAGGCGCTCATATATTCATAGCTACGGCCGCGGTGGCTGACTGGCGTCCGGCCCAGGAGGCCGAGCACAAGATCAAGAAGGACGGCTCGGGCGAGGTGCCGCGCATGGACTTTGTCGAAAACCCCGACATCCTGGCCGAGGTGGCGCACGGCGCACGCGCGCAGGCCGGCGAGCTGTTTTGCGTGGGCTTTGCCGCCGAAAGCGAGAACCTGCAAGCCAACGCCCAGTCCAAGCGCGCGCGCAAGGGCGTGCCGCTTTTGGTGGCCAACATCGGCCCGGCCACCTTCGGGCGCGACGACAACGCCTTGCTGCTGGTCGACGACGAGGGCGTCACCGAGCTGCCGCACGCCAGCAAGCGGGTGCTGGCGCAGCAGCTGGTGGACGAGATCGCGCGGCGCGTGTCGGGGTGGTCGGCATGAAGATCGACGTTCGCATGCTGGACGAGCGCCTGCGCGAGCAGCCCCCCGCCTATGCCACGCCGGGCAGCGCCGGGCTGGACTTGCGCGCCTGCCTGAGCGCGCCGCTGGTGCTGGCGCCCGGCGCCTGCCAGCTGGTGCCCACGGGCCTGGCGCTGCACCTGGCGGATGCCGGTTACGCCGCACTGATCCTGCCGCGCTCAGGCCTGGGGCACAAGCACGGCATCGTGCTGGGCAACCTCGTGGGTCTGATCGACAGCGACTACCAGGGCGAGCTGATGGTGAGCGCCTGGAACCGCAGCGCCGAACCCTTCACCATCGCGCCCATGGAGCGCATCGCGCAACTGGTCATCGTCCCCGTGCTGCAGGCGCAATTCAATTGGGTCGATGGTTTTGCGCCCTCGCAGCGGGGGCAGGGCGGCTATGGTTCCACCGGCCGGGCTTGAAGTGACTCTGTGATTACGTTTGGAAGCGATTGCATCGACTTTTTCATGCGTGCCTGGTCGCCCTCACACGCGGTTTGTGCGTTAATCAATCAGGTGCTGCGCCCATGGTGGCTGCGCGGCAGGTGCAACAAAAACAGGAGCATTGACATGACCTTTGAACAACGCTGGGTTTCGCTCGTGGGTGCTGCGGTGGCTGCGGCCGCCTTGGCTGGCTGCGCGGCGCCGGGCTACTCCCAACCCGGGCAAGTCGCGTACCCCGCGGGCCAGCCCGCCAACGCCAGTTACTCGCAGTTCGGCCGCGTGGCCGACGTGCGCTACGTGCAGAACGGCGGCTCGTCCGGCGTGGCTGGCACCGTCATCGGCGGCGCGGTCGGCGGGTTGGCAGGCCACCAGGTCGGCGGCGGCAGCGGCAAGACGGCGGCCACCATCATCGGCGCCGTCGGCGGCGCCCTGGTCGGCCGCGCCATCGAGCAGAACACCAGCCGTGGGCAGGGTGTCTATCGCGTCACGGTGCAGCTGGACAACGGCGGCGCGCGCACCTTCGACTATGCCGAGCCGCCCAACGTGCAGGTGGGCGAGCGCGTGCGCGTCGATGGCAACCAGCTGTATCGCTGATTCAGCAAAAGTTTCTCCAAGGTGCGGCGCTTTCGGGCGCCGTTTTTTTTGAGCCGATTCAGTGGAGCTGTGGGCCGGGCGGTGCACTGGCCTGAAGCCGGAAGAAGCCGGTGCCCACGCTGCCACGGCCCACCTCGTCCACGGTGGCTTCGCGCACCTGCGCCACCTTCAGGTGCAGGCGCAGGGCGATGCCGGCCAGCGGGTGGTTGCCGTCGATCACCACGTGGTCCGGATAGATCTCGGTGACGGTGAACAAGGCGTCGGCGGCTGCATCCGGCGCCGTGCCGGCGGGCAGGGCGCTGCCTTCCAGCAGCATGCCCTCTTCGATGCCCTGCGGCAGCGCCGACCGCGCCAGCAGATGCACCAGCGTCTCGTCATAGTCGCCAAAGGCGGCTTCGGGCTCCAGGTTCAGGTGCAGCTGGGCGCCGGGCTCGTGGCCTTGCAGCGCGGTGTCGATGGCCGGCAGCAGATCGTCGCCGCCGACCAGGAATTCGACCGGTTCCTGCAGCGCATCCAGGGTTTCTCCCTGGCTGTCCTGCAGGGTCCAGGTGAGTGCGACGACGCAGGGTGAAGTGATTTTCATCGGGAGATTGTCGCATCGCAGGGTTTGCCGGGCGGCACTTGCGTATGCTTGCGGCCCATGAACGTCGATGAACCCCTTGCCCTGCTGGGCGGTCTGTCGCCGGAGCAGTTCATGCGCCGGCACTGGCAAAAGAAGCCCTTGCTGGTGCGTCAGGCCATCCCGGGTTTTGCGCCGCTGGTGCCGCGCGCCGAGCTGTTCGAGCTGGCCGCGCGCGAGGATGTCGAGTCGCGCCTGCTGCGCCACGGCGATGGCCGCTGGGCGCTGCGCCGCGGGCCTTTTGGGCGCCGCGCGCTGCCGCCGCTGGCGCAGCGCGAATGGACCCTGCTGGTGCAGGGGGTCGATCTGCACCACGCCGGCGTGCATGCGCTGATGCAGGGGTTTCGCTTTGTGCCCGACGCGCGGCTGGACGACGTGATGATCAGCTGGGCCAGCGACGGCGGCGGGGTGGGGCCGCATTTCGACAGCTACGACGTGTTCCTGCTGCAGGCGCACGGCCGCCGGCGCTGGCGCATCGGTCGGCAAAAGGATTTGAGCCTGGTGGAGGGGTTGCCGCTCAAGATCCTGGCGCGCTTCGAGCCCGAGCACGAATACGTGCTGGAGCCCGGCGACATGCTGTACCTGCCCCCGCGCTGGGCGCACGACGGCGTGGCCGAGGGCGAGTGCATGACGTATTCGATCGGGTTTCGCCAGCCCGCGCGCGGCGAGCTGGCCGGCGAGTTGCTGCAGCGGCTGGCCGAGGAGGCCGGCGAGCTGCTGGGCGATGCGGCTTACCGCGATCCGTCCCAGCCGGCCACGGTCAGCCCCGGCGCCGTGCCGCCGGCGATGCTGGCGTTTGCGCAAGAGGCCGTGCAGCGCCTGGCCGGCAATGCCGACTTGCTGGCCATGCTGCTGGGCGAGTGGCTGACCGAGCCCAAGCCCGATGTCTGGTTCGAAGCCGGCGCCGAGCCTCGCGGCACGGGCGCCGTGGTGCTGGATCGCCGCACCCGCATGATGCATGACGCGGGACACGTGTTCATCAACGGCGAA
>Ga0208826_1003157_pt1 | contig 11550 bp, 10 predicted proteins | sample AD_UKC115_MetaG_FD_184451 | JGI IMG/M metagenome (GOLD analysis project Ga0208826, IMG submission 184451) | Active sludge microbial communities of municipal wastewater-treating anaerobic digesters from Hong Kong - AD_UKC115_MetaG (SPAdes)... | ecosystem: Engineered > Bioreactor > Anaerobic >... | reverse complement strand
ATTTCATTTCTTCTTTTTGTATTTACTTCTTTCCATAATTCTTCTTCATTTTTATTTAAATCTACTATTATGTCCAAGTGATCTTCATATTCAAAACCATTTTTAATAAAAATTTCTTTTAAATCTCTCCATTCCCACATATTGCGAAACTGCGAGTAGATTGCTTTTTTTCTAATTATTTTGTTATACTCTTGTAGGATAAAGTCTAGAATATAAGCATCATTATTTTTAATTAATGGACCACCAAAAATTATTGATCTAGCAGTGAAATTTCCCAAAAAGCCAGAATAATCCCTTTGAATGACAGCTAGCAAAGTTCCTAATATTTCATTTTTATCATTTATGACAGCAAGGAATATAGGTTCATAGTTTTTAGTATTTTCATATACTTCATACATCTCAGGAGTTTGAAATATATTACCATTGGGATGATCATAGACAAAGGATGACCATTGGCATTTATTTAGTTCTCTTGTTAATTTGTAATTATTCATTATTTAAAAAATATAAGGCTTTACCTGAAGGGCTTAGAAATGGTTTTTGAGTTTCTTTAATAATTATTGATATTTCTTCACCACATTGTTTTCTTAAAGTCTCATAAATAAGTTTTTCATGTTTTTCATTAAATGATGGTAATTTAATTATCCAACAAATAATAGAGTTTTTATCTACTTTTTCAATACAATAATAATCAACAGGAATATCCTTAAACAAAATTGTGAATCCAGGTCCTGTCAAAGTATGACCATTACCTAAAATAATAATATCAGAAGTTCGACCAAGTATTTTATTAATTATTTGTCCATTATAATTATATTGTTTATTAATTGATAAATCAATTTGTATCACATCACCAATTTCATAATTAATAAACGGCATTGCATAATTAAATAAATCAGTTAATAAAATAGTTCCTTCTCCATTTTCATTAGGTTCTTTCATTCTAACAATACAATTATACCCAACCTCATAAAAACCTTTTGTGTGAGAGAATGCTGTTATACCACCATCATTAGCTCCATAACAATCAATAATTTTACATTTAAATGCTTTCTGTATAGTTTCTCTGTATATATCTTTTAAGACTTCTGAAGTTGAGAAACAAACTTTTATTGGTAAATTTATATTATTTACAAAAACATATTTAGCTAATAAATAAATAGATGATGCGTACCCATAGATATATTTTATATTTTCCTTTTTTATTAACTCACAATATTTTTCGCACACTTCATCAGACATATTTATTCCACTGACAGCTACTTTATTTTTTAATTGATAATAGATTTTGTGTTTTAAAGATGGCTTTTTATTTACATACAATGATGTACTTCCAAGTGCTAAAAATTTGTTACCATACCTATATCCAGTTTTTTCCCAATTAAAAATATTATTTGCATTAACAAAGCTCCAAGAATCATTATCATGTAAATATATAAGCGGATCACCAGTTGAGCCACCAGTTGAGCCTTTTTTATAATATAGTGAATCTATTCTTTTTGATATTAGTTCTGATTGGTTATCTCTTATTATTTTTTTTGTTAATATAGGAAGTTTTGATAAATCATCAATTGAATTTATATCTTTAGGTTTAATATTTATAGTATTAAATAGGTTTCTGTAATAATCAGTATTATTATATGAATACTCTAATAGGTCTTTTAATTTTTCTAATTGCCAACAATAAATATCTTCTTTACTCCAAGTATTCATTTTTTTAATGATATGGTAATATTTCATCAAATTTGTATGCATAGCTTTATCAGCAATTGGCATAATAGCATTTTTTAAAATAAACGGATATAATTTACTCATAATGTTTCTCCATATTCAATAATTTTTTTAGCAATCTCTGTTTGTGGTAATAAAGAAAAATTTATCATAATGATTTCAGAAGCATTTTTAGCCATTTGAATTCTTATTTCATCATTTTCTAATAAGTATTTTATTTTTTCAACAAAAGACTCAATATCTAAATAATTGTCAATAACAAATGAATTAACGCCATCAATGGCAGCATCTGTAACATTACCTACATTAGATACAACAGGTACACAACCACATGCCATAGCTTCTAGCATAGCCATTGGAAGACCTTCGCTTCTTGAAGGCATAACAACAATTTTTGACCTTTGAAAAAATTGATAAGTATCATTTCTATAACCACGCAAAAAAACATTATTTTCTAAATTAAGATTATAAATTAATTCTTTTACAGTTTGATATAAATACCCTTCTCCCAATAATTCAGCTTTTATATTTGGGAAATATTTTTTCAAGTCATTTACCATCATTACTATTCTATCTGGTCCTTTCAATTTTCTAAAAGTTCCAACAAATATTATATCAATGTCTTTATTTATTTCTTGCTTATAATTAAATAAATTGGTATTCACATATCCAGGAAATTCAAATATTTTTTCTTTTTTTATTCCTAATGATACTAAAAAATTTGTAATATTATTACCTTTTGTTGTAATAATATCACAATGTTTTAACATAAATAAATTTAATTTTTTTATAAGAATATTTTTTGTATCGATTTCTACGTTACCACCTATTACAGATACTATTGATTTTGATTTTGTTAATTTACTTACAATAAATGCATTTAATCCTTTGGGAATTGTGTATATGCCATTTATGTAATCTGGGTGATATTTAATTGAATACATTAATAATTGGATAGGTTCATATAATCGTATTAAAATATTTCTAAAAATTTTTAAATTTTTAAAAATTTTTGGTATTTCTATATATTTAGCTCCATTAATTTCAAATCCAGTATTTTCTGAAAAAATTAGTACATTAGAAAAATACCCGGTTTTTATAAAAGGTAAAACTTTTGTATAAACCAATGTTTTACCCAATCTACCAGTAACAAAGAAAATAGTTTTTTTTCTCATTACAATTTAAATAATTTATTAAATAAAATTTGTTTACTTACTGATGAAATTTTATTCCAATTTTTTAAAATTTCTTTTTTCATTAAAACTCTTTGAATATTCCTATTTAATCTAAAATTTGGATTTTTGTATTTACCAGTTTTATAAAATTTTGATAATTTGTGTTCAAATTTTTTGTTTAAATTTAAAATTTTTGTTGTTATACTTTCATTTAAAATGGGGCCGTAATTATTTGTTAGATATATTCCGCTTAAGTTGTATGTAAAATTATTTTTTTCAAACATAATTTCTGCAACAAGCCCAGATCTTACTTTTTTAGACCATAGCATATCAAATAAAAAATTACCTAAGCTATAAAATATGAGTCCATTATTATATTCTTCCACAGGCTGAATAACATGTGTATGATGACCAATAACTATATTTATACCTAAATCAATCATTTTATGCGCCAACATAACTTGATCTAGTGAAGGGTAATGACAATATTCATGTCCCCAGTGTAAACTTATTATTTTATAATCTAAGTTTAATATATTTAATTCGTTTATTGTATTTAAAAGTAATTCATTTTCTAAATCAGCATACAAATTGGGATTTTCAATATTTTCAATATCATTAAAAGCACTAAAACCAAACGAAATACCATTAATTGTTATAATTTGTATATTTGATGTATTATTATTAAATACTCCAATATATTTTATTAAATTTTTTTCTAATATTTCGCATGTAGAATTGAAACCTTCTATTCCATGTTCTAATATATGATTATTGGCAATGGAAACAATTTCAATTTTATTTTTTTTAAGAAAATTAGCAAAAATACTATCGCCAGCAAATGTTTTTTTATCTACAATTTCACTATTGTATATTAAAGGTGCTTCTAAATTAGCAAAAACAAGATCAGAATTATCAAATATTTTTTTAATATTTTCTTCCCATATATTACCATGATGTTTTAAAAAATTACTTCCTACACCAAAGCCATTATTATATCCCATATTTGCAGGGAATAAATCACCAACAAAAGAAATTACAGCTTTATATTTCATCTGTATATATTTTTAAAATAAGTATAACTTTCTAAATTTTTAGATTTTACAATAATTTTTTTTACAAAAGGTTGTAATAATTTAGCAGATAATATATTTATGTAGCTATAAAATTTTCTTTCGCCATCAATGTTTACATTACCATAAATATCACTTCCCATTAATGATACAACTAAAGGTTTTGCTCCTGAGAGAGTAGCTACTATAGCTAATAATGAATAATGTGCGTGTATAATATCATAATTATGGTATTTTAAATATTTTTTTAGTATAGGTATGTTTTTTAGATATCCTTTAATGCCTTTACCTTTAATAGTGAAATAGTCTAGGTCTATACCATTTTGCTTCAAGGACTCTCCTTGATTTTTTATAATAGGGCTAATGCCAAATTCAGAATTACCACTAGAGACGAAAAGAACTTTCATAATTTATTTTATTTATTAATAAAATTTACTATGCTTTCAACATATATTTTTTCTAATATAGAGGTTTCTTTAATAATTTCCCATTTATTACTCCTATCACAATTGGGAAAAAACCAAAGAATGAACAGCCGTGAATATGAAAAATATCATATTTACGTCCTTTGATAAATAAAACAAAAGGCATTAATATCCGTTTTAAAATATTATCTTTGGTATTGAATAAATCTATTTGATTTATATTATCATTAAAATATTCAAGTGAAATTTCTATTTGACCTGATATGCCACCAACAGATGGTTTATAATTTGCAATAAGTAAAATTTTGGCCATTTATTTTAGATTTGTTTTGATAAATTCTATCAATTTTTTGCTTTCATTGACATAGTCAAAGACTTTTAGTGCTTTTAGATAGCCATTATTAGCTATTTGCTTAGCTCTATCATAATCGTCAAAAACATTAATCATTTTGTTAGCAATAGATTCTGCATTTTCTGGCTCTGCTAAGAATATTTCTTTATTATCTTGTAAATAATTCTCGATATCACCAACTTTAGTAGCAATAATTGGGTTTTTAGTCATTAGATATTCTCCTAATTTCCAAGGGAACCCGTGATTAGCATATTCAGAATTGCTACGACATACTAGCAATAAATCAGCATTTTGATTTATAAATTTTAGCTCATTTCTATTTACTAATCCTAAATATTTAAAATTATCAATGATTCCGAGCTCATTTACTATTTTTAAAATATTTTCTATGGGATTATATTTGCTTGGTTTACCTGTCGTAACGAGTATAGACTTAGGGTGATGTAGCAATAATTTCTTGAAAGCATCTAATATATATGGGAAACCATCTTTTTCGCCAAATGAACCTGAATAAACTATCAAGTTAAATTTATTTTTATTAGAATCAATAAATTGTTTTATTTTATTGTTCTCTTGCAATTGCACAGATAATGAATCATCACTATTAACTAAAATTGGCGAAACACATATTTTATCTTGTGGCATTTTGTTAGAATAATATTGCTTTAGATATGTGGAGATTACGATGAAGCCTGTGGATATTTTAGGTAAAATAATATCACTTAATCTAAAACCTAACATTTGTAACTTACTTCTAAAACTCTTCGCCTCACTGCTAGATATTCTTTTCTCAACTTCCCATGGGAAGAATGGTATTTTATGAGAATAACATGTTAAAAATATTGGATGATATTTCAGAAAATCATTGCAGTATGTTATTACCACATCATTAAAACCATTTTTTTCCCTTTTTTTTATATATTTTGCTATATCTTTTACATTTCTATAACTATTAAATGTGAATTTGTTATTAACGATTCCATGTTTATTAAAGAATTTATATGGAATTTCTTCATATATCCCTTCATTAATATCATATTTTTCAGTATCACCATTGAATGATGATGAAGGTATCAAAAGCATAGCATTAACAGAATTTTTAATAATTCCTTTTGCCAATATGGTTATATGAGCTGTAGCTGCCATCCCTTCTGGGAAATCTACATCAGAAAATATTAGAATATTAAAATTCACACTTTGCGATGTTTCCATTATTTATCTAAAATTATTATTTGTAGCAATCTGTTCTTTTATCCATTTATAAGTAATTTCTAATCCTTTGGTCAATGGAAAATCAGGTGCCCATCCGAGTTTCTCTTTAATAAATCTATTATCAGAATTTCTGCCTCTCACACCAAGTGGTCCAGGTATATGCTTAATACTTAGATTTTTACCAGCAATTTGCATGATCATCTGAGCAAGTTGATTAATAGTAACCATTTCTTCAGAGCCAATATTAACTGGTCCAGTGAAGTCAGAATTCATTAATCTTCTAACACCTTCTATACATTCATCTACGAAAAGAAAAGATCTAGTTTGTTCACCATCGCCCCAAATTTCTATTTCACCATTATCTGGTGCCATAGCCACTTTTCTACACAAAGCAGCAGGTGCTTTTTCGCGTCCATCATTCCATGAGCCCTCTGGTCCAAAAATGTTATGGAATCTGGCAATTCTTACATTTAGTCCGAAGTTTCTCATAAAAGCTAAATAAAGATGCTCGCTAAATAATTTTTCCCATCCATATTCACTGTCAGGATTAGCTGGATATGCAGAATCTTCTGATGTTTTAGGATTATTAGGATCTTTTTGATTATATTCAGGATATATACAAGCTGAGGATGAGTAGAAAATCTTTTTAACTCCATATTTATATGCCCATTCGCATATATTCAAGTTGATAAGAGCTGAATTGTGCATGATGTCGGCATCATTTTCACCAGTGAAAACAAAGCCAGCACCACCCATATCTGCAGCTAGCTGATAAACTTCGTCAAAACTTTTATCTAGGTTTATATTTAATTTTAAACCTTTATTCATGTGAAGATCTTGCCATGGAGCTCTCATAATATCCTCTACAATATTAGATTTTCTGAGGTCCCCTATAATAAATTCATCTGCTTGAGTAGGAGCATAAGGTGGATATTTCAGATCTACACCTCTCACCCAAAAACCTTCTTTTTTTAATTGTTTTACCAAATGAGCACCAATGAAACCACCAGCGCCACAAACTAATGCTGTTTTCATAAATTTCTCCTTCCTTGTTTATTTTTCTAATAAGTAATTACCTAAAAATATAGCATCTAAACCGCTATCAAAAAAACATCTAATTGCTTCCTGGGGTGTATTTATAATTGGTTCACCTTTAACATTAAAAGATGTATTTAGCACGATATATTCTCCTGTAAGTTTGCCAAAGTTATTAATAAGTTCCCAATATAAAGGGTTAATTTCTTTTTTAACCATTTGAGGTCTTACAGTACCATCAACATGAACAACAGCAGGAATTTTATCCTTCTTTTCGTTTTTAACATTAAAAGAAGTAATCATAAATAATTCTTCTCTATTATCATCAAGATAAACATCCTTGTATTCGTATAATAATGATGGGCAAAAAGGTCTAAAAGCCTCTCTAAATTTAACTTTAGAATTAATGATATCTTTATTTTCTGCTTTTAATGGACTCATTAGAATAGATCTATTCCCAAGAGCGCGAGGTCCACTTTCCATTCTGCCTTGAAACCAAGCAACTATTTTATTATCTGCTAATAATTCTGCTGCTTTCTGGGGAGCATCATCAATATATTTATAGTTTAATTTTCTTATTTTTAATAATTCTTCTATTTCGCTATTTGAATATTCAGGTCCAAAATATAAATTATTTAATTTATACCCCTTAAAGTCATTATATTTATAATATTGAAGAAAAGCGGCACCAACAGCTAGACCTGAATCTCCAGGATTTGGATAAATATGTTGCTGTTCAATTAAATCTCCCCTATTATTCCAAATTCTTTGATTAAGTTTAACATTTAAAAAAATACCACCTGCACAAGCAATTTTTTTGATGCCTGTTTTTTTAACCCATCCATAAACTAAATTCAAAACATTTTCTTCTAACAACCTTTGAGCTTCAGCAGCTATATTCTCTCTTCCATATTTTTCTATAAGAGATTTAACTTCTTTTGCTTCGTCGAAATGAAATTGTGTAGAACCGCTTTCTGTCCAATAATAAGAGTTACCTAGTTCAGATTCTTTAACTAGTTTCTCATTTTCAAATTTTGGGAAATATTTATCTAAAACCCCTTTACATTTTTTATAATCTCCATAAGGTGCTAATCCCATAGTTTTACCCTCACCATCTCCATGAATCCAGTGTAGACCTTCTGTAACAACGCTATAAGCCCAGCCTATTGATGCTTCTTTATAATATTTTTGCAATAATTGTATTTTATTACCCTCGGCTACCCAAATGGCAGTACATGTATTATCACCAGCACCATCTATAGTAAAAATCAAACATTTTTCATTAGATGGCATTGTAAAATATGCGCTAGCAGCATGTACTAAATGGTGATTATTGTTAATTATTTTAGCTTTATCATAATTTGTATAGTCAGGATAATAAATAGGCAGTTTTTCATATTTCATTCCTAAAGATTTTCCAAAAAAAGTTCTAGCAATATTTATAGCAACTTTTTCTTTTGAAGAATAATTATCTGTAATTCCAAAAAGAGTATTTAAACCTCGAGGATTATTTTCCCAAGATAGACTTATATAATCAATTGCATTAATATCTGCTATACCCGCTGCTTTGATGCAATATTGAATAGAATAAATTGGAACATTACTTGAGTGTTTTACCCTTGTAAATCTCTCTTCTTGAACATCAGCTATTATTTTCCCATCAATAATAATTGCGGCACTTGAATCATGCCCTGAATGAATTCCTAATACTATCATATTTTTGTCCTCCAATATATTTTTTTGATTGTTTTACTAAATTATTTGTAAAGATTTACCAAAGTTCTTGATAAAACTTGATATATTATTTGCAAATGTATAATTTGATTTTATCATTGTTATAAAACTGTCGCATATCATCTTGCTTCTTTTCGTCGCGGCTAAATATTCTAATCTCAGCGAATTCTTCAGTTTGCAGAAAACGCCTCAAAACAGCATTGCCAAAAGACCCCGTGCCACCAGTGATGAGTAAAATTTTATTCGTTTGCATATAGATTGTAATTATATTTATTATGTTTTAGCTTATTTATTTGTGGTTGTTTAAGATATTGTAGATAATAAAATCCAGGTAAAATAATAAAAAAAGTGTACCATAACTCTCTACCAGTTAATGCTTTCATTAATCCTAGACCAATAATTGAAAAAATAGAAAGAAGGAAATAAAAAGAAAATTCATCATCAAAATATTTAATATTTTTTTTCACATAATAATAAATAATATAAATAAAAGGTAGAGTACCTAATAGACCATATACTGCTAATTTATTCATCCAAAATAAATGGCCATTCCATTCTTTACCACCCCATATTGGATTAGAAAGAAACGATTGTATTAATAAAGGATAACGTGCATACCGTGTATTAATAGCATTATTTTCAACTGTACCACCAGTTATAAAAAAAGTACCCATTTCATTTAATTTAAAATAATTTTCAGAATTAGTATCAAAGAGAGTAGCCATATTATAAAATAATTCTGCATAAATATGTGAAGGTATTGCTACAATAATTATTAATAAAATTATATATATGCCAATAGATTTTTTTAAATTTTTTCTACCTAATAGACTCAATATAATAATGATAAAAGCCACTAATATATTTGCTACTATTTGCATTTTTATTAATGCATAGAAAAAGATAATTCCCATTAATAAGATTTGATATTTTTTAAAAATACTGTTATCATTACTTTTATAAAGGTAAATGAGCATAGGGAATAAACAAACTAAAGCAGATGCAAAACTGTAATTACCCCCTCCATATTTAGTATATCCTAATATTTTTACCCTTTCACTTTCTGAGAATGCAGATATTCCCGTAAGATCTCTAGCATATAGTGGGTTTATGTATGCAGTTATTATAGACATGATAGCACTAACAAATATAAATAACAAAGTCCATTTAATGATTAAAGCAAAGCCCTCATAATCTTGTTCTAATCTAAAATACGTAAGAACTGAAATAGCCACAGAAAAAACGTAAAATTCATTTATAATTTGTTTTTTCATCCATGGATCAATATTAGCCCATAATGTATTTAGCAGAATTAATACAATGAAAAAACCATATATTAAAAGTAAAATAAATAATTTATTTTTGAAAATTTTAGGATACAAAAATATTATAGATAAAAACCAAATAATAGTCCATAGATGATGACTACCAATAATTGGCGGCAAATTTATAAATAATAAATAGAAAAAAGTGCTGAAAAGCAGCATGAAAATTATAAAACGGAAATATAATTTTTTAGAAATCATTTTATAAAAATTTCAATATTTCGCAAATAGTCAATTATTATATTAACTGTTTGCATAAAGTGAAAAAAAATATGAATTATTTCCCTTTTTTAGTATCATTAATTATTTCTTTATAATTATTTATAATATCATTTATTACAGTATCTTTGTCATGTCGCTTTAGTGCAGTCTCTCGTGCATTTTGTCCAAGTAGGATAGCTTTTTCTTTATCATTATATAATTCTAAAATAGCACCTGACATAGCATAAGGATCGCCATCTTGTATTAAAATACCATCAACCTTGTCTGTAATCAATGATCCTGCACCACCAGCAAATGTAGATATACAAGGCATACCTAGAAGCATAGCCTCACATAGATTATTAGGACTATTTTCTATATGCGAAGGCATTATATATATATTTGAATTTAGTAATTGATCAATTAACTCATTTTCATTTAGATTTCCTAATAAAACTAAATTATCTTTAGGATATTTAGAACCTAATTTTTTCTTAACTACTTTAACAATTAGATCATCTTCTTTAATGCCAGCAATGTGCCATATAATATTTTTATGTAATTTATTTAGTAAATATAAGCTCTCACATATTGTCTCAAACCCTTTATAAAAATTGTTGCTACTGGTAGTAATAATTTTAAAAAAATTATTTTGAGAAAATTCCCACTTATTATGATAAAAAATTTCTCTTAACATTTCATCTGAATGGAAATAAATACTGTTACGTGCTAAATTTTTTGTTATTCTTTCATCCCAATCTGTTCTACCAAAAATATATTTGCATTTTACGAGAGTTTCCCTTTCTATTTTAGCCATTTCCACCATTTTGCGATAATTTTTTTTAAAATTATCTCTTAAAAACATGTTGTTTCTCTTACTCACAGATAGATATTGTTTTTCTATGCCAGAGCAATATTTATGTGAAATGACTGTTAACACACCTTGGATGGAAATGACAACAGGTATATCTATCTCATCTATAATGCAACCAAAAGGATTCTCAGTGCCATGTATATGAATAATATCAGGCTGTACCTCATTAATGATCTTTAAATATTCATTTTTAAATTCCTTATCTATTACTTTATTAGTAAATATTGACCAGTATTTATGAAATTTATTCTTATAAATTCTAATAGGATGGTATGTCGTATTTTTATATTTAAAAGTAGTATGGTTATAATAACTATTGTGAAAAGCTATATGTAGATCTACATGATTTTGTAGCTCTTCATCTAGAGCTTTTAGCCAACCTCCTGTGCCTTTTAATTCTTTATTAAAATATT
>Ga0208826_1003156_pt1 | contig 11554 bp, 10 predicted proteins | sample AD_UKC115_MetaG_FD_184451 | JGI IMG/M metagenome (GOLD analysis project Ga0208826, IMG submission 184451) | Active sludge microbial communities of municipal wastewater-treating anaerobic digesters from Hong Kong - AD_UKC115_MetaG (SPAdes)... | ecosystem: Engineered > Bioreactor > Anaerobic >... | reverse complement strand
TGCACGCGCTGCGCGATCTCGCTGTCGTCGTCGTCGCCGATCCAGCTCTCGAACAGGTCGCCGAGGATGTACAGCGCCTGCGCCGCGCGCGCCTCGCCGCGCAGGAAGGCCTCGAACAGCGCGGTGATGTGCGGCCGCGCCGGGTCGAGGTGCAGGTCGGAGATGAAGAGCGTGGTCATCGCGCAAGCGTAACCGAAGCGCGGCGCCGCGCCGGCACGCTCAGGCCAGGCTGCCCGGAGTGAATTCCAGGCGCAGCGACGCCGGCCGCCCCGGCAGGGACAGCACCGACTCGCGCGGCGCGCTGCGGGCGACGACGCGGCCGCGGCGCAGCACCAGCAGGCGCGCGGCCTTCAGGCGGATCGCCTCGAAGGGATCGGCCGCCTGCAGCACCACCAGGTCGGCGTGGCAGCCCGGCACCAGGCCGTAGCCCTCCAGCCCGAGGATCGCGGCGGGATGGGTCGTGACCGCGTCGAAGGCCGCGGCAATGCCCTGCTGCGAGGTCATCTGCGCCACGTGGATGCCCATGTGCGCGACTTCCAGCATGTCGCCGCTGCCGAAGCTGTACCAGGGGTCCATCACGCAGTCGTGGCCAAAGGCCACGGTGACGCCGGCGGCCATCAGTTCCGGCACGCGCGTCATGCCGCGGCGCTTGGGATAGCTGTCGTGGCGCCCCTGCAGGGTGATGTTGATCAGCGGATTGGCGATCGCCGCCACGCCGGCCTCAGCCATCAGCGGCAGCAGCTTGGACACGTAGTAGTTGTCCATGGAATGCATGGACGTGAGGTGCGAGCCGGCGACGCGGCCCTGCAGGCCGAGGCGCTGCGTCTCCGCGGCGAGCGTCTCCACGTGGCGCGACAGCGGGTCGTCGGATTCGTCACAGTGCAGGTCCACGCGCAGGCCGCGTTCGGCCGCAATTTCGCACAGGCGCCGCACCGAGGCCGCGCCGTCGGCCATGGTGCGCTCGAAGTGCGGGATGCCGCCGACCACGTCCACGCCGCGATCCAGCGCGCGCAGCAGGTTCTGCTCGGCGCCCGCGCTGCGGTAGAAGCCGTCCTGCGGAAATGCCACGAGTTGCAGGTCGAGGTACGGCGCGACGCGCCGCTTCACCTCCACGAGGGCGTCCACCGCCAGCAGGCGCTCGTCGCACACGTCCACGTGGCTGCGGATGGCCAGCAGGCCCTGCGCCACCGCCATGTCGCAGTAGGCCAGGGCGCGCTCGATCACGGCCTCCACGGTGAGCTGTGGCTTCAACTCGCCCCACAGCGCGATGCCCTCGAGCAGGGTGCCGGAGCGGTTGAGCCGCGGCAGGCCCAGCGACAGTGTCGCGTCCATGTGGAAATGCGCGTCGACGAAGGGCGGCGAGACCAGTCGCCCGCCGAGATCAAGCTCCTCGCGTGCGCTCGCGGCGAGCCGCGGCGCCACGGCGGCGATGCGGCCGTCGGCGATGCCGATGTCGACGTCGCGGCGGCCGTCGGGCAGGTTGGCGTGGCGCAGGATCAGGTCCAAAAGTGTCGCTCCTCAATGGTCGCTTCAGGGGTCATGCGTGCCGCAGGCCGCGGCCGGGCCGCGCCCACCCCGTTGGCCGAGGGCCATCCAGGCAGCGCGGCCGGCCGCCTGCTAGTCCCAGCTTCCGGCCCAGTGAAATTCCAGGGACATCCGGCGGCACTGCGGACAGACGTGGCGATGGCACTCCAGCGGACGGTAACGGCCCTGACGCGCGTCGCGCCAGACCGCCTCGTACTTTCCGCGCCACTCTGCCAGCATGTCCTCCCACGCGATGCCCATCTCCGCCAGGCTCTGCGGGGTGTACTCCATCAGTTTGGCCATATAGGCCGCGTAGGCGTCGAAGGTGGGGTATTGCAGGTACTCGCCGATCGGCAGGATCTCGGGATCACGCAGGGCCGGATCCGCGTAAGACGTCACGTCCTCGCCGCCGCAGCGCGGGCAGCGCAGCGGCAACGGGGCGCCCGGCAGCGACACCATCGCCGAACAGTGGCGGCACAGGGCCGGATACTCCTCCGTATCGTCGCCGAAGCCCGCTCCGATACCGACGCGGTGCGCGAAACCGCACTCGCACTGCGCGAGCAGGGTCGTTCCCAAAGGTCCGTTCCTCCTTGATGCCGCTCGGCACGGCGCACGCCGGCCGGTCGCCACGATAACCGCAAGCCCGCCGCGCGCCCACTGCCCGTTGCGGACGTCCGCCGCCTCGTGCAAGGCTTGCGGCCTCACATTCGCAGCGACGACACGGTCTCGTCGATGCCCGCGGCACGGTGCCGGCGGTGCGATTGTTTCCCCGTCCCGCAACACCGCCGCCGCGCCATCGCCGGCGCCGGGTGCGCGCGGAACTCTTCCCGCATCGACTGGACCCCGCCATGAGCCTTGCCGCCGCACCGCACACCGCCTCGGATCTGAACCTCGATCCGTACTGGATGCCCTTCACCCACAACCGCTACTTCAAGCAGCACCGGCCGCTGGACCGCCTGCTGGTGTCGGCCGAGGGCGCGTACTACACGACAGTGGATGGTCAGAAGCTGTTCGACTGCCTGTCGGGCCTGTGGTGCAGCTCGCTGGGGCACGGCCATCCGCGCATCAAGGAGGCGGTGAAGGCGCAGCTCGACCGCGCCGACTACATCCCGGCCTTCCAGGTCGCCAATCCCGACAGCTTCCGCCTCGCCGAGCGCATCGCCGCGGTGGCGCCCGAGGACTTGAACCGCGTGTTCTTCTGCAACTCCGGCTCGGAAGCCGTGGACTCCGCGCTGAAGATCGCCATCGCCTACCACCGCCTGCGCGGCGAGGCCTCGCGCACGCGCATCATCGGCCGCGAAAAGGGCTACCACGGCGTGGGCATCGGCGGCATCAGCGTCGGCGGCATGGTGGCCAACCGCAAGATGTTCGCGCCGATGATGCTGCCCGGCGTGGACCATCTGCCGCACACCCACAGCCTGAAGGACATGGCCTTCTCCCGCGGCCAGCCGACCTGGGGCGCGCACCTGGCCGACGATCTGGAGCGCCTGGTCGCGCTGCACGACGCCAGCACCATCGCCGCCGTCATCGTCGAGCCGATGCAGGGCTCGGTCGGCGTGGTGGTGCCGCCCGTGGGCTACCTGCAGCGCCTGCGCGAGATCTGCACCAAACACGGCATCCTGCTCATCTTCGACGAAGTCATCTGCGGCTTCGGCCGCATGGGCGACTGGTTTGGGGCGCAGGCCTTCGGCGTCACGCCCGACCTCATCACCTTCGCCAAGTGCGTCAACAACGGCACCGTGCCCATGGGCGGCGTGATCGCCCGCCAGGGCATCTACGACAGCTTCATGACCGGCCCCGACTACACGGTGGAGCTGTTCCACGGCTACACCTACTCGGCCCACCCGCTGGCCGTGGCCGCGGCACACGCCACGCTCGACATCCTGTACGACGAGGCCGTGCCGCAACGCTTCGCCGCGCTGGCCAAGACCATCGAAGACGCCGCGCACACGCTGCGCGGCGAACCCAACGTCATCGACATCCGCAACTGCGGCGCCGCCGCCGCGGTGGAGCTGGCGCCCATCCCGGGCCAGGTCGGCAAGCGCGGCCTGCGCGTGTTCGAGGAGGGCCTCAAGCGCGGCCTGCTGCTGCGCTTCACCGGCGACACCATCGCCATGGCTCCGCCCGTGATCACCACGCCGGACGAACTGGCGCGCATGTTCGACGGCGTGCGCGCGGCGATCCGCGCCGTGGCGTAGCGCGGTCACCGCGAATCGAACGCAAGCCGTCCACCGCGACGGCTTGCGCCGGTGCCAACCCGGCCGCCGCCTGATCGACGCGCCGACCGCGCAGTAGCGGGCGGCTCACCCTCTCGCAAAGACCCTGTGCGCTGTGCGCCGCCTGACCCCGTGTACGGCCTGCCCGCTACGCAGGCTCAAACACGCCGGCAAACCGGCGGCGATGCCACGTGCATTCATCCCGACGCCGTGCTGGCCCCCGTTACACCCCCACTCCGCCGCCGTAACTCATACTCCTCCGATCCGCCGGCTTGGCCCCGCTCCTTGCGCCGATGAACCGCGTGCACGAATCGGCCAGGCTCTTGAACGGATGCGGGAAATTTCCTATTGCGAGATGTGGACGAGGGCGGGATACTCGATGCAACACCCAACTACGGGGGCTATTTGTAGTTTGGCCTCAGAGAACAGGGAATGTCGCTTAGTAAACTTAAAATCAGGAGCGCAGAGTACGTGGCAGACCCATCCACGGGGAAGCACGTCTACCATGTACACGACCCGCATGCTCTCGTGCAGGTCGCCGGATATATGAAACACATCCACGGATGCAATGGCGGAGAACACATTTTCTTTCGCGGCGAGTCCGAGCTGTACGGAACGCTGCTTCCTACGCTCTTCCGTGGGGTGTCGAAGCAAGCCGGTCAGTCTCGACAGATTTGCCGGCTGAATGCCGCGCTCGCTTCTGCTAGAGAGAATAGCAAGATCTTCAGTACACTGGACCCATCTGCTCATGAGCCGCTACTTCAGCACTACGGCTTAAAGACAACCTGGATTGACCTTGTTGACAATATCTGGGTAGCGCTCTGGTTCGCCTGCCATAGGGCCTACGCGGTTGGGCCAATCAACGAATACTTGCACTTTGAGCAGCGGACTGAATCAACGGGCCGTGACGGATTCGCCTACATTCTCTTGGTGTCGGCCGACTCTAAGCCAGCCCACAAGTCGCCTCCCGGCGTAGTAATAGGCAAGAACACGGAGCTCGTTGACCTGCGGGTTGCAGCCCCATCTATCTTCCTTCGTCCTCACGCGCAGCATGCGCTACTAATGAGGATGCGCGGAAACACGGTGATGCGCCCTCTAGACTACTCCCCACAAATACGCGGAGTAGTTCGGATAAGCCTCGGCGATGCTCTTGAGTGGCTCGGTCACGGGAAGATGCTGGGCGTCCATGCGCTGTTCCCACCGCCCTACTATGATCTGGGTTATGACATCTTGCTACGCAGCGAAATCGTTGGGTCCGTATATATCGGCTCCGTGCACCACATCGGCTCATGAGGCCAAACAATTCGTCCAAGCCGACGCTGCTTCGCAGCGCGGCTTAGCTCAGGTGTTAGGCCCATATGCGCGTTTATCACTTTGTCAATGAAGTGCACGGGCTAGAGGATCTTCGCAGGCGAAGGTTAAAGGTTGCTACGCTAAAGGAGCTTAACGACCCTTTTGAGCTCTTCGGTGTAAATCTGGCAGATCAATCGCTTCGGTTGGCTTTCCAAGAAATGAAGGAGCAACTCGCAACGACTCGAGGCCTATTGTGTTTCAGCAAGAACTGGAGTAACCCAGTTCAATGGAGTCATTACGCCGGCAAGCACACCGGGCTTTGCCTAGGATTCGATATCCCTGATGAACTCCTTTCACCGGTGTCCTACTCGCGCAGGCGCCTCGTTGTTGCAGCAGAGAGTTTTCAAAAACCGGACCAAATCGATTTGGAGACCGCGACCCGTTTCCTGTTCACCAAATACTCCCACTGGCGTTACGAGAACGAAGTGCGCTGCTTCGTCACCCTTAAAGACAAAGACCCAGAAAGTGGACTCTACTTTGCTAATTTCTCGGATACGCTTCGCCTTGCGACTGTCGTCGTTGGTGCTCAGTCAAAAATTTCTCGCGAGACTCTTCGCCAGGCGCTCGGAGACCTTATGCCTCGCGTAACGGCACTAAAGGCTCGGCTGGCATTCAATACGTTCAAGGTTGTTACGCAGCGCAATGCAAAGCTGTGGACCTAACAATTCGTGTATGCCCTCCCTGCAAGTAGTGCGGCAAAGTCAGACCCATGAGCGAGTCCTCGGCCCCGTGGCCTAGCCCCTCCATCGAGCGTAGGTCTTACCGCTGGCTGCGCCGGCGGCAAGCCGCCGCTCATGTCGAACGCTGATCTTCGCGCCTTGCACCATGTCACTACGTCGCATCGTCGCCTTTCTCGTCCTCGCGCTTGACGCGTACATCGTGCTTCGGGTGGCCCCGGCGATGGGGATGCTCGGCCCCGTCTTCCAGCTGATCGGCGTGTTTGTCGGCATCGGCGCTCTCAGTGTCCTCGTTTTCAATTTGCCCGTTACAAAGCGCCGCATCAGCAAGCGCCAGATCGGGCACCGTGAGAAGAGTTGGGCTGAGACGAGTCGCTTTCAGCGCACCGCGACGCTCGCGCTGATTGTGGTGCTCGCCCTCGGGCCACTCGTTATCGCGGCACGCGGCGTGTACCTCGGGGCGCTGCCGTCCTTTGTCCGACCTCGTGGCCCTGACGTCGTCTTCTCCCAGACGCCCGGCAACTTTCTGCTGAATCTCATTGCGTATGTCGTGTTCGGCTTGGTATTCCTCATCCCACTCCTGCGGGCGCGAAGCGCATCAAGGAATGCCACCAACACCATTGCACGCGACGGCAAGGTCTAACCCCTCGCGGGCGCACCCCTCAAGCAAGCTTAGGTTCAAGCTCCAATCGCAACACCCCGATCAGGTAGGGTGTCGCCATGGGAAGGCCGTATCAGCATCTGAGCGCGGAGGAACGCGCCGTTGGCCAGCTCGATGCCTACGGTGGATGCGGCAGCGGCGGGGGGCGTAGCATGGATGGCGACTCCTCTCGTGATCCCGTGACCTGAGCCTGCACGCTCAGTCTGGCTCATCGAACACTGGGGGTGACGCGGGAAGAGTCCATTGCGTTTTCCGCGTGGGCGCACGCCGGCACGGCAGGCCTCAGCCTGATCGTCGGGCCCACAGACCCCGAGGAGTAGACTGCGTGAAGTTCATAGCCTGTCGCCCCGCTTCCATGCGTTCCTTTCCCCCATCAGCATTCGCTCTCACGCTGCTGGTGGCAACCGCAACCGCGGCTGCCGACTTGCCGACCTTCCGCAAGGGCATGTGGGAGTTCAATCGAACCGTCGCAGCGCAAGGCTCCGACGGCAAGGACACGACGCTTTCCAAGCAGCAGTGCACCGATCCCTCGGCCGACATGAAGCGCATGAACGACATGCTCGCCAAGCAAGGGTGCACGTTCTCTCCGATCTCGGCCAAGGGCAATGTCTACACGTTCTCCTCTGAATGTCGGATCCAGGGCCTGCATTCGCAGACCCAGAGTGTTCTCACGGTCGAAGGGGACGATGCGTACAGCGTGCAGGTCACCGGCACCACGGCCGGACAGCCCACGCGTGAGCTTCTCAGGGCGAAGCGCGTTGGAGACTGCTAGGAACGCCTCTCCAGCGCAGCAGCGGGCGTAGCCTGCGTGTTCGCACGAGGGGCGTCCGCCGCCACCGTGACTTGGCCGCTGAGCATGGTGGTGGCTGTTGCTCCTCGCGATCACGGCGCCATGCCGACGGCGGCCCCGGGCGGCATGGTTCGCCAGGTCAAGCGGATCGCCGGTCCTGTGTGTCCGCCAGACCATGGCCTGTGGCAGGATGCGCCTCTGCCCAGGACCGGTTTCGAGCGTGACCGTATCCCTCCACCATCTGCGCATTGCCCTGAAGAACGTCGAGCCCAAGGTCCAGCGCGAGGTCGTGGTGCCCTCCGACCTGCGCCTGGACCGGCTGCACCGAGTGCTTCAGGTCGTCATGGGTTGGAGCAACGCGCACCTGCACGAGTTCATCGTCGGCTCTCTGCGCGACGGAGCGCGCTATGGCCCGCCCCAACCCAGGGATCTCTGCCTCGGCCGGGGCACGCTCAATGAGGCGCGCTACACGCTGGCGCAGATCGCGCCGGGGAAGGGGCACCGGTTCCACTACTGGTACGACTTCGGTGACGACTGGATGCACGAGATCGCGGTCAAGGCCGTGCTGGCAGACCCTGCCGAGGGCGGTGCACCCTTCTGCCTGACGGCGCGCGGCGCGTGCCCGCCGGAGGATTGCGGCGGACCGTGGGGATATGCGGAACTGCTGGAGATCCTCGCCGACCCACAGCACCCCGAGTACGCCGACCGTCTGGACTGGCTGGGCGGCGAGTTCGACCCCGCCTTGGTCAACATCGACGCCATCAACACCGACCTCGCGGTCCTGGCGCGGTCCTGGCGGGCCAGGCCGCGAACGAAGGCGTCCGGCACGACGCCCTAGCCGATGCCGTCACGGCAGACACCCGGCGGCGCGGTGACCCGATCGCCGCGGCACCGCCTCGCACTTGCCTTGAAACGGCGACTTGCGTAGAACTCGCCGGACCAGCGACACAGCGTTCCCGCCCCGACGGCCGGTGGCGGGATGGACCGACGAAGGTCCGGACGCGGCAGACTTCCGGGGGGAAGCGCGTCCGCCGTCGCCGCCTGGATCCAGGCAGCGGCGGCCCCCGATCCTGCGGGAGCGGATCGGGGCGGTTGTACCGCGGCGTGCAAGGCGCGCGAGACAGCAGGAGACAACGATGAGCGTACCTATCCGCAGCGTGCCGGCCGCCTCGGCGCCCTCGCGCATTCCCCACTACATTGCGGGTCAACGCGTGGCCGGCGACGGCGCACGCACCAGTGCGGTGTTCGATCCGGCCAGCGGCGCGCAGACCGGCGAGCTGCCGCTGGCCTCGCCGGCCGAGGTGGATGCCGCCGTGCAGGCCGCGCGCGCGGCCTTTCCCGCCTGGGCGGCCACGCCGCCGGCACGGCGCGCCAAGGTGCTGTTCAAGCTGCGCGAGCTGCTGGAAGCGCGCGCCGACACCCTGGCCCGCGCCATCAGCGCCGAACACGGCAAGACCCACAGCGACGCCCTCGGCGAAGTACAGCGCGGCATCGAGGTGGTGGAGTTCGCCTGCGGCATTCCGCAGCTGCTGAAGGGCGAGCTCAGCGAAAACGTGGCCGCGAACGTGGATTCCTACGGCATGCGCCAGCCGCTCGGTGTGGTGGCCGGCATCACGCCGTTCAATTTTCCGGCGATGGTGCCGCTGTGGATGTTTCCCATCGCCTTGGCCTGCGGCAACAGCTTCGTGCTGAAGCCGTCCGAGCGCGATCCCTCGCCCTCGCTGCTGCTGGCGGACTGGCTGCGGGAAGCCGGGCTGCCCGACGGCGTGTTCAACGTGGTGCACGGCGACAAGGTCGCGGTGGACGCGCTGCTCGCCCACCCCGACGTCGCGGCGGTGAGCTTCGTCGGCTCCACGCCGATTGCGCGCTACATCTATGCCACCGGCTGCGCCGCGGGCAAGCGCGTGCAGGCGCTGGGCGGCGCCAAGAACCACATGGTGGTGATGCCCGACGCGGACATGGACCAGGTGACCGACGCCCTGCTCGGCGCGGGCTACGGCTCGGCCGGTGAGCGCTGCATGGCGATCTCGGTGTGCGTGGCCGTGGGCGACGACACCGCCGACCGCCTGGTGGCCCGCCTCGCCCCGCGCGTGGCAGCGCTGAAGATCGGTCGCGGCGACGCACCCGGCATGGACATGGGGCCACTCATCAGCGCCGCGCATCGCGACAAGGTGCGGGGCTATGTCGAGCTCGGCGTGCAGGAAGGCGCGCAGCTGGTGGTCGACGGCCGCGGCCTGCGCGTGGACGGCGGCGAGGGCGGCTTCTTCCTCGGCGGCTGCCTGTTCGACCGCGTGCAGCCGCACATGCGCATCTACCGCGAGGAAATCTTCGGCCCCGTGCTGTCGGTGCTGCGCGCGCCCAGCTACGACGCGGCGGTGGAGCTGGTGAACGCGCACGAGTACGGCAACGGCGTGGCCATCTTCACGCGCGACGGCGACGCCGCGCGCGATTTCGCCCAGCGCATCCAGGTGGGCATGGTGGGCGTGAACGTACCGATTCCGGTGCCGGTGGCCTACCACAGCTTCGGCGGCTGGAAGGCCTCGCTGTTCGGCGACCACCACATCTACGGCCCCGAGGGCGTGCGCTTCTACACGCGCCTGAAGACCGTGACGGCGCGCTGGCCCACATCGATCCGCGCCGGCGCCCAGTTCGTCATGCCGCATTAGAGCGCGGCGCTTCGTCGTGCGGCGCGCCACCGACGCCGCCGCCGCGACGCGCCGGGATCTGATCCACCGCCTCCGGAGTAGCCCATGAACGCCGCAATGAAGGAATCCGTCGCCCCGCTCACGATCAACGGGGCGCGCCTGTGGGATTCGCTGATGGCCATGGCGCAGATCGGCGCCACGCCCAAGGGCGGCGTGTGCCGTCTGGCGCTGACCGACCTCGACCGCCAGGGGCGCGACCTGTTCGTGGCCTGGGCGAAGGAGGCCGGCTGCACGATTGCCGTCGACCGCATGGGCAACGTCTTCGCGCGCCGTGCCGGCCGCGACGACACGCTGGCGCCGGTGGTGACCGGCTCGCACGCCGACTCGCAGCCCACCGGCGGCAAGTTCGACGGCATCTACGGCGTGCTCGGCGGACTGGAAGTGATCCGCACGCTCAACGACCACCGCATCGAGACCGAGCGCCCGATCGAAGTGGTGATCTGGACCAACGAGGAAGGCTCGCGCTTCGCGCCGGCCATGGTGTCCTCGGGCGTCTTTGCCGGCGTGTTCTCGCTCGACTACGGCCTGTCGCGCAGGGACGTGGACGGCAAGACCCTGGGCGAGGAGCTGGCGCGCATCGGCTACGCCGGCGAGCTGCCCGTGGGCAAGCCCATCCACGCCGCCTTCGAGCTGCACATCGAGCAGGGACCGATCCTCGAGGCCGAGGGCAAGACCATCGGCGTGGTGCACGCGGCGCAGGGCCAGCGCTGGTACGAGGTGGTGCTGACCGGGCAGGAATCCCACGCCGGTCCCACGCCGATGCCGCGCCGCCGCGATGCGCTGCTCGGCGCCGCGCGCGTGATCGACCTGGTGAACCGCATCGGTCACGCGCACGCGCCCTACGCCTGCGCCACGGTGGGCATGATCCAGTGCCATCCCAACTCGCGCAACGTGATTCCCGGCCGCGTCTTCTTCACCGTCGACTTCCGCCATCCCGACGACGCCGTGCTGGCGCAGATGGACGCGGAGCTGCGCGCCGGCGTGGCGAAGATCGTCGAGGACACGCGCGTCGAGCTCACCTCGCTGGAGCAGATCTTCTACTACAAGCCGGTAGCCTTCGACGCCGCTTGCGTCGCCTCGGTGCGCGCGGCGGCCGAGCGCTTCGGCTACTCGCACCGCGACATCGTCTCCGGCGCCGGCCACGACGCCTGTTACCTCGCCCAGGTGGCGCCGACGGCGATGATCTTCGTGCCATGCATCGGCGGCATCAGCCACAACGAGATCGAGGACGCGACGCCCGCATGGATCGAGGCCGGCGCCAACGTGCTGCTGCACGCCATGCTGGGCCGCGCCCATCGCTGACCTTCCGCCGTGGTCCACACGGCATCACCACCTCCGGCACGACGGGGAGATCGAATGCCACGCAAAGAACTGGGCGACATCGCCGCCGGCCGCCTGAGCGCGGACGCGCTGGCGCGCAACTTCGAGGACATCGCGCCGCCGCTGGACCGCCAGGCGGCCCTGCTCGCCGCGCAGCGCTGCTACTTCTGCTACGACGCGCCCTGCATCCAGGCCTGCCCCACCGGCATCGACATCCCGGGCTTCATCCGCGCCATCGCCACGGACAACCTGCGCGGCGCGGCGCACAAGATCCTCGATGCCAATGCCCTGGGCGGCATGTGCGCGCG
>Ga0208826_1003154_pt1 | contig 11556 bp, 12 predicted proteins | sample AD_UKC115_MetaG_FD_184451 | JGI IMG/M metagenome (GOLD analysis project Ga0208826, IMG submission 184451) | Active sludge microbial communities of municipal wastewater-treating anaerobic digesters from Hong Kong - AD_UKC115_MetaG (SPAdes)... | ecosystem: Engineered > Bioreactor > Anaerobic >... | reverse complement strand
CAGCTTGAATACCGCGTGATCGCCATGCAAGGCTGGCAAGCCGATGCCGCGCCCGGCTTTGGTTGGCCCACCGAACGTACCTGGGTCAACCCCAGCCCCAACGCCGCGTCCTTGGGCATGGCGCGCGCCTACGCCGGCACCGTGATGCTGGAGGGCACCACGCTGTCCGAAGGCCGCGGCACCACGCGCGCGCTGGAGCTGTGTGGCGCGCCCGACATCGACACGCACCGCCTGCTGGCCGACATGCGTGCCATGGCGCCCGAATGGCTTGCCGGCTGCCGCCTGCGCGAATGCTGGTTCGAGCCCACCTTCCACAAGCACGCCGGCCAGTTGTGCGCCGGCGTGCAGATTCACGTCGAAGACCCCACGCACTACGACCACGCCGCCTTCAAGCCCTGGCGCCTGCAGGCGCTGGCCTTCAAGGCGCTGCGCCGGCAAGCGCCCGACTACCCGCTGTGGCGCGACTTTGCGTACGAATACGAGCACGATCGCCTGGCCATCGACCTGATCAACGGCAGCCCGCTGCTGCGCGAGTGGGTGGACGACCCGAAAGCGCCGCCGGCCGCGCTGGACGCACTGGCATCGGCCGACGAGCAGGCTTGGCTGCACGCACGCCAACCGTACTTGATTTATGAATGAAATCGGGCTTCAGCGCTTGTCTGTCAAGCGCAAGCAGCTATCATTATCATAGTTTTCAGGAGATGTCATGAGCGCCGTCACGATCTACCACAACCCCAAGTGCAGCACCTCGCGCAAGGCGCTGGACCTGCTGCGCGAGCGCGGCATGGCGCCCACCATCGTCGAATACCTCAAGCACCCGCCCAGCGCCGCCGAGCTCAAGGCCATCGCCAGGGCCACGGGCCAGCCCCTGCGCGCCCTGCTGCGCACCAAGCAGCCCGAGTATCTGGAGCAAGGCCTGGACAACCCATCGCTCACCGACGACCAACTGGCCGCCGCCATGCACGCCACGCCGGTGCTGATCGAGCGGCCGATCGTCGTCACGCCCAAGGGCGCGCGACTCGGGCGGCCGGTGGAGCAAATCCTGGGCGTGCTGGACTGAACGTGGCGCCCGCGCCAACCGACGCCGTCGGCGCCCCGCGCTCGCGCGCCGACCTGTTCTGGTCCTTCAGCGGGATCGCGCTGCAGGGCTTTGGCGGCGTGATGGCGGTGGTGCAGCGCGAGCTGGTGGAGAAGAAGCGCTGGCTCACGCGCGAGCAGTTCGTCGAGGACTGGGCGGTGGCGCAGATCATGCCCGGGCCCAACGTGGTCAACCTGTCGATGATGATCGGCGACCGGCACTTCGGCCTGAGCGGCGCGCTGGTGGCGCTGGCCGGCATGCTGGCCCTGCCCAGCGTGCTGGTGCTGCTGCTGGCGGCCGGCTTTGCCACCGTGGCCGACTCAGCCCTGGCCCAGGGCGCGCTGCGTGGCATGGGCGCGGTGGCGGCGGCGCTGATCGTCGCCACCGGCATCAAGCTGATCGGGGCGCTGCGCGGCAACCCGATGGGGCGCGCGGTGTGCCTGGCGCTGGTGGCGCTGACCGTGCTGGCCATGGTGGTGTTCAAGGTGCGGCTGGCGGTGGTGCTCCTGGTACTGGGCGGGGCCGGCTGCCTGTGGGCCTGGCACTGCCTGCGGCCGCTGCCGCCCGCCGACGAGGCGCCGCGGCCATGAGCATCACGCTGGGCACGGCTGACTGGCTGGACCTGTTCGCACGCTATCTGTCGCTGTCGCTGCTGGCGGTGGGCGGGGCGATTGGCACGGCACCCGAGATGCACCGCTACCTGGTCAGCGACCACCATTGGCTGACCGAGTCGCAGTTCAACGGCTCGATCGCACTGGCGCAGGCCGCGCCGGGGCCCAACGTGCTGTTCGTGGCGCTGATGGGCTGGAACGTGGGGCTGAACGCCGGCGGCGGGCCCACGACGGGCTGGCACGCCTACGTGCTGGCGGGTGCGGGGGCCTTCGTCACCATGCTGGGCATGCTGCTGCCTTCGGGCGTGCTGACCTACACCGCCACGCGCTGGGCGCACCGCAACCGCACGCGCCGCTCGGTGCGCGCCTTCAAGGCCGGCATGGCGCCCATCGTCATCGGCCTGCTGCTGGTCACGGGCTGGCTGCTCAGCGCCGCGCACGACCAGCCGGCGCGCGACTGGCGCCTGTGGCTGCTGACGGCCGTGGCCACGCTGATCGTCTGGCGCACGCGCATCCACCTGCTGTGGCTGATCGGCGCCGGGGCGCTGCTGGGCGCGCTGGGCTGGGTTTAGCCCCGCCGGCGAGCCGCCCCAGGGCACGGGGCGGCCGCTCGCGCCACCTGTCGGAAAGCTGTCGTACGTAGTTGCCGATGTGGCGGTGCGCGTCGTCGTCGCGAACAATGAAACGTCAAGTTTCACGGGTCTGCCGACATGAACGATCAAAACCTGCTCAAGGGGCTGCTGCTGGCCGCCGTGGCCCTTGCTTTCGGCTTGGGCGCACTGCGCTATCCGATCGGGGATTTCTCTCGCGCGGGGCCTGGCCTGTTTCCGCTGGTGATCAGCGGCATCCTGCTGGTGATCGCCATCGCGAGCATCATTCGCTCGCGCTTCGTGCAGCGGGTGCCGGTGGATTTCAGCATCAGGAACATCGTGATCATCATGATCGCGCTGTGCGGCTTTGCGGTGGTTTCCCAGTACGCCAACATGGTGCTCGGCATCGCGTTCATGGTCTTCTTCGCATCGCTGGCGGCCGACAACTATTCGTGGCTGCGCAACGTCAAGATCACCGTCGCCCTGATCGCCGTCGCCTACGCGTTCGAATACCTCCTGGGGCTCAACCTGCCCCTGCCCGGCCCCCATTGAGCCTGCCTCGACCCGCGCCGTGGGGTCCACGGCCCGCGCGCAAGAACACCCACTTTCTGGAACCGACGGATGGAAACGCTGCACAACCTGGCCTTCGGCTTTGAACACGCGCTGACGCTGCACAACCTGCTGTACTGCGCCATCGGCTGCTCGGTGGGCACCCTGGTGGGCCTGCTGCCCGGCCTGGGGCCGCTGGCCACCATCAGCCTGCTGCTGCCGCTGACCTACTCGATCTCGACCACGGGCGCGCTGATCATGCTGGCAGGCATCTACTACGGCGCCCAGTACGGCGACAGCGTGAGCGCCATCACGATGAAGATGCCGCACGCCAGCAGCATCGTGGCCTGCATCGACGGCTACCAGATGACGCTCAAGGGCAAGACGGGCCTGGCGCTGTTCACCGCCGGCGTGTCGAGCTTCATCGGCGGCACGGTGGCCATCGTGGTGCTGGCCTGGCTGGCGCCCACGCTGGGCGAGGTGGCCTTCAAGTTCGGGCCGGCCGACTATTGCGCGCTGATGATGTTCGGCTTTCTGTGCGTCAGCTTCGTCACCACGGGCAGCCTGCTCAACGGCTTTGCCATGTGCATGATCGGGGTGCTGATGGGCATGGTGGGCACCGACGTCAACAGCGGCATGGCGCGCTACACCTTCGATCTGCCCAACCTGACCGACGGCGTGAGCCTGGTCAGCCTGGCCCTTGGCTGCTTCGGCATTGCCGAGATCACCAAGAACCTCGACTCGCATGAACAGCGCTCGCCGTTCAACGGAACGATCAAGCTGATGCCCACGTGGCCCGAGTTCAAGCGCATCTTTCCGAGTGCGCTGCGCGGCAGCGCGGTGGGCTCGTTCATCGGCATCCTGCCCGGCGGCGGCGCGGCGATCGCCCAGTTTGCCGCCTATGCGTTCGACAAGAAGGTCAGCAAGTTCAAGGACGAGATCGGCACCGGCGCGATCGAGGGCGTGGCCGGACAGGCAGCGGCCGACGAGGCCGCAGCGCGCACCAGCTTCATTCCGCTGATGAGCATTGGCATTCCGGAGAACGCGGTGACGGCGCTGATGCTGGGCGCCTTCATCATCAAGGGCATCCAGCCCGGCCCCAACATGATCGCCAGCCACCCCGAGCTGTTCTGGGGGCTGGTGGCCAGCATGTGGGTGGGCAACGTGTTCCTGCTGGTGCTCAACGTGCCGCTGGTGCGCTACCTGCTGTCGATTTTCAAGATTCCGTACAACGTGCTGTTCCCGGCCATCCTGTTCTTCTGCTGCATCGGCACCTACAGCATCAACAACAACCTGGACGACATCTACACCACGGCGATCTTCGGGCTGATCGGCTACATCTTCATGCGCTTCGGGCTGGATGCCGCGCCGCTCATGCTGGGCTTCATCCTGGGCCCCATGCTGGAAGAAAACTTCCGGCGCACCCTGCTGCTCAGCCGCGGCAGCTTCGGGATCTTCGTCGAGCGCCCGATCAGCGGCACCCTGCTGGGCCTGATTGCCCTGTTCATCATCTGGCAGGTGGTTGCCTTTGCCCGAAAGGCGCGGGCCAAGAAGCGGGACGCGGCGGTCACGGCGTCTCCCCTGGTTCCTGCGGCGCTGGCCGACCAGGTGTCGCAAAGCGGATCCGCACAATGAAGCCGGCGCCGGCCGGCGCTTCATCGATTGCCGCCGTCGCGCCATGCAGCCTGGCGATGTCGGCCACGATCGCCAAGCCCAAACCGCTGCCGGTGCCACCGGCACCCCGGCCCCGATGAAAGCGCTGCCAAAGCGCCTCGCGCTCCTCGGTGGACACGCCGGGACCGTCGTCTTCCACGCTCAGTTCGGTGATGGGGCCCAGTGCGGGTGCGAACCGTGACCTTGGCGCCGCGGCCCGCATGCTCGATGGCGTTGTGGATCAGGTTGCCCAGCAACTCATCGAGCAACACCGGGTGGCCATCGACTGACGCCGGCTCCAGATCGAAGCCCAGATCCTGCCCGGCCTGCAAGGCCACGGCCAGCCAGCGGTCGGCGCTGTCGGCGGCCAGCTCGCGCAGATCGATCCGCTGGAGCAAGGGCCTGGCCTCCAGCGCCGCGCTCTCGGCGCGCGCCAGCGAAAGCAGTTGCTGCGCCAGACGGCTGCCGCGTTCGGCGGCCAGATGCAGGCGCTCCAGCGCGGGTTGCAGGGCCGCGGGATGCTCGCTGGCGAGCAGCTCCGACGCCTCCACGCGCACGATGGCCCACGGCGTGCGCAACTGGTGCGCGGCATCGGCCACGAAGGCCTGCTGCGCGCCGGCGGCCTGCCTCAGCCGCGCCAAAAGACCGTTGAGCGTTTGCACGAAGCCGGCCACTTCGCTGGGCATGCTGCTGGCGTCGATGGGGCGCAGCTGTTGCACGCTGAGCCGGCCAATGGCGTCCGACGCGCGCTGCAGGGGATGCAGCACCCGGTTGATGGCCAGCAACGCCAGCGCGGCCAGGGGCAAGGCCAGGGCCAGCGCGCCGGCCGCTGCGCCCAGCACCGCGGCGCGCAAGGCCGCCGTGCGTTTTCCCAGGGTCTCGGCCACCAGCACGGGGCACACCCGCCCGGCGCTGGCGCAAGGAAAGCCATACGCGGCAACGCGCACGGACCGGCCCATGAGCTTGCCGTCGAAAAAGCGCCACTCGCCGGGCCCGAGGGTGGCCGGCGCCAGCGCGGCGAGTTCGGCATGCCCCGCCAACAGATGACCGGCGGGGTCGGCGGCGGAAAACACCGTTTCATCCACGAGATCGGTGCTCAGGGCCTTGGCCGTCTGTTCGCTGAGCGGCAGGGTGATCTGCCCTTGCTGATCCTCGATGATCTGCGACAGCGCCACCGCCGTGTCGGTGAGGGAGCGGTCCAGCAAATCAAGCGCCGGCGTCAGCACCAGCCCATAGATCATCGCCGCGGCCAGCGGGATAAGCCCCGCCAGCGAGAGCGTGAGCCACAGCACAAACGTACGCCTCAGGCTGCGGCGTGTCATCGCGCGATGTCCAGCGGCGTGGACGGTTCGAGCAGGTAGCCCAGGCCGCGCACCGTGCGCAGCCGCACGCCCGCCGGCTCGATCTTGCCGCGCAGCCGCGACATCAGCAACTCCATCGCATTGTCGGAGGTGGCGGCATTCCAGTCGGGGATGAGCGCGACGAGATGATCCCTGGACACGATGGCGCCGATATGCAGCAGCAGGTATTCGACGACGATCGACTCCCGCGCGGTCAGGCTGAGCGCCTGGGGGCCGTTGTAGGCGCGCCGCGTCGTCGCGTCGAAGCGAAGCGCAGCCACCTGCAGCACCTTGCTGCGCCGCAACTCGTGGCGCCGCACCAGCGCGTGCAGCCGCGCCAGCAGCTCGGGCACGGCAAAGGGCTTGACGAGATAGTCATCCGCCCCGCTGGCCAGGCCGAGCACCCGGTCGTCGATGCTGTCGCGCGCGGTCAGCATCAGCACCGGCAGCTGCGAGCCCTGCGCCCGCACCCGCTCGAGCGTTTCCAGCCCGTCGATGCCCGGCAGGCCGATGTCGAGCACCAGTGCGTCGTAGTCGTCCTGCTGCACCGACTTGGCCACGGGCTCGCCCCGGTGGCTGACATCGACACGCCAGCCCCGCGCGCGAATGGCTTCGGCAACGGACTGCGCCAGGGTCGTGTCGTCTTCAACCAGAAGGATGTTCATGACGGCGCTGAGTCTAGTACTGCGACCCGGAAGTAGAGGAACAAGATGAAATCGATGAATTCGCGCGCAGGGCAAGGCGCAAACCGCAGCAATAGCCGAAGTTATTGCGAGGATTTGCAACGCCGCCATGCGTGCGAAGGCGCGATTTCATGTTTCGATGCTTTCGGGTCGCAGTACCAGGGCAAGGCGGAAATGCCGCAGGCGCGAACAGGCGCCGACCAAGCCGTACCGCGTCAACCGCCGAACAACCCGGCCCGTTGTTGCAGGGTCACGGTTTGTTGCCCCGCATGATCGCCACCCGGCGACGCCATCAGAAGACAGCTCGCCGCGTGCAAAGGCCCAGATCATGTCATCCCGTCCCCTACCCTTGCCGCACGGCGGCGCCCGCCCCGCACTGCACTTGGCCGGCGTGTGTGCCGCGCTGGCGTCGGTGGCGCTGTTGAGCGCCTGCACCGTGGTTCAGCCCACGCCCGTGGTCTACAGCCCGCCGCCCATGGCGGCTGCGCCGGCGGTCGCCAGCGAACCGCCACCGGTCGTCAGCGTGTACGCCGAAGCGCCCTTGGTGCAACCCGCCCCGCTGCTGGTGCCTTGGGCACCGCCGCCCATGCTGGTGCAAGCCCCACCGCCGTCGCCTTTTGCCGACGCTGTGTGGATCGGTGGCTACTGGGCGTGGCAGGGCCGCTGGGTCTGGTCGGCCGGCTACTGGGCGCCGCCACCGCGCCCCGGATACTTCTGGGTCGAACCGTACTATGAACACCGCGGCAGCGCCGTGGTGTTTGTCAACGGCTTCTGGTGCGCGCCCGGCCTGGCCTTTGTGCCGCCGCCCCCCACGCTGCGCCTGACGCTGTCGGTGGCACTGCCCGGCGTGGTGGGAACCCTGGCCCTGGGCCCCCAAGGCGTGTTCGTGCCGCCGCCGCCGGGCTCGGCCCTTGGCCTGATCGTTCCGGCCCCCATCGGCACGCCGCCGGCGGTGGTCACCGGCGCACCGGCCATCATTCACGGCGGCATGCACATCGCCGACAACCACAGCGTGACGATCAACAACACGGTGGTGAACAACACGGTCGTCAACAACCGCATCACCAACGTGCGCAACGTGATCATCGAAGCGCCGGCCAGCGCCACCGCCGACCACCGCGCGTTCCGTGGCGACGTGCCCGCGCACGCCGCGCTGGCCGCCGCCGCCGCCCCGATGACGCACTGGCAGGCGCCGCTGCCGCAAACGCAGCAGCGCTTCAACCTGGCGGCCGCGCCCGGCCGCGAGGCTGCAAGCCTGCCGCCCCCGCAGCCCGTGCGGCTGATGGCCCCCGGCCAGCCGGCGCACGCCGCGCAACCGCCCGCGCCCCCAAGCGAGCGCGCAACAGGCGCCATGCCGCTCGAACGCCGCGAACCGCTGGCCGGTGTGCCCCCGCGACCCGATGAGCGCCTGCCGCAGGCGCGCTTGCCTGCCGAGCGCGCACCCGCCGCGCCGGCGCCGCTCGAGCGCGCGCCCGAAGCCCGCACGACGCCGGAGCACATGCCGGATCGGCGCATCGACGGCCCAGCGCCGCGCCCCGAGATGCCTGCGCTGGCGCCCCCGCCCCAGGCGCGCGACAACGAGCGGCCGCGCGAAGCCCGGCCGGCGCTGATTCGCCCTGAACGCGAGCCCGCCGTGCTGCCCGCCAACACCCGGGCGCCGCAAGTGCCGGAACTCCGGCGCAACACCCTGGCCGAGCACGCGGCGCGCCCGCCCCAACCCGCCCCGGTCCCGGCCGAGCGGGCTGCGCCCGGCGCCGCCGAGCACCACGCAGCACCGCGCCCGCAAGCCGCTCGCCCCGCGCCCAAGGAACCCGCCAAACACGCCGACGAACGACGCGAACGGTCCCCGGAGTGAGCCGAGCCGTCGCGCGCGGCACGGGACCATCAGAAATCCAGCAGCTCCGGGATGAGCCGCGCCGAAGGCCCGGCCAGGATGGCATGCGCCACCGCGTCCAGGTCGGTCGGCTCGGGGTTGACGACGACCACCCGGGCGCCCGCCTGACGCGCCAGCGTGGCCAGTCCACCCGCCGGCTGAACCTGGCCCGAAGTGCCGACCACCAGCATCACCTCGCACGCACGCGCGGCCCGTTGCGCCGCGTCCAGCGCGGCAAAGGGCAGCGGCTCGCCGAACCAGACGACACCGGGGCGCACGAGGTTGCCACAGCGATCGCAATACGGCGGGAGGCCGGCACAGGCATCGTCGATGCGGCAGCAATCGCGCGGCAAGTCGAGCCAGCGGTTCTCGAACAAGTCACCGTGCAGGCACAGCACCCCTTCGCTGCCGGCGCGCTGGTGCAGCCCATCGACGTTTTGCGTGATCAGCGTCAGGCGGCCCGGGTGGCGCTGCGCAAAGGCTGCCAGCGCGAAGTGGCCGGCGTTGGGCTGCACGTCCTGCAGCTTTTCACGCCGCTCGGCGTACCAGGCCCACACGCGCGCGGGGTCGCGCCGGAACGCCGCTTCGGTCGCCAGGTCCTCGGGCCGGAAGCGTGCCCACAGGCCGGTCAGGGCATCGCGAAACGTGGGCACGCCCGACTCGGCGCTGGCGCCGGCGCCGGTCAGCACGGCGACGCGGGCGGCCGCGCGCAGCCAATCGCGCACCGGGCCGTCATGGGCCGAAGGCGTGGCCGTCATGACGGGCGCTGCCCGCGCCGGTCCAGCCACACGCCCAGGCCCTGGGCGTTCAGCTCGATGTCGATGGTCAGCAGTCGCGCGGCTTCATCCTCGCCGCCCGACCAGCCGTGGCGCAGCGCGCGGCCGACGTAGAGCTGCCGCAGGCCGGCGCGCAGGGCGGCGTGGCGGGCGTCCCGCGCCGCGCAATCGGCAGCGACCGCGATCGCCACCATGGCGTCGATCTGCTCGTGCAACTGCGCCGCCAGTCGCTGCACCGGCTCGAGGCGGCCGAAGTGCGTCGGATAGATGGCGCCGGGCTGCAGCGCCACCAGCCGGTCGATGGAGCGATGCAGCGCCGGCGGATCGAGCTCGCTGGGCGAGGTGGCCGGCACGATGAACGGGCCCTGCGCGGTGTCGAACTCGCGGTAGGACACGCCGAAGGTGTCGCCGCTGAACACGCAGCCCGACGCCGGATCGTGGATGGCGTTGTGATGCCGCGCGTGGCCGGGCGTGTCCAGGCACACCAGGCGCCGGCCGGCCAGCTCGACCGCGTGGCCGTCGGGTGCCTCGACCACGCGCTCGGCCGCCACCGGCACCAGCTGACCGTAGCTGCGCTGCATCTCGGCCTCGCCATACACCGCCGTGGCGCCGGCCCACAGCCGGCTGGGGTCGATCATGTGCCGCGCACCGCGTGGGTGCACCACCAGACGGGCATTGGGCAATTGCTGCATCAACGCGCCCGCGCCGCCGGCGTGGTCCAGGTGCACGTGCGTCAGGATCAGCCAGTCCACGTCGCCCGGCGCCAGGCCCGCATCGGCCAGGGCCGCCAGCAGGCGTGGCACCGAATGGTTGACGCCGCAGTCGATGAAGGCGCCTCGCCCCTTCTCGACGATCAGGTAGGCCGCGTCCAGGTGCGGGCGCACGAAGCCGGTGTCGATGACGTGGATGCCGTGGGAATTGGTCATGAAGGCATGGGCTTGGGACGATGGGCCAATTCTGGCCCATCAGACAGGCACAGCATCGGCCAGCAACCCGCGCTCGACCATCGCGACCTGCCGCTCGGCCAACACCAAGCGCTCCGGCTCATCCAAGAACCGCAAGGGGCCGTCAATCATCAGGAACGCCATGCCGTGCACCGCCGACCAAGCCATGAACTCCGCGCCTGGGCGGCGATTGGCTGGCAGCAGGCCGGCAGTCACCATGGCGTCGAGCGCGTCGCCCAGCAGCTCGAACGGATCGCGCCCACCGGCGCCGCGCGGAGCGGGGTCGTCGGAGGCGAACTCCTGCAGGCCGAACGGCCGCGCGGCAAACGCGGTGCGAAACAAGCCCGGCTGCTGCCAGGCAAAGCGCAGGTAACCAACGCCGACGCCGCGCAGCGCCGCCCGCGCGCGGCGGCCGGCATCGCGCATGCGGCGCGTGGCATGCAGCTCGTTTTCCATCTCCTGCGCCAACAGGGCCAGCGCGGCAGCACGCACCGCGTCGAACAAGGCCTGGTGATTGGCAAAGTGCCGATACGCGGCGTTGGGCGCCACGCCCGCGCGGCGCGTGGCCTCGCGCAGCACGACGGCAGCGGGGCCGCCTTCACGCGCCAGTTCGACGCCCGCCTCCAGCAGCGCGCGGCGCAGGTCGCCGTGGCGATAGGTGGGACGTGCGGCAGGTGACTTCGCGAGGTCTGACATTTCGAAACAGATCTTATGTGGACACCGTCCAAATCCCTACGTAGCATAAGTGTACGGCGTCCACAATTATTTCGCCAGTGGGCAAGTTCGAGTTCATCACCCAGGGCACGACCATGCAATTCACCCCCTACCTCAACTTCGACGGCAATTGCGCCGAGGCGTTTGCCTTCTATGCCAAGCTGTTCAAAGGCACCATCGTGTACCAGGGCACCTTCGGCGAAATGCCGCCGCAGCCCGGCATGCCACCGCTGCCCGAAGGCGCCAAGAATCGGATCATGCACGTGCACCTGCAAGTGGGCGCCCAGTCGCTGATGGCGTCCGACGCCATGCCGACCACGCCCGGGCAAGACCCCGACACCTGCGGCGGTGCTTACAAAAAACCCCGGGGCCTGTGGGTTTCGATCCAGGTGGCCGATGCTGCCGAAGGCCGGCGCGTGTTCGACGCGCTGGCCCAAGGCGGCGCCGTGGCCATGGCCTATGGCAAGACCTTCTGGTCCGAAGGCTTTGGCATGGTGACTGACCGTTTCGGCACGCCGTGGATGGTCAACGTGGCCGCGCAGACCTGATCGCCCGACACCCAACTCCAAGGAGCCTTCATGTCAGATGAACGCACCATCCGCCTGCACCGCGTGCTGCGCACCACGCCCGAAAAGCTGTATCGCGCCTTTCTGGAGCCCGACGCCGCGGCCAAGTGGCTGCCGCCGCATGGCTTTACCTGCACCGTGCACCAGCTCGACGCGCGTGTCGGCGGCGCGCACCGCAT
>Ga0208826_1003152_pt1 | contig 11560 bp, 9 predicted proteins | sample AD_UKC115_MetaG_FD_184451 | JGI IMG/M metagenome (GOLD analysis project Ga0208826, IMG submission 184451) | Active sludge microbial communities of municipal wastewater-treating anaerobic digesters from Hong Kong - AD_UKC115_MetaG (SPAdes)... | ecosystem: Engineered > Bioreactor > Anaerobic >... | reverse complement strand
GATGGTGTTGCCGACCCCCGGGCCGGAGGTGACCAGCACCACGCCCACGCGGCCGGTGGTGCGCGCGTAGCCCTGCGCCGCGTGCACCGCGGCCTGCTCGTGCCGCACCAGGATGTGCCGCAGCCGCGGCCGCGCATGCAGCGCGTCGTACAGCGGCAGCGCGGCGCCGCCGGGGTAGCCGAAGATCGTGTCGACGCCGCAGGCCAGCAGGGTGTCGAGCAGACATTCGGCGCCGTTGGCGGCACGGACGGCGGCGTTTGCGGGCGGGGGCGGGGGCGTGAGCGTGGAAAGGGTGTCCATAAGCAAACGCATTGTTCAGCCAAGCGGGCCGAAATGGCTTTCAAATCTTCACATCAAACGCCGCCGAGATTGAATAACATGCGACAAATCGAGCAATTGGCCGAAAATCAATCGACACTCCATGAAATCCGCCCCGACCCCGCTCGCGCACCCGCCTGAACCGGGCGCGCCCGTGGCCCGCTTCGACAAGCACGACCTGGCCATCCTGCGCGAGCTGCTGACCGACTCGCGCTGCACGCTGCAGGAGATCGGCGCGGCGGTCAAGCTGTCGCCGACCACCTGCTGGGGCCGCATCAAGCGCCTGGAGAGCGAGGGCGTGATCCGGCAGTACACCGTTCTGGTCGATCGCGCGCGGCTCGGCTACAAGGACACGGTGCTGGTGCAGCTCACCCTGGACAGCCACACCGACGAGACGCTGTACGAGTTCGGCCGCACGCTGACGGCGATCCCGGAAGTGCTGGAGGCCTATCTGGTGTCCGGCGACTACGACTACCTGATCCGCATCGCGGTGCGCGACACGGCCGACTACGAGCGCCTGCTGCGCGAGAAGCTCTACAAGATTCCCGGCATTCGCCACAGCAAGTCGAGCTTCGTGCTGCGCGTGCTCAAGGACACCCTGGCGCCGCCGATCTGATCCGCGCCGCATCGGCGACCCGGGGGCGGCGCGAGGCGCACAATTGCACCATGCTGCAACTGGCCGACATCCAACAAGCCGCCGCGCGGGTGCGCGGACAGGTGCTCGAAACCCCCTGCGTCGAATCGCGCACGCTGTCCGAGCTGACGGGCGCGCAGGTGTTCCTGAAGTTCGAGAACCTGCAATTCACCGCCAGCTTCAAGGAGCGCGGCGCCTGCAACAAGCTGGTGCAACTCACGGCCGACGAGCGCGCGCGCGGCGTGATCGCCATGAGCGCCGGCAACCACGCGCAGGGCGTGGCCTACCACGCGCAGCGCCTGGGCATTCCGGCCACCATCGTCATGCCCAGCTTCACGCCGGGCGTCAAGGTGGCGCGCACGCGCGGCTTTGGCGCGCAGGTGATCCTGCACGGCGCCACGCTGGAGGCGGCCTACACGCATGCCAAGACGCTGGCCGACGAGAAGAACCTGGTCTTCGTGCACCCCTACAACGACGCCGCCATCATGGCCGGCCAGGGCACGGCGGCGCTGGAGATGCTGGCGCAGCAGCCCGAGCTGGATGCGCTGGTGGTGCCCGTGGGCGGCGGCGGGCTGATCGCCGGCATGGCCACCGCCGCCAAGGCCATCAAGCCCGACATCACCGTGGTGGGTGTGCAGACGCGGCGCTTTCCGGCCATGGTCAACCTGATGCAGGGCACGCAGCTGGAGCAGGGCGTGAGCACCATTGCCGAGGGCATTGCCGTGGGCGCGCCCGGCGCGCTGTGCGTGGAGGCGATCCGCCGCAACGTGGACGATTTTCTGCTGGTGGACGAAGGCGACATCGAGCAGGCCATCGTGCTGCTGCTGGAGATCGAGAAAACCCTGGTCGAAGGCGCGGGCGCCGCCGCGCTGGCCGCGCTGCTGCGCCACCCCGAGCGCCTGGCCGGCAAGAAGGTGGGCATGGTGCTGTCAGGCGGCAACATCGACCCGCTGCTGCTGGCCGCCATCATCGAGCGCGGCATGGTGCGCTCCGGGCGGCTGGTGCGCATCGTCGTCAGCACGCGCGACGTGCCGGGGTCGCTGGCGCGCATCACCGCGCTGGTGGCCGAGTGCGGCGCCAACGTGGACGAGGTGCACCACCAGCGGGCCTTTACCCTGCTGGCGGCGCAAAACGTCGAGATCGAGATGGTCTTGCAGACCCGCGGGCACGAGCACGTGAGCGAGCTCGTCGAGCGCCTGCGCGGCGCGGGGCTGGAAGTGCGGCTGGTGCAGTGACCCTGCGCCGGCGCGCCGCGCGGCGCGCGCCTTAAAATCACGGGTTGACTGCCAAGGAGCGTTGCAGCGGGCCGCGAGTGTCCCGTCAGGCTTGGCGGCCCGCGGTTTGACATGCAACGACGCTCACCTGAACGCGCCCTGCCGCAGGTGAGACCATGACTTCCGCCCCCGTTGCCGTCCCCCCGATGAAGCTCTCCGGCCTGGAGCCGGTGACCATTGGCGCGGGCCATCTGTTCGTCAACATCGGGGAGCGCACCAACGTCACGGGCTCCAAGGCCTTTGCCCGCATGATCCTGGCGGGCCAGTTCGAGGACGCACTGGCGGTGGCGCGCCAGCAGGTCGAAAACGGCGCGCAGGTCATCGACGTGAACATGGACGAGGCCATGCTGGACAGCCAGGCGGCGATGGTGCGCTTCCTGAACCTGATCGGCTCCGAGCCCGACATCGCCAAGGTGCCGGTGATGGTGGACTCCAGCAAGTGGAGCGTGATCGAGGCCGGCCTGCGCTGCCTGCAGGGCAAGGGCATCGTCAACTCCATCAGCATGAAGGAGGGCGTGGAGGAGTTCAAGCGCCAGGCCAGGCTGGTGCGCCGCTATGGCGCCGCCGCCGTGGTGATGGCCTTTGACGAGCAGGGCCAGGCCGACACCTTCGAGCGCAAGACGCAGATCTGCGAGCGCGCGTATCGCATCCTGGTCGATGAAGTGGGCTTTGCGCCCGAGGACATCATTTTCGATCCCAACATCTTCGCGATTGCCACCGGCATCGAAGAGCACGCCAACTACGCGGTGGACTTCATCGAGGCCACGCGCTGGATCAAGCAGCACCTGCCGGGCGCCAAGGTGTCGGGCGGGGTCAGCAACGTCAGTTTCAGCTTTCGCGGCAACGACCCGGTGCGCGAGGCGATCCACACCGTGTTCCTGTATCACGCCATCCAGGCGGGCATGGACATGGGCATCGTCAACGCCGGCATGGTGGGCGTGTACGACGAGCTGGAACCCGCGCTGCGCGAGCGCGTGGAGGACGTGGTGCTCAACCGCCGGCCCGACGCGGCCGAGCGCCTGCTGGAGATCGCCGAGCAGGCCAAGGGCAACGCCAAGGACGACAGCCAGAAGCTGGCCTGGCGCGGCACGCCCGGGCAACCGGTGAGCGTGGAGGCGCGCCTGTCGCACGCGCTGGTGCACGGCATCACCGATTTCGTGGTCGAGGACACCGAGGAGTGCTATCAAAAAATCATCGCCGCCGGCGGGCGCCCGCTGGGCGTCATCGAAGGCCCGCTGATGGACGGCATGAACGTGGTGGGCGACCTGTTCGGCGCCGGCAAGATGTTTCTGCCCCAGGTGGTCAAGAGTGCGCGCGTGATGAAGCAGGCCGTGGCCCACCTGCTGCCCTACATCGAGGCCGAGAAGGCCGAGCTGCAGGCCGCCGGCGGCGACGTGCGCAGCAAGGGCAAGCTGGTGGTGGCCACCGTCAAGGGCGACGTCCACGACATCGGCAAGAACATCGTCACCGTGGTCCTGCAGTGCAACAACTTCGAGGTCACCAACATGGGCGTGATGGTGCCCTGCCACGAGCTGCTGGCCAAGGCCAAGGAGGTGGGCGCCGACATGGTGGGCGTGAGCGGCCTGATCACCCCCAGCCTGGAGGAGATGCAGTACGTGGCCGCCGAGATGCAGAAGGACGAGTACTTCCGCAGCCGCAACATCCCCTTGCTGATCGGCGGCGCCACCACCAGCCGCGTGCACACCGCCGTCAAGATCGCGCCGCACTACGACGGCCCCGTGGTCTATGTGCCCGACGCCTCGCGCAGCGTGGGCGTGGCACAGAACCTGCTGGGCGACGGCGCCGAAAAATTCATTGCCGACACCCGTGCCGACTACGAACACGTGCGCGATCTGCATGCCCGCAAGAAAAAGCAGCCCATGTGGCCGCTGGCCAAGGCGCGCGCCAACAAGGCCGCCATCGACTGGGCGCACTACGCGCCGCCCGTGCCCAAGTTCATCGGCGTGCGCCAGTTCAAGAACATCGACCTGGCCGAGCTGGTGCGCTTCATGGACTGGACGCCGTTCTTTCAAACCTGGGATCTGGCGGGCCACTTTCCGGCCATCCTGACGGACGAGGTGGTGGGCGCCGAGGCCACGCGCGTCTACAACGACGCGCAGGCCATGCTGAAAAACATCATCGAGCACCGCTGGCTGACGGCCAACGCCGTGATCGGCCTGTGGCCCGCCAACAGCGTGCGCGACGACGACATCGAGCTGTACGCCGACGAGTCGCGCAGCCAGGTGGTGCTGACCTGGTACGGCCTGCGCCAGCAGACCGAAAAGCAGGAAGACGCCGACGGCCACATGCGCCCCAGCCGGTGCCTGGCCGACTTCATCGCCCCGCGCTCCCTGCTCCCTCTCCCGCTTGCGGGAGAGGGCCGGGGTGAGGGTGGCGGCGCATCCATCGGCAGGGACTACCTCGGCGCCTTCGCCTGTACCGCCGGCATCGGCGCGCGCGAGAAGATCGCCGAGTTCATTGCCGCGCATGACGACTACAGCGCCATCACCTTCGAGGCCCTGGCCGACCGCCTGGCCGAGGCCTGCGCCGAATGGCTGCACCACCGCGTGCGCACCGACCTGTGGGGCTTCGTGCCCGACGAGCACTTCTCCAAGGAGGAGATGATCGACGAGAAGTACCAGGGCATCCGTCCCGCCCCCGGCTACCCCGCCTGCCCCGACCACCGCGTCAAGCAGCCGCTGTTTGCGCTGCTGGGCGCGCCCGACATCGGCATGCACATCACCGACAGCTTTGCCATGCAGCCCGGCGCCAGCGTCAGCGGCTTTTATTTCAGCCACCCGGACAGCACCTACTTCAACGTCGGCCCCATCGACGAAAGCCAGGCTGCCGACATGGCCGAGCGCAGCGGGGCGGACCTGGGCAGCGTCAAGCGGGCGCTGGCGCCCAATCTGGGGTTGTGACGGCGACGTGAAATTTGCCCGCCCGCCACGCGTTCGCTGCGGCGCGCGCGCCGCAGGCGGCGCCATGACACCCGCTTGGGGCTATATTGCCCGCTCTTGAACCCTTCCGGAGAGCCCCATGTCCCTCGCAGACCTGTTGCAACAAATCGTCGGCGGTGCCAGCCAGCCCAGCGCCAGCCAACTCGACCAGGTCACGCAAAACGCCAGCAAGGCCGACCTGCAAGGCGGCGTGAGCGCCGCGCTGCGCTCGGAGCAGACGCCCGATCTGTCGCAGATCGTCTCGCAGATGTTTGGTCAGGCCAGCCCCGAGCAGCAGGCCGCCATCCTCAACACCATCACCGAAAAGCTGGGCCCCGGCGCGCTGGCCGGCGTGGCCGGCGGCGTGCTGGCGGGCCACGAGGGCGCCGACACGCCGCAGGTTTCGGTGGCCAAGGCCGGCACGGTCACGCCCGACCAGGTGCGCGACGTGGTGGTCTCGGCGCAAAAGCAGGAGCCGGGCCTGCTCGACCGAATTGGCGGCTTCTATGCCGAGCACCCCGACCTGATCAAGACCCTGGGCGCCGGTGCGTTGGCCATTGCGCTGGCCCACATGAAGAACAACATCGGCCGCCGCTGAATCGACTGCGCCGGCGCGGTATGCCGGCGTATGCTTTGGGGGCGCCCCATCGCACCCCCATCCATGAGCGACTCCACTTTCGACCACATCATCATCGGCGCCGGCACCGCCGGCAGCCTGCTGGCCAACCGCCTCTCGCGCGACGCGGGCAAGCGCGTACTGCTGATCGAAGCCGGCGGCAAGGACGACTATCACTGGATCCACATCCCCGTCGGCTATCTGTACTGCATCGGCAACCCGCGTACCGACTGGCTCTACCAGACCGAGCCGGCAGCGGGGCTCAATGGTCGCACGCTGCGCTACCCGCGCGGCAAGGTGCTGGGCGGCAGCAGCAGCATCAACGGCATGCTGTACCTGCGCGGCCAGTCGCGCGACTATGACCAGTGGGCGGCCTTGACGGGCGAGGACGAATGGCGCTGGGAGCGCTGCCTGCCCGACTTCATGGCGCACGAGGACAACTATCGATTGGATAGCGCCCAGCGCCCATCCGGTGCCGGCCACAGTCCAATTTCGCCCGAATACGCGCGCCTGCACAGCCACGGGGGCGAGTGGCGCGTGGACCGCCAGCGCCTGCGCTGGGACGTGCTGGACGCCTTTGCCGAGGCTGCGGTGCAGGCCGGCATTCCCGCCACGGACGACTTCAACCAGGGCAACAACGAAGGCGTGGGCTACTTCCAGGTCAACCAGAAGAACGGCTGGCGCTGGAATGCGGCCAAGGCCTTTCTGCGCCCCGCTTGCCTAGGGCGCCCCAATTTCGAGTTGTGGACCAACGCCCAGGTGGCCCGACTGCACATCGAGCGCGGCGAGGCGGGTCTGCGCTGCCGCGGCGCGCAGGTGTGGACGGGCCGCGAGATGACCGACGCGCGCCTGGCGCCGGGTGGGCAACTGATCCTCTGCGCGGGCAGCATCGGCTCGCCGCAAATCCTGCAACTCTCGGGCATCGGCCCGGCTGATTTGCTGCGCCAGCACGGCATCCAGGTGCTGGCCGACCTGCCCGGCGTGGGCGCCAACCTGCAAGACCATTTGCAGATTCGCAGCGTCTACAAGGTCAAGGGCGCCAAGACGCTCAACACCCTGGCCGCCACCCCGTGGGGCAAGGTCGCCATCGGGCTCGAATACCTGCTGCGCCGCACCGGCCCCATGAGCATGGCGCCCAGCCAGCTGGGGGCCTTCACCCGCTCCTCGCCCGACCTGGCCTGGCCCAATCTCGAATACCACGTGCAGCCGCTCAGCCTGGACGCCTTTGGCGAACCCCTGCACGCCTTTCCCGCCATCACCGCCAGCGTGTGCAACCTCAACCCCACCAGCCGCGGCAGCGTGCAGATCAAGAGCGCGCGCTTTCAGGACGCGCCGGCCATCGCCCCCAACTACCTGGCCACCGAGGCGGATCAAAAAATTGCCGCCGACAGCCTGCGCGTCACGCGCCGCATCATGGCGCAGCCGGCCATGGCGCGCTTTGCGCCCCAGGAGTTCAAGCCCGGCCCCCAATACCAAAGCGACGAAGACCTGGCCCGCCTGGCCGGCGACATCGCCAGCACCATCTTTCACCCCGTGGGCACGACTAAGATGGGCCGGGCCGACGACCCGATGGCGGTGCTGGATGCGCGCTTCAACCTGCGCGACGGCACAGGCGGCTTGATCGCCGGTCTGCGCGTGGTGGACGCCGGGGCCATGCCCACCATCACCAGCGGCAACACCAACAGCCCCACGTTGATGATGGCCGAGAAGGCGGCGCGCTGGATTGCGGCTGGGCAAGGCACTTGACGCTTGTAATACGTGCCGGCAACGCGTATTATCCACGGCATGAGCACACTGACCATCAAGCTCTCTCCCGATTTGCTGGCTGCGCTCGACGCGCTGGCCGCGCGCGCGCATCAAACGCGCTCGGACGTGGTGCGTCAGGCCTTGCACGCGCTGGTGCAGCAGCAGGCGGCCGTGCCGGCCGCCTCGCTGCTTGGCGTCATGCCCGACCTGGTCGGGTGTTTTGGTGGCGGGCCGCGCGACTTGTCCAGCAATCCGGCGCACTTGGCTGATTTCGGCTCGCGCTGACCGGGCACGCCATGCATGTGCTGCTGGACACGGGCCCGTGGGTGGCTCTGCTGTGCCGAGACGACAACCACCATGTCTGGGCCCGCGCGCAGTGGGCCATGCTGAACGAGCCCGTACTCACCTGCGAGGCGGTCGCTGCCGAGACCTGTTTTCTTCTGGCGCGCCATGGCTTCGATCCGGTCGCCGCACTCAAGATGCTGGAGCGTGGCGTGGTGCGACTGGCTTTTGATTTGCAGGAGCACACGGCATCCGTTCGCGCCCTGTTCGAACGTTATGACAACGTGCCGGCATCCTTGGCTGACGCGTGCCTGCTGCGCATGAGCGAATTGCACGAACCCTGCAAGGTCTTCACGCTCGATCGCGACTTCCAGATCTACCGCCGCCACGGCCGGCGCACCGTGCCCGTGATCAGCCCATGGGCTTGATTGCAATTGGCAAGCGGCGCAGCTGTCCGCGGCGTCAGCCGGTAATGATCGGCCGCAGCGCCTGCATCTCCTCCACCATGAAGTCGAAGAACGCCGCCACGCGCGGCGTGCGACGCAGCTCGGGCGTGGTCAGCACGCGCCAGATGCGCGTCAATTCGGGGATCGGGCCCAGCACGCGCACCAACTCGGGTTCGGCGTCACCCAGCGGTGTGGGCAACGGTGCCAGGCCCAAGCCCGCCTTGGCCGAATACGCCAGGCCCAGCACGCTGTTGTTGCGCGCGACGATGTGCGCGCCAGGCGCCACCTGCTTGAGCCACAGGGCGGCACGGTGCTGGCCCAGGCTCTCGTCCAGCCCCACCCAGTCGTGCTGGCTGAAGTCCTCCGCGCGCTCGGGCCAGCCCCTGCGTGCCAGATACGCAGCGCTGGCGTAGATCGCCCACAGCGAATCGCCGATCTTGCGGCCCACCAGCGCCGCGTCTTCGGTGTCGCCCGAGCGCAGCGCCACGTCGACCTCGCCCTGGTTCAGGTCGAGGTAGCGGTCGCTCATGACGAACTCAATCTTCAGATGGGGGTAACGCGCGTGAAAGCGCTCGAGCACGCTGGAGGCCGCGAGCTTGTGGACGATGGGCTCGGGGCAGGTCACGCGCACCACGCCTCGCACGTCGCGCGCCTGCCGCTCGACTTCATGCGCCAAGGCCAGGGCGGCCTGCTCGACCCCCTCGGCCAGCGGCACCAGCTGCTCGCCCAGGGTTGTCAGGCGGGAGCCCGTGGGATGGCGCTGTACCAGCGGGCGCTTGAAGCAGCGCTCCAGCGCGAGCAGGCGGCGCTGCACCGTGGATTGGTTCACGCCCAGCGCCTTGGCTGCCGCCGTGGTGCTGCCGTGGCGCGCCACGGCCAGCAGCACCTTCAGGTCGTTCCAGTCGTACACGATCGGCTTGCTTTGCGGCGTGTGGGTGGCTGCGCAGGGGGCGCGCTCTTGCGGCCCCATTATGCGAATTCTCGGCTTGTGGCGCGTGCTGGGCATTTCTAGACTGGGTGCCAGACCACGCATGGGTGTGGTCGCACGGAGTCCGTCATGGCCATGCTTCTCATCCCCGATCCCCAAGCCTTCAAGGCCGCCCAGCGCACGCAGTGGGACCAGTCCGCCGCCAGCTGGAACGCGCACACGCCGCAGATCCGCGCCTGGCTGCGCCAGGCCACGGACGCCATGATGGAGATGGCGCGCATCGCACCGGGCATGGCGGTGCTCGATCTCGCCGCCGGCGCCGGCGACCAGACGCTGGACATCGCGCGGCGCGTGGGTCCGGCCGGCCGCGTGCTGGCCACCGACCTTTCGCCCGCCATCCTGGCGCTGGCACGGCAAAACGCCTGCCAGGCCGGCGTGGACAACGTCGAAACCCGGGTGGCCGACGGCGAGAGCCTGCCGCTGGATGCGGCCACTTTCGATGCCGCGGTGTGCCGCCTCGGCCTGATGTTCTTCCCCGATCCGCTGGCCGGCCTGCGCGAGTTGCATCGCGTGCTGCGGCCCGGCGCCGGTGCCTGCACCGTGGTCTTTTCACGGCCCGAGAACAATCCCTGCCTGGGCATTCTGATGACTACGGCGCTGGCGCACGCCGGCCTGCCCGCGCGCGACCCGTATCAGCCCGGGACGCTGATGAGCCTTGGCCGGCCCGGTCAACTGGACGAGTTGTTTCGCCAGGCCGGCTTTCGCGACGTGGCGACCACCGCGGTCGCCGCGCCGTTTTGCTTGCCATCGGTCGCGCATTACCTGGACTTCGTTCGCTCCTCGGCCAGTCCGATCCAGCAAATCCTGGCCCGGCTCGACGCGGCCGCCGCGCAGGCCGCGTGGGACGAGATGGCGGTCAAGCTGGCGCGCTTTGACACCGCCGACGGCTGGGTCGGGCCCAACGAGCTGCTGCTGACGGCGGCGCGCCGCTGAACGGGCCGCGCGCGAGGTGCGGGCATGCCGGCGTGGGTTGAATGGGCGGGCCATAAAACGTCGGACAATAGGAGGTTTATCGATCTCCAAGCCTTTGCCGCTCCGGTGCCCGGCCGGCCCTACCGACATGTCCAACACCATCCTCCAATCCCTCCCCGCCGGCCAGAAGGTCGGCATTGCGTTTTCCGGCGGCCTGGACACCAGCGCCGCCCTGCTGTGGATGCGCCAGAAGGGCGCCGTGCCCTACGCCTACACCGCCAACCTGGGCCAGCCCGACGAGGACGACTACGACGCCATCCCGCGCAAGGCCATGGCCTATGGTGCCGAAAAGGCCCGCCTGGTGGACTGCCGCGCGCAACTGGCGCACGAGGGGATCGCCGCCTTGCAATGCGGCGCCTTTCACGTGCAGACCGCCGGCGCCACCTACTTCAACACGACGCCGCTGGGCCGGGCGGTGACCGGCACCATGCTGGTCAACGCGATGAAGGATGATGACGTCAACATCTGGGGTGATGGCAGCACGTTCAAGGGCAATGACATCGAGCGCTTTTACCGTTACGGCCTGCTGGCCAACCCGGCGCTGAAGATTTACAAGCCCTGGCTGGACCAGCGCTTCATCGACGAGCTGGGTGGACGGAAGGAAATGTCCGAATTCATGCAGAAGTCGGGCTTTGACTACAAGATGTCGGCAGAAAAGGCCTATTCGACCGATTCCAACATGCTGGGTGCCACGCATGAAGCCAAAGACCTGGAGTTCTTGAACAGCGGCATCCGCATCGTCAACCCCATCATGGGCGTGGCGTTCTGGAAGAGCGAGGTCGAGGTCAAGCCCGAGGAAGTGCGCGTGCGCTTTGCCGAGGGCCAGCCGGTGGCGCTGAACGGCCGCGAGATCCAGGATCCGGTCGAGCTGCTGCTGGAGGCCAACCGCATCGGCGGGCGCCACGGCCTGGGCATGTGCGACCAGATCGAAAACCGCATCATCGAGGCCAAGAGCCGCGGCATCTACGAGGCGCCGGGCATGGCGCTGCTGCACATTGCCTACGAGCGGCTGGTCAGCGGCATTCACAATGAGGACACCATCGAGCAGTACCGCATCAACGGCCTCAAGCTCGGCCGTCTGCTGTATCAGGGGCGCTGGTTCGACCCGCAGGCCATCATGCTGCGCGAATCCGCCCAGCGCTGGGTGGCGCGTGCCGTGACGGGCGAGGTCACGCTGGAGCTGCGCCGCGGCAACGATTACAGCCTGCTCAACACCGAATCGCCCAACCTGACCTACGCGCCCGAGCGCCTGTCGATGGAAAAGGTGGAAGACGCGCCGTTTTCGCCGCTGGACCGCATCGGCCAGCTCACCATGCGCAACCTGGACATCACCGATACGCGCGGC
>Ga0208826_1003147_pt1 | contig 11575 bp, 10 predicted proteins | sample AD_UKC115_MetaG_FD_184451 | JGI IMG/M metagenome (GOLD analysis project Ga0208826, IMG submission 184451) | Active sludge microbial communities of municipal wastewater-treating anaerobic digesters from Hong Kong - AD_UKC115_MetaG (SPAdes)... | ecosystem: Engineered > Bioreactor > Anaerobic >... | reverse complement strand
GCGGCAAGGGGCCTCATGGCCGGGAGCATCTTCCCCGGGCCTTCGCCGCAGTTGAGGCCGAAGGCGGCGGCGCCGAGGGACTGCAGCACGATCAGGCAAGCGAGCGCCTCCGAACCCATCATGGTGCGGCCGGTCTCGTCGGCGGAGACGCTGACCATCACCGGAAGGTCGGTCTTCCTTGCGCCGAGCAGCGCGGCCCGCGCATCCGGCAGCGAGGTGAACGTCTCACAGACCAGCAGATCGGCCCCGGCCTCCTTGAGTACGGCGGCCTGCGCCTCGTAGCAGGAGACCAAATCCGCATAGGAGAGCTCGCCGAAGGGCTCTGGCAGCAGACCGGTCTGGGAGATATCCCCGGCGACCAGCGCCCTCCCGCCGGAAGCCTCCTTCGCGAGCGAGACGAGATCCCGGTTCATCCGCTCCATCTGAGATTCCAGACCGAAAGCGGCGAGGCGGATCGGGTTTGCACCGAAGGTCGGGGCATAAAGGACCTCCGAACCGGCCTCCGCGTAGCCCCTCTGGATCTCCCGGATGACCTCCGGGTGATCGAGGATCCATGCCTCCGGGCAGACGCCCCACGGCATGCCCGCGGCCATGAGCCTCGTACCGGTGGCGCCGTCGAGCAGCAGCGGGCGGTTTGGGAGTTTCTCCATTCCGACATCCCTTCCTTTTTTTCACGGATTCGAAAAAGCGTCCGCGCGGACGCTTTGAAAAACGTTCCGGCGGACGCGGTATTCCGGTAAACGCCCGGGCGGCTTCCGGGCCTCAAGGGCAAGCCCCTCCGGGCCCATATCTTTCACATGGCCCCCGGTCTTCGGCGAATCCTCAAAGCGGCTTCGGCGGCGTTTGGAGAGAGCAGAGGCTCCGTGCTCACATATATTCCGGCACGGTGATCTTGAGCATCGTGAGCACGTTGCGGATAACCGTCTTCACGGCGACGCAGAGGGCGAGCCTTGATTGAAGCACCTGTTCCTCCTCGCCCTTGACGCGGCAGCTGTTGTAGAATTTGTGGAACAGCGTGGCGACATCGATCGCGTATTTGGTGAGGCGGGCCGGATCGTAGGCGTTTGCCGCCTCGACGATCTCACCCGGGAAGCGCGCAAGCCCGCCGATCAGCGCCAGCTCCTCCGGCGCGGAATAGGTACGGCCGGCGTATTCGGGATTAAACTCGACGCCCTCCGCCGCCAGATTCTTGAGGATGGAGCAGATGCGCGCGTGCGCGTACTGCACATAATAAACCGGATTCTGGCTGTCCTGCTGCACGGCAAGGCCGAGGTCGAAAATCAGGTGTGTGCTCGGCTCGCGCAGGTTGAAGAAGAAGCGCGCGGCGTCGATCGGCACCTCCTCGAGCAGGTCGGTCAGCGTGATGGCCTTGCCGGTGCGCTTGCTCATGCGGACGGGTTCGCCGTCCCGCATGAGCTCGACGAGCTGCATCAGCACGATGTCGAGCCGGTCCCCGTCGCAGCCCACGGCATCCATTGCACCCTTGAGCCGCGCGACGTGGCCGTGATGGTCGGCGCCCCAGACGTTGATCACGCGGTCGAAGCCGCGGAGCGCAAATTTGTTGTAGTGGTAGGCGATATCCCCGGCGAAGTAGGTCGGGTTGCCGTTTGCGCGGATCAGGACGTCGTCCTTGAGCTCCAGCGCCTCGATCTGCTCCTCGGTTTTGCCCTCTTTGCGGAGCCGGTCGGCCAGCACCTGCGCGTTTTTATACCAGAGGGCTCCGTCCTTCTCGTAGGTGAGGCCCTTGTCGGTCAGAATTTTCACGATTTTGTCGACGGTGCCATCCCGATAGAGCGAGCTCTCGCGGAACCAGACGTCGTAGTCGATGCGGTATTTGGCGAGGTCGCGCTGCAGGCCTTCGACATTTTTCGGCAGCGCATAGGCGATCAGAGCCTCCCGGCGCTCCTCCGGATCGCTTTCGACGTATCTGCCGCCGTAGAGATCCGCAAATTCCTTTGCGCGCGTTTTGATATCCTCGCCGTGGTAGCCGTCCTCCGGGAACTCGACGGCCTCCTCGCCCATGTAAATCTGAAGATACCTTGCCTCGAGCGAGCAGCCGAATTTGGCGATCTGGTTGCCCGCGTCATTGATGTAGAATTCGCGGGTCACGTCGCAGCCGCATGCAGCGAGGGAGGCGGCAATGCCGTCGCCGATCGCGCCGCCGCGGGCATTGCCCATGTGCATCGGGCCGGTCGGGTTCGCCGAGACGAACTCCACCATGATCTTTTTGCCCTTCCCGATGTCGCTGCGGCCGTATGCCGCATCCTCCTCCAGAACGGCGGAAACGGTATCCGCATACCATTCCGGCGCGTAGAACACGTTGAGGAATCCGGGGCCGGCGACCTCCGCCTTCGTAAAGATTCCGCCCTCCCCCAGATGGGAAACAAGGGTCTCCGCGATTTTTTTCGGCGCCGTGTGCAGCGCGCGGGCGGATACCAAGGCGGCGTTGGTGGCAAGGTCTCCGTTTTTGGAATCGGCCGGGATCTCGACGATGAAATCGGGCAGCTCGGCCTCCGGCAGCTCGCCGGCGGCAAATGCGGCCCGGAACGCCGCCTCAATCCTGCTCCTGAATTCCTGTTTCGCTTCCGCGACGGGATTATGCATCGTGATGTTCGCACTCCTTCACTACGATATTGACTTCGTTCTCACTCGAGAGAGCCGTGTTGATATCCAGGGAATAGCGGAAATTCAGCATCCCGCCGTTTTCCTTCAGATCGTTTCTGATCTCGCCTCCCTGGACTCCCATGATCCAGTCCGTGAAGCCGTTATCATAGAGGCACTGGTGGCGCCTGCCGTTCTCGATGATGAGCTGGCTGCGGCGCTTGCCGCAGCGGGTCATCGTCACCTTCTCGGTGCCGTCCACCTGCAGCTTGGTTTTGATCGTGGGCGCGGCGTCCTCTTCCTCGGCCTCGTCGTAATCGATGAACCAGCTGCCCTTTTTCTTATAGTATTTTCCTCTGGTCAGCATCTCGATGGTGTCTTTTTCGCCGTCGATATCCTGAATGCCTTTTATAAATATAAACACATCTTTTTTCATCGCAGTTTCCTCTATATCAAGTCGTCGGGGGAGATCTCTTCGACCGCGGTCAGCTCCTCCCCCAAAAATTCCCTGCCGAGATCCGCAAAGCTGCCGGCGGCGTCGGTGAGGAAGAAACGCATTCTCCCCGCCTCTCCGCTTTCGTTCAGCAGACCGTTTTCTTTTAAGTACCGCGCCGCGGCGAGGGCGGTCTCCCTGCCGGAATCGATCAGAAAGAGCCGTCTCCCGGTCATCTCGTCAATCATCGTGTAGAGCAACGGGTAGTGGGTGCAGCCGAGGATCAGGGTATCCATGTCGGTCAGGCGAAATTTCTCAAAATAACTGGAGAGCACCTTCCGCGTGACTTCGTTGTGAAAATCGGTATAGCCGTTCTCGACGAGCGGCACGAGCAGCGGGCACGCCACGCCCTCAAATTCCGCAGCCGGGGAAATCGCCTTCACCGTTTTTTCGAAGGAGCGGCTGGCGACAGTGGCCGCGGTGGCGATAAGGCCGATCTTCCCGTTTTTGGTCGCGTCGGTCGCAGCCTTCGCGGTCGGGCCGACGACGCCGATGCAGGGCACGGGGCGGCTTTGCATCTCGTCGGCGAGCACGGAACTTACCGTGCCGCAGGCGACGACAATCAGCTTGACCTCCTGCCGCTCGAGGAAATCAAGGCACTCCGAGGCGAACCTGCGGATCGTCTCCCTGCCGCGGCTGCCGTAGGGCACTCTCGCGGTATCTCCAAAATAACAGATATTCTCGCCGGGAAGGATGCGCCGGAGCTCCCGGACGGCGGTGAGGCCGCCCAACCCGGTATCAAAGACGCCGATGGCTCGTGTATCCGTAAGCAGTTCCTCCAAATTACATAATTCCGAAAGCGAAGGCCCGTCTTGCCGCGCCCGGCCGGCGCTGAGAAAGACTCATGGGCAGACCCGTGCCGGACAAAATTTCAAATTTCCGCCGGCCGGCTCCGTTCCGGATAAAAACACGTTCTAAGCGCCCGTTTGGGCGGGATCACGGCTCCAGGGCAAGCTCCAGCAGCCGGTCGATGATCTCCGAATACTTCATACCCGATGCGACCAGCATCTTCGGATACATAGAGATATCCGTGAAGCCCGGCAGCGTATTCGGCTCGTTGAGGTAGATCTTCTTCGTGTCGCCGTCGATCAGGAAATCCACCCGCGCCATCCCACGGCAGCCAAGGACGTGGTAGGCCTTTTTGGCGATCTCGCGCACCTCCGCGGCGGTCTCCTCCGGGATTCTCGCCGGAATGTAGAGCAGGCTCGCGGCGTTGTTGTACTTCGCGTCGTAGGTATAGAATTCCTCGGCCGGAACGATCTCGCCCGGGCCCGCGACGATCACTTCGTCGTTACCGAGCACGGAGCACTCGATCTCGATGGGGTTTTTGACCGCCTCCTCGACGAGGATCTTGCGGTCATGTTTGAAGGCGAGATCAAAGGCGGCCTTGAGGTCCGCCTGTTTTTTCACTTTGGTGATGCCGACCGAGGATCCGGCATTCGCGGGCTTGACAAAGACCGGCCAGCCGAGCTCGCGGTCCACTTCTTCGGCGGCCGCGGCACAGTCGCAGCCGGAGAAATAGGTCAGCCACTTCACCTGCGGCACGCCGGCGTTCGCGAGCACGGTGTGGCAGATATCCTTATCCATGCAGACCGCGGAAGCGAGCACGCCGCAGCCGACATACGGGATGCCGGCGATCTCCAAAAGGCCCTGCATCGTGCCGTCCTCGCCGTTTTTGCCGTGCAGCACGGGGAAGGCCACGTCGATCCGGCGGCTGGTCAGCTTGCCGTCGTGATTAAAAATAATGCCGTGGGTGGAACGGTCCGGGGAAAGGAACGCCGGGCAGGTAAAGGCCGTATCCTCCCAGCGGTTTTCTTTCACAAGGCCGATCGGCCCGTTATAATACTGCCAGCGTCCCTCCTGGGTGATGCCGATCATGTGGACGTTGTATTTTTCCCTGTTGATGTTCTCCGCAACGGATGCGACGGATTTGCAGGAAACTTCATGTTCGCTGGAAACTCCGCCGAACAGCAGAGCTACGTTGATTTTCATAAGATGACCTCCTTCGGATGGGCACCGCGCCGTAACTTATGTTCCGTCAAGGATATGCGCCGGTCAGATCTCTCCTGCCAGCGCTTCCAGAACTTTTTTATAGGAGGCGGTCGGGTCCTCGAGGAACCGCTCCTTCGCCTCCATCGCCTGCTCCATGGTGGGCAGGAAAAGGGAAAGCTCCATCAGGTCGGTGCCGATGTCCTTCATCTCGATATGCAGCATGAAGCCGTCTTCGGTCCGGGCGATGGAGACGAGGTTTTCCTCCTCCCTCCTGCGGCGCAGGATCATGGATTTTGCGTTTGCGGCGGCCTTCTCGCGGATGGAGGCGGGCAGGTCGCCCGAGAGTTTTTCGGCGACGTCCTTGCCTTTTGCGGTCAGGCGGTATTCGCAGACGCCGTGTTCACTGCGGAACGTGTCGACGCACTCGAGATTTTTGAGCTCGGATGCCGCGTCCGCAAATTCAAAATAGTTGGCCGTGCCGTCGGCAAGGACGGCCTCGGTAAGCTCGTCGAAGCTCAGAGGCTCCCCCGCCGCGGCTAAGATATGGCAGATCAGGATCCGCACCTCGCGGTTGTCGGTGAGGCCGCCCGGGCGGATTCCCTCGGTAAATGTCTCCTCCAAAGTCAGCCCTCCTTTTCCTCAAGGCTCACAGAATAAATTTCGGTATAGGTCAGTTTTCCGGCGATGCGCTCGGATTTCATCAGGCTGATTTTTCCGGCATGGAGGGGTTTCTCCGGCAGGAGCTTCTCCATCTCCTTCGGGTCGAAGGTTTCGTCCGTGACGACCTCGCGCCCGAGCGTCAGATGCGGCTTGAAGGGCCGTTCCTCCGGCCGGAAGCCGTGCTCGGCGAGCGCCGCGCAGAGCCGGCCGTAAAGCCGGTACAGCTCCTCGGGGGCCGCGATCCCCGCCCAGAAGACGGAGCCGTCCCCGCGCAGGAAGCGCCCGCTGCCCCTGATTTTGTAATCAAAGGCAGGGCCTTCGGCCTCCTTCATCGCCCCGCGAACCTCCGCCCCCCGCTCCGTTTCGCCCAAAAAGGCGAGCGTCAGGTGCAGATTCTCCCGGCCGGTGGTGTGGCCGCCGCGCATATGGGCTGCGAGGTACTCCGCCGCGCCGCAGAGGCGGTCCTTGGTTTCCTCGTCAAACAGCAGGGCGATAAACAGCCGGTCGCCGTGCCCTCCGGCATCCTGCCGCGTCATTCTTCCGGAAGCTTGACGCGCTTATGCGGGATCTCGTGCGTCTGGAAGAGCTGCCCGCAGCGCGTGCATTTCCACGCCCACGGATGCTCACCGGTGAATTCCAGCGGGCCCTTGCAGTCGACGTACTCCGGCTCGGCGCCCTTTTCTTCCTCTTTATGCCGCTCTTCTCCGGCGGCCTCGGCGAGGCGGTGTTTCCGATCCTCGGCGCGCTTGCGGTAGAATTCCGGGTCGTAGGCGGTTGTGCCGACCTCTTCTTTGTCGGGCTGTTCCTCGTTTTCTTCCTTATGCTTGCCGAAGTTGGCCGGGTTGTACTCGGTCGTCTGGTAATCCTCTCCGGAAGAACCGGAAGGCTCCTCCGCGGATTCCTCCGAGGCGGCCGCTTCGGGCTCCGTCACGGCAGGCTCCTCCTCAGGAAAATTCTGTTCCGCAGGTTCCTGCACGGCAGGCTCTTCGGCGGCGGGCTCCTGCGCGGCGGGCTTCTTCGCCCGGGCAGGCTTCTTCTCAGGAATAGACGGAATTTCCGGCTCCTGCATCGCAGGTTCCTGCGCGGCAGGCTCTTCCGCGGATTCCTCCGCGGCGAATTCCTTATTCTTGCCGAAATTCTTCGGGTTATATTCGGTCGGCCGGTAGTCGCCGTTCAGCTCGGTCTCTTTCTCCCTCTGCTCCACCATCAGTCCCTGCGGCTTGAAGTTTGCGATCTCCGAGGGAGTCGGCGCGTGCGGCACTTCGGAATAGACGACGGGCTGCGGCTCCGGCTCGGGCTCCGGCGGCGTATAGGAAGGCGCGCGGCTGAGTGCGGGAGAGGGCGTGTAGGCCGGCCGATAGGAGGCAGGCTGCGAAATCTCCGGCCCGGAGGACTCCGGCGAGGCAGGTCCCTGCGAGGCCGATTCCGGCGAGGCCGGCTCGAAGGCGGAGAGCATCTCCTCAATCTCGGCGCGGAACTCGCTGCGGAAGGTCTCGAAATCCTTCGCCACGCTCGTGCCGATCTCCTCGGCGATGTCGTTGCGGATGCGCAGCATGGCGGCGGGATCGAAGCCTTTTCCGGCTCCGGCGCCGTCGATCTCGGCGATGGCGGAAAGCAGATATCCGATCTGGGCGGCGGCGCGCGCGTTATTTAACAGCAGGGCGGCGTTCGTATCGAGCCCCATGCCGCCGGTCATTTCCTTGATGAGCGCGAGCAGGAACGGCATTCGGTCCTTGCCGCGGAGGCCCAGCTCGTCCGCTTTCGGCACGACGATGCTCAGGGCGCGGTCGATGACGCTCTTGCCCATGGCGTCGCCCGCCGGGACGGGATTCAGTACCAGCACGCTGCTCTCGATGCCGAGGGTCTCCTTCGCGCGGAAGGCCTTCGCGACCTCCGGCGCGCTGTCGAGCCGGTATTCCAGAGAGGTGTCGCTCTCGGCCAGATAAAAGGCCGGAAAGCTCCCCGTACCGAAGCCGACGACGGTGACGCCTTTGCCCTCGAGGTATTCGAGCGTGCGGTCCTGATCCTGGATGCAGCCGGAGCAGACGACCAGCATGTCGGTGCGGCCCAGCTCCTCGATCTCGGCCGGGATGTCGGGTGCCTCGCCCGGGAACACATGCACGCCGCCGATGCCGCCGGCCGCCAGCAGTTTGATGCCGGCCATCTTTGCGATCTTCATCGTGGCCGCGAGGTCGGTGGCGCCGTCCATGCTCTTTGCGGCAAAGACCGGCAGATCCTTCACCGAGACCTTTGCCACGGAGGTGCCGCAGCGCCCGAGGTAGTCGATCTCCTTGTCGGAGAGGCCGACCCGCATTTTGCCTTCAAGGATGGCGATCGCGGCCGGCGTGACGCCTTCGCCGCGGATCAGCTCCTGCGCCTTTTTGACGGTTTCGGCACCGCGCGGATACGGCATGGTATGGCAGATCGTGGAGGATTCCAGTGCGACGACGGGTTTTCCGCTTCGCAGCGCGCTTTCTACCTCCGGCGACAGTTCCAAAAAGGGATTGGTATTCATGACGTTTCCTCCTTTTCAGGGCAAACTAATACTTATATAATATAATTTAAAACACGCCGATTGTCAATGCGTTCCCGCATGTGATATAATGGCTTCACAGAAAAGAGGCCGGAATCATGGAGATCAAAAAAAGTATTACCGAGCTCATCGGCAACACGCCGATGTTGGAACTGTGCAACATCGAATCCCTGTACGGGCTGGAGGCGACCGTGGCCGCCAAGCTTGAAAAATGGAATCCCGCCGGGAGCATCAAGGACCGCGTCGCCGCGAACATGATCGCGGACGCAGAAAAAAGAGGGATGCTCAAGCCGAATTCCACGATCATTGAGCCGACGAGCGGCAACACCGGCATCGGGCTTGCGGCGGTGGCGGCGGCGAAGGGCTACCGCACCATCATCGTCATGCCGGACAACATGAGCCCGGAGCGCATGGCCGTGATGAAGGCTTTCGGCGCCGAGTGCGTCCTCACCGACGGTGCGCTCGGCATGGCCGGCTGCGTCAAAAAGGCCGAGGAGCTGCTCTCCTCGTTGCCGGAGAGCTTCATGCCCTCCCAGTTCACGAATCCCGCCAACCCGGAGGCGCATTACCGCACCACAGGGCCGGAGATCTTCCGCCAGACCGACGGTAAAATCGATATTTTCGTCACCGGCATCGGCACCGGCGGCACGATCACCGGCACGGCCCGGTATCTCAGGGAGCGGCTCCCGGAGATCCGAATCGTCGGATTTCAGCCGGCCTCCTCGCCGCTGCTGACCAAAGGCACGCCCGGCAAACATAAAATTCAGGGCATCGGGCCGAATTTTGTCCCGTCGATCCTCGATCTCTCGCTGATCGACGAGATCCTCGACGTCACCGACGAGGACGCCTACCTCTTCACGTCGCTGCTCGCCCGCAGGGAGGGCATCCTCGCGGGCATCTCCTCCGGCGCGGCGGCCGCCGCCGCGGTGGAGCTCGCAAAGCGGCCGGAAAACCGCGGCAAACGGATCGTGACGCTTTTTCCCGACACCGGCGACCGCTATTTCTCCTGCGGCGTGTTCGGGGACTGATCGTCGGGCGCGCCTTCGGCACGTTCAATCGGATTCCCCCAAAAATACCGAACCGTTTTCTTGAGAGGCCCGGCGAACCGATTCTTCCGCTCCCCGATACCGGCGACCGCTATTTCTCCTGCGGCGTGTTCGGGGACTGATCGTCGGGCGCGCCTTCGGCACGTTCAATCGGATTCCCCCAAAAATTCCGAACCGTTTTCTTGAAAGGCCCGGCGAACCGATTCTTCCGCTCCCCGATACCGGCGACCGCTGTTTCTCCTGCGGCGTGTTCGGGGACCGAATTTTACGCGCCCGTTTTTCATGCGCTTTTCTTCCCCGGAGAACCATCCCGGCCATCTCCGCCCGTTTCCGGAAACCCCGCGCATGCCTTTCTCGGCGGTGCGTTTCGGAGGTCTGAATTCGGGCGTTCGCTCCCGGCGGTGCGGTTTCCCTTCAGGAATGTGAAAAAGGCTTTTTCAGCCGCGCGGCCGCGGCGAAAACCCATTCTGCCAAATAAAAAGTACCGGACGGGCCTCCAAAAGACCCGTCCGGTATTATTTTGCGTCTTTGGGGCGATATTTTGCCTCTCCTCCCGGCCAAACTAACGGTATCGGAAGGAGGCGGCGCAATGAGGGTGCGGATGTTTTTTTTGGCATTTACGGCCAGCTTTCTGCTGCTGTTCTGCGGCGCGGCCTACGCCGTTTTTTCTTTCTCGCAGGCGGGCGCCGGGATGCCGGCGCCCCAGGAATCCTCCTTCGGAGGCGGCTACATCCCGCGGGAGGAGGATAATTTCAGCGTGCTGCTGATCGGCACGGGTTACGGCGGAAAAAGCGCGGAATATTTCACGCTTGTCCGCTTCGATATGCCGGCCGGGCGCATTCCGGTTTTCACGTTCCCGGCCTCCTGCACGATCTCTTATGAAAACGAGGAGACCGATCTGCGAACCCTCTGTAATTCCTCCGGAACGGAGGCCCTGATCGCCGCGCTGGAGGCGGAATACGGCATCCCCATCGACGGCTGGCTCCGCTACGGCCGCGCCGGCTGCGAGACGATCGTGGATACGCTCGGCAGCTACGACCTCTCGTTTCCGCGTGCGCTCATTTATTCCGGCGGCGGGCGCAGTATCCACCTGCTCGCCGGCATGCAGCGCATGAACGGCAAAAAGACCTTCGACGTGATCTCCTTCCCGGATTTCACCGAGACGGAGCGCTGCGACCGGATCTCAAAGCTGGTCGCTGCTTTCCTCAGCCGCAGGCTTATCCGCCTGACGAAAGAGGGCGGCAACAACTTCGACGTGGTGGCGGACAACACGGAGGCCTCGTTTGGCGCGAAGGAACACGCGCTCCGGGAACCCGGGCTCGCGTTTCTGGCCTCGCTCGACGTGACCGTCTCGAGCCACATCACGATGGAGGCGGAGCTCCGGGACGGAAAGCTCTATCTGACCGACACATCCCGGGAGCGGCTGCTCAAATATTTCACCTGACCGGCTCCGCGGCCCGCACGGGGCTCCCGTTTCGGCCGCCTCTCTCCCGTTCTTTCCGCTCCGTAATTTTCTGTGGCTCACTCTGTGAACCACGCTCACATCGTTTTTGCCCCACAGACCGGGAGAAAAATTCCTTCGGTCTTTGTCCCACGAATCCGACACGGCGGGGTCTTTTTTCCGTTTGATGCGTTCCGCCCAGCGGAAGCTTCTCCTGTTTTTATTCCGTGATCCCCATGAGCTTCGCCTTCATCAGCAGGATCTGGGATTTGGAATCCTCGATCTCGCCGGAGAGCGCCATGGCGACCGCCTCGCCGAACGGGATCTTCACGATATCAAGGAATTCGCCGTCGTCCGGATGCGCGCCGAGGTCGGAGAGCTCTTTTGCCGCAAAGAGCCAGAGTTTTTCGTCGCAGAAGCCCGGCGAGGACCATACGCAGCCCATCGGAATCCACATCTCCGCGGAGAGGCCACATTCCTCGAGCAGCTCGCGCTTCGCACAGGCGAGCGGCTCCTCGCCCGCGTCGAGCTTGCCGGCCGGGAGCTCCAGCAGCGCCTTTCCCACCGGGTAGCGGAACTGGCGCACAAAATATACCCCGCCGTCCCGGTCGAGCGCGAGCATGGCCGCGGCGCCTTTATGCCGCACGACCTCCCGCGCGGCCTCGCTGCCGTCAGGGAGCCGGACCCGGTCGACCCGGAGGTCGAGGACGTGCCCGGAAAAAATATTCTCGGACGCAATTTTTTCTTCCTGAAGTCTCATGGCATTGCTCCTTTCCGGTTTCTATATTTTCTCTCCGTAGCATATCTTT
>Ga0208826_1003146_pt1 | contig 11578 bp, 6 predicted proteins | sample AD_UKC115_MetaG_FD_184451 | JGI IMG/M metagenome (GOLD analysis project Ga0208826, IMG submission 184451) | Active sludge microbial communities of municipal wastewater-treating anaerobic digesters from Hong Kong - AD_UKC115_MetaG (SPAdes)... | ecosystem: Engineered > Bioreactor > Anaerobic >... | reverse complement strand
GACATGATGTTGGCGTTGACGCCTTGATGATGCATGATGATGAAGGCGATCAGCACGCCCAGCGGCAGCGACACGATAGCCACGAACGCCGAACGCAAATGAAACAGGAAAACCAGGCATACCAGCGCGACGACAATGAATTCCTCCGCCAGCTTCGTCTTTAGGTGGTCCACCGCGCGCAGGATCAGATCTGACCGGTCGTAGACAGGCACGATCTCGACGCCCGGTGGCAAACTGGGTTTGAGAGCGGCCAGCTTCGCCTTGACGGCGGCAATCGTTTCCAGCGCATTCTTGCCTGAGCGCATCACCACAACGCCACCGACGACTTCACCTTCGCCATCGAGCTCAGCGATGCCGCGGCGCATTTCGGGACCGACCTGAACACGCGCCACGTCACCCAGCCGCACTGATACCCCGGCATCCGTTGTCACCAGCGGAATCTTGCGGAAGTCATCCAGCGAGCGCAGATAACCTGACGCGCGCACCATGTACTCCGCCTCGCCAAGCTCCAGCACTGAGCCACCGGCCTCCTGATTGGCGCGCTGAACGGCTTCGATGACTTTGCTGTGCGGCAGGTTGTAGGCGCGCAAGCGCTCGGGATCAAGCACGATCTGATACTGCCGCACCATGCCTCCGATGCTGGCGACTTCGGACACGTTGGCAACTGCCTTGAGCTCGTACTTCAGGAACCAATCCTGCAGTGCCCTGAGCTGCGACAGGTCTTGCTGACCAGTTCTGTCGATCAGTGCGTACTCATAAACCCAGCCGACGCCGGTCGCATCCGGCCCGAGTGCCGCCGTGGCGCCACGTGGCAAACGTGCCTGCGCCTGATTGAGGTATTCGAGTACGCGCGAGCGAGCCCAGTAGGGATCGGTGCCATCCTCGAACAGCACATAGACGAATGAGTCACCGAAGAACGAATAGCCACGCACGGTCTTCGCGCCCGGTACCGACAGCATGGTGGTGGTCAGCGGATAGGTGATCTGGTTCTCGACAATCTGAGGCGCCTGACCGGGATAAGTGGTGCGGATGATGACCTGGACATCGGAGAGGTCGGGAATGGCATCCAGCGGCGTGCGCTGTGCCGAATAGATGCCCCAGCCGGCGACGGTGAGTGTCGCCAGCAGCACCAGAAAGCGGTTGCCGAGTGACCAGCGAATGAGCGCCGCGATCATGGTGACTTGTCCTTGGGGGGCGTGTTGGCCGGGAGAACCTGCAGGCGGATCAACCGGAATTCATTGTCGCCGTGCGCTTCGAACTCGAAGGCGACGCGACTTCCTACCGTCAAGTTCGCAGGCAGTGCGGTCGCGGGCCGCTTGAACGGCATGGTCATGGCGCCCCACTTGAGCGTGGCGATCGGCCCGTGCGAAAGCGTTACTTCGCCTGTGTCTATCGCCTCAACGATTCCTTCGCCGTGATGCACAGGACGGGCTGGTGAGGACGGCTGTGACATGATGTCGCCGGAAAGGCGTGCAAGACCCGTGGTGAGACTCGCCTCAGAATCGAGCAAGAATTGCCCTGATACCGCGACTCGTTGTCCTGCCAGCAGTCCCTTTCGTATCTCGGTGAATCCGTTTGCCTCGGCACCGGTCTCGACGTCAACTGGGCGGAAGCGACCGTTCGATTCGCCGACCACCATGACGATAGTCCGGCGACCGGTCTGAATCACCGCTTCGGTCGGCACTTGCAAAACGTTGCCCTGAGCTACTCGACCGAAGCGCAGGCTGATGAACATCCCTGGAAGTAGTCGCCCGCGCGGATTTGGGAGTTCAATTCGGGTGCGAATGGTGCGCGTGGTCGCGTTGACTTCGGGCAGCAGCCCGCTGACGCGCCCTCGAAACACTTCGCCAGGCAGCGCAGGTGTCATGCCTTCAATCGCTGCTCCCGAACGTATCCCGGAGGCTTGGCTTTCGGGTACGTCCGCGTTTACCCAGACGGACGACAGTCCGTTGACCCGCATCAGGACGCTGCCCGCAGCAACGGCCAGACCCTCCCGTACGGCGAGCTCGGAGACCACGCCTCCGGAAGTGGCTGTCAGTGTCATTCGACGTTGCAATTGTCCCGATTGCTCAACGGCGCGGATGACGTCGTCCGGCATGCCCGCGATCACCATTCGTTGTCGGGCTGCGTCAACCAGCAAGCCAACGTCCGTGCCTTGTGTCTTGCGCACCGCCAGGAACTCTTCCTGCACGGCTAGCCACTCCGGTACAAAGAGTTCGGCGACTGCCTGGCCTCGCTGCACCGAGTCGAGCGGCGCCCTGACCAGCAGCCGCTCGACGGTACCTGCAACGCGGGTGGACACGACAGTCGCCTCGCGCTCGTTATACGCGACCGTGCCACTGGCTTCGAAAGGTACGTTCAGCGGGCCACTTGTCACCGTGGCTGTGCGGATACCGAGGCTCTGCTGCACCTGTGGGTTGACGGCGACACTGCCCGCCATGCTGTCCACGTCATCAGCGTACTTCGGTACCAGTGCCATGTCCATATAGGGCGAGCGACCAGGACGATCAAACTTCTGCGCAGGCACCATCGGGTCGTACCAGTAGAGCACCCGCCGACCTGACGCTGGATTGGCTTCGTCGGTGGACGCTGGCGTGGCGGCCGCCATGGCGCCTCCCGACGCTGCGGTTGGGTTCACCATCCTTTGCCCCTGATTCAGGCCGATCCACCATGCGCCGCCTGTCAGCAGCGACGCGCCGGCGATCACCAGCCCGATGTTGATTTGCGAACTCCTTTTCACTTCGCGCGCTCCGTGTTTGTGTATTGAGACGCGCTGCCATCTGGTAGCAGATAGCGCAGTTGTGCCCAAGTTCGTGCCTGCTCTCGCTCGATGTCGAGTCGCTGCATGGCAATGTCGATTTCGTTACGACGTGCATCCACCACCGAGACGAGAGACACCGTTCCGCTGCGGTAACTGTTCAGCGTGGCAGTTGTCCGCTCCCTTGCCAGCGGCAACAACCTGTTGTCAAGCAAGCGAAGCCGATCACGGTGACTACTCCACTCGGCACGAAGCGTCTGCCGTTCTGCGATGTGGCTGCGAATCAACTCCGCACGCTGTGCCACCCATTGGTCAATTTGGGCAACGCGCGCAGCAATGTCCAAATCCTGTCGGCGACTTGTCGCGACCGGCAAGGGAATGCTGACAGCAATTGAAAACAGGTTAGCTTTGTCACCGCCGCGCTGGCCCAGACCGATTTCCCAAGTCCAGTCTGGCCGTTTGGCCGCACTTGCAAGGTCCCTGTCTGCCAGGGCCGTGGCGATCTGTGCGTCCAGCGCCAGTACCGCCGGGTGGAGCTCCACCCCCTGATCGTCTGCTGGCACCGATGTCGCCCACGCTGGCAAACCGCCGCGGGTTTCTGGATTGGCCATGCGCCCGATCCAGCGCGCAAGTTGCGCTTGAGCGACCTGGCCTTGCCGGTCGGCCTGAATCGCGCGATCATCTATCGTGGCGACTGCAGACTGTGCCAGCGCTACATCCGCTTGTGTATTCCGTCCGGCGCGATATGCGGCAATGGCAGCATCGACAGCCAGTGTGGCCTCGGCGCGCTGCGTTGCCAGCACTCTCCGTTGCTGATCACTGAAGAAAGTGTCGATCCACGCCAGGGCGGTTTCGCGCTGCAACGCTGCGATCTGCACGCGGCGGTTCTGATGCTCGCGTTGAATCTCTCCGTCCAGTCGACGGCGGCGCGCATCCAGCTTTTCGGAGCCGGTAATTTCCTGGGAAATGGCGATGCGACGCATCGTCATGGTGTCAGCCGTCAGTCGCCCGCGATCGTTCCCGCTTACTGGAAGGTTATCAACCCCGGCGCGGAGCACCGGGTCGGGCCATTCTCCAGCGCTTTGGCGCATTGCCTGAACGGCGCGAATCGAATGACCCTGCGCCTGCAGCTGCGGAGAATTTTCGACTGCAATTTGCAGGGCTTGGGCGAATTCGATGCTGTTCGTGGGGGCGCCAGGTTCGGCTGACGCTGGCGTTTGCCAAGGGGCGAGAAGGGCAAAAGCCACCGCTGTCTGCCACAACTTCCACGATGGGCGGTGGCCAACAGACGCTTTGCAATGAGTTCGAGGTAGTTCGGGTTTGCAACGAGCACAAACATGGTCGGCCAAGGCACTTAGCATGGCGCATCTCCTTACGTTCAGACAACGGACGCGACGCTGCAGCGCAGTGAGTTGCAGCAGACGGACTAGTGACGTTTGAACGCTACGGAGCGGGAGGTCGTTCGAGGCGGACGACTTCAGCGGAGCTGAAGTTCGCGAAGGGCGCCCGAAGTGCTTCGAGCGGACGATCTTGAGGCCGGGAAGTGTTATCGGCTGGCAGCAGCCCGATCGAGTGAGCGAAGGCGCAAAGTGCACTCAAAGGGCATGCTGCATCGTCTGCCGCTACGCTGGTAGCTGACGAATCGTGATGATGCGTTGCGCCATCTTGATGGACTGCTGCCCCCTCACTCACACGAGACAGCTCGCAGCTCAGCTCACAAGATTGGGCAAAGACGCTCCCTGACAGCAAAGTCATAAGGAGAATTGCAACCCATCGCCGCATCGTCTTATGCACTTGAGCATAGTAGCACCCGCATTGAGCGTCGCTCAATGGCGAAATGTCCAAACTGCGATCCATTTGCGTTTGGTCAATGATTGCGTGGCGGCTGACTGAACGGCGATACTGCGCCGTAAGCGTCTTCAGGCGATCAGCGCAAACGGTGAAACGATTAACGTTGCCGCTGGCGGCAGGACGTGTTCCCCAAGCGCGCGATACCGCCAAAAAGCAAAAGGCCCGCGAGGGCGGGCCTTTTGCATGCAGAGTCGCGAGCTACTGCTGTACGGTCTCGGTTTGTCCCGACGGTTTGCCGGTCTCCACCATTTGCATTGGCTCGGCGGCAACTTCGGCGCGCGGCGGGCGTGCGCGACCGCGCTTGACCGGTTCATCGGCCACTGCTGGCGACGGCGCGCCACTGCTGCGGGTTTCCATCATCTGCAAGCCAGCATCACCGGGCAACTGGTAGGTGAAGGGCTTCACCGATTCGCGTGCAGCCGCTGGGGCGGCAGTCGCAGCCGGTGCGGCAGGAGCCGCGACTTGCGCCGCAGGTGCCATCGGGGCTGGGGCAGATGCAGGGGCGCTTGCTAGCGCCGGCGCGGCATCGAACATCGCCGCTTGCACCCCACCAGCCGCCTCGTTCACCTTCGGCCCGGTTGCAACACCGGCATCACCCTGACTGTCGGTGGCTGCGCGTTGGCGGCGTCCTTCTCCACCTTCACCATTTTCGCCGCGTTCGCCACGGCTGTCGCGATCGCGGCGACGCGAACCACGTTCGCCGCGCGGCGGACGATCGCCACGTTCTTGCGACGTGCCATCGACTGTCGTTTGCGGTTGTGCGCTGGCGGCCTGCTGAACGTCAGCTGCTTGCGCTTCTGCGTTTGCAACCACCGGTGCCGGCGCATTGTTGCCGTCGCGCGGCGGACGATCACCGCGCTCGCCGCGTTCACGACGCCCGCCACGGTCACCGCGTTCACCGCGGTTTTCGCGATTCTCACGCGGAGCCTTGTTGCTGTCGGCCGCGCCTCCTGCAACCACGCCGGCACCCGGCGTCACCGCTTCGGCGGCATTGGCCTGATTGCGTGCATCACGCTGTTCGCGCGGCTCGCGTTGCTCGCGCGGAGCGCGGTCGCCCTGACGGTTACCGTCGGTGCGGCCGTCACGTTTAGCGTCACCACGATCCTTCCGGTCGCTACGGTTGTCGCGATCACCGCGACTTTCGTTGCGATCGCCTTTGCCGTTGCGGTCCTTGCGATCGCCACGGTCATTGCGGTCATTGCGGTCGCGGCGGTCACCGCGATCATTGCGACCACCACGGTCACGGTTACCGTCGCGGCGGTCATCGCGTTTCTTTTCTTCCGCCTTTGCGGGTTGTGGCTCAGCGACTGGTGCCGCAGCCTCAATGCCGAAGATCGACTTCACGCGCGCCCAAAGGCCAGCCTTTTGCATGGGCGCCACCGCCACAGGTGCTGCAGCAGCAACCGGTGTTTCCGGCTTCGGCTCGACGACCGGGGCCGGCTGCGCAGGCGTGATGCCCTTGACCGCAGCCTCGACGCGAACCTCGTGGGCTTCCTGCTTGATCGCCTCGACGGGATCAACCTGCTCGGGACGCTCGACCATCTTGTAGCTGGTCGGAAGCGGTTCGGCCGAGTTGAGCTCGTCGTGCTTCAGACGCTGCACCGTGTAGTTGGGCGTCTCGAGGTACATGTTGGGGATCAGCACCACGCTGACCTTGAGGCGCGTCTCGAGCGACTGGATGTCGAATCGCTTCTCGTTGAGCAGATAGGTCGCGACGTCAACCGGGACTTGCGCGATGACCTGCGCGCTGTTGTCCTTCATCGCCTCTTCCTGGATGATGCGCAGGATGTGCAGCGCGATCGATTCGGTCGAGCGGATGTGGCCGGTGCCGTGGCAGCGCGGGCAGGGCAGGTGGGCCGACTCGCCGAGGCTTGGTTTCAGGCGCTGACGCGACAGCTCCATCAGGCCGAAGCGCGAGATCTTGCCCAGCTGCACGCGGGCGCGGTCGAGCTTCATCGCGTCGCGGAGCTTGTCTTCGACTTCGCGCTGATGCTTGGACGACTCCATGTCGATGAAGTCCACGACGACGAGGCCGCCGAGGTCACGCAGGCGCAACTGGCGCGCGACTTCTTCGGCCGCTTCGAGGTTGGTGTTGAACGCCGTCGTCTCGATGTCGCCACCTTTGGTGGCGCGTGCCGAGTTGACGTCGATCGAGACCAGCGCCTCGGTGTGGTCGATGACGATCGCGCCACCCGAGGGCAGGTTGACCGTGCGGCTGAACGCGCTTTCGATCTGGTGTTCGATCTGGAAGCGCGAGAACAGCGGCACATCGTCGTGATAGAGCTTGACGCGGCTGACCGTGTTGGGCATTTCGATCTGGAAGCGCGAGAACAGCGGCACATCGTCGTGATAGAGCTTGACGCGGCTGACCGTGTTGGGCATCACATGGCCCATGAAGCCCTTGGCCTGCTCGAAGATGTCTTCGGTGTCGATCAGGATCTCGCCGATGTCCTGCGTGTAGTAGTCGCGGATGGCGCGAATCACCAGGCTCGACTCCTGATAGATCAGGAGCGGCGCCTTGTTGCCCTTGGCGGCGCCGTCAATGGCTGTCCACAGTTGCAGGAGGTAGTTCAGATCCCATTGCAGCTCTTCTGCGGTACGGCCAATACCGGCGGTGCGGGCGATGATGCTCATGCCGTTGGGCACTTCGAGCTGCGCCATGGTGTCGCGCAGTTCGTTGCGGTCCTCGCCTTCGATGCGGCGAGAGACGCCACCGCCGCGCGGGTTGTTCGGCATCAGCACCAGATAGCGGCCAGCGAGCGAGACAAAGCTCGTCAGCGCAGCGCCCTTGTTGCCGCGTTCGTCTTTTTCGACCTGAACAATCAGTTCCTGGCCAACCTTGAGGCTATCGCCAATCTTGTTGCGGCTGACGTCGGCGTCGCCAGAGAGTACGGAGCGCGCGATTTCCTTGAATGGCAGGAAGCCGTTGCGTTCGGTACCGTAGTCGACAAAACAGGCTTCCAGCGACGGCTCGACGCGCGTGACGGTGCCCTTGTAGATATTGCTTTTACGCTGCTCTTTGGAAGCAGATTCGATGTCGAGGTCGATCAGTTTCTGACCGTCGACGATGGCAACGCGCAGTTCTTCAGACTGGGTTGCATTGAACAGCATGCGTTTCATGCGTACCTTCCCGTTCAGCGAACGAGCGGTGAACCAGACGAGTGCTGCTAGGCCAGTGAAACGTCACCGATTCTCGCGGCGCGCTGCGCTGGCGAGAACGGGCGTACAGATCGGATTAGAAAAATCGCAGCCTGACGGATGGGAGGCAGAACCTTGAAAAAGCCGGACCACGGAAGCAACGCATGCGCAAGGGATGCGATCGTTGTCGGGGCGGGCGGGGCGAGAGCCGGGTCGTTGACCGGAAAGCTCACGCTCGTTGCGCTGTCGCGCGGGTTCATGACGAATTTTTCTTCTTGGGACTCGCCGTCGGATGTCGGGCGGCCCCGATTCAATCTTTTTCACAGGCCAGCGAGCAACGAAAGGCGCCGCGCGGTGGCTGAACTCTTACAATCGCCGCTTTTCCCGGTGGCGGCTTGACCGTGGAATCCGCGCAGATCCTGCCCACCAGATGCGAAGCGGATCATTGCTGACCCTATGTTCGCCCGCACTTTCCATGATAGTCACCCAGAAAGCGCCTGTTGGTGGCGTGGACCCGTGCACCGGATTCAAAATGGCGCAGTTCCTTCGAACTACGTCAACTGGCAAATTATAAGGCAAATGAAGGACTTAGGACGCGTTTCTCGGCAATTTTCTGCCGCTGATGTCAGCTCCCCGCGAGGCGCCGACGAGGCTGGCACGGCAGCAGCCAAAGTGCGTCATCTTCGCGTAACCGAAGACTACGCCGGTCAGCGCGTTGACAACTTCCTCATCCGCGAGCTGAAGGGGGTGCCCAAGACGCATGTTTATCGCATCATCCGCTCCGGCGAGGTGCGTGTTAACGGCGGTCGCGTGCGCGCCGAAACCAAACTTGGCGCCGGCGATGAGGTGAGGGTGCCGCCCGTGCGCGTGGCCGAATCGACACCCACTTCGGTGGCCCCTGGCGAGTTTCCACACCCGGTGTTGTGGGAGGATCAGCATCTGCTGGCGGTGGACAAACCGGCCGGGGTGGCTGTGCATGGCGGCTCCGGCGTCAGCTTTGGTGTGATCGAGCAACTGCGGATGGCGCGGCCAAGCGCACCCCTGCTCGAACTGGTGCACCGTCTCGATCGCGACACCTCCGGTGTGTTGCTGATCGCCAAGACCCGTGCCGGCCTGGTGGGCATGCACGACACGCTGCGCGAAAAATCAGGCGACAAGCGTTACCTCGTTGCCGTCAGGGGCGAATGGGTCAATGACCGTCAGCATGTCAAGGCGCCGCTCGCCAAGTACACGCGACCTGACGGCGAACGTCGGGTCGAAGTCAACCCTGACGAAGGCCAGTTCGCACACACCATATTCAACCTGCTGGAGCGACGGCCCGAGATGAGCCTGCTGGAAGCGGAGTTGAAGACCGGTCGTACCCATCAGATACGTGTTCACCTTCAGCATCTGGGCTTCCCGATCGCGGGTGACGATAAATACGGTGACGCGGCGTGGAACAAGGTGCTGCGCACGCGGCAGCCGGTACCGCTGCGGCGCATGTTTCTGCATGCGAAATCGTTCACGTTCGAGCATCCGGTGACCGGGGTGCCCATCATTGTGGAGGCTCCATTGCCGCGGGAGCTGGCCAGTTTCTGGTACGGCAACACGGTACCTGCGGGTAGTGGTTAAGGTTTGGCAATGAGTGAACGTCGTTACCCCCTGGTAGTGTTTGACTGGGACGGCACGCTGGCCGATTCCACGGCAGTGATCCGTCGCGCGCTTCAGCGCGCAGCGGGCGATCTTGGCTACACGGTGCCCTCGGACGAACAGGCCTCGTTCATCATCGGCATGGGCCTTCGGCCCGCGCTTGAGCACGCAGTGCCGACGCTGCGCGAGGAGGATTTGCTGCCGTTGACTGAACGCTATCGGTACCATTTCCTCGCCGGAGAAAACGAGATCGTGTTGTTCGATGGTGTGCCGGAAATGCTGGCTGCACTGAAAGCACGCGGGCATTGGCTGGCCGTGGCGACCGGCAAATCGCGTCGAGGTCTTGATCGGGCGTTCGAAACGCTGGGTCTTCGCGAGTTCTTTGTGGCGTCGCGCTGCGCCGACGAGGGCTTTTCCAAGCCGCATCCCGGCATGCTGCATGCAATCTTCGACGAAACCGGCATGCAACCGTCGCAGGCGGTGATGATCGGCGACACTACGCATGACCTGCAACTCGCCGAAAACGCCGGTATGGCGTCCATCGGTGTGACTTATGGCGCCCATGAGCCGGCGCTGTTGAAAGCGCACCGATCGCTGACACTGGTAGATTCGGTGTCTGCGTTGCGTCAATTTCTCGAAACCAACGCCTGATTTTCAAAGTGGAACCCATGGATCAACTGCCGTCGCAGCCCGGCTGGGAACGGGAACTCGTCACCAAGCTTGCCCAGATGAATCTCAAGGAGCAGCGAGCCCGTCGCCGCTGGTCAATCTTCTTCCGGCTGGTGTGGCTTGCGCTTGCGCTTGTGGTATTCGCCGCGATCATGGGCTGGATCGGTCATGGGGGCAGCAGCGGCGATCGCTCCGGTCGCCATACCGCCCTGGTGCGGCTGGAAGGTGAGATCGACGATCACGGCAAGGCGAGCGCCGAAAACATCAATGCTGCGCTGAACGCGGCATTTCAGGATCCGGATAGCGTCGCGGTGGTGCTCAATATCAACAGCCCCGGCGGGTCGCCCGTGCAATCTTCCCGCATCTACAACGAGATTCGCCGGTTGCGCAAAGACTACCAGGACAAGCCGCTTTACGTCGTGGTCGACGAAATGTGCGCCTCCGGGGGCTATTACGTTGCCGCCGCTGCGGACAAGATTTTTGTCGATGGGTCAAGTCTCGTCGGTTCCATCGGCGTGATCTTCCACGGTTTTGGTGTTGACAAGGCCATGGAGAAACTCGGTGTCGAATCGCGCACCGTCACTGCCGGCGAAAACAAGGCCTTCATGGATCCGTTCTCCCCCGCGAAGCCGGAACACAAGGCGCACCTGGAAGCAATGCTTGGCGAGGTGCATCAGCAATTCATCAAGGCTGTCAAGGATGGTCGCGGCGACCGGCTCAAGCTCAACACGCCTGGCCTGTTCACGGGCCTGATCTGGAGCGGCAACAAGGCGGTCGAAAATGGCCTGGCCGACGGACTTGGCTCGGTTGATAGTGTTGCCCGCGAAATCACCAAGGCAGAAGATCTGATTGACTACACCGTCGAAGAAAATGCCTTCGACAAATTCGCGCGCAAGCTTGGCACCAGCTTTGGCGCCGGCGTCATGCAGTCGATGGCCAAGGCAGGCTGGAAGTAGCCATCGAGCCGGCTGGCGGGTGCCGCACGCAAGCGGCGCAGGTGCTAGAGTGCGCCGATCGCCAGCGCTTCGGCAAACAGTTGCCCCAGCTCCCTGGCTGCGTCGAGATCGGCGCTTGCCAGATCACCACGCGATGACCCTGCCTCGCCGCCAACGCGGCGCGCGATGATGCCGGGGTGCGCCTTGCGCAGACGCCAGCCAGTGACGATGCGATCAACGCTCTGCATGGCGCCGCTACCATCGTTGCCGGCGCATACCAGAACGGCATATGGGCGCCCGGCCAGCCGGCTTTCGGTGCCACCACCATAGGCGGTTGTGTCGGCCATGCAAGCATAGAAAACACGATCAAAAAAGGCCTTGAGCGTGCCTGCCATATAGCCAAAGTTCTCCGGCGTGGCGAAGACCAGCGCATCGGCGCCCAGCAAGTCGCCAGCGTTCGCCACGGTTGCCGAGCGGGTGATCGCTGCTACCCCGTCAACGCCGCTGGCGCCATCCAGAAAGGCGCTCACCAGCGCGCGAGCGCCGCCGCTGGCGGAGTGGTGGATCACAAGTATGCGTTTCATCTGGATGTCGAAGC
>Ga0208826_1003145_pt1 | contig 11581 bp, 9 predicted proteins | sample AD_UKC115_MetaG_FD_184451 | JGI IMG/M metagenome (GOLD analysis project Ga0208826, IMG submission 184451) | Active sludge microbial communities of municipal wastewater-treating anaerobic digesters from Hong Kong - AD_UKC115_MetaG (SPAdes)... | ecosystem: Engineered > Bioreactor > Anaerobic >... | reverse complement strand
CTGCATTGATATTGTCTAAATCTTCGCCTAATCGGGTACTTGTTTCTTTTACGATAGAAACGGCTTTGGTCATTTCTTTGCGATACTTATCCCAAACATCTCCATTAAAATCTCTAAACTCTTCTAATTTTGAAATTAGAATTTGTGCCGCTTCTTTAAAATTCTTTTCTGTTTTAACCCACTCGTTTAGTTTTGATGTTATTTCGTCAAAACTATCTGTTGTTTTTTCAAGTGTTTCAATTGTTGCGGTAAGTTTGTTTGTAATTTCTTGAAACTTGCCGTCCTCAACCATTACTTTGCTTAATTGTTCAACTATCTGATTTAGTTTGCTATCATCATCAGTAAGCGACTTTGTATTGTCTGCAACTTGTTTAAGCGTTGTTGCTGAAATTGTAAACAATTCTGTCGTTTTCTGAAATTGTTCTGTGAGTGTTTGAACTTGTTCTTTGTTTTGGTGTTGCCAGTCGTTCAAATTTTTAACGCTGTTGTTGAGTTCTGCAAAGTTTTCTTTTACCAAACGATTTATAAGCTCACTCATTTGAGTGTTAAATTGTTCGGTTGTTCGTTTCATTACTTCAACAAGTGCTTCTGTATTGTTTTGTTTTAGCAATTCTGAAAATTCGTCAAATTTCTTCGCTGTGAGTTTGTTGTTCTCACTCATAGCTTTAATAATTTGGTCTGTATTGTTATTTGCTTTTTCAGACGTTGTTTTTTGTTCCTCACGCAAACTTTTAAGCTGGTCAATAATTTCCGAATTGCTTTTACTTGCCGTTGTGTTTATTAGCGTAAGTCCTTCTGATGTGTTTTGTTGATTGTCAGTTGTGGTTTTGTGTAAATTGATTACTTCTTTTTCAAGCGTTGAAAGTTTGGCTGAAATTTTTGTTTCTATATCGTTGCCAAAAGATTGAATAAGTTTTTCAATTTGTTTTTCATTGTCTTTTTTCATCTCTTGAACAGCGAACGTTAGTTCGCTGATTGCAGAAAGTTCATCTGTTTGTTTTCTTGGTCTGTTTGGATTGTCGTCAATTTGTTTTTGTATAATGGCGTTCCATTTTTGAAAAATTATCAAGCCGATAATTCCTGCCATTGTCGCCACAAACGCAAGTCGAAGTCCTTTTAAAAGTTCGGGAATTGAACCTTGAATATCGGTTGTGTTGAAATCCCAAATTCCGATTGTAATTCCTAATGCGGTGCAAAAAATTCCAAGTGTCGGAAAAACAGGCGGAATACTTTCAAACACATAACTATTGTTCCAAAAACTTGTTTTGTCTGCGGTGTCTGTCGTTTGATGTTGTTTGTATCTGCGAATGAAAATAACACTAAATAGTGTCCATATTCCGAATAGGATAAAAGGTAAAAGTAATTCCGTCATATTATTTTAGTGTCGTTTTGGTTTTGCTGTATGTTCATTTTGCTGTTCGTTTCTGTGTACGCTGTCGCTTTGCAGTTGCAGCTAACTCACTTATATCCGCTATTTTATAGCGACTATACACCCAAAAACAGGTGTATAAGCGAAGTTTTCTATTCGTTTTTGTTTATTTCAAATATAATAAAATTTTTACTACATCTATTTATGGAGTGCTTTAATTTTTTTGCTAAGTTTTGCAACTTGGCGATGTGGTGGAACTAACACAATGCGAGCATTATGTTAATCTAAACTTTTTAAGAAAAAAAGAAGTACAATTCAAGAAAAGTTTGTGCTTTCATGGGCAATGCTTTTCACCACGATATGAACTATTTCAAAGCAAAAAAAAATAGTTATCTTTGCGTTCGTTTTATAACAAAAATACCACGGGTTTTATGGCAATGAATAAGAATACAGTCCTTGGTTGGGCTACGTTTATCATGATTATTATGGGTTTGTTACTCATTGGGCTTGGCGTTTATAGATATGCCGATGTTGCTGGTTGGGGATTTGGAGCCGTTGGGATTGGTTTTCTTGCCAATGCTTGGGTTTTCAATGCGCTAAAAGGAAGAGTTTAAATTAATTTTATATAAAATGTCAGACGATAAAAAAGTAATATTTTCCATGTCGAGAGTAAGTAAAATCTACTCTTCTACAAACAAACAAGTATTAAAAGATATTTACCTAAGTTTTTTCTATGGTGCTAAGATTGGTATCCTTGGTCTAAATGGTTCAGGTAAATCGTCGTTGTTAAAAATTATTGCTGGAGTAGATAAAAACTATCAAGGCGATGTCGTTTTTGCATCAGGATATACTGTTGGCTATCTTGAACAAGAACCACAACTCGATGAGAGTAAAACTGTTATAGAAGTCGTTAGAGAAGGTGTAGCAGAAATAGTTGCTATTCTTGATGAGTTCAACAAAATCAATGATATGTTTGGTTTGCCAGAGGTATATGAAGACGCTGATAAAATGCAGAAACTAATGGATCGCCAAGCGGAATTACAGGACAAAATTGATGCTTCTGGCGCTTGGGAACTAGACACCAAACTAGAAATAGCAATGGATGCATTGAGAACTCCAGATGCTGATACGCCAATAAAAGTACTTTCTGGAGGAGAAAAACGTCGTGTAGCACTTTGCCGTTTGTTATTACAACAACCAGATGTATTGTTACTCGATGAGCCTACAAACCACCTTGATGCGGAGTCTGTTCTATGGCTAGAGCAACATTTGCAACAATATGCAGGAACAGTAATTGCTGTAACTCACGACCGTTATTTCCTTGATAATGTTGCAGGATGGATTTTGGAGTTGGATAGAGGAGAAGGTATTCCGTGGAAAGGAAATTATTCTTCATGGCTAGAGCAAAAAGGTAAAAGACTTGAGCAAGAAGAAAAAGTTGCTTCCAAAAGAAGAAAAACTCTCGAACGCGAGTTGGAATGGGTTAGACAAGGAGCAAAAGGAAGACAAACGAAACAAAAAGCTCGTTTGCAAAACTATGATAAGTTACTCAACGAGGATCAAAAACAACTCGAAGAAAAACTCGAAATCTATATTCCAAATGGTCCAAGACTTGGTACAAATGTTATTGATGCCAAAGGTGTTGCCAAAGCTTTTGGCGACAAATTGCTGTATGATAATTTGAATTTTACATTACCTCAAGCAGGAATTGTTGGGATTATTGGACCAAATGGTGCTGGAAAATCAACCATTTTCCGAATGATAATGGGTGAAGAAAAGCCTGATGCTGGGGAATTTACCATTGGTGATACTGTAAAAATTGCCTATGTAGATCAATCGCATTCCAATATTGATCCTAACAAATCTATTTGGGAAAACTTTTGCGATGGTCAAGAACTCATCATGATGGGTGGAAGACAAGTGAATTCTAGAGCTTACTTGAGCCGTTTCAACTTTGGTGGAAGTGATCAAAACAAAAAAGTGTCAACACTTTCTGGTGGTGAGCGCAACAGGTTGCATCTTGCCATGACACTCAAAGAAGAAGGAAACGTACTGTTACTAGATGAGCCAACAAACGATTTGGATATCAACACACTACGAGCTCTTGAAGAAGGTTTAGAAAACTTTGCTGGTTGTGCTGTGGTTATCTCACACGACCGCTGGTTCCTGGATAGAATATGTACTCATATTCTAGCTTTTGAAGGAAACTCTGAAGTGTATTTCTTTGAAGGCGGTTTTTCTGATTATGAAGAGAACAGAAAAAAACGATTAGGAACTGATATTACTCCAAAAAGGATTAAGTACAAAAAGTTAATTAGAAATTAATATTTGAATTATAATCCCGAGAAATCGGGATTTTTTTTAAATAAATTTTATATTTGGACACTCAACTTAACCTAATGATTAGAACTAGTTTAATCAAAATTTTAATATGCTTATTTTTTAATCTTTCATTATTTGCCCAAAGTGATAATGAGGATAAAATCAAAATAATCGAAACCTATCTCAACAAAGCTACAGAAGCTTTTGGTGAGTTGCATTTTGATAAATCTGTTGAGTTTTCAAAAAAAGCACTTATTATTTCCTTTGAAATAGATGATCCACTCTATATAGCTCAAGCCTACAATTCCATAGGTGTTGTGTATGACGAATGTTCACAAACTGATAAGGCTATTGATTTTTATGAAAAAGCATTGCATTATGCAAAAAAAGTAAATAATAATAAACTCAATAACTGGATTTATGGCAATCTTGGAAGTGTATATTATTTCAATCAAATAGATGTTGAGAAAGGTATAGATTTTTATAAAAAGGCATTGTATTTTGCCGAAAAAGAAAAGGATTCAATGCAAATAGAATTTACTAGAATGAACATAGCTAGCGCTTACTTTTCTTTAAATAAATTCAAAATTGGTGAAGACTATATCAAGGATATCAAAGATAAAATACTAAAGTCGGGTAATGACGAGAATAAACTATCGCTCTATACACTTCAAGGTATCTATGAAACCACTTATAACAACCCAGTAGAAGCTGAAAAAAATTATTTCAAAGCTTTAGAAATTGCACAAAGCAATAATTATGAGTCAATGTTGATTAATGTTTATGAAAACATGATCAGACATTATAAAAAATACAAAAACAAAAAGCTTGAAGACTTATACAGAGCAAAATATAACGAGCTGAAAGAAAAAGTATATTCCGAAGAAAAGCTTGAAAATATTGATAAAACAGCGATTGAAATTCAGCTAGATGAACAAAGGGTTCAATTAGAAAAAATTGAGAGCGAAAGTGTTTTGAATAGGCAAAAAGTCAGGGAGTCAAAACTCGTTGTTATCATGTTTGTTGTTATTGTAATTATTCTTCTTTTGTTCTTATTGGTTCTTTATAAAAACATCAAAACAAGAGAAAAATTAAACGACGAACTTAGAGATACGAACGAAAAACTGAAAATTGCCAAAGAGAAAGCAGAAGAAGCATCGCAGTTGAAAACTCAGTTTGTTTCCACAATTACTCACGAATTAAGAACGCCGCTATATGGTGTTGTAGGAATAACTAATATAATTGTAGATGAACACAAAGAACTTGGTAGTAGTCCACATTTGAAATCTTTAAAATTTTCGGCAAAATATTTACTTTCTCTAGTAAATGATATTCTTCAAATAAGTAAAATTGAGGAACGAAAAATAGTACTTGAAAACCTTATTTTTAACCTACCCGATGAGGTTTCAACGATTATCAATTCGGTTGAATATATTGCCGAAAAGAATAACAACAAACTTATTGTTGAAATAGATACAGAAATCCCAGAATTTTTGATTGGAGATAAATTGCGCTTATCACAGATTATAATGAACTTAGTGAGCAATGCATTGAAGTTTACTAAAGATGGTCAAGTGATTGTTTCTTGTGATTTGGATAGGATTGAAGGCACAAAGCACTTCATTCAATTCAAAGTCAAAGATAATGGTGTAGGTATAGCCAAAGAAAATCAAGAAAAGATTTTCGAAAAATTTGTTCAAATTGAAAGAAAAGAAGAAGACTACCAAGGAACTGGATTGGGATTATCTATTGTATCGAGTTTGGTAGAACTATTTGGGAGTAAAATTCATCTAGAAAGTGAAGAAAATATTGGGACAACTTTTTCTTTCACCATTCCATTTGAACATGATGAGAAAAAATCACAAGAAATAATAAATAATATTGATGTTGATTTATCAGAAGATAATGTTTACAAAATACTAGTAGTAGAAGACAATAAAATCAACCAAATGGTTACCAAAAAGATTATCCAAACTAACAATATGGAATGTACTATTGTTGACGATGGATATGCTGCTTTGGTGGCTTTGGATAGAGAGGTTTTTGATATTATCTTGATGGATATCAACATGCCTTTGATAAACGGATTTGATACCACAAAACGAATACGCGAAAGAGGTATCGAAATACCTATAATTGCACTTACTGCTTTCGATAAGCACGAAGTGACAGATGAAGCTTTCAACTCTGGAATGAACGATGTAATCGTAAAACCTTTTGAACCATCAAAATTGTTTCAAGTAATCATGAACCAAATTCACAAGAAAAAAAGCGATAGTTAATACCATCGCTTTTTATTTGTCCTTTAGCTTTTCTAATTCAATATTTAAAAAGGTAATTTCTTTCTTTAAAGACATAATAGTTTGTTCTTTATCTTCAATACGAATTTCAAACTGTTCTATTAGCTTTTCAGAAAGCGTGTTTATTGTTCCAAGATTTAAAGCAACGCCACCTTTTTGTTCAGAGTTGTTTTGTATAATTTGTTCTTTGCCTACTACTATTTCCTCTATTGGAACATCGAGGACATTTGATATTGTTTCCAAATGGTTCGCCCAAGAGTTGGTTTCGCCAGTTTCTATACGCTGATAAGTTGAATAGGAAACATTTAATTTTTCAGCCATTTTCTCGATAGAAATATTTTTGTCTTTTCTTATTTCTCGTATTCTTTTACCTATGTTTTTATTCAATTCAGTCATATATTGAGTAATTAATTTAAAAATGAAATATAAATAATCAAATATAGAATAAAAAATTCATTTTTAGAGGTGCTATTTATTATAACTGCTTATTAAGTTTACTACTACAAAATTCTCGAGATTTTTTTTGTACAAGTGGATTATTAACAATTAAATTTTTATTTTTATGAAAAAATTATTTTTTAGTGCTATCGCATTGGTAGCTTTTAGCGGAGTTAGTATGGCGAATACTGTTGAGGTTGAAGACTCTATTGAAACTATAGTTTCAGATACACCTTGCACTGATGATTGGGTTGCTGATATGAAATTTTATCAAAAGTACGGTTATTCATTTGAAGAAGCATTAGTTTTTGCTGATGAAGCTTGGGATATTTGTATGGATGAATTGTATGGAGACTAACTAAAATAATTTTCTGCCAATTTAATAATTGGCAGAAAATTCAAATTAATTATGAAAAAAATCTTCTTTTTGACAATATTGCTTGCTTACTTTAATTTATATTCCCAAAGTAAATCAGGAAAAGCTATATACTCTGTAAAAATTCAAAGTGATAGTTTATTAAAAAAAACCATGTCTTTTCGCTTACGCGAAAAATATGAGAGAGCGGAAAATGAAATTAAAAATTTAAAACTCAAATTAATTTTTAATGACACTATATCTTGTTTCTCAATTGAAAAAAACACTAGTGTAGATTTATTCGCCTTAAAAATAACAGATTGTGAAAAAACATTCTTTACAAACTTGATTTCAAATCAAGTATTATTTACAGTTCCTGAAAGAAAAGGGATTTTCAGCAAAAATGAATTTTTAGTCCAAAAAAAAATAGAAAATAATTGGATTTTTACTAACGAAGTAAAATTTATTCAAAATTTTAAATGTTACAAAGCCTATCAAGAAATTTCAATAAAAAATGATGAAGGAACATTTTACAGAACTATAATAGCATGGTATTGTCCTGAAATACCTTTTACTTTTGGTCCAAAAGGTTATTGTGATTTGCCTGGGTTGATACTTGAACTACATGATAATAACACGGTATTTGGTTTAACAGAATTATCAATCTATGACAATTCTTTAAATATTGAATTACCAAAAAAAGGTGAGAAGATTGATTATGATAAATATTTAGACATATTAAAAGAAAGAATTATGAAAAGAATGGAATTAAGTGAAAACTAATTTTTTAAATAATGAAGTCAATCCTGTTCTTTCTTCTCATAACTTTATCATCCTTCTCTCAAACCCACACTATAACAGGTGTGGTTTCTGATTCTATCAACAATCCATTAGAAAGTGCCAATATCATTGCATTACCTAAAAGTGAAAATGGTACGTTAAAATTTGCTATTGCTGATAATAAAGGTCGTTATAGGTTGGAGTTGGATAAAGGTGTAAAATATGAGGTTACGGCTTCTTACATCGGTTTTATTGAGGAAGTTCTTATTGTTGAACCCAATTCAAACATTACAACACATAATTTCAAATTGAAATCTACTGGTCAAAAGCTAAAAGAAATCGTCATCAAGCACGAATACAAACCTATAGTCGTTAAGAAAGATACGCTTACTTATGATGTAAAATCTTTTGCCAGTGGTAACGAACGTAAAATGAAAGAAGTTTTAGAAAAACTTCCTGGAGTAGAAGTCGATAAAAAAGGCAATGTTACTGTTCAAGGGAAAAAAGTAACCAAGATGCTCGTTGAAGGAAAATCTTTTTTTGGTGGCGGAAGCAAACTAGCTGTAGAAAACATTCCAGCGGATGCTTTAGATAAAATTGAAGTCATAGACCATTTTAACGAAGTTGGTTTTATGAAGCAAGTCTCGGACAGTGAAGACTTGGCGATGAACGTAAAACTCAAAGAAGATAAAAAGAAATTCGTTTTTGGTGACATCGAAGCAGGCGTAGGCAACAACGAGTTTAATTTGCTTCACGCAGGATTGTTTTATTATTCACCAAAAACCAATGTGAGTTTCATTGGCGATATGAATAACATTGGACGAAGCACGTTTTCGTTTGAAGATTTAATGCGTTTTCAAGGTGGCGTGAGCAGTTTTCTTTCGGGCAGAAAATCGTTTACCAATTTATATTCTTTCGTTAACGATAATACCGATGTGGTTCAGAACAAATCGCAGTTTGGCGCGTTGAATTTTAGTGTTGATGCTTTTAAAAAACTATCTGTTTCGGGTTATGCAATTTTTTCCAATGTTTTTATGCAATCCAAAACAGAAAGCAATAACGAATACTTGCAAAGTAATTCGGTTACGTTTGAAAACAAACTTCAAAACAATGACAATCGCTCCGTTCTTGGTATTGGAAACATCAAATTAGATTACAATCCAAACAACAAAGAAAAATGGTATTACAATGCGCAATATCAATCAAGTACAAATGATATTAACAACGTCATCAATTCGGTTACGAATCTTAACGAAAATACCTTTAAAACCATTAGCCAAGCCGATAATGTTTCTGTAAAACAATACGTCGAATGGCACAAACAATACAACAACAGCAATCACACTACTACATTTGTAGTCAACCAAGCGTATGAGAACAATACACCACAAAACTTGTGGTTTACCGATCAACCATTTTTATCAGGATTAATTCCGTTGCAAACCGATGATAATTATATGATTGAGCAAATTAAAAAAGTCAAAAACAACACTGTTGATGCGATGTTCAAGCATTATTGGATTATCAATAATTTCAATCATTTGTATTCGGTTGTGGGAAATAATTATGGTTGCTCTAGTTTTATCACTTCTGAAAAACAGTTTATCACCGATGGAACAATCAATGATTTTTCATCGGCAGGTTTTGGAAATGATGTTCGCTACAATTTAAATGATGCTTATCTGGGTATAGAATACAAATTCAAAATTGGAAAATGGACGAATAAACCCGGAATTTATTGGCATTGGTATCAGCTAAAAACTAACCAACCAAGTGCTGATTATTCGCTATCAAAAACACTGTTTCAACCCCAATGGAATAGCGATTTTGAATTCAACAAATCAGAAACATTGAACTTTACGTATCGTTTAGCCAATACTTTTCCCGAAGTAAGTCAACTCGCCAATCAATATACATTACAAAGCTATAATTCAGTTTTCAGAGGAAATGCTTTGCTGGAAAACGAACGCTATCATTCGGCTAATCTTAGATATTCCAAAATGAATATGTATCGTGGCATCATGATTAACGCCATGGTAAGTTTTAATAAAAAAGTAAAAACCACTCGAAACGAAATCGTACTCGACGGAATTAACCAATTCAACACGCCAATTCTTACTGATAATCCCGAAACCAATTGGCGTTTTAACGGTTCGATAAGTAAAAAAATCTATCGATTTACTTTGAAACTTGATGGAAATTTGAGTTGGTTCAATTACATCCAAACACTAAATAGTATCACAACTTACAACGATAGAAATAATCAAAACATTGGCGTTTCTTTGAAAACTTCTCATAAAAAATGGCCAGAAATTAACCTCAGATATACTAAAGGTTTCAGTCAATTTTCGGGAATTACAAAATCAAACTTTCAATCGGATGGTTTCAATGCCGATTTTGAAGTAACTTTCCTAAAAGACTGGGTTTATAAATTAAGTTATGAAAATCTAAGAAACACGAACAACATCAACCAAGATAATTTCTTTGAAACAGCTAACACTTCAATAAGACATCAAAAGAAAAACAGTCCGTTTATTTTTGAATTAACCGTGAATAACATGTTAAACATCAAAGCGAAAAATGATTATTCTTTTTCTGATTTTATGATTAGCGAACGACGAACTTTTGTATTGCCTAGAATAATTCTGTTTTCTGTAAGTTATAAGTTGTAGAAGTAATGAAATATTTGAAAAACAGAAGTTTTTTAAAGTTCACTTTTAAAAATTCACAAGAAAAAAAGCGATAGTTAATACCATCGCTTTTTATTTTTTTTGGAATTATCAGATTTTCTAGATTTTCCATTAGCGTTTTTGTTTTTATTTCTAAAATCGGGTTTTGCTTCGGGATTTTGGTCTTTATCTTTCCAAGGATACGGATGATCTTTGATGGTTTTTACATCAACACGGATAAGTTTCAAAATGTCTTTCCAATAAACTTCTTCGTCCTTACCGCAAAAAGAAATAGAAATACCATTATTTCCAGCTCTTCCTGTTCTTCCTATTCTGTGAACATAGGTTTCGGGGATATTGGGTAAATCAAAATTGATGACATAGGGCAAACTCTCAATATCTATTCCACGAGCAGCAATATCTGTAGCTACTAGCACGGAAACTTCTTTGTTTTTAAAGCTTTCCAGAGCTCTTTGACGAGCAGTTTGAGATTTATCACCATGAATGGCTTCGGCGTTTACACCATGTTTTTTTAATGATTTTACGACATTATCTGCACCGTGTTTAGTTCGAACAAAAACCAATATATTGCTTAGATTTTCATTTCTAATTAAATGATACAAAAGACTTCGTTTGCTTTCTTTTTCAACAAAATAAACTTGTTGTTTGATGATTTCGGCAGTAGAAGAAATAGGAGTAACCGCAACGTATTCAGGTTTTTTCAAAAAGCTATCGGCCAATTCTCTTATGGGCAAAGGCATCGTAGCTGAAAATAACAATGTTTGACGGTTTTCGGGAGTTAATTTGATGATTTTTTTAACATCGTTTATAAAACCCATGTCGAGCATCAAATCGGCTTCATCTAGAACCAAATGATGCAAATGGTCAAGGCTGATAAAATTTTGTTTGTGCAAGTCCAATAATCTTCCTGGAGTTGCAATTAAAATATCGGCTCCTTTTTTTAGTTGGTCAACTTGATTTACTTGCGAAACACCTCCATAAATGGTAATTTGTCTCAAATTGGTATATTTTGAATATGTGTCAAAGCTTTCTCCAATTTGGATTGCCAACTCTCGAGTAGGTGTTACCACAAGACAACGAATTTGTTTCGTTCTCTTGGAAGAACCCACAACACTGTGAAGATAATGAATGATTGGGATTGCAAAAGCGGCAGTTTTTCCTGTTCCGGTTTGTGCACAACCTACCAAATCTTTTTCCTTTAAAATAATAGGAATTGCTTTTTCTTGTATTGGTGTTGGCTCAATATAACCTTCTTCTGTAACTGCTTTTAATAAACTTCGGTGTAATCCTAACTCTTCAAATGTCATGCTAAATCAAATTTCGACAA
>Ga0208826_1003144_pt1 | contig 11583 bp, 14 predicted proteins | sample AD_UKC115_MetaG_FD_184451 | JGI IMG/M metagenome (GOLD analysis project Ga0208826, IMG submission 184451) | Active sludge microbial communities of municipal wastewater-treating anaerobic digesters from Hong Kong - AD_UKC115_MetaG (SPAdes)... | ecosystem: Engineered > Bioreactor > Anaerobic >... | reverse complement strand
ATTGAAAAAAGAGTATAATTAGTAATGCCTACTCGTATGTTACATTATACTTGTCAAATACTCGATCTAACTTCATAAGCATGACCTGTTCTATTTCACTCTCATCCAATTGATACATCTGTTTTATTTGTTCCAATAATAAGTATACATCTGCTATTTCTTCTGTTATCTCAACATTGGTAAGTTTATACCCATTCTCATAATTGAGTATTGCTTTATTTAATTCTCCAACCTCTTCGCCAAGTTTAACCACCTGATGGAGTTTACCAAAGTGATTAATAACTTTACGAAGTTTATCTACAACCGATGGATACATCGTACAGTATGCAATTATCATTAGTAATCCGTTAAATTACGTATAATTAAATCTTCAAACACCATTTCAACAGGTATCTCATTATGGTTGGATACCCTCTTTGCATGTTCATAAAGAGAAAACAAGTCTTCACGATACTCCTTGGTATGATACTCGTATAATGCCATTGTAAGGGATTCCTCCAAAAGGCGATGATATATTGCATTCATTACTTTATATATGTATAGTGTTTAAGTGTAGTTTTATATAATTTCCAACACTTTTAATAGTAGAGCACCAATGGCACTTAAAATAGTGAGCACAACTGTAACTATCTTTGCTTTTGTTGAATTGAGTATCCCAGTCGTTATTTGGATCTCTTTTATCTGATCGCATTGTTCTTCATCCAACTCTTTGATCTCATCCTTGAATGTAGCCATATCATTGCGCAGGACTGCCATTTCAGTTCGATTAAGCATGATGTCAGAACGTGTATCATTCAGTTCTTTGCGTAATGCACAGATATCAGAATGTAACTTATCACTTTCACGTTTTGCGTTTTCATCCACTCCACGGATGGTTTCACTTACCATGTCAATAAGGTCTTTCCAAGACGGTGCATCACTACTCATACTACCTCACGAGCCACATGATAAAAGACTTCCTTGCCATTCCATAAGCCCTTAACAACTCTGCTATCTACACGTACCACTTCGCCTTCACGATTAACTAACTTGGTCATACAATGGTGTCTCTCATCACGGATCATCTCTGCAAGCACTTGTATCATACTTGAGCATTCACCAACTTCATGCACTATAGTAATTGGTTGTCCAACTAAGTTGCCATTAGGGTATCCAAGTCTATGTCTAACCGCATCATTAATTGCAAGTATACTACCTTCAAGACCCACAACAAATATCATATCAGTCATTTTATTAAAAAGAGTTCGGAAGTTTTCACGTTCAATATTTAATTGCTGTTGAGAAGTTTCCAATGATTGCATTGATGCTAAAAGTGAATCATTTGATGCCCGAAGTTCCTCAATGTGAACCTCAAGATCGAAGTTTTTGGTTTCTAACTCCTGTTCAATTTCAAAGCGATGTAAAACGTGTCCAAGATGTTTTCCAAAAGTTCTTAATATATCACATTCTTCAGAAGTAATATCAATATTGTTGAAGGCCCCAATATTTATACAGCCCTTCACTTTATTATTGTATAGAACAGGCACTGATATTAATGACTTGATGCCACCAAGCATACTAGACGTTTCAGGATACAACTGATCATAGTTAATTAAATATAATGGTTTGCCAAACTGGAATAATTCTCGAAGTTCGGGTCGCTTAATACATATCTGGTTAAGGGTCTCAATTGCATGGGGAGGAATAAACTTGGTTGCAACGATATCAGCCTTATTATCACGTATAAGATAAATACCACCAATATCAAAGTTTACAAAATCGATACACGCTTCAAGAATCCCCTGAACCAATTCCTTCTGCGTGGTTGCTTCATTCGCCCTGACAATTATTTGATTGAATGTTTTTAATCTCTTATGTTCTTTCTGTAAAGCACTATCCTGGCTATATAACTGGGCCGATAGTATTTTTATATTGTCAATTTGCTGTGCAACCGCCGTCATGTTAAACACTACGTCACGATCTTACTGGTTATAAAGATTATGGTTATTGTGCTGGCGCCTCATCACATTTATATACTTGTAGGTTTAATATAACTGTGCCACAAGGTGAAAACATCACGGGGAAGAAATTCTTCTCCGGTTGTTTTTATCAAGCATCCAAGGTGGGCCTGTTTTTAACTGTTAATTGCGTAAAAAATGTTGTGTGTAAAGGCGTCCACGCTAGTCTCTAAACATCCAAGCCATGTCGTACGATCTGCCGTCTAAATAATCTTCGCAGAATTGGGCAGCCTCGACTGGTTCATAGCCTTTGCAACTGAATATGTCGATGAAGGCGCGACCATCAACCTCGCTGAAATGCATCGTGATGCTGGACGTTTTGATTAGTTGCATGGCCGAGTAGCCTTCGAGATCGCCTTCTCCAAAGCGTTCGATAACTGTCTCGCCATATGCTTCCATGTCAATATAATCGACGAGATCGAGCACGAATGATTGAATGAAATCTTTATCTGAAATGTAATCGGTATTGCAGCCATGTACGGTGATCATTGTGGAAAGGCCCCAATGGGCTTCGTCTGAAAACTGTTTACTAATCATTAAGACGAGTTATATACACATATATATAAAAGTAATGTTTGGACATTGTCCAATGTGGATAATGTGACTGCTCCCATGTCTAAAGACATGGGCTTCTAGGGATTAAACCCACAGACTGCAGCCCCAGTCTGTCACACCCTTCACGGGTGTGTGGATTGAAATATCCCACAGATAAATCAGTGAGCTTTCTTGAGCAAAGTCCCGTAAAGCCTATTCAAGTTTTAACAAATTGACGATGCCTTCAGCCATGTGGTTTACATATTGCTCAAGCAGTTCCCTGAAGTAATCATTGGTCTCATGGGTTGACTCAATATAACTATGGAAAGGATAGAGCATGACATGAACGAATTCATGGACAAGGGTGTGAATAGGTGTGTCCCATTCTTGGTAAAGTGCGTCACGATTAATATAGATGTTAGCATACTCCATGTGTTCCTTGATCTTGGTGACACCATAACAGGTAGGACTGCTGCCAATGTCTTCCATTTCATCCGCAGATGAGAAATGCAAAGTTACCTTCCAATGGCCTAACGGCAGGCACTTCTTGAGTATTTCAAATACAGTAGTAAGTTCCTTGATATGTGAATTGTCCATCGTCATTATATATTAGTTGGTGCGGTTGTATATAAGTTTTTGTTTGGCTTCACGCACACGTTTCCATGTTGCATACTCATCATGCACACCGATTGCATTGAAGATGAAGTAACCACCGAACAATAATAGGTAAGGTGTATGGCATGTCAGGATTCCTAAAGTAAGCCATAGGATGTTCCCAATGAGGCAGATAATGAATCCAAAGAACCGGACTTCATGACGAGACACACATGCCATGCCAATCAATGAAACAACTGAAAATATGCCTTCAATAATGAACTGATCGAGCATTTAACACCAACGGGCATATCTATGTAACACATAGGCATTGCGTAAGGTGATGTATACAAGGAGTGCTGACCAGAAACATGGTGTCATGATGGTGCTGCACATTACGGCAATGAAGATAAACAGGGCCACTTCCAAGCACCCCAGACTAAAAGAAATAATGAGAGTAAAAATATCATCAAGCATGATTAGTAAGATCCTTTACATTTTATATAATCGATCTTTCAAGATAGTTTTAATAAATTCCTTGTCATGAACCCGATCACAAAATGAACAATCTTTTATGCCATTATCTAAATATACGGGATTCCCACCACAATTTTCATCATTGTATAATGGGCAGTAACACAGCATACAGTAGATGTCTTTATGGGTTCTATGACACCTTTTACAAATTGATTCATCTTGTAAATAGAGGTTTTTAGTAGTCTCGATGATCCGATCAAGGTGGGCATCAAGACATTCTTCAAATGTTGGCATATTAAATAAAAATGATTAATAAAATATTAACCACAACGTGAGTATCCACATGCGCTACACGACACACATCCACTTTCGAAGATTAAAGATTCTCCACATTCAGGACACGCGATCTTCATTTGTTTAGTTGCCTTCGGTTTAGAATCCACTGCTTTGTCCTTTTTGTCTGGCATGTCATCAAATTCATACAGTTCATCAATAACTTTACCTAGGATATCAGGACATGATTTACCATCTGAATTTGGATTCTTGAGTGCTGCTGAACATTTTATACCTTTGAGAGTTTTTACGATGTCAGTTCCTGGGATGCCCCATCGAAGTGCCAGCGCTGTAAGTTCTGCAAGAGCCTGTGTCATTGCATCGCACCCACCCTTATTCACAATTGTTACCGAATGTGGACCACCGAATGCTTCCCCTATAGCAATCATCATCTTACCACATCCACTATTTTTCTTAACCAAGGTTGCAGGCATCTCACGTGGCGTCTTTGGTAATACACGACCATTTGCAGTAACAAGTTTATATTTTACTGGATTGGTAATTTCTATTAATTTTATTTTATCATCGGATTTCTTATTGATGTCATATACTACAATGTCACGAGAGTTCTGTCTATAGATGGTTAGACCTTTCAGTTTTTGTTCCCATGCATACCGAATGATATCTACTATCTGTTCTACAGTAGTTGATTCCGGAAGATTCAATGTCTTGCTGATACTTGCATCAGTATATTTTTGAAATGTTGCTTGTACATTGATATGTTCTACCGGTGATACATCCATAGCAGTAACAAATATGTGTTTAGTCTCATCATCAACATATGGACAGTTTTGAATGGTTCCATTGTCCTTTACCCATTGAATAATATACTCTACAGATTTCGCATCATACTTACGTTTAATGTAATCCATGAAATCCTGATGTACAATGGTACCGGTTCCGCATGAATTTTTACGTTCCACAATATATGAAAATACAGGTTCAATACCAGATGATACACCAGCGAAAAGACTTAAACTTCCCGTTGGAGCTTCTGTACTGATTGCAGCATTTCTTCGCGGAGTATTAAATTTAGATACACCATGTTTCGGAAATGAACCTTTTTCCTTTGCTATACATTCAGATTCATCTTCGGCAATTCGTTTAATAAATGATTTAACCTTATCAATTAGATCAAGTGATTCCTGACTTCCATATCGAATACCAAGTTTAATAAATAGATCAGCCCACCCCATTTCACCAAGACCGATACGTCTGGTTGCTTTCGCCATGTCTTCAATTTCAGGAGTTGGGTATATGCTCTTATCAATTGAGTTATCAAGATATCGAACAGCAATGCGAATTACACGTTCCAATTCCTTGTAATTGATTCCATTTAATTGATCATAAAATGCAACCATGTTCATTGAACCAAGATTGCAACATTCTCCTGCCACCTTTTTACGATTGTAGACCAGAGTTTGCTCCCCACAAGGGTTCACGCCTAAATCTTCGTCCGATTCTAATGGAACAGTTAATGCATTCTTTGCTGTATCAATGAATAATATACCGGGTTCTGAACGAGTCCACATTGCAGTTGCTATAGCATGAAGTCTATTTTTATATACTGGATCAGTTAAATTTCGCATAAAGTGATCGGTGATTTTTACACTGATGTTAAAATTAGCAAATGTACCTTCGATATTTTTACATGTAATGAATTTATCAACATCACCATGTTCAACATCCAAAATGGAAATACCTGCTCCACGACGACGGCCACCGGATTTAACGGTTTCTATGACTTCATTGAAATTTCGCATAAATGCGATAACGCCACTGGATGTCCCGTGAGTAGAATGAACCAATGCACCTTCTGGACGGAGATGTGACCAATCAATACCAATACCGCCACCAAGTTTCATAATTTTAGCGGAGACTTTCATGGTCTCGAAAATCGATTCTATTGAATCATCTGCCCCTAATGCGTAGCAATTGTGCACTACAAAATCACCAGCAATGAATGAATGATCATCTTCTACTTCCATATCAAATACTTCTACTGGAGTAGCAGCGCGTTTCACTATATTTGACATGAAATTATCTACATTTGCAAATCTCATTCCTGATGTATCGTGTTTTGATAATCTAGTTTTTGTATCATGTGTAAATGTAGCAAAATATCCAAGTTTCCTACATAATAATAAAGTTTGATATACCAATGTTGGATTTGCCATATATAGAGATCCAGTGATATAATTTGTTTTATTTACATAATATGAACCATCCAACATAATCCCATTTAATAACTCTTGTAAATATTCATTATCCATACCTGCAATCCAGATGGGTATAGATTTTTCAGCAAACCCATAGCCAAAATGTTCTATTAATAAATTTTTAACAAAAATGCAATCAAATCTTATAGTAACCCAGTTACCGTGATTACTTTCATATACATAAGGTGTTATACCAATATATTTTTCTATAATTGAGCAAATGCGATTAACATCATACATTTTACTTTTATTGATACAGAATCGTATACCATTTCCATCAATATTTCCATTTGACAAGTATGCCCCAAATAAGAATGCAACATCTGGCACATTTTTAATAACAGCATAGCATGACTTGATATGTCTATCAAATTCACTTCGATGTGGGTTATCAGACAATTTTGTTATATTTTTTACTTTAACATAATTATTATCAATAACAACAGGTTTTGTTACACCATCTAAATATTCAAGCATATCAAATTGTGCAATAGTTTTTTCGTATTTCCACAATGATGGTAATGTTGCATTTACTATTTCATTCGCTGATTCCCATTTTGATGTATCAGATAATATTTTATGATCCGAAGTACATCTTAAATTGTAAACCTTTCTATTCCACTTTCCAAATGATAATTCTATTGTATCCTTTATACCATTACTCCAGTGTTTTTTTACTTTTTTAAAGTTTCCCGTATGTGTTAATACCAAGTCCCCAACTTTAATATCTTTCATTGGAACTAATCCGTCAATAGTATATACTAAAGTATCTCCAGATATACAGGCGAATAACATGGGGTTTTCTGTTCCAGCATTCATCAGAGCAGGAGTATTTGGGATAAATTTTTTCTCGTTAATTACTTCGTAAAAATCATTAAACTCACCTATATCATCGCTTACATATTTAGCAACTCGCTTGGCAATATATTCCCACGATGACTCACCGGGTTGGTAATATCGCTCCTTTAAAATCGACTCTACTATGGGATCATCCATGTATACAAGTGCAATTTAATTATATATAAGTGTAACGAGACGCGAGACAAAATAGTGGACAACACCTTACATGCTTGATAAAAACACAGGGAGAAAGAAGATCCTCCCGTATGTTTCTATCCTTGGGGTACAGTTGTATAATTGTTACTTATATATAAAAGTAGTGTAGAAGATGAAAGCCTTACGCATCAATCCTGTTCGATCATTGGTGCAACAAAATAATCAAGAGTCAACCACTCACACGCATACGACACTTTGAACGGGGTATTATTACCAAGGGTGATCACGCATCCTGTAAAGTATTTAGGTGCCATGAAAACGTCTACTAGATACATACCATGGACCTGCGTGTGGAAAGTGCCAGAGCCTTCAACTTCGATTATATACTCCATGGCATTATCAGTTGCATCATTGATAGTTAGGACATTATCGCTGAAGTCAAAATTGTATTTGTTCTTCGCATTGATCATCGTGAGCACTTTCTTCACATGAGCATTGGTAAGCGCAAGGTCTACATGATCCCATTTAACGGCTGGTCCTTCTCTGTCACGCCTATCAACATTAGGATCAGAGAGCGCAGCACATTTATACATAAGTCCATCATCATTGAAGATTAACTGATTATTTGATGTATATATTTGGATCTCATCGGCTTTAATACCTTTGATATTGTTCAGATCGATTGCTATGCTAATTGGAGTTTCAATAGGAGTTCTATAGTGCATTATGACGAAAGCACAGTTACTAGCCTCTGTAGAATGGATCAACAGTTCGTTATTACCAAAGTGCAACTTGGCAGATGATAGTAAGCCCAGACTACTAATGAATGATTGAAATTGAGATAGTGTACAAATAGGTGTGCCGAGGGATTTCTTGCTAGCCATACAGTATTATACGTCAGGTAAGTATATTTACTTATTGGACAGTTCCAGCCATACAATGTCATCCTTGGTAGGCTTACCATAACCGCAGTGAAGGCAATATGATATACCCAACTTGTAATCCGGGAACATATACTGATGACAGCGAGGACATTTACGTTTCACCATAGAGTTATATACTTTATGGCTCTTGTATAAAAATGTAGTGGTTAAGTATATTAAGAGTTCAACAAGCTTGCTAATTGTTCATCAGTGAAGATAACAGTGGATTCAACTGTGATAGCAAGATCATACTTATTGCTAGTACAACTAATACAGCCATCACCGAGGTATGTATCCACTACATTGTAGTCCTTGCATAAGGCTTGGATTGACTCTTTGATCTCATCTTTATCCTTGCAAAAAAAGTAATCAGAAAATGTATGATCATCAGCAATCACAGTGTAGTTAACACGATAGACACCGAGCATTTAATCCACCACAACTAATATCCTTGATGGACCTTCTACATATATTTCCTTGAAATTCTCTACATCGACCCAGTGGTGCTCAACACCTTCACGAGTTGCTAATGCTTCAACTAGATCGCATGTCAAAACTGTTGTTAAGTCCATTATTGTAACCACCGTTTCAAGTAATTCCCATCACGCTTGTAGTATATATGAGCATCAACATTGATGTCTTCATAGAATCCTACAGCACACTGACAACGGGCTGCTATCGCAGTGTGTAAGAAGTGTATAGCATAAATATTTGCACCCATACCAAGTAATACATCACGACTACGCCATAAGGTGAACATGTTTAATTTATCATCTACTATCTCACATTTGAGCCATTGGAGGCATGGTGGCGATCTCAAATTTGTATAGTTCTCATCATATGGTCTCCACGTTATAGCACAGGCACGACGAGTAGATCTTGAAGCATTAAGTTTCTTTACTATCTCATTGATTTGATCTATCTCATAGTATCTAGTGAGATGACGTTCAACACCATCAGTTGCTACAACTTTTTCATTACGAAGCACTTCATACTTACATAACCGATCAAAGTACGTATATACGAAATCATCTGCCGTATTTTTAACTTCCCGGTCATCACGTCCTAGGATTTCATCAACATAGGTATCTAATGCACCAAGACCCATGGGGTAGTAATCAGCCAACTTACCAATATCCCTTGATGGATCGGTGACATGTAAAACGAGGGTGTCTTTTGAACGCCAAACTAATTCTTCATCTTCAGTTTCAAACTCTCGATGATTCCACACAATATATTGGATGGCTTGCTTATAGGCTTCAGCAAGTGTGGTAACTTCAATTCCTTTAACCATATGGATTAACACGTCCCACCATTGATGATGTCATCCAAGTTTTCCTGCAGGTCAATTAGATGCATCTTAAATAGTTCCATGTCAATCTCATTCACCTCAATATCGGCCGATGCCTTGTAGATAATGTCGTGAAGGGTTTCTCTAAATGCAAGATATGCTTTATCAGCCATATATCTGTATTGCTCAATTATCATGGATAGTAATTGTGCTTGCACTTATATAAAAGTAATGATGAGTTTAAATGCTATAATCGGCCTTGATTTTGTCCACTCGATCATACATATAATCAAGCATCTCACTATATGATTCACATATTATATACAAAGTTTCAATCTTTTCACGAGGGCTGATATCTGAGCGCATTAAAAATTGTTCTGCATCAGCAAGTTGCTTGATTTTATAAATTGCCATTGCCTCCCGGTAGGTTTCTAATCGTGCAATGTTTATATCGTCCAATTAAGATACCCCGTCAGATTTCTAGGCATACAAAATAATTACAGGTAAATTCACCACTCACGATCACATTATGGATCTCGCACCATCCATCTGCATTGAATGGAGCACAATAGAGACAATTACTACATATTGGTTCTGGGATATCAACAGACATTGCTGATATGTTGCTTAACAATTATATATAAATGTAGTGTTTTGGGTTATCTATTACATGATTTATATACCAATTCATTTGCTTTATACAAACTTTCAAATGTTCCAGCATCACTCCAATAACCATTAAGTAAACTGTATGATAACTCATGCATCTTTAGATACCTGTTATTGATATCAGTTATTTCTAATTCATCACGTGATGATGGTTCAAGCATTTTAATGAATCGAAACACTCTTGGATCATATATATAAGCACCGGTCACAGCATATGGCGAAAATGCTGGGTTGGGTTTTTCAACGATTTCAAGTATCTGACCCATCTCATCAATACGTGCTACTCCAAATCTTTCTGGATTATCAACCTCTTTGATAAATAAGTGTGCTCCACTTTTAAATACCTTAACTGCATCTGCTAATGAATCCTCAATTATGTTATCTCCAAGGATAACTAGTACTGGATCTCTGCCAGCCCATTTTTCACATAATCCAAGGGCCTCTGCAATACCACCAGCATGTTCCTGGACTTCATAAGTAAGGTTAATACCCATCTCGCTACCACTACCAAGTAATTCAAGGAAGTGTCCTGCATGTCCACGACCACTTACTAGCATGACATCTTTGATGCCACATTGAATAAGTTTTTCCAATGGATAACATACCATTGGTTTATTATATACTGGTAATAAATGTTTATTCGTAACTTTAGTTAATGGGTAGAGCCTTGAACCTGATCCACCTGCAAGAATAATACCCTTCATAATCGTGCTCCAAGTAATATAATTATATCCATTACATGATTGATAAAGCGAATCAATAAATTGTTTGGATTGTATCTAAACAATAACTTTGTCCATACATCTAATACAAAGTAAATTATCTTTTTGATCATAAATATCAGCAAAAATCCTTGAATATACATCGATATTATTTTCAATTAATCGATTCTTTAAAACATATTCTAGTGCATGATTATATAATTGTTTACGATAATCCTCATTATTAATTAAGAAAGTTAACTCATCAAACCAATTAGATGCATGTAACCCAATAATATTTTTATATGGTTCAACATTACTATATACTCCAACACATCCCATTGCTGTATAATCTAAAAACTTTATATCTGTTTTAGATCGATTAAAATTGTTATCAATTAATGGAGCAATTCCTATATCCCAATTAATGTTATCTTTAACATATCTCTGATAATCTTCATAACTACTTCCTACATACTTATGATGATATGCTTTGATATGTACATTTCCGAGTTTGTTACCTATTCCAAATAATTCTAAATACACATTTGGATATGTATCAAGAATTTCTTCAATTGCAGGCAATGCAAGTTTAAAATCATCAGTATGTGTTGGAGTTCCCATGTATCCTATGATAATTGGATGTGAATGTGTTTTTTTATTTATAAATCTTTCACTTATGTAATTTGGTAACACATATGATAATTTGGAAGCATACCTTTCATAATATTTAGCAAGATATTCACAACTATAAATCATTACATCAGCATACTTTGCAAATAAATGTTCAGATTTATACATGTCAAATATTTTACCAATATTTAGCCCTCTATCTGGTTTATCAGATGC
>Ga0208826_1003136_pt1 | contig 11611 bp, 9 predicted proteins | sample AD_UKC115_MetaG_FD_184451 | JGI IMG/M metagenome (GOLD analysis project Ga0208826, IMG submission 184451) | Active sludge microbial communities of municipal wastewater-treating anaerobic digesters from Hong Kong - AD_UKC115_MetaG (SPAdes)... | ecosystem: Engineered > Bioreactor > Anaerobic >... | reverse complement strand
GGGCATCGATCTTGCCGCCCATGCGGCTGACTGGGTGGAACCCATTCGCATGGGCTATCACGGCTACGAAGTCGCCGAGATTCCACCGAACGGTCAAGGCATTGCCGCGCTGATGGCACTGGGCATGCTGGAAGACTTCGACCTCAACTCGCTCGGCCCCAATCACCCGGACTATTGGCACCTTTCGATTGAGGCGATGAAGCTCGCCTTCCGTGATGTGCACGCGCAGGTGGCGGACCCGGAGTACATGAACGTGTCTGCCGCAGCGATGTTGGACCGCGACTTTCTCAACAGTCGCGCGAAGCTGATCGATCCGAAGCGCGCGCAGGACTTCTCGCCCAGCGCCGAGTTGCGTGGCGGCACCGTGTATCTCAACGCGGCCGACGAGAGCGGCCTGATGGTGTCGCTGATCCAGTCGAACTACTACGGATTCGGGTCCGGCGTCGTCGTGGACGGCATCTCGCTGCAGAATCGCGCCTATGGCTTTGTGCTTGATCCGAAGCACCCCAACTGCGTCGCCGGCGGCAAGCGGCCCTTCCACACCATCATCCCAGGATTCATCTTGAAGGACGGCCAGCCGGTCAGCCCGTTCGGCGTGATGGGCGGCCACATGCAGCCGCAGGGCCACATGCAGACGGCGATCCGCATGATTGATTTTGGCGAGAACCCACAGGCCGCGCTCGACGGGCCGCGCTTCCGCGTCGAGCAGGGCCTGGAAGTGGACCTTGAGCCGTGGACGCCCGCTGACGTTCGCGCCGAGCTCGCCGCGCGCGGCCACAAGCTGAAAGAGAACAAGGACAGCTACATGGATTTCGGCTCCGGCCAGATCATCTGGAAGACGGCCGACGGCTACATCACCGGCAGCGACCCGCGCCGCGATGGTTGTGCGGTGGGGTTCTGATCGGTTCCAGATACGCTACCTTTCGTCCCGTCTGCGAAATCGCTCAGACGTAGCAGCTCGTCGCACTACTGCACAAACCTAAGCGGCCCAGTTCTCCACCGCCAGACCCTCAACCCGGCGAAATTCGCGCTCGTTATTGGTCACCAGTACCCAACCCTCGGCACGGGCGTGCGCGGCGATCCAGAGATCGTTGTTGCCGATGGGTTGCCCGGCCCGCTCCAGCGCTACGCGAATCTCGCCGTAGTGCTGGCCGGCTGCCTCAGTGAGCGGCATCACCTGAATCAGCGTCACCAGCTGATGGAGTGCTTCGAGTGATCGCGTTCGGATCTGGCTCTTTTCCGCGCCGTGCTGAAGTTCGCCAAACGTAATGACCGACATTGCGAGCGCATCGGCCGCATGCGCCGCGAAACGCGCGCGAACATTTGGCGGATTGTGCTTCGCGATGTAAATGCAGATGTTGGTGTCCAGCAGGTAGCGAACACCCATCTACAGCCCCTCGCGCGTCTGCGGCGGTGCATCCGCGCGCCCGTCAGCCATGAAGTCGTCAGGGAACTCAGCCAACGCATCGAATATCACGGCCCCGGTAGCGGGCCGTTCGCGCAAGATGATGTCGTCGCCCTTGCGGAAAATTTCAACGCGATCCGACTTGAACCGAAATTCCTTGGGCAAGCGCACGGCCTGACTGTTGCCAGACTGGAAGATTCGAGCGATGGTCATGGCGGCCTCCAATTGCGAGGATATACAGTAAGTATATACGCCGTACGACCTGCGAACGTCGTGGCGAGCGAGTTAGGTCGCTCGGCTCAGCGCGGCATACACCTTGTGCAGCAAGTGTTCCACCGCCAGTTTGCGGAACTCGCCATCCGCCATGAGCTTGCCAAAAATCTCTTCGTTACCTTCCATCCGATCAATGACCAAGCCCTCGAACGCCTTCTCGAACACATAGCGGAAATCCTCCTTCGAGTTGGTCGCCGCCGCCTTCTGCAACGTCTCGCTTTCTTCGGCCTCTTCCTGAATTTGATCGAAGAACAATTGGTCCGCCTGCGTGAAATTGGTTCCAAAGCGCTCGTTGAGTATGTCGATCAATTCGGACAGCCGAATGTCTTGATCCTCTTGCCCGGTGCCGACGTCAGACGGGCCTTTCAACGGCTGTGCGGCACCCTGCGACAAATCGATCTGCCCCTCGCTGATCTTTTGCAAGCGGTAGTACTGAAGCTCAATTTCGTCTTCAAGATGCGGGTCTGGCCCGGTCTCCCGTTTGGGCAACTTCGTCAGCAAAAAACGTAGATAGGTGTAGAGCTGCTCAAGGTCTGAATCCTGATACGGAATCACCTGCGACAGGAAACCGTACATGCTGCGGAAATTGACGAATAACGCCTTGATCTCTTCGCGATCCGCCTCGTCGCATTCCTTAAAACGTTCCACCGCCTGATCCAGAATCCCATTCATCTGCGCATGGTCGTGCACGGTCGCCTTGCGGCGCGGCTTGAAGTACACCGCGCAGAACGCCATGACCTCCTCCTCAAAGATCAAGCCGGTTTCCTCGATCTGATGATGCAGGCGATAGAGGTGTTGCGCGTCCGTCAGCGGCTCGGCGGGCGTGTCTTCGTAGTACGGTTTGAAAGCCTTGAAAATTTCTTCCGGCTTGTTGCGAAAATCCAGAATGAAAGTGTCTTCCTTGCCCGCGCACGTCCGGTTCAGGCGCGAGAGTGTTTGCACCGCATGCAGGCCCGTCAACTTTTTGTCCACATACATCGTGTGCAGCAGCGGTTGATCAAATCCTGTTTGGTACTTTTCCGCAACCAGCAGCACCTGGTATTCCGGGCTGTCAAACTTCTCGGCCAACTCGCTTTCCTTGATACCACCGTTCATCGCCACTTCTGTCCAACTCTTTCCCGGCGCATCGGGCTCTTCCACCACACCTGAAAATGCCACCAGCGTGCGAACATCGGTGTAGCCGTTTTCCGCAATGTACTTGTCAAACGAGCGCTTGTAACGCACCGCGTGCAGTCGCGAATCGGTCACCACCATCGCTTTCGCGCGACCACCAATCTTGTGTTTCACATGCGCGCGAAAGTGCTCAACCATCACCTCGGTCTTCGCGGACAGGTTGTGCGGATGCAACGTCAGCATGCGCGCCAGCGCCCGCGCCGCCTTCTTGCGCGCTACGTGAACGTCTTCCTCCGTTGCCTGCACGATGCGGAAATATGCTTCGTAAGTGATGTAGTTGCGCAGCACATCCAGGATGAAGCGCTCCTCAATTGCCTGCCGCATCGTGTAAAGGTGAAAGGGTGATTCACCGTTGGCACCTGGTTCGTCAAATACCTTCTTGGTCTTGAATTTCGGCGTCGCAGTGAACGCGAAAAAGCTCAGGTTCGGTTGCTTGCCGCGGCGCATCATCTCGCGAACCACACCTGCCAGCTGGTCCGCATCATCGTCGTCGATGCCGTGTTCCGCAGCGTAAGACGCCGCCGCGACCTGAATCTGATTGGCGTTGAGTACGCCCTTGAGTTCCATCGCGCTCTCGCCCGATTGCGAACTGTGCGCCTCATCCACAATCACCGCAAAGCGCTTGTCGCGCGTGCTGATCGTCACGCCAAACTGATTCTCTTCGCGCAGCTTCTCCAGCGTCTCGGCAATGAATGGAAATTTCTGCAGCGTCGTGATGATGATTGGCGTGCCCGTCGCCAGCGCCTGCACCAACTGCCGCGTGTCCTCGTCGATCTTCTGCACCACGCCTTGTTTGTGGTCGAACTGGTAAATCGTGTTCTGCAGTTGCTGGTCGAGTATTCGCCGATCCGTCACCACGATCACCGAATCAAATACCTTCTTGTCCGCCGCATCATGCAAGCTCGAAAGATGATGCGCCAGCCACGCAATGGAGTTCGATTTTCCCGAGCCTGCTGAATGCTGAATGAGGTAATTGCGCCCCGGCCCGTTCGCTTTTGCGTGGCCGATCAACCCGCGCACGCAATCGAGCTGGTGATAGCGCGGAAAGATCATCGTCTCTTTGCTGACCTTGCGGATGCCCTCATCGGTCAGGATGCGCTTTTCCTCAACCTGCAAATGCATGAAGCGCCCGAGAATGTCGAGCAAACTATCGCGCTGCCACACCTCGCGCCACAGGTAAGCCGTACGGTAGCCACCGTCCGCCGCTGGCGGGTTCCCCGCGTGCCCCTGGTTGCCGAGGTTGAACGGCAAGAAGTGCGTTTTGTCCCCGCTCAGCCGCGTGGTCATCTGCACCTGATCTTGATCCACCGCGAAATGCACCAGCGCGCGCTTGGTGAACTCGAACAGCGGCTCGCGATGGTCGCGATCCTTTTTGTACTGCCGCTTTGCGTCTTCGACGGTTTGCCCTGACATCGGATTTTTCAACTCGGCTGTGACGATGGGCAGACCATTGAGAAACAACACCAGGTCAAGCGACTTCGAATGCTCCACGCCGTAGTAAAGCTGCCGCGTCACCGAGAGCACGTTCTTGCCGTAGAGCGAGAGCGTCTCGGGGTTCATCTGGTTGTTCGGCGCGAACACGGCCACGCGCAGTTTCTTGCCATAGCACTTGAAGCCCTGCCGCAGCACTTTCAACATGCCCTTGGTATCCAGCTCTTTCACCAGATGATCGAGCACCACTTTGCCCGTATCCGCGCCGTGAATGGCAGCAAGGCTCTTCCACGTCTTTTCCTGCGTCGCCTCGATGAAACCTAATACCAACGCCGGATCAAGCGCCAGCACCTTGTCGTAGCGATCCTTTGCCGTGCCATTGCGGTAGTCGACGAACACATACCCACCGTTCGTTGTCAGGTGGTCAACGATCGCGTCTTCGAGCCGGGCTTCGGTGTGCTTTTTCATGGCTCAGTGCTAAGTGGGTGCTTTGACGTTGCGGACGTCAATCTTGCCGGTAGTCGCGGCGGTTATAAGCGCCGTACGGTATTCGGTTAGTTTCGCGATGGCTGACTCGACCTTCAATTGAAGCGCGTCAACGCGACTCAGTTGGCTCGCCACCTTTCGCACTATCTCGGCCTGTTCCGAAAGGTCTGGCAACGCGACAACAAAGTTCTTGATTGCAAAAAACGTGAGCCCCTCTCGTCCGCTGCCGCTTTGTTCCAGATCGATTTGCGTTTGCCCCACATCGGAGCAAATTACCAAATGCAGAAATCTGGTGAGCATTTCCGCTTCGGGGCGAATGATAGTCACGTGTTGATTTACGTTTCCCTCTCCGAAATTTTCTGGCACGTAATAGCAGCGTCCGATTGATGCGCCGGTGATGTTTAGTAGCACGTCGCCGCTCGCCACTTGGCTGTTCGACATGTCACTGTGCGTCTCTTCCGATATGAAAACGATGTCGTCCAGTCTGAGTCCATCGAAATGAATGTTCTGACTGCGAAATAGCGGGATACCGGACAGTTCGTAGGCCTCCGCACCACCCTTTGGCGTCACGCCGCTCCCAACTTTTGAGACACAAAATTTCAGGCGTTTTACGGCCCAATGCTGCGGCACTTGCCCGAGGCAGGGGATGCCGGAGTCGCGCATGGGGGCGGCGGGGTTGAAGCCTTTCGTGACGGCTTGGGTGATGACCGCGATGCGCTTTTCCTTGAGCTTTTCCAGCAACGCCTGCTTTCGCGCAATCAGCGCATCAATCTGCCCGGTCTTCCAATTCAGAAAAGCCGCTATTTGCTTTTGCTCAGAGAGCGAAGGGAGTGGAACATCCAAGTTTTCAATGACTCCCATGCCGATGTTCTGTTGCGTGCCAAAACTCCAACTGAGTTCGATGCCAGTCTGGAACTCTCTTGAGTGCATGTAGAAGTACAGAAAGTATGGTGTCACAATCGTCGGGTCACACCTAATTGCTGCAAGTGGAGACCAGATGTTGAATTCGGCATCAGTCTCAACGATTGCAATGCGTCCCGTGGTCGCGCCTGATTTCACCAAATAGATATCCCCGCGCTGAGGCTTGTACTTTTTGCTGAATGACTTATGGTCTTCTTCGGTGATGTGGCCGCGAATCTTGTCAAAATTGATTCTTCCGTGGTTGATAGCCTCAGCAGAAACGAAAGGGATGCCCTCGGAGAAAATATCAGGCGTAGCATGCGGGCCATCAGTGACCCGAGTAATGACAAGGTATTTGAGCGGCTGAACGTCCCAATCGACCGCGACGTCACCAAGCCATGGGACCCCACTCGACTTGAGCGCCGGATAGCCGGAGAGATTCACGCCGTGACCTCCTTCAGCATTTCCAAAATGTCCTTTTCCAGTTCGGTAATATCTTTCTCGATCTGATCCAACGCACGCGGCGGCTCGTACTCGTAGAAGTGCCGATTGAATGGAATTTCGTAGCCCACCTTGATCTTGCTGTGGTCGATCCATGCGTCGGGGCGATACGGCAGCACTTCGGCTTTCAGATAGTCCTCGCAGTGTTCTTGCACGAGCGCGAGCAGCGCTGTGACGTCGACCTTGCCTTTGTTCTTCTTGCCTTCGTAGTCAAGCGGCAACGGCAGTTCGATACCGGGCGGGAACGGCACGTTCTCAGTGTCGCGAAGGTCCGCATCGGGCTCGGGGTTGCCTTTCCTGTCACGGCAGATTTCGGCGCTGGGGTCGCGCTCGGCGAGACCGCCGGGCACGAGCAGCGCGCTTTTGAGTGCGCCGTCGAGGTCTATGCCTGCGGCCTTGAATGCGTCGACAAGTCGCTTTTCGAACGCCGTGCGGCTTTTGATGAATTGCCCGTCGACAAATGCGGGTTTCATGCCGTCGAGCACATCGAGGATGGCAGCCTGCGCCGCTTTGCCTTCGAGGATTTCTGCGGTGACTTTGGCTTTTTCCTTGCGTTTGCGCGAGATGGCAAGGTCCATGAAAGCAGAAAATTTCTTGAACCGCTCGATGCGCTCGTCGTTCACCGCGAAATTCAGCCGCAACGGCCGCTCCACAGTGATCTTGAGATAACCAAAATCCTGGTTGTCAAAAATCTTGCTCACGAACAGGCTTTTGGTCTGGTCTCGTTTGGCGTCGATATTGGTCTGAATCTCCCCGATCGTCATGCGCACATCGTGCTGAAAGTCTCCGTAGAGTTTCGCCAGCACCTCGATATGGTTCGGCGTACCGTCGGTACCATCACCGATGCGTTTGCGCTTGTCGCCCAGGCTCTTTTTCATCTTCCACGCAAAGTCAGTGCCGTTGATGAGCTGCACTTTGCCGGCGCGGTTGGCGGGCTTGCGGTTGGTCACGATCCAGATGTAGGTGGAAATGCCGGTGTTGTAGAAGAGCTGATCGGGCAGGCCGATCACCGCTTCGAGCATGTCGTTCTCGATGATCCAGCGGCGGATGTTGCTCTCGCCACTGCCCGCGTCGCCCGTGAAAAGCGGCGATCCGTTGAATACGACGCCGATGCGTGAGCCCTCGCCCGCGCTTTGACCTTTCACGCTTTCTTTGGCGTTCGTTTTGCCGGGTGCTGCCTCCATCTTGGAAATCATGTGCAGCAGAAACAGCAGGGCACCATCGTTGATGCGCGGCAGGCCGGGGCCGAAGCGGCCGTTGAAGCCAAACTCATTGTGCTCGCGCGTGACGTGATCTTTCTCGGGCTTCCACTCCACGCCAAACGGCGGGTTGGCGAGCATGTAGTGAAATTTTTCGTCAGGATGACCATCACCATCGACAAAGCCCTCTTTGCTTTTGCCGGTGCCGAGGGTGTCGCCGAAGATGATGTTCTTGACGTCTTCGCCCTTGATCATGAGGTCAGAGCCACAAATGGCGTAAGACTCGGGGTTGTATTCCTGACCAAAGAGCTCAAGGTTGGCGCTCGGGTTCAGGCCCGCGTCGGGATCGACGATGAGCTTTTCGGATTCGGAAAGCATGCCTCCCGTGCCCGCCGTCGGGTCGTAGATTTTGATGACCTTGCCTTCTTTGTAGACCAGATCGTCGTAGGTGAAGAGCAGCGTGACCATGAGCTTGATCACTTCGCGGGGCGTGAAATGGTCGCCGGCCTCTTCGTTTGCCTGCTCGTTGAAGCGGCGCACAAGGTCTTCAAACACGTAGCCCATTGCGATGTTGGGGATGGTGTTCGGGTGCAGGTCCACTGCGGCAACCTGCTTGACGACTTCGAAGAGACGATTGGCGTCTTCGAGCTTGTCGATTTCTTCTTCGAACTTGAATTTCTCAATGATCTTGCGGGCGCGCGACGAAAAGCCGCCGATGTAGTTTCGGAGGTTGGCGGCGAGTTTGTCCGGGTCGCCGAGCAGTTTGGCAAACGTGAATTCGCTGATGTTGTGAAACGTCAGATCGAACTTTCGATTGATCATCTTTTCAATCGTTTCGGCGTCGTACTTGTCGTCTGCCTTGAGCTTTTTGTACAGGGCGATGACCTGATCTTTGGTGCTCTCCAGCACGCAATCGAGGCGGCGCAACACGGTGAGCGGGATCATCACGCGACGATACTGCGGCGGTCGATACGGGCCGCGCAGCAGGTTGGCGATGTTCCAGATGACATCGCCGTGTTGTTTGAAGGCGTCGAGGTGATTCATTTGGAGATTGGGCGGGCGTTAGCCGCCGGTTCGCGTGAATCAGCGTCCGGCGCGTGGATTGAAGTGAGTTTCATTTTTAGCCGGTTTCGGTTGCTTTGGTGAAACCTTCAGGATTCTCGTTACGATTGCGGCAGCTGAGTAAATTCCGCTTTCAGCAAAATCCCGAATACGAGACGCATGAGTCAACTTCAGGTCACCACCCGCATCAACGACCCGGCGAGCGTGGATGCCGCCATCGAGAGCCGCTTTTCGGCGCGCGCCTTTCTGCCGACGCCGGTGCCGCGCGAGACAATTGCCGACATCCTGCGTGTAGCAGCCCGCGCGCCCAGCGGCACCAACACGCAGCCGTGGCACGTCTATGTCGTCCATGGCGAGCCGCGCCAGCGCATTGAGCGGGAAGTGTGCGCTGCGCACGACGCCATTCGCGCCAACCCGGCGCTGGCGGGCGACTTCCGCGAAAGCTACGACTATTACCCCGAGCAATGGGTGTCGCCCTACATCGACCGCCGTCGCGAAAACGGCTGGGGGCTTTATGGGCTGCTCGGCATTACCAAGGGCGACAAGGATGCGATGCACGCGCAGCACCAGCGCAATTTCAAGTTCTTCGATGCGCCGGTCGGGCTCTTCTTCACCATTGATCGCGTGATGGGCCGCGGCAGCCTGGTCGATTGCGGCATGTTCATCCAGAACGTGATGGTCGCTGCCCGCGCCCGCAGTTTGCACACCTGCCCGCAGGCGGCGTGGAACGGCTTCGCGAAGATCATCGCGCCCATCATCGGCATGGGCGAGGGTGAGCTAATGGTGTGCGGCATGTCGCTCGGTCATGCCGATGAAACCGCAAAGGTAAACACCTTTCACACGCCACGGGTGGCGGCCGAGGATTTCACCCGCTGGGTAGGCTGACCAACCGCCACGTCGGTAGGCTGGGTCTAGACCCTGCCTACAAAACTGCAAACCTCGTGAACTCGCGATCAACCCTGCCTGCTCAGCCGCTTCCCCCCACTCCACCAAACACCACCTCTTCCGCCGCTGCAACAGCGTTGCGTCGCCCCGGATACTGCAGCCACTTCATCGTGACGTTGAGATCGCGCACGATGGTTGCAGCGTCGATCCTGGTGCCATTGCCGAGATCAAGGTCTGAGGTGGTGTGTGCGTCCTTCACCAGCGTGAGGTCGTAGCCGCGCTCCAGTGCGCCGTATGCGGTAGCGCGGATGCACCAGTTGCTCTGCGCGCCCGCCAGCACGATGTGCGACACGCCCGCCTGCGCGAGCAGTTCGTCCGTGTTGGTCTGTTCGAACGACGAGTTGAACTGCTTGTACACGCGCGCCTCGCCCGCCGCCGGCACCAGCGCGGGCACCCATTGCCAGGCGTCGCTGTCGCGCTTTAGTTCATCACTCTCATGCTGCACCCAGATCACCGGCACCTGCGCCGCGCGGGCGCGCTCCACCGTGCGTGCCACATTGGCGATGGTCTGCGCGGCGTTCTCGCATTCCTGCATCACACCCACCTGCACGTCCACGACCATCAAGGCCGTCTTGTCATTACTTCTTACTGTCGCCATTGCGTCCTCAATCGTTCTGCACTCTGCTTGTCGGCGGCGAATGCTGGCAGCGGTTGGCGATGGCGTCAACCACAACGAGCTCCGATTCAACTCAGACTCAGACTGCAGCGCGCACCGGCGCTGCGTAAATCGGGTCGATGTAAGTTCCGCCGGCGAAAAGGAACTCGTGGTTGCCCACTTTGCGAAAGCCAAAGCGCTCATAGAACTGCACCGCCCGCACGTTGCGGTCGTACACCCCGAGCCAGAGCGTTGCGGCGCCCTGCCGGACAGCTTCTGCGTGCACCTCGGCCAGCAGTCTTGCGCCCAGCCCCTTGCCGATGAAAGCCTCGTCGAGATAGAGTCGCCACAGATTGATCGGCAGTGGGCCGGTCACACAGCGCGGCGGTTCCTTCTGCCGGACCACCGCGTAGCCCGCGAGCGTCGCGCCCTCTTCGGCAAGCAGCGTGGTACAAGCCGGATCGCACAGCACGTCGGCAACGGCAGCGACGCTGAAATACTCAGCGACGTAGTCCGCGATGTCATTTGCGTTATCGAGGTCTCGATACGTGGCAGTGAATGTCTGCGCGGCGAACCGCGCCAGACGCTCAGCGTCGGCGGGTGTGCCGTAGCGAATCTGCGTAGCCGTCTTCATATTTCGGTCTCGCGTGCGTTACGCCGAAGTAGTGGTAGGGTGGGCAACTTGTTGCCCACGCGTCAATCGACGAAACCCCGGGGCGCGGTCATTGTTCACGCGTGGGCTCGGCACGCCGCCTACGAGACTCCGCTCATACCTGAGGCCTTCATGGCTTTGAACACGGCAATGTTGTCGCGAGCAGCATCGCTAGAGTGATTCATGACCCTGGGCGACGGGTGATGGCAACTGAGAATTCTCACTTTGGTCGTGTACGACAGATGGACATGCGCCTTTCGCGCTGCTGCTCCCACCAAAACTACGCACTCAAGTCGATTAAGCAGACTGACCAGCTCAGCGAGATAACCCAAGCATTGCGAGATATCGCGAGTCTTCGCAGGTCGAATCTTTGTCTTTTCATCATTTCCGAGATACCACGGAACCACATTCCAGATTGCGATTTCCGACCGGTCGATTCCGGCCACCTCAAGTTGCCGTTTTAGATTGGTTGCGGTGAAGTCTGGGTTGTCGAAGGAGATGACTCCCGTCTTGACCGCCTTAGCTCCCGGAGCCTCGAGTATTAGCAAAAACCTGGCTTTCTCGTTGCCGTTCTTCGGATCAAAACCCGGCACTTCGATGCCTAGATTCTGTTCACTCCGAATTTTCTCTACAAAGCTCTCTAGTTGTGACATTTCTTGGGGATACGAATCAGTCTTTGGACACACAACCAGTACAACGCCTCGGAACGTCGCGGTACTTCGAGCATGCAACTGGCAAGCATTGAGGGCTATCGCAAATGTACTGGAGACGCGGAGCGACAACCCATATCGTCGGTTGACGCCGTGCACGCTTATTCGGACAACTGGGGCGTCTTTGATCGTCCCCCTACAATCCTCCCATGACAACCCCTCTCCGGCCGCGGCTGGCTTTGATCGCAGCGGTGGCGCGCAATGGCGTGATCGGCCGTGATGGCACTTTGCCCTGGCGTCTTTCTGCTGATCTCAAACACTTCAAGGCGCTGACCACTG